>Ga0316195_10000831_pt1 | contig 13119 bp, 9 predicted proteins | sample Phised1_MG_FD_204937 | JGI IMG/M metagenome (GOLD analysis project Ga0316195, IMG submission 204937) | Coastal sediment microbial communities from Maine, United States - Phippsburg sediment 1 | ecosystem: Environmental > Aquatic > Marine > Coastal > Sediment | place: USA: Maine | collected... | reverse complement strand
GCGGTCCGCCCAGCGGTTCACGGCCTGTGTCGCGTTGACGAGGGGGCTCAGCGCGAGCTTGCAGCCGCTGGCGATCAACCCTCCGAGGCGCGCGATGCCGTCACGCGCGGCCCGCAGCCCACGCCCGACCCGGCCCAGCGGCTTCGGCTCGATGGGTGCGGCTGCCGCGGCCACCGCCGCGCGGGCCCGGCCCGCGGCGAGCATCGGCACCAGCGTCAGGGCGACCAGCAGCGAAAAGCTGAGCGCGAAGGCGACCGTCAGCGACTGGTCCTTGAACAACTGGCCCGCGATGCCGGTGATGAAGATCATCGGCGCGAAGACCGCGACCGAAGTCAGCGTGGCAGCGAACACCGCGCCGGCGACCTCGGTCGTGCCGCGCCGGGCGGCCTCGACGCGTGTCAGGCCTCGCTCGTGGTTGCGCACGATGCTTTCCAGCACCACGACCGCGTTGTCGACCAGCATGCCGACCGCCAGCGCAATGCCGCCAAGCGACATGATGTTGAGCGTGATGTCGAACGCGTACATCAGCACGAACGTGCCGAGCACCGAGACGGGGATCGCGATGCTGCTGATCAGCGTGGCGCGTGCGTCGCGCAGGAACGCGTACAGCACCAGGATCGCGAGCAGGCCGCCGATGAGCGCCGAGGTTTTCACTTCGCTGATCGCCGCGGCGATGAACGTGGACTGGTCGTAGACCTGCCGCAGCCTGGTGCCCTGGGGCAGGTTCTTCTCGAGTTCCTTGAGGCGTGCACGCACGCCGTTCGCGAGCGCCACGGTGTTCGCGTCGCCTTCCTTGTAGACGGCGAGCTCGATCGACTCCCTGCCGTTGACGCGCGTAATCGCCTCGCGGTCCTTGTAGCCACGCGTGACGTTCGCGACGTCACGCAGGTAGACGGGCTGGCCGTCCCTGGTGGCGATGATCGCGTTCGCCATCTGCTCGACGCTCTCGAACTCGTTCAGCGTGCGCACCAGGAAGCGTTGCGTGCCCTGCTCGAGCCGGCCGCCGGACAGGTTGACGTTCTCGGCGCGGATGCGGCGCGTCACGACGTCGATCGAGAGCCCCAGCTGCGCGAGCTTCTGCTGGTCGACGAAGACCTGTACTTCGTCTTCGTAGCCGCCGCTCACCTTGACCGCGGCCGAACCCTCGACCGCTTCGAGGTCGGGCTTCAGCCGGTCTTCCGCGAACCGGCGCAGCGCCTTGAGCCGCTCGATGCTGTCGGCGCCGGTCGCGGCGCCTTCGTCCATCAGGGCGATGCGCATGACGGGCTCGCTCGCCGGGTCGAAGCGCAGCAGCAGGGGCCGCTTGGCCTCGATCGGCAGCTGCAGCAGGTCGAGCTTCTCGCGGACGTCGATGCCCGCGATGTCCATGTCGGTGCCCCAGAGGAACTCGAGGGTCACGTCGGACTGGCCGGCGCGCGAGACCGAGCGCACTTCGCGGACGTTGCGGATGATGCTGACGGTTTCCTCGACCGGGCGCGTGATCAGCGTCTCCAGTTCGAGCGGCGCGGCCCCCGGCAACTCGGTCCGGATCGTGATGGTGGGGTAGGAGAGGTCGGGCAGCAGGTTCAGCTTCAGCCGCGAGAGCGACACGAAGCCGAACAGGGCGATGGCGACCGTGAACATCACGATGGTGACGCGGCGTTCGATCGCGAAGTCGATCAGTGACTTGAGCATGGATTGTCCCCGGGGGGAAGGACGCCGCCCGGGCGGCCTCCCGCAGCTTGCCTTACTTCGCCTTGGCCTGGTCGGACGCGAGTGCCGCGGCCGGCTGCGGCGCGCCGTCACCGACGATTTTCACCAGCGTTCCGGTCTTGAGGCCTGCCTGGCCGACCGTCACGACCTGCTCGCTGCCCTTGAGGCCGCCGAGCACTTCGATCCAGCCGCCGTTCGCGAGTCCGGTCTCGATCGTGCGCTGTTCGGCCTTGCCGCTCGCGACGACGAACACCGACTGCTGGCCGTCCGCTTCGATGATCGCCGTGCGTGGCAGCTGCAGCGCGTCCTGGCGCCGCTCGTAGACGATGTTGACGCGCGCGAACATGCCGGGCTTCAGCGTGCGCGTCGCATCCGGGACCTCGACGCGGGCGCGGAAGGTGCCGGTCTGCGGGTCGACGGTCGGGCTGATGCGCGAAATCGTGCCGATGAAGCGGGCGCCGCCGAGCGCGTCGATGACGACTTCGGCATTCTGCCCCGGCGCGATCTTGCGGAATTCCTTTTCCGGCACGTGCACGAAGGCCAGCAGGGGATCGAGGTCGGTGACCGTGAACGTCGGATCGTTCGGCCCGATGGTGTTGCCGACCTTGATATTGCGCGCCGAGATGACGCCGTCGATCGGCGCGCGGATCTCGGTGTAGCTCAGTTCGAGGCGGGCGCTGTCGTAACCTGCGCGCAGGGCGTCGAGGTCGTACTTGGTGTTCTCGGCAGTGCTCTTCGGCACGAGGCCTTTCTCGGCGAGTTCGAGCGTGCGCTTGTAGTCGCGCTCGAGCTTGCGCAGGTTGGCTTCCGTCTGGGCCAGCGTGAGGCGGAGGCGGTCGCCATCGAGCCGTGCCAGCACCTGGCCCGTCTTCACCGCGTCGCCTTCCTCGACAAAGATCTGCCGCACCTCGCCGCCGACCTTGGCCACGACCGTGGCTTCTTCGTGGGCTTCGATCGGTGCGGTGCCAGAGTAAACGGCCACCATCTCGGCGCGCTTCAGGGGCTGCACCTCGACCGGCACGGTCGCGTTCTTCTCCGCGTCGGCGTCTTCCGTGGCTTTGCCGTTCTTGCAGCCGGCGGCCAGCGCGCCCACCAGGCCTGCCAACACCAGCCAGCGTATGGAGTTGCGCCACGGACCGGGCGACGGCAGGTGTTGATTCGTCATGGACATCGAGCCCCTGTGGATCGGTTCGAACTAGGCGCGATGGTATGGAACTCTAGTGTTGTAGTCAAGTACAACACTACCTACCTGACACCCGGCTGTCGGGGGGGCGCTGCCGAACCTCAGCCGCCCCTGTCGGAGCCGCCGGCCCTGGCCACGAACTTCGGCTCGAGCTGGGAAAGGTCGGCCGTGATCTCGGCGGCCTCTCCCAGGATCGCGTCCGGCGGATCCTTGATCTCGGTGGCGACTTTCAGGACCGGCTCGCCCAGCGACTGTCGCCGCGTGTTCTCGCGCGCCAGCTGTTCCTGCGTGCGCGCCTCACGCTCGGCCTTGCGCTTGGCCAGGTTCAGCGAGACGGACTTTTCAGCCCGCATCTTTTCGAGCGCCGAGATCTCGTTGACCGCGAACTGGAAGTTAGGGTCGCCAGCGATGCGCGAATTGTGTTCCTGCTGCAGTTCGGGCAGCAGCGGCGTGAACGCGCCTTCGCGGCTGAAGTTCGAGGAGCGGATGCGGTTCCAGGGCAGCGAGCCATCGCGCGAGCTTTCGCCGACTTCGTCGGTGCTGATGGCGGAGGGCAGCGCCAGGTCCGGCATCACGCCGCGGTTCTGGGTGCTGTCGCCCGTGACCCGGTAGTACATGCCGATCGTGACCGTGAGCTGGCCGTAGCCCGGATCCTGCCCGAGCGCGTAACGGTCGAGCGGGTAGAGGTTCTGCACCGAGCCCTTGCCGTAGGTCTGCTGGCCGATCACGAGGCCGCGGCCATAGTCCTGCATGGCAGCCGCGAAGATCTCGGACGCCGACGCGCTGAAACGATCGACCAGGATCGTGAGCGGGCCGGTGTAGGCCGCTTCCTTGTCCTCGGATTCGAGCACTTCGACGCGACCGCCGGTTTCGCGCAACTGCACGACCGGACCCTTGGGCACGAACAGGTTCACGAGGCCGATGGCTTCGGAAAGGTGACCGCCGCCATTCTCGCGCAAGTCGAGCACGAGGCCGTCGACGCCGCCTTCCGCCTTGATCTCGTCGAGGAGCTTGCGCACGTCGCGCGTGGTGCTGCGATAGTCCTCGTCGCCCGCCGCGCGCGCGTTGTAGTCCTGATAGAAGGAGGGCACGGTGATGACGCCGACCTTCAGCTCCTTGTCGCCGCGCTTCACCTTGCGGATCTCTTTCTTGGCCGCCTGTGCTTCGAGCGTGATCTTGGTGCGCGGCAGCGTGAGGATGTGCTCCTGCGTGCCCGGAGGGGCATTGCCCGGCTGGATCTGCAGGCGCACGAACGAACCATCCGGGCCGCGGATCAGCTGCACCACGTCGTCGAGACGCCAGCCGACGACGTCGACCATCTTGCCGTCCTTGCCCTGGCCCACGGCGAGGATACGGTCGTTGGCCTTCAGCTCACCGTTCTGCTGCGCCGAACCGCCGGGCAGGATTTCCATGATGGTCACGAAGTCGTCGACCGATTGCAGCGACGCGCCGATGCCCTCGTAGGACAGGCTCATCGCGATGCGGTATTCCTCGGAATTGCGCGGTGAAAAATAGCTCGAGTGCGGGTCGAAGACGTGGGCGAACGCGTTCATGAAGTTTTCGAACACGTCGTCGGCCGTGATCTGCTCGGACCGCTTCGCAACACGCTCGTAGCGCTTCCTGAGGACGTCGCGTGTCTCGGCCCACGTCTTGTCCGCGAGCATCAGCGAGAGGGCATCGTTCTTGACACGCTTGCGCCAGAGTTCGTCGAGCTCAGCCCTGGAGGCGGGCCACGGCGCGTGCTCGCGGTCGAACTCGAAGGACTCATCGACCGTGAAGTCGGGTTCCGTGTCGAGCAGCTTGATCGCGTAGGCCATGCGCTCGCGGTTGCGGCTCTGGAACCGGTTGAAAATCGCAAAGGCGGGCTCCAGCCTGCCGGTCGTGATGGCGTCGTCGAGCTCGTAGCGGTACTTCTCGAATTCCTGGATGTCGCTCGCCAGGAAGTAGCTGCGGCTGCCGTCGATGGAATCGAGGTAGCGGTCGAGCACCAGCGACGAGACCGGGTCGTTGACCGGGGCCTGCCGGTAGTGAGAGCGCTCGAACATGCTGCTGACGAGCCGGGCGACTTTGGCATGCCGCTCGGTTGGCGCGAGATCGGTGGTGGTCGTGGCGTTGGCGGTAGCCGTCGGTGAGCGGGCCGTTCCCAGCAGCAGCGTGCCCACGACGAGGAGCAGGGCGACCAGCACCGCCGCGCCAGCGCGGTTGACCCCGCGGCGGGCTGCAGGGGTGGGTGACGGCGGGGACGGTCCCTGTTCAACAGGCTGATACACTTACGGATTCCTCGGCGGACATCGGACTGGACGGCGGACACGGAAGGTTCTGCCGGTACGCTAGGCTAGAGACACCCCGGCACCCAAGCAAGGGCCGGACCCACCCCGGAGCGAGCGAATCCGTGCGACCCCTCACTGTATTGACCGCCATCGTGCTCGGATCGTCGGTGGCGACGACCTTCGGCCTGGGCGCGACGCTGATCGTGTTCCTGGTGCTGTCGGGCGAAACCCCGCGTTTTCGCGAAGAATTGCCGCTGCTGGCAGTGTACGTGGCCATCTTCGCTGGTTTGACAGCGCTCGCGGCGGTCAGTTTCATCGGCCAGGCACGCGAAACCACCTGGCGGCGCTGGGCGGTCGGGGCGATGTGGGCCGCGTTGGCCGGCCTCGCGGCGCTGTACGCCTGGACCCGGGGCTAACCGCCTGACGAGGGCCCCCTCCTGGCAAGGAGGCCCCACGACGCGACGATGACGAGCGGTCCCAGCGCAAGGACCCAGGAATACCAGCGCAGGGTCGCGAGACCGCGGAGGTAGTCGCCGAAGAACGCGGCTGCGCCGCCGCCGGCGTACTCGCCGAGCACGAACACGCCCGTGAGGTGCACGAGGAATGGCAGGCCCAGGAGCCCGAACAGCAGGGCAGCCAGCAGCCAGAGCTTGTTGCGGCGCGGATTCGACATGGTCTCGTGGTCTCAATGAATCGGCCGCGGGGACCGCCGCCTGATCGTGACGGCAAGACGCAGCGGCCGCAAGACCCCGCCATTGAGTATCATCGGGAATCGTGGCGCACGAGGCAGCCAGGGGCCGCAGAACATGCAGAAAGTACGAACCGCGGTCATCGGCGTGGGTTACCTGGGTCGGTTCCACGCGCAGAAGTACGCCGCGCTGCCTGAAGCGGAACTCGTTGCCGTCGTCGACGCGAGCGTCGAGAACCGCGAGAAAGTCGCCACCGAAACCGGTTGTCGCGCGGTGGCGGACTACCGGGACATCCTCGGCGAGATCGATGCCGTGAGCATCGCCACGCCGACGCCCCTGCATTATCCGATCGCGAAGCAGTGCCTCGAGCGCGGCATCCACGTGCTCGTCGAAAAGCCGATCACTACGACGCTCGAGGAAGCCCGCAGCCTGGTCGACACGGCGGCACGCGTCGGCCGCGTCCTGCAGGTGGGCCACCTCGAGCGGTTCAACGCCGCAATCCTCGCGCTCGCGGGCACGCTCGGTACGCCGCGGTTCGTCGAGTCGCACCGGCTCGCGCCGTTCAAGGAGCGGGGCACCGACGTCAATGTCGTGCTCGATCTGATGATTCACGACATCGACCTGATCCAGAGCCTCGTCGGCGCGCCGATCGCGTCGATCGATGCCGTGGGCGCTTCGGTGTTCTCGGCCGGCCTCGATATCGCCAATGCCCGCATCCGTTATGCCAACGGCTGCGTCGCCAACACGACGGCGAGCCGCGTCAGCATGAAGATGGAGCGCAAGCTGCGCCTGTTCCAGGACGACGCGTACATTTCCATCGATCTGCAGCAGAAGGTGCTGACCATCGTTCGCAAGCCGCCCGCGGGTTCCGAGGTGCCAAAGGGCCAGGTGCTGATCGAGGAGCGCACCTACGACCAGGGCGACGCACTGAAGTTCGAGATCGAGGCGTTCCTCAGGTCCATTCGCGAAGGCACGCCACCGGTGGTCACGGGCGAGGACGGCCTGCACGCGCTGGAGACGGCCACCAAGATCACGCAGATGGTGCAGGACGACGCACGCCGATGACGCGACGGTACTACGCTGGCGCGGACTTCCGCCGCGCGCTTTCGATCGAGGAACTGCGGCGGGTGGCGCATAACCGGCTGCCGCGCTTCGAGATGGAGTATCTCGAGGGCGGCGCCGAGGACGAAGTGTCCCTGAAGCGCAACCGCTCCATCTTCGAGCGCATCACCTGGCTGCCGCGCATGCTCGTCGGCACGGGCCTGCCGGACCTTTCGCGCGAAGTGCTCGGCGACTCGCTGCACCTGCCGCTGATCATCGCGCCGACGGGCTTCAACGGGATGGTGTGGCCGCAGGGCGATCTGGCGCTGGCCAAGGCCGCCGACACCGCCGGAATCGCCTTTACGCTCAGCACCGTCAGCAATTACGACGTCGTCGCGCTGAATCCGCAGCTGCAGCGGCCCTCGTGGTTCCAGCTGTATCCGTTCAAGGACCAGATGACCTCCGACCGCCTGATCGAACGCGCGCAGGCGGCTGGCTGCGACAAGCTCGTCGTGACCGTCGACGTCCCGGCGCTCGGTGCGCGAGAGTGGGACCAGCGCAATTATTCGCGCCCGCTCAAGCTGAGCCCGTCGAGCGTGCTCGACGTCCTGCTGCATCCGCGCTGGCTGTGGCAGGTGATGCTGCCGAATGGCGCCCCGGAATTTGCGAACCTGACCGAATTCCTGCCCGCCGGCGCGCGCTCGGCCCTGCAGGGCGTGCGGTTCATGGGCACGCAGATCAACCCGGCGCTGGCCTGGGCCGACATCGAACGCATGCGCAGCCGCTGGAAGGGCAAGCTGGTGCTGAAGGGGATCCTCTGCGTCGAGGACGCGAAACGCAGCGTGGAGGCGGGCGCCGACGGCATCGTGCTTTCGAACCACGGTGGACGGCAGCTCGATTCGTGCGCGACGGGCATCGAACTCGTCGGCCAGTGCGCGGCGGAGGTGGGCGACCGGCTGTCGATCATCGTCGACGGCGGGTTCCGTCGCGGGTCGGACGTGCTCAAGGCCGTCGCGCTCGGGGCCGACGCCGTGATGCTGGGACGCGCAGCCCTCTATGGCCTGGCAGCGGGCGGCGAAGCAGGCGTGGCCCATGCGCTCAGCCTGCTGCGCGTCGAGATGGAGCGCGCGATGACGCTGCTCGGCTGTCACACTCTCGACGAGCTCGGCCCGCACCTGATCAGGGCATGATTGCAATATGAAAGCGCTCGTCTGCCATGCACTCACCGGCATCGAAGGTCTGCGGCTCGAGCACGATTGGCCTGAGCCCGCGCTCACGCCGGGATCGGTGCTGATCGAGGTTGCAGCGACGGCGCTGAATTTTCCCGACGTGCTGATGCTGCGCGGGTTGTACCAGGAGCGGCCGCCGCTGCCGTTCATACCGGGTCTCGAGCTCGCGGGCGTGATAGCCGCGGTCGGCGCGGGCGTGACGCGCCACAAGGTGGGCGATCGCGTCGTCGCATACTCGGGGGGCGGCGCCGCCGCGGAACGCGCCGTCGTCCGGCAGGAGCGCTTGCTGCCGATGCCCTCGACGCTCGGCTTCGAACAGGCGAGCGGCATCTGTCTCACCTACTTCACGAGCTACCACGCGCTGAAGCAACGCGCGCAACTGGCCGCTGGCGAGACGATGCTGGTGCTGGGTGCGGCCAGCGGCGTCGGCACGACCGCCATCGAACTGGCCAAGCAGATGGGCGCGCAGGTGATCGCGGCCGCGAGCACCGATGCCAAGCTCGAAGTCGCGCGCGGCATCGGCGCGGACCACCTGATCAACTACTCCACGCAGGACCTGCGCGAACGGATCAAGGAGATCACTGGCGGCAAGGGCGTGGACGTAGTCTATGACGCCGTCGGCGGGCCGTATGCCGAGCCGGCGGTGCGCAGCCTGGCCTGGAAGGGACGGTATCTCGTGGTCGGATTCGCGGCGGGCGACATCCCGAAAATTCCGATGAACCTGCTGTTGTTGAAGGGAGCGGCCCTGGTGGGCGTGTTCTTCGGCAGCTTCGCGCAGCGCGAGCCGCAGGTACAACTGCAGAACGTGCGCGAACTGTGGCAGCTGTTCGAGGCCGGCAAGCTGCGTCCGGTGGTGGGCGAAGTCCACCCGCTGGCCGACTATGCGCAAGCCTTCGCCGCGCTGGAACAGCGGCGTGCCGTGGGAAAAATCGTGCTCAAGACCGGGGGCTAGGGGTCAGCCGGAGGACCGAGTGGTCCGCAGGTGAATGCCCTGCGTCAGGCGGCTCCAATCTCCTCGAGCTCCGCATGCACTTCGAGCCAGCGTTCCTCGACCTCGCCGAGTTCAATGACGACTTCGGCACACCGTCGGCTCGTGGCCTGCACCTCTGCCGGCGACGTCCGCGCGTAGAAGTCGGTATCCGCGAGTCTCGTCTCGAGTGCCTTGCGCTCGGCCTCGAGCCTTGACATCCGCGCCTCGAGTTGGGTCGACTCCTTCATCAGCGGGCGACGGCGTGCGAGCTTCTGCTGACGTTCCGCAGCCGCCGTCTCGCGCTGCGCCTTCCGATTCTCTTTCGATTCGGCCGTGCCCGCGGCAGCCGCGTCCGGCGGGGCCGATTCACGTCGCGCCGTCAGCCAGGCCAGGTAATCCTCGAGATCGCCGTCGAACGGAACGGCGCGGCCGTCGGCCACGAGCATGAAACTGTCGCAGACGGTGCGCAGCAGCGCCCGATCGTGCGACACGAGCACCAGGCTGCCTTCGTAACCGGCCAGCGCCCGCGTCAGGGCATGACGCATTTCGAGGTCGAGGTGGTTGGTGGGCTCGTCGAGCAGCAGCAGGTTCGGCCGCTTGCGCACCAGCAGAGCCAGCGCCAGCCGCGATTTCTCGCCGCCCGAAAACGGCTCTACCGGTGCGTCGGCCATGTCGCCGCGGAAATCGAACCCGCCGAGATAATTGCGCAGGTCCTGCTCGCGCGACCGCGGGTCTTGCCGCAGCAGATGGCGCAGCGGCGACTCGTCGCCACGCAACTGTTCGACCTGGTGCTGCGCGAAGTAACCCGTTTCCAGACCGTGGCCGGCGACACGTCGGCCGGCCAACAGCGGTTGTCCGCCGGCGAGCGACTTGATCAGCGTGGACTTGCCCGCGCCGTTCGGGCCGAGCAGGCCGAGCCGGGTGCCAGGACGCAGCGACAACTGCACGTTGCGCACGACCGCGCGGTCGCCATAGCCCACGGCGGCGTCTTCGAGCGTCAGCAGTGGATCCGGCGCGCGCAGCGGCTCGGGGAATTCGAAATCAAATGACGAATCGACGTGCGCGGCCGCAATGTGCTCCAGCCGGTCGAGCGCCTTGAGGCGGCTCTGCGCCTGGCGCGCCTTGCTCGCCTTCGCGCGGAACCGCTCGACGAAGCTCGTCATGTGCGCGATCTCGCGCTGCTGCTTCTCGAACATCGCCTGCTGCACGGCGAGGCGCGCGGCGCGTTGCGTCTCGAACGCGGTGTAGTTGCCGGTGTAGAGCGTGAGCACGCCACGCTCGAGGTGTGCGACGTGCGTGACGGTGCCGTCGAGGAAGTCCCGGTCGTGCGATACCAGCAGCAGCGTGCCGCGGTAGCCCGCGAGCCAGCGCTCGAGCCAGACCACGGCGTCCAGGTCGAGGTGGTTGGTGGGTTCGTCGAGCAGCATCAGGTCGGCCCGGCTCACCAGGGCCTGTGCCAGGTTCAGGCGCATGCGCCAGCCGCCGGAGAAATCGGCGACGGGTCGCTCGAGGTCCGCCGTCTCGAAGCCGAGACCCGCGAGCAGGGCGGCAGCCCGGGCCCGGGCGCTGTAGCCATCGATCGCTGCGAGCCGGGCGTGCAGTTCTGCCAGCGCGCGGCCATCGTGCGCCGTGTCGGCGGCCGCGATCGCCCGCTCGACGCGCCGCAGCTCCTCGTCGCCGTCGAGCACGAATTCGATCGCGGCCCGCGGCAAGGGCGGCGTTTCCTGCGCGACCGATGCCACCCGCCAGTCGCGCGGTATCAGGCAATCGCCGGCCTCGCTCTGGATTTCGCCGCGCAGGAGCGCGAACAGGCTGGATTTGCCGCTGCCATTGGCGCCGACGACGCCGACCCGCCAGCCGGCGTGGATCTGCAGCGAGGCGTCCTCGATCAGCCGACGTACGCCGCGCGTCAGGGTAAGTTGCCGGAACTGGATCAAGGGAAGGCTGTCACAGGAGGGGCGCGCATTCTCCCACTTTGGCGGGAAGGGGCGAAGTGCGGCACAATTCACGACCAGTCAGCTTGCCCGGCCGTCCGCCGGGCCCCGGAGTCACCGATCCGATGTCCCGTATCCGTTCAGCATTGGCGCTCGTCGCGCTGGGCTTTTTTGCCGTTGCCGGCCATGCCCAGACGACCCCCGCCGTTTCGACGATCGTCGCATTCAGCCTCTCGAACCCTGTCGGCAACCTCGTTCAAGGCGCAGACGGCGCCTTGTACGGCGTCACGAGCGCGGCCACTTCGGTCGCCGGCGGCGTCATTTACCGCACGACGCCCGACGGCTCGGACGTCCGCACGCTTTATCAACTCAAGGCGGATGATGCGCTGGCACCGGCCGGCGGCCTGGTGCTGGCCAGCGATGGCCTGCTGTACGGCACCACCAAGTTCGGCAGGGCCGGGGAACTCGACGGGGCAGGCACGATCTTCAGGATCGCGGCGGACGGCACCGGCTTCCAGGTCATCCACCGGTTCGCGGCGATCACGTCGACGAACCAGGACGTCAACGTAATCAACACCGACGGCGCGTACCCGGAGGCGGAACTGGTCGAGGGCGCTGACGGCTACCTGTACGGTGCGACACGCGCCGGAGGCCCGAACGGCACCGGCACGATCTTCAAGGTCGCGCGCGACGGCACGGATTTCAAAGTGCTGTACAGCTTTTCCGCGGCGACCTCCGGCACCACCACCGGCCTCACCGTGACGGTCGACGGTGCGGCGCCGACGGGTCCGCTGGTGGCGGGCACCGACAACCTGTTTTACGGCACGACCTCGCAGGGCGGCACGAACGGCCGCGGCACGGTCTTCCGCATCGCCTTCGACGGCACGGGTTTCGAGGTCCTCCATCACTTCAGCGCGACCACCACCAACACGACGACGGGCCTGCTGGAGAACGCGGACGGAGCCACACCCCTTGGGGGCCTGCTCGACGGTGGCGACGGCTTCTTCTACGGCATGACCGCGCAGGGCGGCAGCGCCGGCAACGGCGTCATTTTCGCGATCCCTGCGGATGGCTCGACGTTCACCGTGCTGCATTCCTTCAGCGGTGCGGATGGCGCGCGTCCGGTCGCGGAACTGATGGTGTCGAGCAGCGGCAAGCTCTACGGCGTGACGTCATCGGGCGGCGTGAATACGGCGGGCACCACGACGACGCTCGGGACGATTTTCTCGATCGACCGGGCGGGCACCAATTTCACCGGTCTCTACAGCTTCGATGGCAAGAACGGCTCGGTGCCGTCGAGCAGGTTGCTCGAGACGGCCACCGGCGTATTCGTCGGCATCGCCACCGCTACCGGCAATTGCAGCTACGGCACCATGTTCCGCTACAGCCTGGCGGGCGACACCGTGGCCGGCAACGTACGGTGCGGCCAGAAGAAGAACAACAGTGGTGGCGGCTCCGCTGGGTTTGCCGTGCTCCTGCTGTTCGCCGGGCTCGGCCTGCTGAGGCGCTGGGCAGCCTGACCATTCGCAAACGCAGGGGGAAGGCGATGGCCAGCGAGGGATTGCATCACCGGACCTGCTGCCTCTGCGAGGCGATGTGCGGCATCCTGATCGAGCACCGCGACGGCGAGGTGCTCTCGATCAAGCCGAATCGCGACGACGTCCTGAGCCGCGGACACATCTGCCCGAAGGCAGTTGCACTCAAGGACCTGCACGAGGACCCCGACCGGTTGCGCACGCCGCTGCGGCGCAGGGCAGACGGCTGGGAGGAAATCTCCTGGGCCGCGGCATTCGACGAGATCGCGGCGCGCATCGGCGACATCCGCGCGCGCCACGGCAACGACGCGGTCGCGATCTATGCCGGCAACCCGACAGTGCACAACCTGGGCGCGATGCTCGGCGTCGGCGATTTCATCCGCGCCGTGCGCACGAAGAACCTGTATTCCGCGACGAGTGTCGACCAGTTGCCGCACATGGTCGCGTCGTGGGCCTTGTTCGGTCACCAGTTCCTGATGCCCGTACCGGACGTCGATCGCACGCAGCTGTTCGTCTGTATCGGCGGCAACCCGGTCGCGTCGGCAGGCTCGATCATGGGCGCCCCCGGCTTCGAGA
>Ga0316195_10000830_pt1 | contig 13119 bp, 12 predicted proteins | sample Phised1_MG_FD_204937 | JGI IMG/M metagenome (GOLD analysis project Ga0316195, IMG submission 204937) | Coastal sediment microbial communities from Maine, United States - Phippsburg sediment 1 | ecosystem: Environmental > Aquatic > Marine > Coastal > Sediment | place: USA: Maine | collected... | reverse complement strand
ACGGCGTGACCGAGGAGTACCGCCAACTCAAGATCCTCAACTACGAGATGGAGGCCGCGACCCTCTTCAAGATGGGGCTGGTCTACGGTTTTGCGGCAGGATGCGTCTGCGCTGTGCTGGCAGAGAGGTTGTTGGCCGAGTCCGTTGACCTAGCGGTCAAACAGCGGGCCGAACGGGATGCCGTGCGGGTGGCGTTGGCGGCGTTGAAGCTATTGCCGGGCAGCTGATAACCGAGGCAAGACTTGGCGAGAGCCAAAAGCTTAAGGGGGCGATGAAAGGCCTGCGATCTGCTCGATGTCCCAATGTGCGGCAAACCCCTCAGGCCGAAAGGCCCCGGCACCCAGAAGCCCTGAGAATAAAAAACCTGTCCCTGATGGAGACAGCTCGGAAAAAGCGGTTATGCGCAGGAGCCGACCTCCTGGGACAGAGCAAGTCTGATCAATATTGCAAATTTCTCTTGTGGCAATAATTTGTGACCCCGGTCTCAACTCCAAGACAAAGGAAAACGAGCCACAATGAGAGCAGCAATGTTTCGCCAAATACGATGAAGAACTGGAAGCAGCAACTTCTGATATGGCGGGAACGCCATTTTTGCAGGAGCAGGCAGGCACGTTGATCCTCTGCTGAGCATTGTTCGGATGAAGCGACACCAAAGGTATCTGCTTTTGTCATAAGTTGAAGAGCTAGATATGGCCTCTGGGTATAAATCCTGCGTAAGGATTAAATCTAAATTTCATTATACATGAGAACATCTCAAAATCATCTCACAGCAGAATTAAAAAACTGCGAGCGGATGCAATCTTTACGATCCGGCATATTTTAAACAGCGCCCGGCCTGCCCGGTCAACAGCTGTCTTGACACCCTGCCTCCAGATGAATAGACTTCGGCAGACTTTGTATGTGGATCTGTGGGCCGGGAAGGAGAAAACCATGAACAGCTGTCCATGCGGAAGCGGTAGCGACTATGTCGCCTGCTGTGAACCGATCATCACTGGGAAGAGGCCAGCCGAGACGGCAGAACAACTGATGCGGGCGCGCTATACGGCCCATGTGAACGTCAAAATCGATTTTCTCTTCGACAGCACTCATCCCGATCATCGCGAGGGATACGATCACAAGGGGACCCGGAGCTGGGCGGAAAAGTCCACATGGTACGGCCTGGAAATCCTCTCGACCACGCAGGGAGGACCGAAGGATGAGGAGGGCGAAGTGGAATTCATCGCCCGCTTTCGCGACAAGGAAGGGCTGCGCAACCATCATGAACTCGGCCACTTCAAGCGCAGAAAGGGGCGCTGGCTCTTTACCGACGGGTCCATGGTCAAGCCGAAGCCGCTGAATGTCAACAAGATCGGCCGCAACGATCCGTGCACTTGCGGCAGCGGTCTCAAGTACAAGAAGTGCTGTGGCAAATAGTAAGAAAAGGGACACTCGGACGCGGGTATCCCTTACGAGTCTTTTCCTGGCGATGTACAGGTCGAGGTGCAGAGGTGGCGATCTCGCGGCCGGATGGCACTCGATTTAACCGCCGGGCCCGATGTCGTCTGGTCGCCGGCGAAACTTGCCCTGCAAGGCATTGTGGCCGCGGTCGCCAACCCCAATAGCGGGGCCTTTTTCATTGCCCTGCTGCCGCCTTTTATCGACCCTCGGCAACAGCTTCCGGGGCAGCACGGAATGCTAATGGGGAGGATCCTCGGCATCGAATGCTTCTGACTGATCCTCTAAGCCGGCGGCGGCCGGACTCTGCATCATCTGTTGCAGAAAAGCGCCAACGTTCGCACCCTCGACCACATCTCCGGCACCCTGATGTTGGGGGTTGCTGGCTGGAGCTCGGCTGACGATTAGGCCTCTGCGGACCGTTTCCGCGCGGATTGACAACCTTTCCACCTCCGTTAGAATTGAAATACTTGTATTCTACCACCGCACTGGAGAGGGAGGTCCGCCATGTCCAAATCGATCCGCGACGTACTCAAGAACAAAGGCGACACTGTGGTCAGTATCAGTCCCGATGCAACGGTTTACAGCGCTCTGGAGTTGATGGCCTCCAAAAATGTCGGCGCCCTGCTGGTCATGAAGGACAAGCAGGTGGTCGGCATCCTTTCCGAACGTGATTATGCCCGCAAAGTGATTCTGGAAGGACGCTCGTCGTTAAAGACATCCGTCGAGAACATCATGTCCACCAGGGTCCTCTACGTCACCCCCAGCATGAGTGTGGACGAAGGGCTGGCCGTGATGTCTGACAAGCGCTGCCGCCATCTGCCCGTTATCCACGATAAAGAACTGGTCGGGATGGTCTCCATTGGTGACCTGGTCAAGGCTCAGGTTGCCGACAAGAATTTCTTGATCACCCAGTTGGAGCACTACATCCTCGGCAATTAAACTTGTGTCGGCAGAACCAGCGGACAACGCGCCCCGGAAAAAAGGAAAAGGGCCACTCATAACGAGGGGCCCTTTTTTAATTGTGCCGAGCAAACAGCGGTGCGACCTGCAGCAAAAGAGCAGATCAATCCTTCATATAACCGAGGGTGGCGGTCCAGAAGGAAAGGTCGTTACGGGTCTTCTCGAAAAGCCGCGCGTTCATGATCGCAACGCCGGAGATCTCTGCCAACGCGGAGAGAAAGGCCATCTCTTCCTGGCTGTATTGCCGTTTATCGGCGCTGTAGAGTCGCAGCACGCCGACCACCCGGCGGCTGGCAATGATCGGCAGGGAGAGAATCGAGGCGATCCCTTCAGCGACGGTTTCCTTCGGATATTCGAGGCGCAGGTCGTTGGCGGTGTCGGTTATCAGGACCGGTTTTCCCGCCAGGGTCGCGCTGATGCTCTGATCGGTGTGCGGCTGCCCCTTGGCCAGGAATTTATCACTCAACCCGGCCGCGACGATCAGTTCGAGCTCATGGGTGGTTTCATTGCGCAATCGCAGGGCACTGGCCTTGATCTGCATGCAACGGATCAGCTTATCGACGATCAGTTGCATCACCTGCCGGGAATCGAGCGTCGACAGAATCGCCCGGGTGACCTCATGCAGAGTTCGGAAATAATCGAGGCTCTTGCTCGCATCGATCGGCAGGTAGGCACAGGATTCGAACTGCGGTTCGCGGCTCTCGGCGACCGTTGGCAGATCGACGCCGATCTCCGTAAACAGGGAGGCCAGCTTGGCCCCTTGATCCTGAAAGAGGCGGGCGTTGACAATCGCCAGACCGCCCATTTCGGCCAGTGCACCAACGAATTCAATCTCTCCAGCACTGTAATCACGAGGTTCGGCGCTGTAGAGCCGTAGCAAGCCGATCACCTTGTCTCCGGTGATCACCGGCACAGAAAGAACGGTGTTGATTCCCTCGGCGCGCATGGCCTCGGGATATTGGATGCGCGGGTCGTTGTAGGCGTCCTTGATGCAGACGGGCTTGCCGGCGAACACCTCCGGGATGCTCTGTTCGGCGTTCAGGGCGCCTTTGTTCAGATAGCCCTCGCTCAAGCCAAACGAGGCGACCTGCTTGAGGCTGTTGCTCTGCTCATCGATCAGCCGCAGGCTGCCGGCCTTGACTCCCATGGCGGCGACGATGCGCTGGACTAGGGAATCGAGGGTCGATTGCAGGTCGCGGGCAGAGAGGATGGCCTGGGCCGTTTCAAAAAAGAGTCGGAAATATTGGCTTGCGTTGGTCTGGGACATGCAACATTTCTCCTTCAACAGGACAAAAGGGGGGTGCCTCGTTCAATTATAGATTAAAATTACTTGGGGGACAGCATATTTACTCTGACATAGTGCATTTCCCTTTGCAGGGGGATCGCCGACCGAACAGAGTTCTGCCCGGTTTGCAACACCACCGCGGACAGAACAACCCAAAACCGAAGCGGGGCTCCTAGAGCCTGGCGCGTTCGTACTGCACCGGCCAGGGATGCTCGGCCTTGAGCACTTGCGCGGCATGCATCGGCCAGTAAGGATCGCGTAAAAGTTCCCGCGCCAGCAGCACCACGTCGGCCTGCCCGGTGGCGATGATCTGCTCGGCCTGAACCGGCGCGGTAATCATGCCCACCGCACCGGTGGCAATGCCGACGGCCTTGCGGATCTTGTCGGCCAAGGGGGTCTGGAAACCCGGCCCTGCTGGGATGACCGCGTCTGGCACCAGGCCTGCGGAGGAGCAATCGATCAGGTCGATTCCGATCTGCTTTAAATGCCTGCAGAGTTCGAAAGACTGGCTCAGATCCCAGCCACCGTCTACCCAATCGGTCGCCGAGATGCGCACCATCACCGGCAGGTCCTGCGGCCAGAGTTCGCGCACACGGCGCGCCACCTCCAGCGGGAAATGCATGCGGTTCTCGAGGCTGCCACCGAAAGCATCGCTCCGCAGGTTGCTCAGAGGCGAAAGGAACTGGTGCAGCAGGTAGCCGTGCGCCATATGCACTTCGACCACCTGGAAACCGGCCTGCCGCGCGCGTCGGGTCGAATCCTCGAAACACGCACAGATTGTCTTCAGTTCAGTGTCGCTCAGCTCGCGCGGTTGCCGCGACCCTGGTCCAAACGGCAGCGGGCTGGGCGCAACCGGCTGCCAACCGCCGTCCACATCGGCTACGACCGCACCGCCCGTCCAGGGTGGCTGCACGGACGCCTTGCGCCCGGCATGCCCCAACTGGATTGCGGGGACCGCCCCCTGTGCCGCGATAAAGCTGGCAATCGGCGCGAAGGCCTCGGCCTGCTCGTCGTTCCAGAGGCCACAGTCGCTGGGGCTGATGCGCCCCTCCGGGGTCACGGCCGTCGCCTCCACCATGACCAGGGCGGCGCCACCGACCGCACGGCTGCCGAGGTGGACCAGATGCCAAGCATCCACCACCCCATCCCGGCAAGAATATTGGCACATAGGAGAAACGAGAATTCGGTTGCGCAGGGTCAGAGAGCGGATTTTCAGCGGGGAGAACAATTGACTCATAAGAAGACCTCGTGGAGAAAGAGATGCGTCAGGCACGGAGATAAAGACTCATAATCACTCTCATTATGCTCACAGAACGAGGGCGGCGCAACACAACCACCCCTTTATCGGTAAAGACCACAATGACGACCGGCGTTAAAAACAATCCTCAAGCACACGTTTTTTCAAGAATCTTTTCATCCTTTTAATTTTATTTTTACCGTATTGACAGCAACCAAAGGAGAGCATAATCTTCATGCAATTTATGGCGGAAGACGCCTCAGCGTTAGCATAGAAAGACCAGAGACGCAGATTGTTTCAGGATCGAGCCAGCAGCAATTTCATCATGATGGCTTTAAGTTCAGCCACGCGACAAGGAGACGACCGCATCGTCGTCCTCCGTATTAATCGTTAATGGGGCACTCAAAAGGGAGTGTCCTTTTTCAGTGCCCTGACACCGCCCAGATTAAAAGTTAAGACTTGACACCGTTTTGAGGTTTTGCCGATGAATATACTGCTGATCGTTATCTTTCTGCTCGCCTATGCGGCCATCGCCCTAGAGCATCCGATCAAGATCAACAAGACCGCCAGCGCCCTGCTCGCCGCCGGAATGCTCTGGACTATCTACGCCGTCCTGACCGGCGATCACCACCTGGTGGGTGAGAACTTGTCCGAGTCGCTCTCGGCCACCTCCCAGGTGATCTTTTTTCTGCTCGGCGCCATGACCATCGTCGAGGTGGTCGATGCCCATAACGGCTTCGAGGTCATCACCTCGCACATCAGGACCACCCGGCTCAGCGCCCTGCTCTGGCTGATCGGCTTCGTCACCTTTTTCCTCAGCGCCACCCTCGACAACCTCACCACCACCATCGTCATGATTTCCCTGATGCGCAAACTGCTCGACCGCCAGGAGGACCGGTTGTTTTTCGCCGGCATCATCGTCATCGCCGCCAATGCCGGGGGTGCCTGGTCGCCGATCGGCGACGTGACCACGACCATGCTCTGGATCGGCGGACAGATCTCGACCCTGGCGATAATGAAAGGCGTCCTGCTGCCGTCCCTGGCCAACCTGATCGTTCCTTTGGCCATCACCACCTACGTGCTGCGGGGGCGCGACGTGATCCCCGCCCAGTTGCACGAGCGCCGGCACGGGGTTGAAACCACCGCCATGGAACGGAACCTGATGTTTTGCTGCGGCATCGGCTGCCTGGTGGCGGTACCGGTCTTCAAGGGAGTGACACACTTGCCGCCGTTTATGGGGATCATGTTCGGGCTCGGCTTACTCTGGCTGATCGGCGAACTGTTGCACCGCAAGAAGGATGACGAGGAGAAGCAGCACCTGACCCTGGTCCATGCCCTGACCCACATCGATATGAGTTCGATCCTTTTTTTCTTCGGCATCCTGCTGGCGGTGGCCACCCTGGAACACGCCCTGATCCTAGAGGCCCTGGCGGGATGGCTCGATCAGACTGTCGGCCGGCAGGACGTCATCGTCAGTATCATCGGCCTGGTTAGCTCCATCGTCGACAACGTGCCGCTGGTGGCCGCGTCGATCGGCATGTACGACCTGGCCCATTTCCCGACTGACAGCTTTCTCTGGGAATTCATGGCCTACTGTGCCGGAACTGGCGGTTCGATCCTGATTATCGGCTCGGCGGCGGGGGTTGCCGCCATGGGGATGGAGAAGATTCACTTCTTCTGGTACGTGAAAAAAATCAGCGGGCTGGCCCTGATCGGCTACTTCGCCGGGGCTCTGGTCTACATTTTACAGTTCCACCTGCTACACGGCTGAGGATGCCTTGCGGTCGCGACAAATGTGCAGATAAATTAAGGGACACTCTCAAAGAAGAGCGTCCCATTTTCGTGCCAAGACCGCCACCGCAAGGGCGAGATTTTACGAGGCGCGGAGACCTGGCATGTCGAACGTGAGCGCCCGCAACCTGTCAAGCAACTGCTGCGCCTGCGCCGCGGTCAGTCCGGTGAGCGGCGGCCGCACGGTCAACCAGGCGGCATCACCTGAATAATGCGCGACGATCGTCTTGAGCGCGGGAATCATCACGAACTGCTCCACCGTCCTGCGCACAGCGTTGAGTGCTTGCTGCTGCACCTCTGCATCCGCACCGCGCCAGTCGCGGCAGAGCTGGGCAATCGCCTCTGGATTGACATTAGCCGTCGCCGAGATACAGCCCACCCCGCCATTTTGCATGTTGGCGAGGAGGAACGACTCGCTCCCCGCGAAGACATCGAAACCGGAGCCGGCAAAGGTATCGAGCATCATCTTGGTGTTCTTCCAATCGCCAGAACTGTCTTTCATGCCGGCGACCGTGGTGGGGTACTGCTTCAGAAGTCTCTCGACCAGACTGGGCGTGATGCCGACCATGGCGATCGGCGGGATATGATAGAGGTAGAGGCGCAGGCGCGCGTCGCCGACGCGCTCAATCACTTCCGCGAAACTGCGGTAGAGCCCGTCCTCGGACACACCCTTGTAGTAAAAAGGTGGCAGCATCAATACACCCGCGCAGCCTGCCCTGACCGCATGCGCGGTCAGGCGCACGCTATCGGAAAGGGCACAGCACCCCGTCCCGGGCATCATTCGCGAGGCATCGACACCGGCCGCAAGCAGGGCATCAAGCAGCGCCATGCGCTCATCGACCGACAGTGAGTTCGCCTCGCTGTTGGTGCCGAACACTGCCAAGCCGCAGTTCTGCGTGAGCAACCACCTGCAGTGCGCAATCAGGCGTGCTGGGTCAGGGCACAGGTCCCGGTTGAACGGGGTGACGACCGGTGCGAGCACACCACGGATGCGATGTTCCTGGGTCATAAGCGCCCTCCTGGCAAAACTGAAAAGGTTGCCTGATCTCGAGCAATGTCCGGCAAGTCGCATTATGGCTATTCAGCCTTGCCAGGGCTGAATGTGTTGTCTCCTAAAACTCCAGGCTACCGCCGGGTTTGAGGATATTGACTCTGGTGGCCGTCTCCGCTTCGACGCGCTTGGCCCAGGTCTGGGGATTCTGCTTGAGCAGGTCGAAGGTGTTATAGTGGATCGGCACCACGGTCTTCGGCTGCAGCATTTTCACCGCCCGCAGGGCATCATCGGGCCCCATGGTGTAATTGTCGCCGATCGGGATGACCGCGAGGTCGAGCCCCTCCTCACCGATCAGCTTCATATCGCCGAACAGGCCGGTATCCTGTGCCATGTAGATTTTTTTGTGATCGTTGGTGGTCAGCAGGAAGCCACTGGGGTTGCCACCATCCGAACCATCGGGCAATTGTGAGCCGTGCAGTGCCAGCGTCAGTTTCAGGTACCCGAAAGGGTGTTTGAAACCGCCTCCCAGATGTTGCCCGTGCACTTTTGCCACATTCTGCCTGCCGAACCAAGTGGCAATCTCGTGGTTGCTGATGATCAGTGCACCGGTGCGCATAGCGATTGCCGCGGCGTCACCGACGTGATCGCCGTGGCCGTGGCTGACCAGGATAAAATCGGCATCGACGCCCTCCGCGGTGGCGGAGGCCGCCGGGTTGCCGGTGAAGAACGGATCGATCAGCAGTTTGAAGCCGCCGGTCTCGAGGCCAAGGGTGGCATGGCCGAACCAGGTGAATTTATTCATATGCAGAGTCCTCCTCTGGTTGATTCAAAAACAAGTATAGCAAAAGACTGGACATCAAGAGCAGGGCCCCGATCTTGCATAGCTGTTCAGCAGAGGAGTATTGGCGCAGGCGGCAGTCAACGGGTGTCGTATTTGAATATTGAACCCTTGTCCGCTTCCTTAAGCACCCACCCTCTGCCCGGGGCAATCGCGTCAGCCAAACAAAAGGGGAAACGGTCTTGGAAAAAGAAGTTTCATCGACCAGCATAGCGAACCAGCATGAAGTATGATAAGGATAACCCAAATCGAAACGAGTTCAAATCCTCCCGAAAGGAGCAGGAATGAGTTCTTCTTTCACGGTCACCAGGAAAGTCGCCCTTGGCTACCTGGTCATCATCACTTTCAACCTGCTGGCCCTCGGCTATGCCCTGGTTAACCTGCATGACCATAACCGTCGGACCGAACAGCTGGTGGGCGTACAGTTCCTGACCTTCAACCTACTGCGGGACCTCCGGCAGAACCTGTTGGGCCAGGAGAACCTGGAAAAACAGCTCATCATCCTGCGCGACCCGACGCTGCTCGGCTTGCTCGAGCGCCGCGCTACAGAACTCGACAGCCTGGTCGCTGAGGTAAAGACCTCTCAACAGCCCGCCTATCTCACGGCCCTGCCCGCCGCAGTTGATGAATACACAGCACAGGCCCGCCGCCTTATGCAGGCCTTTACCGAGGACAAATGGGAACAGGCCGCCACCATTGCCTCAACGACGACCTCACCTCTGCGCACGCAACTGCTTGGAGCACTGGCCGACCTGAGGGCTCAGCACCAAGCGACTCTGGACCGTGACCTTCGCGAGCTGTCGCTGCAGAGCGGCCAAGCCTACCGTCTGACCCTGACCATCACTCTCTTCGGCATCCTGCTCTCGGCTCCTGTCGCCTTTACTGTGATTGCCAGCATTCATCGCTCGGTCAAGGCGTTGCAAAAAGCCACACAGGACATTGCCGCAGGGAACTTCGATATTCCGATTGATATCCGCAGTAACGACGAGTTCGGCCAGCTTGCCCAGGACTTTGCCCGCATGGCGCGCAAGCTCATGGAGTTGGAACAACTGAGCCTGGATGCCAACCCCCTGACCCGACTGCCCGGGAACCTGGCGATTGACCGCGAACTGGAACAACGTATCGCACAAAAACAACCCTTCGCACATCTGTATATCGACCTGGACAACTTCAAGGCTTACAGTGATCATTACGGCTACAAAGTCGGCAGCGACGCGCTCAACATGGTCGGCAACCTGCTCCGCGAGGTCGTTGAACGACATGAGGGAGAAGACGACCTGGTAGGCCATATCGGTGGAGACGATTATGTGGTTTTGACTGCTCCGCAGCGGGCCGAAGTCCTTGCCAAGGAGATCATCCGCAGCTTCGACCAGCAGGTCCCCGAACTGTATCAGCAAGAAGACTTGGAGGCCGGGTTCGTCATCGCCACCGACCGGCATGGTGTCAAGCGCTCTTTTCCCCTGCTGACCATTTCCATTGCCATCACTTTGTCGGAAAATATGATTCAGCCCTCCCCTTTAAACATCAGCCTCAACTGTGCCAGGATGAAAGAGCACCTCAAGCGACTTAAGAACAGCAACTATCTCATTGACCGCAGAAAGCAACTACCATGAAAATACAAACATCGCGCTGGTTCTGTGGGCTCCTGGCGGGTCTCGTGCTGACCGGCTGCAGCAGCATACCGATGCAGAAGATGCCCGCGGATGAAGAGAAGGAACTCTTCACCCAGGGCCTCGACCAATATCTCGCGTCCAGTGAGCTGACAGCCCTGACCCAGCTGGTGGAAAAGTATCCCCAGGGAGAATGGCGGCCCCGGGCTGAGGGCATTATCGAACTAGCGAAGCAGCAACAGCAGCAGCAGGCCCGGCTACAGAAGACAGAACAGCAACTCACCCGCTGTCGAACGGAGAAAGAGGCCCTGGGTACAGACAATCAGCGGTTGGAAGTGACCCTGGAGAGACTGAAACAGGTCCTCATCGACATGGAACTGCGGCCGGAATAGGAGCCTGCAGCACACACTTGCCGAGGAGAGCAGAGTACAAACGACATGGCTCAGCCTGAGTCAATACAGGCGCCTTTAAACACGAGGAGAAGACGATGCAACACCGCAAACTAGGATTACAGGGGCTGGTCGTTTCCGCTCAGGGCCTCGGCTGTATGGGCATGTCGGACTTCTATGGCAAGCGCGACGAGCGGGAGGCCATAGCCACAATCCGGCGGGCCCTGGAACTTGGCGTCAACTTCCTCGACACCTCTGATATGTACGGCCCGTTCACCAATGAACTGTTGATCGGCAAGGCCATCAAGGAGCAACGCGACGCGGTAGTCATCGCGACCAAGTTCGGCGTCGTCAGGGGGAAACCGGCCACCCCGGGCGGCATGGCGCCGATCGTCGGGATCTGTGGCAAGCCAGAGTATGTGCGTTCGGCCTGCGACGCTTCGCTTCAGCGACTGGGGCTTGATCACATCGATCTATACTACCAGCACCGGGTCGATGCAGAGGTGCCGATCGAGGAAACCGTCGGGGCTATGGCGGAGCTGGTAAAAGCAGGCAAGGTCCGTTTTCTCGGTCTCTCCGAAGCCGGCGCGGCGACCATCCGGCGTGCCCATGCCGTACACCCCATCAGCGCTCTGCAAAGCGAATATTCCCTCTGGAGCAGGGATATCGAAGACGAGATTTTACCGACCCTGCGCGAACTCGGCATTGGCCTGGTAGCCTACAGCCCCTTGGGGCGGGGTTTTCTGACCGCGAAGATCAGCCGTTTCGAGGATTTTTCCGAAGATGACTACCGCCGGATGTCACCGCGCTTCCAAGGAGATAACTTTCAAAAAAACCTTGAACTGGTTGCGCGGGTCAAGGCCATTGCCGAGCACAAGGGGGTGAGCGCAGGGCAGTTAGCGCTGGCCTGGGTGCTGGCCCAAGGGGAAGATATCGTGCCGATCCCAGGCACCAAGCGGCGCTCTTACCTGGAAGAGAACCTGGCCGCCAACCGGGTGCTTCTTGTCGATCAGGAGCTCGCGGCCATCGCCAAGGCTATGCCTAGGGGGATTGCCAGCGGTGAGCGCTACCCAGAGAGCATGATGAAGTTTCTCAATCGCTAGCCATGGGGAACAACAAAGGTCCGGGGACGGGGGCACCATCTCAAGATGGCGCTCCCGTTGTGGTCTTTAGAGCGCGTACGACCCGTGCTCAAACTCTCCGCACAGAATTCGATTACAGTCTGACAATTCTTGTCCACAAAGTGTAGTCATATAACCATACGATAGTATCAATAAACCCGCACTTTCAGATAGTTACACGTTTTTAATACAGTCAATGCCTGTGCACATGCACATCCAGGCAAACGCACTTGGCACGAATCTGCTTAAGTAAGATTAATTTCCCCAGCTATGATTTCAGCCCTTTAAAGCCCATTCTCGGAAACGCCTAATCTTCTCGACTGCCCGTTGGCATGCTCACTGCTCTTTGTTGTGACCACGTTGACCCGAACCGGACCGAGGCCCCGTGCCTGCAGCCGACCTCACCGGCCAGAGCGTCAACGATCCAGCGTATTGAAACAAAGGGTGATGTGCGTAGACCGCGGTCACCAAATACCGAAGAAAGGAGGCTTCCGCGCTGGAAGTTTCACCAGGTGATAGTCGAAAATACTTAACCATTCGCGAGAATGGGGCGGAAAGCCCATAGGGTCTCCCTGAGACAGCCGGGTTGCCGAAATGTCTCCCTCAAAAAGGCTTTGCAAATTCTCTTGTCCGGACAGGGGAGGAGCAAAGCCATTCCAAAGGAGAATTGTCTCCCAAACGAGAAAAAGGTTCCAGGAGATGATTTCGAACAGAACTTTAACGACAACTCTTAATTAATAGACGAATTGGAGAAAACCATGTTGCACAAATTCAAAGCTGTCATTTCCACACTTGGTATCATCGCGCTCTTATTGACGACCTTTTCCGCAGTAAGCTTCGCCGACCGCGGCGAAAGGGAATACCGCAAAGATTCGAATAAATCGAGAAGTTATGAGCGTAGTGGCCGTTATGACCGGAGCGACCGTAGCGACCGTAGCGACCGTGATGACGATGATGATGTGACGGCACCGACGCCGATGCCTCCGGTTGCTGCACCTCCGGTTGCTGCACCTCCGGTTGTTGCACCTCCGGTTGTTGTTGAGCCCCCGGTTGCTGCACCTCCGGTTGTTGAGCCCCCGGTTGCTGCACCTCCGGTTGTTGAGCCCCCGGTTGTCCAGCCCCCGGTTGTCCAGCCCCCGGTTGTCCAGCCCCCGGCCCTCGATGGTTCGGCGCTCTACGACGCCAACTGCTCCGGGTGCCACGGCCAATCCAACAAAGGCAAGAACGTGCCTTCGAGCCACCTGAACGGCCGCGTCAACCTGACCCCAGCAGAGCAGGCAGCTATCAACGCCCTGTAATTGACAGCACAACCGTTAACGGCCCTCCCTGCGGGGAGGGCCGTTACTTAGAATCCAGCAACGTTATCAAAGTGCCTGCCCTTAGCGGTCGGCGTTTATGTCTTGGAGGGGATACGACTCGTGCCCAGCATCACCCAAAAGGGGCCAACCCCTCCAAGT
>Ga0316195_10000829_pt1 | contig 13119 bp, 12 predicted proteins | sample Phised1_MG_FD_204937 | JGI IMG/M metagenome (GOLD analysis project Ga0316195, IMG submission 204937) | Coastal sediment microbial communities from Maine, United States - Phippsburg sediment 1 | ecosystem: Environmental > Aquatic > Marine > Coastal > Sediment | place: USA: Maine | collected... | reverse complement strand
CGAGGTGCGCGGCCTCCGGGGTGACGCGATGCACGTCGTAGAGGATCATGGATTCGGCTGTGTCCTGGATCAGGTCCAGGATGTCGTCCATGCGCGAGATCAGCTTGTTGATCTGGTCGCGGTCGAAGGGCGTGACGAAGGTGCTGTGCATCAGCGAGACGGTTTCGCGCGTGACGTCGTCCGCAGCATGTTCGATGGACTGGATCTTCTTGACCCATTCCTCGCGCTGGCCGTTGTCGCCGTAGGCCTCCAGCATCTCCATGAGCGCCTTGCTGCCTTCGACGACCAGGCTGGCGTGACGATTGAACAAGGTGAAGAAATACCGCTCGCGCGGCATGAGGACGGACAGCAGTTTCATGCGGGCGGTTCCCGTCTTGTAGTTAGGTGCATCGCGATTGTGGCCCCTCCGGCGCCGCAGTGAAACCCCCCGGCACAGGGATGCCGCAAGGGGCCGCGATCGCGCGCGAGAGGCTAGATCGCAACTGGGCCAAAAGCGGCGATGTCGACACGCCCATCGCGCACCGTCAGCAACGAGCCCTGCGGCGCCTCGCTCCAGACCTCGGCGTAGGTACCGATCGGCTCGGAAACCACGCTCCGCGCATGCCGCCCGAAGCGGCCCGCGATGGCCGGGTTGATCGTGTAGATGTCCTCGGCGGCGGCGCTGTAGTACAGGCTGGGTGCGTCGCCATCGCTGGCATAGCGGGCGCAGTAGAGCGTCTGGCCATCGGTGACGGCCAGCGTCGCCCACAGCGCATCCGCGACGTCGTGGTCGCGGGCCACCTTCTCGACGAAGCCCACCATGCGCGCGAGCGACCCGGGTGGGTCTCGCTCCAGTCCAAAGGTGAGCGCGAGGTGGAACATCACCTCCGAGTCGGTGGTACCCAGCATGTTCCCGAACAACTCCGGCGCGACCGCGACGACCAGGTCACGCCGCAGCTTACCAATGTCGACGATCTCACCGTTGTGCACGAACAGCCACTTGCCATAGCGGAAGGGATGGCAGTTGGTCTCCTGGATCGTGGCGGCCGAGGTCGCGCGGACGTGCGCGAGGAACAGCGGCGACTCGATGTTGGCCGCCAGGTCGCGCAGGTTGAAATCGTTCCAGGCCGGCCGGACGCTGCGGTAGACGCCGGGCTGTTCGCGGTTGCCGTACCATCCGACCCCGAAGCCGTCGCCGTTGGTCGGGGTTTCGTGCGACTTGGCCAGGAGGCTCTGGTCGATCAGGTTGTGCTCGGGCAGGAACAACAGGTCCTCGAGGGGAATGCTGCCACCCGCGTAGGCCATCCAGCGACACATGACATTCTCTCCTTGGTAACTCGATGCAGGAACCCGGGGCCACCCCGCAGCCCGATGTTGTCAGCCGGGCGGCGCGCTCTCGGCGAGCCAGGCCCCAGCCAGCTCATAGGCCAGGGCGAGCACGACCGGGCCGATGAACAGCCCCAGGATCCCGGAGCTGAGCATGCCGCCGATGGCGCCGACCAGGATGACGAGCATCGGCACGCTGACGCCGCGGCCGAGCAGCGCGGGCTTGAGGAAGCCGTCGCTGATGCTGACGACGACGCTCCAGACGGTGAACAGCACGGCCGGCACCGTGCCGACCGAGGCAAAGGCCCAGATCATCATCGGTCCCAGCACCAGCAGGGGAGGGAGCTGGACGATGGCCAGGATCAACACGAGTAGCGCCCAGAGACCGGCGCCGGGAACCCCCACCGCGAAGATGCCGATGCCAGCCAGGACGCCCTGGATGGCGGCGACGCCGATCACGCCCTTGAACACGCTGCGAATGGTTGCGGCCGACAGGACCAGGAACGACGCGCCGCGCGGCCCGGCGATGCGTTTCACCAGGCCGTTCAGGACGGGCGTCATCTTTTCTGTATTGACCAGCAAGGCTGCGGCGATCAGGGCACCGGCGCCGAATTGCAGCAAGGCCAGCCCGCCGCGGCCCAGCGCGCCGAGCGCGGCGCTGCCGAGGGCCTTCAGCTGCGGGCCGATCTTGTCCAGCACGGCTTCGGCGTTCGTGGCCAGTCCGTCGAGCAAGCGATGCAGCATGTCGCCCACGATGGGCCAGGACGCCAGCGCGTCGTCCGGCCGGGGGATGCTGAAGGTCCCCGCGTCCAGCGAGGCCGACACCACCTTGGCGCCGCTGACGACCGAGACGGAAAAGATGGCGACGGGCACGACCAGCACCGACAGCAGCAGTACCGCCACCAGGCCGGCTGCCACGGCGCTCCGGCCGCCGAGCGCGCCTGCCAGCCGCGAATGCAACGGCTGGCAGGCGATGGCCAGGATGACCGCCCAGACGAGCATGTCGAGGAACGGGGCGATGATCCGGTAACACCAGACAGCCAGGACGGCCACCAGCACCAGGCGGACGATGGTTTCGACCAGGGCGCTGAAGGACTCCCGTGGAAAAGGCCGTGGCGCGTTCATGTCTGGCTCCCTCTCGAGGCCCTGGTGGGACGGGGCCGGAACGCGGCCCCTGTGGCTGATGACTGCAAGCCCATATCATGCTCGATCTGAAGTTAATTGAGGCGTTATCCGATCTTCCGCGTATGCTGTCGGCGGGCCGCCGGCCCGTTCCAAGAGGGTCGACATGGACCTGGACAAGGTCGTCAAGGCCGCCCGTCAACTCGCCGTGCCTTACCGGGTCACGGGCAAGGGCAAGTTCCTGCTGAAGGACATTGATCCCGGTGATACCGCCTGGCTGGAGCAGGAAGACAAGCCGCGCGCCAAGGAGGCCCTGCAGACCGGTGTCGAAGCCTTGGCGGAGCTGCAGGACAGGCTCTACGCCCAGGACCGGTGGGGTGTCCTGCTGGTGTTCCAGGCAATGGATGCTGCGGGGAAGGACAGCTCGATCAAGCACGTCATGTCCGGCGTCAATCCGCAGGGCTGCCAGGTCTTTTCCTTCAAGGCCCCGTCAGCGGAGGAGTTGGACCACGATTACCTCTGGCGCTGCAGCAGGAACCTCCCGGAGCGCGGCCGCATCGGCATCTTCAACCGCTCCTACTACGAGGAAGTCCTGGTGCTGCGGGTGCACCCCGAGCTCCTAGAGGCCCAGAAGCTGCCCGAGGCCCGCGTCGGCAAGCGCCTCTGGAAGGACCGCTACCGCGACATCCGCGCCTACGAACGCTACCTCGACACCAACGGCATTATCGTCCGCAAGTTCTTCCTGCATGTGTCGCGCGAGGAGCAGAAGCGCCGCTTCATGGACCGCATCGAGAAGCCGGAGAAGAACTGGAAGTTCTCGGCGGCGGATGTGCGCGAACGGGCCCACTGGAACGACTACATGGCCGCCTACGAGGATGCAATCCGCGAAACCGCGACGCCCGAGAGCCCCTGGTACGTGGTGCCCGCCGACAACAAGTGGTTCACGCGGGTCGTGGTCGCCGCGGCGGTCATCGACGCGCTCGCTTCGCTCGACCCGCACTATCCCAAGCTTGGCCCGGCCAAGCTCAAGGAGCTGGCGGCGGCCCGCAAGGCGCTGATGGCAGAGAGGACATGAACCCGGCGCGCCGGAGAGCAAGACCATGGGTGTTCTGAGATCCGAGACCCTATCCCGTTACCTGGACCCGGGCAGCAGCCTGGGCGAGATCCTGTTCGGGCTGATCATGACGCTGACGTTCACGCTGGGCGCCGGCATCATCATCGAGGAAGAGGGTCGCGAAGGCGTCCGCATGCTGCTGCTCGCCACCGTCGGCTGCAACATTGCCTGGGGCATCATCGATGGCGCCTTGTATATCGTCGGGCAGGTTTTCGAGCGCGGGCGGCTGCTGCGGCTCGGGCGAGGCATTCGCCACACGCCGGACGCCGGAGCGGCGCGCCAACTGGTCGCAGCCGAGCTCGACGACATGCTCGAGCCGGTTACCCGGAAGGACGACCGTTCGGCGTTCTATTCGCACATCGTGGAACAGATTCGCAGCCAGCCGGCGCCGCGGCCGGGCCACGTCACCCGAGACGACCTGCTTGGCGCGCTCGTGTGCTTCTGGCTGGTGTTCTTCGCCAGCATCCCGGCGGCCGCCCCATTCCTGTTCTTCGACGACCCGTGGATCGCGTTGCGCGTCTCGAACGGTGTGCTGCTGTTCCTGCTGTTCTTTGCGGGCTACAGCTGGGCGAAATACACCGTCGCCAATCCCTGGATTGCCGGCATCAGCTTCCTGGTGGGTGGACTGGCGATGGTCGGCATCGCGATCGCACTGGGCGGCTGACGGGCCGGCCGGGGCACGAAAGGGGTCAGCCCTGGTTCTTGTCGAAGCCGCCGCCGAGGGCGAGGTAGAGGTTGACACGCTGGACCACGCGGTCGGCCTGCACGCTCAGCAACGAGCTGCGCGCGCCGTAGACGGCGAGCTGTTGCCGGGTGACGCTGCGCAGGTCGGTGCTGCCGACCCGGTAGCGGATGTTTTCGAGCTCGAGTGCGCGTTCGCTGTCACGTACCTGGGACTCGAGGATGGACTGCCGCTCAACGGCTGCCTGCTCGGCGGCGAGCGTCTTCTCGACCTCCCCAAAGGCCTTGAGCCCGACACTCGCGTATTGCGCGACTGCGGCCTTCTGCTCGGCGGTCTTCAGCTCCACCTGAGCGGCGAGCGCTCCGCCGGCGTAGAGCGGCATGACCAGGCCGACGCCGAGGCCCCAGATCGGGTTGTTCACGTCCTGCAGCACCAGCAGGTCGCTTTCCAGGTAGGAGACGCTGGCGGAGAGCGAGATTCGTGGCAGGCGCGCCGCCCTGGCCTGCTCCGTGCCGCTGAACGCGGCGGCCACGCGGCGCTTTGCGGCGATGACGTCCGGCCTGCGCTCGAGCAGTTCCGAGGGAACGCCGGCGGGGGCGGCCGCGGCGACGGTCGGCAACGACGTGGCGGCCTCGAGGTCGGCGGCGGGGTAGCGACCCAGCAGCAGTTCGAGGCTGCGCAGGGCCTGTTCCTTGCCCAGGTCGAGTTTGCGCAGCGCATCGCGGAAACTCTCGACGTTGCTGCGGGCGAGGGCGACCTCGAGCTCGCTGCCGATGCCGACGCGTTGGCGGTCGGTCGCCAGCGACAGCAGCTGCCGTGAGCCCGCCAGGGCATCCGTTGCCAGCTGGCGCTGCATCGCCGCTTCGCAGGCGGTGAGCCAGCCCCGCATGACGAGCGCCGCGATCGACTGTTGTGCGGCGGCGTAGTCCGCACTGGTCGAGGCGTACTGGTCCTCGGCGGCGCGGCGCCCATAACGGACGCGACCCCACAGGTCCAGCTCCCAGGACGCAGACAGGATCGCTGCGTTCAACGGCTCGCTGCCGCTGCCGTTAGGGGTGCTGGTCTTGCCGAAAAGGTCGACCGCGGGATAGATGCTGCCTCCGGCCATGCGGACGTAGGCGGCCGCCTGCTCGACGGTGGCTGCGGCTGCGCGCAGGTCGGTGTTGTGTGCGATCGCTTCCGCCACCAGTGCATTCAGGCGCTCGTCGCCGAAGGACCCAACCCAGCCGTCCTCGACGGCGCCCGCGGTCGCGCCTGCGGCGGTCCAGGCGGCCGGCGGGATGACCTCGCCGTAAGCTTGGCGGTTCAGCTCTTCACCAGCCGGCGGGGCCTTCAGGGCGCAGCCGGCGGCCAGCACGGCCAGCATGGCGGCTGACAGGATCGGCAGGCGGTTGGCGATGCGGGAGCGGTGCATCAGTGCAACTTCAGGATCAGATAGTTGAGCTTCGAGCTGATGCGCAGGAACACCTTGCGCAGGATATGGATGGCCTTGCCGCTGTCGGTATAGATCGCACCATTGCCGATGGCGCCGGCCGCGAGAAACGCGTCACGGTACTTCTCGTCGACGTTGAGCTTGACGGCGAACCGGCCGGGCGGAATGGGCGCTGCGCCAGTCTGCGGGACCGTTCCCGACATCGGCATCTGTCCCTGGCCCTGCGCCCAGACGATTGAGTCCACGCTGGCCTTGATGATCTGGCCGGGCAGCGTCGGCAGGGCGATTTCCGCCTCGTCGCCGGGCTTGACCTTGTACAACTCGTTCTGGCCGAACAGCGCGATGACCTGGTATTCGTCCTCGACGAAGGTCATGGCAACGAACGCCGGCATTGGCACGACCATCGAACCGGGGCGCAGCTGCAGGTTGATGACCCAGCCGTTGGCCGGGGCATAGACCGCGGTCTGCGACAGCTCCCAGCGGGCGTTTTCGAGCTGGGCCTTGATCTGGGCCACCTCGGCCTGGTCGCCGTCGACCTGGGCGAGAATCTTCTGCTGCACCTGGGCCTCGGTGGCGGCGGCCGCGGCGTACTGCGATTCGAGGTCCTTCAGGTCGGACTGGGCCTTCTGCAGCGCGAAGGTGTCGCCGGCGCCGGTCGAGGCCAGCTCCTGGTACTGCTGGACGCGCTGCCGGGCAAGCTCCACCCGTGCCGACACGGCCAGCTTGCTGGCGGTGGCCGAGCGACGCTGCTCGGTGAGCTGGCGCGCACCGCCCTCGGCGTTGGCCAGCTGCGCCTCGTAGGTCTTGACCGTCAGTTCGTAGGGTGTCGGGTCGATACGGAACAGCAGGTCGCCCTTCTTGACATAGTCGTTGCCCTTGACCGGGATCTCGACGACCCGGCCCCGCACCTGGGGCAGGACCTGCACGACATACTTGATGACTCGCACGTCCGATGAAGATGGTGCGACGACATTGAGCGTCAGGACCAGCATCGCCATGGCGACCACCGGGATGATCACCACGACGACCTGCGATCGCGTGTTCCAGGGCAGCCACTTGAACTTGATGAAGATCAGCCAGACGAAGAAGGAGTAGATACCGAGAAGGATGGCTTCCATCAGGCGGCGCTCCCCTCGTCGCTGGCGGCGGCTCCGGGCGTCGGCGTTTCAGCGGAATGATCGACCTTGTCGGTGCCGTAGGCGAGCTGGTGCATCACTGGCTTGGTGTACGCCCACAGCCAGGCGATCGGCCACAGCATGCCGCCAAAGACCAGCGACAGCAGGCACAGCACCTTGATGGCCTGGGCCTGCGGGTGTCCCTTCTCCTCGGCGATCTTCTCGGGAAGGATGTGAACCAGCCAGAAAACCCAGAGCGCGCCGATTGGCACCACGATCATGACGACCCAGGCCAGCACGTCCGCCGCCTTGTCCAGCGCCTCGCCGGCGAAGAAGGATGCGTGCGCGGCAGGTGCCGAGAGCAGCGACGTCACCAGGGCAACGGCGCACGGCAGGAGCCGCGAGGCCCGTCGGTCAGGAATCTTCATGGAGCACTCCCCTTGGTCGCCCCCCTTCGTGAGGGTGGTCTTGGACATCCGGCTTGGATTCTAGCCCTGGCGTCGGGTGAATCGCTAACGCGCGCGGTTATCCCCGCGCGCGGGGGTGGACAGGTTGGGGTCGACCAGCTCCTGGGTCGGCGTGATGCTGCAGGCGAAATCCAGCAAGGTCTGGGCCAGCGTGCCGGGCTCGATCACCTCCCAGCTGGCCATCATGGCGTTGGCATGCTCGGGATCGTCGTCCTCGAGGTTGTTCCAGCGGAAGAAGAACGTACCGACATTGGCACGCCGTTTCTGCTTGCAGTCCCACTGGTCGCGGCTCAGCGCGCTGTTGTGCGGGCCGGGATTGTGCGGCTGCTGGTACTCGATCCGCATCCACATGGTGACGACGTCGCCCTCGCGCTTGGCCTCCTGCCGCGTGGCGAAGAACACCTGCCCGGGGTAGGTCTCGATCCACTCCCAGTCCATGGTGCCCTTGAGGGTGAGCCCCTTGACCCACTCGTTGCCGAGGCCCTTCATGGGCACGGTATAGACCTGTGCCTCGGTGATGCCGGTGGCCAGCAGCGTGGCCGACAGCATGAGAAGTACTCTCGATGCCCTGTTCATGTCATCTCCTCCAGGCCAGTTGGACCCGCTACCGCCGATCGCGTTCCCGAGACCCCAGACGCATGCTTTCGCAAGCCCAGCATCCCAGAGCGGGCCGGCCGCGGCAAGGTGGTGACCGCGCCAGCATGAGTCGGTGTCGCCGAGCCTATACAATGGCGGCCAGGCGCCGGGCGGCACTGCCAGTATCGCCCGGTCGGCCAGGGAGCGGAAATGGGCCTGAACCTCGATTTTTCCAGTATCGACCTGACCAACGAGATTGCCTACGTGGCGCTCCTGTTCGGCCTGTTCATCGTGCCGCGGATCCTGCAGCGCTGGGGGATTCCGACTGCAATCACCGCCTTCCTGCTCGGGGCCGGCGCGAGCCTGGGATTCGGCCTCTTTCACGGCGACGGCACGATCTCGCTGCTGTCCACGCTCGGCATCGTCGCGCTATTCCTGTTCGCGGGCCTGGAGGTCAATTTTCCCGACCTGCGCCGTGGCGCGCCGGTGCTGATACAGCACATCGTAATCCGGGTCGTGCTGGTCGGTGGGGTGGCCTGGGCGATCGTCCGCCTGGTCGGGTTTGACTGGCGCCCGGCGATCATGGTGTCGCTGGCGCTGCTCACGCCGTCCACCGGTTTCATCCTGGATTCGCTCGACAGCCTTGCCAAGAACGAAAAGGATCGCTTCTGGATCCGCTCCAAGGCCATCGCAGTCGAGATGGTTGCCCTTGCTGCGATGTTCTTTACGCTGAAGTCGGAAAGCATGGCGGATCTTGGCCTCAGTACGCTGGTACTGGTGGCCATGATCCTGATCCTGCCGTTGTTGTTCCGCGGCTTTGCGCGTGTCGTGTTGCCCTACGCGCCGAAGAGCGACTTCGCCTTCCTGGTGATCGTCGCGGCGGCTTGCGCCTTGATCACCCGCAACCTGGGCGTGTATTACCTGGTCGGTGCGTTCATCGTTGGCGCGGTGGCGCAGAACTTCCGCGCGCACATGCCCTCCATGCAGTCGGACAACATGCTGCACGCCGTCGAGTCGCTGGCGTCGCTGCTGGTGCCGTTCTATTTCTTCCACGCGGGAATCGAGCTCAAGCAGGAAGATTTCTCTTTGGAGGCGTTGCTGGCGGGCCTGATCATGGTGATCGGCGCGGTCCCGATTCGTCTCCTGACGGTCGCGCTGCATCGGCGGCTGGCGCTGGGGGAACCATTGCGGGCGACCATGCAGGTGGCGGTGCCGATGCTGCCGACGCTGGTGTTCACGCTGGTCATTGCCGGCATCCTGCGAGACGAGTACGACATCCCGTCCTGGCTTTTCGGCGGCCTGATCGTCTACGCCTTCGTCACCACGATCTTGCCGGCCGTGTTCACCCGCAGGCCGCCGCCGGACTTCACGTTGCCGACGGTCCTGCCGACCGTGGTGCCGGAGCCCGTGCCGGAAGAGAAGGAGCGGTAAGGCTACGCAGAAGAGGTGCCAGGCACGGACCTGTCCCCGTATGGGGACGGGTCCGTGCCTGGCACCTGCGACATCACAGCCAGTCGGGGTCCGGCAGGTCGCGGAAGGCCTGGATCAGCGCATCGCTCCAGCTTGCCCGGACCAGCTCGAAATACTCGTCATCCGCCTCGATGACCTTGTGGCTGCTGACCCGCAGCTCGTCGGTCTTGATGGTCACGACGTCAATCGGCATGCCGACGGTCAGGTTCGAGCGGATGGTCGAGTCCATCGACACCAGCCCGCACTTGGCGGCGCGCTGCAGGCGCACGTCCCGGGTGATGACGCGGTCGATGATCGGCTTGCCGTACTTGAACTCGCCGATCTGGAAGTAGCAGGTCTCGTCGGTCGCCTCGATGAAGTTGCCGGCGGCGTAGACATTGAACATCCGCGGCGCTTCGCCGCGGATCTGCCCGCCGAGGATCATCGAGACGTTGAACTCCATCTTGAAGGCCTCCAGCGCCTCGGCGTCGCGCGCGTGAACCGCGCGGATCGCGTCGCCAACGCAGCGCGCGGCCTCGAACATGTTGGGCACGTTGTACAGGTTAGGCCCGCCCTCGGGCACGTCCAGAGCCTCCTTCAGCAGGCTGATCGCGGACTGGGCGAGCGAGAGGTTACCGGCCGTCATCAGCACGAAGACGCGATCGCCGGGGCGCTCGAGGATGGTCACCTTGCGGAAGGTGCTGATGTTGTCGACGCCCGCGTTGGTCCGGGTGTCGGCCATCATCACCAGTCCCGCATCCAGCAGCATGCCGACGCAGTAAGTCATGGAATTCCTCGGTTAATGGGGACAGTTTACCTATTTCCTGCCATGCCCTGGCGTTGGCGCTCGCGTGGTCGCAATAGGTAAACTGTCCCCTATTGTTGTTGTCGCTCGCGCCGCGAGAGCCGCTCGGCCGGCGCGGGCTCGCCGGAGACCTGCACGTCCACCTGCATGTCCTCGTCCCCGCCACCGCGGCGCACGCCGCGCACCGGGCCGGCATCGAGGTAGTCGCGACCGACGGCCAGCCGGCAGTGGTTCGGGCCCGCGGGAACGCTGTTGGTGATGTCGATGCTGAACCAGCCACGCTCCTCGCCGAGCCAGGCATCGACCCAGGCGTGACTGGCGAAACTGGACTCCCCCGTATGCAGGTAGCCGCTGACGTAGCGCACGGGCACGCGCCGCAGCCGACAGATCGAGGCGAACACGTGGGCGTGGTCCTGGCAGACGCCTCGGCCGAGGGCGAGCGCTTCGGCCGCGTCGTGCTCGACGGTCGTGGCGCCGGGTTCCCAGACCACGGCGGCGCGAATCGTGGCCGCCAGCTCGATCAGGGAAGAGGCCTCACGCAGCGACTCAGCCGGCCAACGGGATGCGAAATCGCGAATTGCGGTATCCGGCCCGGTCAGCGGTGTTTCCGCCAGGTAGGCCAGCGGTGACAGCCCGCCCTCCTCGGTCGGCAGCGCGCCTTCGGTGTCCCGCGTCTCCACCTGGCCCTCGGCCAGCAGGCGGATCTCGGTCATGGCGTCGTCCACGGTCACCAGGTGGGCGATGTTGCCGAAGGCGTCCACCTGCTCGACCTGCCGGCCGGGCGAGGTGAGCTTCCAGCGAATCGTGCGCTGCCCGGGCTCGAGCCGCGGCGTCAGGCGCACGATCTGGACGGAATGGTCCACCCTGCGACTGTAGCGATAGACCGTTTCGTGGCGAATGGACAGCAGCATGGTTCAACTCGTAGTGGAGACGAGGAAGTCCTCGGCGATGCGCCGACCGACGTCCCTCACGCGCAGCAGGAAGGTCGTGAGGAACTCGTGCAGCCCCTCTTCAAGGATCAGGTCGATGCGGCCATAGCGCAACTCCGACTGCAGCGCGCCGGCACGCCGGAGCGTTTCTGCCGACTGGTCGTTGGCGACCGCGTCGAGGTGCAGCACCAGTTCATTCATGCAGCGGTGCAGCGAACGCGGCATGTCCGGGCGCAGGATCAGCAACTCGGCGACGCGCGCCGGCGTGATGCGGTCGCGATAGACGCGCCGGTAGATCTCGAACGCCGACACCGAGGCCAGCAGCGCCGAGTACTTGTAGTAGTCCGCCTGGGTCGTCTGGCTCACCCCTCCCGGGGCCAGCAGCCGCAGCTGGACATCGAGGATGCGCGCCGTGTTGTCGGCGCGCTCCAGGAAGGTGCCGAGGCGCGTGAAGTCGAAGCCTTCGTCGCGCAGCATCGTGCCGTGGGTGACGCCGCGCACCAGGTGCGAACGGAACTTGACCCACTCCAGGAACTCGATCAGCTCATCCGTTGAAAGGTCGTGCAGCTTGAGCCCGCGCAGCTCCAGCCAGGTGGAATTCATGGTCTCCCACTGCTCGGAAGTCAGCGTACCGCGCACGGCATGGGCGTTCTCCCGGGCGGCGCGCAGGTCGCGGACGATGCTGCCGGGGTTCGCATCGTCGAAGGCCAGGAAGTGCACCACCCTGTCCGGCGTCACCATCGCATGGCGATCGCGGTAGGCCTCCATCTGGCCGATCATGTCGAGCGTCGCGCCCCAGGACGGGTCGTGCTCGCCGACCTGCCGCTGCAGCAGCGCCATGCGGACGTTGACCTGCAGCATGCGCGCAAGGTTCTCGGCGCGCTCCGTATAGCGCGACATCCAGTAAAGATGGTCTGCGGTACGACTGAGCATCAGCTTTTCAGCACCCAGGTGTCCTTGGTGCCGCCGCCCTGCGAGGAGTTGACGACCAGCGAGCCGGCGCGCAGCGCGACGCGGGTCAGGCCGCCAGGGACGATGCGCACGTCGCCGCCGGACAGTACGAAGGGCCTGAGGTCGATGTGCCTTGGCGCCACGCCTTCCTCCACGAAAGTGGGGCAGGTGGACAGGGCCAGCGTCGGTTGCGCGATGTAGCGCTCGGGATGCGCCGTGATCAGCCCGCGGAAGCGCTCGATTTCCGCCCGGCTCGCCTTCGGCCCGACCAGCATGCCGTAGCCGCCGGCGCCGTGGACCTCCTTCACGACCAGCTCATCCAGGTGTGCCAGCGTGTAGGCGAGGTCGTCCGGCCGGCGCAGGATGCGCGTCGGCACGTTGTCGATGATCGGCTCCTCGTCGAGGTAGAAGCGGATCATGTCCGGGACGTAGGGATAGATGGACTTATCGTCGGCGACGCCCGTGCCGATGGCGTTAGTGATGGTCACGTGGCCGGCGCGACAGGCCGCCAGCAGCCCCGGGACGCCGAGCATCGAGTCGGGCCGGAAGGCCAGCGGATCGAGGAAGTCGTCATCGACGCGCCGGTAGATGACGTGCACGCGCACCGGCCCGCGCGTCGTGCGCATGAAGACAAAGCCGTCGCGCACGATGAGGTCCTGGCCTTCGACCAGTTCGATGCCCATCTGCTGTGCCAGGAAGGCGTGCTCGAAGTAGGCGCTGTTGTGCGCGCCCGGCGTCAGCAGCGCGACGGTCGGTTCACGTACGCCCGGCGGCGCGACGCTGCGCAGGTTGTCGAGCAGGATGTCCGGGTAGTGCTGGACGGGCTCGACCTGGTAGCGCGCGAACAGCTCGGGAAACAACCGCATCATGACCTTGCGGTCCTCGAGCATGTAGGACACGCCCGACGGCACGCGCAGGTTGTCCTCGAGCACGTAGAACTCGCCCTCTCCCGCACGAACCACGTCGACGCCGGCGATGTGGGCGTAGACGTCGCCCGGAACCTCGACGCCCTGCATCTCCGGCCGGTACTGCGTGTTGCACAGCACCTGTTCGGGCGGGATGCGCCCGTCCTTGAGGATGTCCTGGTCGTGATAGATGTCGGCGATGAACGCGTTCAGCGCCTTGACGCGCTGGGTCAGGCCGCTGAACAGCTTGGTCCACTCCGCCGCGGT
>Ga0316195_10000827_pt1 | contig 13129 bp, 9 predicted proteins | sample Phised1_MG_FD_204937 | JGI IMG/M metagenome (GOLD analysis project Ga0316195, IMG submission 204937) | Coastal sediment microbial communities from Maine, United States - Phippsburg sediment 1 | ecosystem: Environmental > Aquatic > Marine > Coastal > Sediment | place: USA: Maine | collected... | reverse complement strand
GGCCGAGGTTTCTGTGTCAGCTTGATCGCAAATCGCGGTTCGACGCCTGTTTCTTTGCCTGGACTCCGATGCTATGTCCAGCCATGAATCCAATTACGATCATCTTTTAGATCATGCCAGTCCACCGGGAAAGACCGCTTTGATATGACCGCCTCCAGACAGCAGGACACCACCAGACCGTCTTCGTCAAACTCTATGTCAGAGACGATGAAGTGCTTTTCCTTGTTCGTCGGGTTCACCGAAGTCCATTTACTATTGAGCAATTTCTTCGGGTTTATTTTATTCATAAGAACTCGAGTAACCACCTGACTTTCGGAGTAAACGGCTGTCGAAAACAGGCCGCCGGAATTAGCGCTTATACGCCGGGCTCAGCATGAAACATGCTTCCCATAACCATCTTAGTGACTGCCAATTCGCTTGGCCAGTAACCGCTGACCTTCGGCAAAGAGTCCTGCGCGTCGCAGACGCGACGATGGTAGAAGATATGCGCGCTGGGCGATGGCAGGGCCGCCGGAACAGAGAAGTTATTTGACGGAACGAAGGCCAATTGCACGAAGGGCGCCAACCTCAGGAAGCCAACCACCGGCGCGCTGCAAACTGCGCAGACTCCCCGTCTCAGCGCGGGCGGCAGGCGATACCGTTGGAACTGGATCGAATCACCCGCTGGCAGCGAGATAGCCCCGGCCCAGAAAAATGTGACATCAGAAAATGGTTGCTTGTAGAGCGATTGACAGATTTCGCAATGACAGAAAAATCGCGATATGGGCACCCCGCTCACTGTAAAAGTTGACTGACTACAAGGGCACGCACAGGTTTGATTCACTGACAGATCGGACACGGTCTCTCCATTGCGAGGCATAACTGGTATTTATCGAAGTAGCCGAGAAACCGGGGTCAGACCGAGGTTTCTGTGTCAGCTTAATCGCTAATCGCGGTTCGACCCCAATTAAATTTTTGTGCTTTAATGGCCACCTGAATACCTTCCTTGCGTGTTAGGGCATTTGTCGCACATGCACAGTGACGTTGTAACGAAATATTCACACATAAACAATGTGCAGCATGACCGATAGCTGGCTGCGTGTCGTCGAATTACCTGAAGCGGGATCGGATGTCTGCACTATACACGCGCCGAAGTGATCGCAAATTCTCTTCCTGGCGATAGGGTCATAGCCACCTTGTCCCAGCAAACGGAACTAAAAGAGGGGGCTTACCTATGGCGACACTCGATAGCCAAAAGAAAGCCCCGACTTGCGGGGCTCTCTGAAGTGGAACACAGAACCAGAAGGTTAAACCGCGACACGTGATAGGTCACGGCTCTATCCATTTTTTTCAACTACTACTTGAACACGTACGCCGCACCCGAACCAGTCTCGCTATTATCCGCCTGGTCACCGTCAATACCAATAGCAGCACTGTCTTCATATGACCCTACCGCCAACGTATCTCCCGACAGGGCCACCGAGGACCCAAATTGATCATTCGCCTCTGAGTTGGAGGCCTTCACATAGGCCTGCTGGCTCCATGTTCCAGACCCGTCGCGGGTGAACAGGTACACGGCACCGGAGCCACTGGCACTGTTATCGGCCTGGGGGCCATCAATGCCTGTGGACGCACTTTTTTCGTAGGGAGCACCCACTACCAAAGTGTCCCCGGAGAGGGCCACCGAGTAGCCGAACCGATCCTCTGCCTCCGCGTTCGAGGCTTTCACATAGGCCTGCTGAGACCATGTGCCTCCCGCGTTACGCAAGTACACATACACTGCTCCGAAATAATCTCCAAACACTGCATCGCCCTGATCACCGTCAATCCCGGTGGCAGGACTGTCTTCGCCAATCGCCCCCACCGCCAGGGTATCCCCCGACAGGGCCACCGAAGATCCAAACAGATCTGAAATTCCAGGATTAGAGGCCTTCACACGGGCCTGCTGGCTCCACGCGCCTGCGCCATCGCGAGTAAATACATACACGGCACCAGAAAAGCCGGCGCTAGTACTCTCGTAAGACGCGCCCACCGCCAGAGTGTCCCCGGACAGGGCCACAGAGTAGCCAAACCAATTACCGCCGCTGTTGGAGGCTTTCACATAGGCCTGCTGGCTCCACACCCCGGCACCATCCCGGGTAAACACATACACCGCACCGGCCATCCGCACGCTGTTATCCGTCTGGTTGCCATTGATGCCCGTGGCGGCGCTGTCCTCGGCAAATGCGCCCACCGCCAGGGTGTCCCCTGACAGGGCCACCGATGAACCAAAAACATCCGCCGCATTTGTGTTCGAGGCCTTCACATAGGCCTGCTGGCTCCATATCCCAGCTCCATCCCGGGTAAACACATACACGGCACCTGATTGGGCTGCGCTGTTATTGGCCTGGTTGCCATTAATGCCAGTGGCAGCGCTGCCCTCATAATTTGCCCCCACCGCCAGGGTGTCCCCCGACACGGCCACCGAATAGCCAAAGTTATCATCCGCCTCTGTGTTGGAGGCCTTCACATATGCCTGCTGGCTCCATACCCCGGCACCATCCCGGGTAAACACATACACCGCACCGGCATTGCGTAAGCTGTTATCTGTCTGATCACCGTTGATGCCCGTGGCCGCACTACGCTCGCCTAGCGCCCCCACTGCCAGGGTATCCCCCGACAGGGCTACCGAATATCCAAAGTCATCACCAGCCCCGGTGTTGGAAGCTTTCACGTAGGCTTGCTGGGCAAATGCGAACGCCGTTTGCCGGGTAACAACGATGGTATAAGTTTGGTTGGTTGAGCCGTCCTGGCTGGTCACGGTAACTGAAATGGTATTGGCGCCCTCGACCAATTCGATCGGATCGCTGGCAACGCCGGACGCTGTGTCGATGCCATTAACAGTTAAAGTAGCCCCTTGATCGGCAACCGCTGTAACCATCGTGCTGCTGATCAAGTAGTCGACAGTTGCAGTGTAGCTATATAGAGTCGACTGGAATATCTGATGAAAGACTCCGGATGAGAGACTCAGACTCGTCAACGACGCACCGCTGGCGGGCACATCATCAACACAGCTCACGCTGACATTGCTAACATCAGCCCCTGAAATTGTCCCGCTACCGTTGGTAACGCCGCAGGTCTGGCCTGCGGGCTGGGCAGAGACAGTAACCGCATACGTGCTGCCATTAATAACGGCTGTGGCAAAAGTGAAGGAACTGTTCGCTGAGACAGCCAGTGAATCCGCACCATTGTTCTGCAAGGTAACCGTGCCAGTAAGGCCGCTAACAGTGCCACCGACCGTGAACGTTGTTGGTTGAACAGCCTGCGGTGTGGCTGACGCCTCGATGGATAGCGGCCCGTCGCCGGATGCATTCCTGGCGGCGACCCGGTAATAATAGGTCGTGCCATTGGTCAGGCTACCGAGATTCGCCTGGGTGCTCGTGATCGGCCCCGTCCAGTTGCTGGAAGTCGTGACATTGCCCGTGGTATTCCAGTAAATCATGTAACCTGTCGCCCCATCGACCGGACTCCAGGACAGCGACACCAGCGCATCGCCGGCAACGGCCTGCAAACCCTGGGGTGCAGCAGGCAGAGCAGAACCGTCATTCGCCGTGATAACGACTATGTCGTAGTTGATGACTGTGCCATCAGACACCAGCACGCCGACGACGTATGAGCCGGCAACATCTGCAACAAACGACGGCGAAATCGTGAACCGTGATGCCAGGCCGGCACTGCTTCCTGCGGGCGTTGATACGAAATTCCAGGTAAAAGTCAGTCCATCTCCGTTGGCGTCAGAACTACCGGCACCACTCAGCGTTACCGTTGCTCCTACTGTCACATTACGGTCTGCCCCGGCATCGGCGATCGGAGCAGCGTTCCCGGGAACGTACTGCGTAACCGCATCCCTGAGTCTTTGTACTGCCGTTTCCAATGACACCAGGGTTATGCCCACAGCCGCCTCAAATTCTGCCGCTTGCAGTGAAAAGTCCAGATCTATCGGTAGAGCCGCAACCAAGGACTCATCAATGACGATTACACCATTGTCGGGTAACTGGTCGGAATCAAGCGACTGCAAAAGACGGGCAAGATTAATCGCCGCCAGCCCATCGTCAGGGAACAATAAGATCGGACTAATGACGGCGTATGCAACAGGAATTGGTCCGAGCTCATTCGAGCCTAGCCAGAACGAAATATCATCGCTCTGTGGGCAAGTGAATTGCCCATCGCTAGCGGTTTCACTTACCGAACCGGATGAGCACGTGTAGTCCAGGCCCACGACGAGGTCATCGACGAACAGACCTGAAAAAAGGTCTACACAGTCCACCGCAACATCGGTTACATCGGCGCTGTCTATCGTGCCGGCACCGTTTGTGACGCTGCACAATTGGCCGTCAGGCTGGGTGCTCACGGTTACCTGGTAGTCCCCTCCATCAATCACTGAGGTCTTGAAAACGAACGCGCCATCCGCGGCGATACCCAGGTTATCAACTCCGTTGTTTTGCAGGGTCAACGTGCCAGCCAGGCCACTTACCGAGCCACCAACTGAATAGACAAGTACCGTGCGGGTCACGACCACTGTGTAGGTCCGGGTCCGGGACTGATCGGCGGAGCTAACCACGATCGTGATGGTATTGGCTCCAGGGTCAAGTGGAACATTGATGCTGCCCGACATGGAGTTCACGGATGCGCCGTTTACCGTCACCGTGTCACTGATATGGGAGGCACTTAGGGTTAGCGTGATGGAAGCGGTATCGGCCGGAACGGTGGCTGCGTACTCCAGGGTTGAGGATGAAAACGCAGGCTCGAACTGCCCTACCGAGATGCTCAAGCTGGCAAGGTTTGTAGCCGGGGTTTCGCTATCCAGCCAATTGCAGCCGGACAAAAGCACAAGAAACAGCAACGCCATCCTGGTGTACATAGCCATGACCCATCTCCCTTGTTCTTCCTGAAAAAGAAAACAAACAAGGACCAGCCCTTCGCAGCAGGCCGAATGGTTTCCATGGTGTCAAGATAAGCTGACGATGTTCTTATTCGGATGGAGGAACCACTTCGTAGAAAATACTCAGACGTCCTTGCCGATGATTACACGTTCTCTTGCGAGAATTATTCTTCTTTAATCGAAACCATCTCTAACCCATGAAACTGGAAAATTCCATGCGCATATTCCGCAGCAATTTTTAGCGATTCCAATACTTGAGCGTGTCTTGATGCGTCAGCAACAGCCGTTCCATATCCCAAGACGAACAGAGCCTGACCAAAGTTATGTGCTAATTCTTCCACCGCTTCCAGGCCGAGGTTTAAATTGCGGCTCGACCCAGATTAAGGTTTGGCCATGTCAGCCAGGGCCAGGACCACGCCGACACCCAGCAGGCCGTAGCCGAGCATCTGGTTTTCTCCAAACAAGATTCCCCCCAGGACACAGGCGAATGCAACGCTGCCCAGCGGTGTCAGCCTCCCCCTGGAGCGCTTGCCGCCAGCCAGGAAAACCAACCCGGCGACGATTGCCAGCACTACCAACGCGACCAATACAAACGAGGTTGATACATTCATTGATGGTCCCTCCGGTCATTGGGGTCAGCGTCCGGTTCCGGGACCTGGTTCCAACCCCGGGTTCTTCCCAGGCACGATCTGTTTTATCTTCCCCACCATCTCATCGAACAGGTCTTTCAACTTGTCTCGCGTGGCAGCGAAATTCGGATGAGCGGGTCCTGAAGCCGGATCATCCTGGTCCATGTACAACTCCTGGTTCATCTCGATCTGCACGGCCTGGACCGCCGCGTTGGAACCGTAGTGGTCGGTGATGTAGCCGCCCTTGTAGGGATAATTGCGTGACACGCTCATGCCGCGGGATTCGAACTGGCCCACCATGTATTCGTACCAGCCGTCCTCGCAACTCAAGCCATCGCGATTACCCAGGTAGATGTGCTTGTCCAGCTTGTCATGCATGCGGGTGGGATGGGAGGCGATGGAGTGGGCATCGATCAGCCACACTTGTCCGAATTTTTTTAACTTGTCCTGCAGCAGTGCGTTTAACTTGTCGTGATAGGGCTGGTGATAGCGTTCGCGTCTTTCGGCGATCTCATTTTCGTCTGGTGGTGTGCTCCAGATCGGCTCACCCGTGAAGGTCTCCAGCGCCACGAGACCGGTCTCGAAACGTCCCGGGTACAGGGCCCGTGGTGTGGGCGGACGATTCAAATCCACCACGAAGCGTGCGTAGGTGGCACACAGAAGATCAGCGCCAAGTCCGGGCACAAAGTTATACAACTGATGCAGGTGCCAGTCGGTCATGGGCTGGGTACGCATGTAATCGTTGGCAAGCTTCGCCGCCATCTCCTCGGGCATGTATACCCCGGTGTGGGGCACGCTCACCACCAGCGGGATCTCTTCGGTCTCGGGGGGGCGATGGGCGAATACGGGGAGTTGTCCGTCAATCATTGAGCAATCCACCCACCACCTTGGCGAACTGTCTGCCCAACAGTTCCTGCCCTTCCCGCTTGCCACCTTTAATTCGCTGGCGCCCGCCCACGTACACATCGACGATATTCTCGCGACTGCCGGCGGTGATCAGTGCATCCAGGGCGCGCTGTCCACGGGGCCCCTGAAGCGGTGGCGCCTTGGCGTTGAGCACTACGATATCTGCCATGGCCCCCGCTTCCAGCCTGCCTGCGTTCATGGCAAGCGAACGTGCGCCAGCCTCGGCGCTGCTTGACCACAGGTGGCCACCCAGTCCGTCTTTGGTGGCGAGGCATCCGCGCAATTGTTGCTGCAGACGTTGTGAATATTCCAGCATCCGAAGCTCTTCCACTGCATCGATACGCACATTCGAGTCCGAACCGATGGCCAACTCTCCTCCCCGGAAGACGAAATCGCTGGCGGGGAAAATGCCGTCACCCAAATAGGCCTCGGTCAGCGGACAAATCACCACCCGGGCACCGGCGCTTGTGATGCGGCCCAGCTCGCTCTGGGTGACGTGGGTGGCATGCACCAGGTTCCAGTGCGGATCCAGCGCCACGGTCTCTGCCAGGGAATCGATGGGACTCGCACCACCGTGGGTAATGCATTCCTCCACTTCCCGTTGTTGTTCGGAGATATGGATATGTATGGGGAAACCGTCACCCAGCAGGTCCCGGCCGGCCTGCACCAGCTCGGGCAGCAATTCCACCGGCACCGCCCGCAGCGAGTGCGGAGCAAGGCCACGGGGAATATCGCCCAGGTCCTCCACAAGGCGCAGGTAGGAATCCAGGTCGGCATGGCCGAAGCGCTTTTGGCTGTCCTGCAGGGGCGCATCAAATCCGCCGCGCATGTACAGCACAGGCAGCATCACCAGGCGAATGCCCACGTCGGCAGCCGCCCGCTTTATCGCCTCACCCATGTCCCTGGAGGGCGTGCCATTGGGAAGATGGTGCAGGTAGTGGAACTCGCCTACCGAGGTGAATCCGGCGGCCAGCATCTCGGAATAGGCCTGGCGGGCGATGATATACATGGCCTCGGGGGTGACCCGGTTGGCCAGCCGGTACATGTGTTCACGCCAGTCCCAGAAGCTGTCGGCAACCAGGTTTCGCTCGCCAAACCCGGCCATGGCCCGCTGAAAACAATGGCTGTGGGCATTGGGCATACCCGGCAGGGCGAAGTAGCCGGAGCGGTGTTCGTCACCCGCGTCCTCTATTGCGGTGATGAATCCGCTATCATCCACCAGCAGGCGGGCGTTCTCGCGAACACCGTTCGGGGTAAGGATGAAATCAAAGCTCAGTGTCTGTGACATGGTGCACGTGTTTCCCTGGCCCGGCACGCCGGCACGAATTCACGCGACTAACGGGGGCAGCCTTGTTTGATTTGTTAATTACCAACGCCAGATTGTACCCAATGACTGGCGAGCAGGCATTGCCAGCCGCCGAACAGACCCTGGCGGTGACCGACGGGCGGATTGTCGGCGTGGGCGTATCAGGCCCGGCCCACATGACGCTGGACGCCAGGGGACGCGCCCTGCTGCCCGGTTTTATTGACTGTCACACCCACACCCTGTGGGCCGGAGATCGGCTGGCCGAGCACCTGATGCGCCTGGCAGGCGCCAGTTACCAGGACATCGCCCGGGCCGGCGGCGGCATTCTTTCCACCGTAAAAGCGGTGCGCGAGGCCTCCGAGGACCAGCTGGCCACCTCTGCCCTGCCGCGCGTAAACGCGCTGTTACGCGAGGGAGTGACCAACATCGAGATCAAGAGCGGATACGGACTGGACACCGAGTCCGAGCTGAAGATGTTGCGCGCCATCGGGCGGCTGGGCGAGATCAGCGGCATCGATATCCACCCCACTTTCCTGGGTGCCCATGCCATCCCCGCCGGGGACGATGCGGATCGCTACCTGGCACAGGTGGTGAACGAGATGTTGCCGGCGGTAGCCCAGCAGGGGCTTGCCGAGGCGGTGGATATCTACGTGGAGAACATCGCCTTTAGCGTTGAGCACATGCGCATCCTGTTCGAGAAGGCCGCCTCCCTGGGGTTGGGTTGCCGGGTGCACGCCGAACAGTTCTCCGACCTGGGGGCCTCCGAGATAGCCGCCAACATGGGGGCCTGGTCGGCCGATCACCTGGAACACACCGGGGATGCGGGCGCTGCCGCCATGGGCCGTGCAGGCACCGCGGCGGTGCTGTTGCCCGGTGCGTTTTACTTCCTGAAAGAGACCAGGAAACCGCCGGTGGCGGCGTTCCGTGAACACCAGGTGCCCATGGCCCTGGCCACCGACCTGAACCCGGGATCATCCCCGGTGGCAAGTTTACTTACCTGTATCCACATGGCTCCGGTATTCTTCGGCCTGACCCCCGACGAGTGCCTGCTGGGCGTGACCCGCCACGCCGCCCGCGCCCTGGGCAAGTCGGCGGAACTGGGAACACTGGAGGCTGGCAAGCTGGCTAATTTCTGCCTGTGGGATCTCGCCGATCCGCGGGTACTGACCTACCAACTAGGCGGCCTTGCGCCCGAGGCCGTATACATTCGAGGACAACGGCATGCCTGAGCTGACACTCACAGGTCACGATTTAACCCTGCAAACGGTGCGCGATTTCACCGCCGCTCCGGAGGCCGCCACCCTGGGTGACGCTGCCCGCACCAATATGCAGTACTCGGTGGATGCGGTAAGCAAGGCCGTGGCCGCAGGCGAACCCCGTTACGGGATCAACACCGGATTCGGCGCCTTCGCCAACCAGCGCATCTCGGTGGCCCAGGTGCGTGAACTGCAATACAACCTGGTGCGTTCCCATGCCTGTGGCGTGGGCGCCCCGCTGCCCGCGCACCTGGTGAGGCGCATCATGCTGCTCAAGGCCAACAGCCTGTCGGTAGGGTTTTCCGGCATTCGTCCGGCGGTGGTGGATACCCTGCTGGCGCTGCTCAATCACGATGTGCTGCCGATCATTCCGGGCAGGGGATCGGTGGGCGCCTCCGGTGACCTGGCGCCCCTGGCACACCTTGCACTGGCCCTGATCGGTGAAGGCGAGGCCATGCACGGCGGCCGCGAACTCACCGGTGAGAGCTTACTGGCCGCGGCCAACACCTCGGCGGTGGAACTGGGGGCCAAGGAAGGACTGGCCCTGCTTAACGGCACCCAGGTCAGCGCCGCCCTGGCCATGGAAGGCGCGTTCCGGCTGGACGTGCTGCTGCGTACCGCCATCGTCTCCGGCGCCCTGACGGTGGAAGGCCTGGCGGGGAGTTACTCGCCGTTTGATGCCCGGGTACACGAGGCCCGCCGTCTGCCGGGGCAAATCCGGGTCGCCCGCCTGTTCCGCCGCATGCTGACCAACAGCGAGATTCACAACTCTCACACCGGCTGCGACCGGGTGCAGGATCCGTACGCGGTGCGCTGCATGCCCCAGGTGTACGGCGCCGTCATGGACACCCTGGAACACGCCGCCCGCACCCTGGAACTGGAGTGCAACTCGGTCTCGGACAATCCGCTGATCTTTGGTGACGATGTAATCTCCGGTGGTAACTTCCATGCTGAACCGTTGGCGTTTGTTGCCGACTTCATGGCCATCGCCGCCGCCGAACTGGGCAGCATTTCAGAACGCCGCACCGACCTGCTGGTGCGCCGGGTGAACCCGGGGCTGACCATGTTCCTCACCGAGCAACCGGGTGTGGAGTCGGGCTTCATGATGGCCCACGTGACCGCCGCGGCCCTGGCCTCGGAGAACAAGACCCTGGCCCACCCGGCCAGCGTGGACAGCATTCCCACCTCGGCGGGTCAGGAAGACCACGTAAGCATGGCGCCCTGGGCAGGACACAAGTTGCTGGCCATCTGCGACAACCTGGCCTCCATCCTGGCCATCGAACTGCTGGGCGCGGCCCACGCCATCGACTCACAGCGTCCCCTGGGCACCACGCCGGAACTCGAGGCGGTGCACGCCATCATTCGTTCGGAAATCAGCCTGAACAAGAAAGACCACCGCCTGGATAAAGACATGGCAGCGGTCACCGCGCTGGTGAACAGCGGGATCATCGCCGATCAACTTCCCGGTGGCAGTCTTATCGGCTGACGGGTGGACCTGGGGAATTTCCCGAGGGCAGTCTCAACGGCTGATCGTCAGATCAAAGCGACCTGGGACGGAAAGGTATTCATCGTTACCCAGCCCTGGGGAATCTCCTCGGGCAGCTCTATACCGGCCGGGTTATCCAGCGCCTGGTTGATGAATTTGGCAATGGTCGCGCGGGCGAGTTTCGCCTCGGGCAACTGGCGAAACAGCGGCCACACGTGGGGCATGCTCTTCCACACCTGTGCATGCACCGACACTCCCTGGAGCGCGGCCTTGCGAGACGCGCCGATGGTGTCCGAGAGCAACATCTCAGTGCTGCCGGCAAACATCAGCAAGGGCGGAAAGCCCTTGAAATCTCCGTAGTACGGCGACACCCGCGGATCGGTTGGATCAGTGCCCGGTGGCAAGTAGGAATCGCGGAACAGCATGGTCGCCCGCTGGCTGAACATGGGGTCCCGCTGGCGGTTGGCAATAAAACTGGCGCTGGGGGAATAGCCTTCGCTGACCGCTGACAAGGTCACGGCGCAGGCGGGCATGGGCAGCCCTTCCTTGAGCGCCTGCAACAAGGTGACCAGGCTCAGGCAGCCACCGGCCGAGTCGCCCATGACCACGATGTTCTCCGCAGCGATACCCTTGTCGAGCAATCCACGATAGGCGGCCAGGCAGTCATCCGGGCCCGCAGGAAACGGATGCTCCGGAGCCAGTCGATAGTCGGGCAGCCAGGCGGTGGTGCCGATCAACGAGCACAGGTGTCCCAGGAATGAGTGGTAGACCATGGGTGCATGGAACATGAAGCCGCCGCCGTGCAGGTACAGCAGTGTGCGTTCGGGATGGGCCCCGGGCTGTTCCAGGTAATCGCAGGGCACTCCGCCCAGTTCGCTCTTGGCCAGGGTCTGTCCCGGCCAGGGCTTGTGCAACAGCCCCTCCAGACGCCCGATGGTGCGCCGGACGTCGGTTGCGCTTGTCTTCTCGTTGATCCGCGGGCGCATCAAAGTGCGTAGCAGTCCATTGAGAAGCCGACTCTTGAAACTTGGCATGTGATGCGTGTCCTTTGATTGCGTCCAGTGATTCCTTGCTGCCCTGACAGTATATCTCCGCCAGCCCCGGAAGGGGCCTGATCACTGGTCACGGGGCACCATCTGAGTGCATTATGAGCGAATCAACGGCAGGAGATTCCGGGATGAGTAAGAGTGACAACGAATCAGGTAACGGCGCTCCGGAAAAGACACAGACCAGTTCCAAAATATCTAACGACCCACAGGGCCTGGATAGTGAGACGTCCCTGCTGGAATCCGCTGCCCGGTTAACTGGTGGACTGGCCACCGGCGCGATCAGGGAAATGATCAAGCGCAGTGAGGCGTCCCTGCGCTGGGGCAGCAACCTGCTGCTGGATTCGCCATTGCTGAATACCCTGTCACCGGATCGGCTGGAGGCCATGAAGCAGGCTGGCATGTTGATGCACGACTTGCGCGAGACGGCGGGACTCACCATTGAAGACCTGAGCAAGTCACTGGACATGGCGGACACCTCGCTGCTCAAGGCCGTGGAGAATGGCACCGCCACCCTGTCCTTTGACCTGGTGCTGCGCCTGGCCGCGCTGCTTGCGCGCAATGACCCCCTGCCCTTCATCATTCGCTTCGTGCGCACCTACAACCCGCAGATGGAACGGCTGATGGAAGGATTGGGCGCCGGAAGCATGAGTCGCCAGTTCGAGCGTGAACGACGCTTCGTGAACATCCTGAGAAAACGCGACGATGTGCGCACCCTGAACGATGAGCAGTTCCAGAAACTGCTGGCGTTCTCCGAGAGCGCATTCAACCTGGCACTGGATTTCGTGGAAGAACAGGTCGCCAAACCCAAGCCCAAGCCGGCCCGGTCGCCATCACCGACACCGGCGAAAAAGAAGGCCGTCAGCAAAAAGAAAAAGAAGAAAGCCGCACCGCGAAAGAAAACCTGATTAATTGGTGAGAGTAGGGTGCGTTTCACGCACCGAAACAATCGATGACCGGAAGCAATCGGTGCACAAAGTGCACCCTACGCCCAGGGATAAGGTAACTGTCCCCCTATTTATCCATCACAGAATGGCGGCCATATACGTTTCGATCTCGCGCCTGAGATTGGCATCCGGTAAACGCCCAACCGTCGCACCCATATTGTCTTCGGCGTGATGGGGTTTGGTGGTGCCGGGGATGGGGATGAGTGACCCGGGATAGGAGACGATGTACTTCAGGAACACCTGTCCCCAGGTGTGGGCATCCATATCGGTGGCCCAGTCCGGGAGCGGTCGATTCGCCACCGCCTTGAACAGGCGGCCACGGGCAAACGGCAGATTGACCAGCACCGCAATGCCCCGGTCCCGGGCCAGGGGCAAGATACTTTTCTCGGCGCCGCGGTCCGCCAATGAATAATTGAGCTGGATGAAGTCCAGGGGATGCCTGCGCATCACGCCTTCCATTTCTTCGTACTGCCGCGAGTCGTGGGTGGTCACACCCAGGTAGCGGAACCGGCCCTGTTCTTTCCAGGCCTTCATGGTCTCCAGTTCTTCTTCCGTGCCGCGAAGATTGTGTACCTGCATCAGGTCGATCTGATCCCCACCCAGCAATTCGAATGACCGGTTCATGCGTTCGATACCTTGCTGCGGGTCTTCAC
>Ga0316195_10000826_pt1 | contig 13131 bp, 7 predicted proteins | sample Phised1_MG_FD_204937 | JGI IMG/M metagenome (GOLD analysis project Ga0316195, IMG submission 204937) | Coastal sediment microbial communities from Maine, United States - Phippsburg sediment 1 | ecosystem: Environmental > Aquatic > Marine > Coastal > Sediment | place: USA: Maine | collected... | reverse complement strand
CATCCGATGTGATGCGATAGAGGGCGTACCCCAGACCGAACTGGTCGATGCGCTGAATGATCTGGGCCCCGACGAGCAGGAGAATCGGAATCAGCCAGTCGCGATGGAAAAAGGTCCTTTCAATCAGGGATTCCGAATCCATCGACGGCGCAATCCAGCTGGGAATGAATTCGGCCAGACCCAGCATGCGGGCGGCGTCGGATTGAATGAGATACTGGTTCCAGAGAAGCCCCTGAAACGGCGATGCCAGGGCGGCGCCGGCCATGTAGTAAAGCAGAAAGATTTCCTGCTGCTTGAGCTCCGTGTAGGAGCGCTTGGCGATTTCGGCGAAGAGAATAATGGTGACCCAGCGGGCGGCCGGTCCGATGCCGGTGCCGATCACCAGTTGAAGGTACATACTGCCCGGCATCATGAGAAAACCGATGAATATCGCACCGACGACGGTCTTCCAGTCGAAGCCTTCCTCAAAATGGGTGGGGGGCTTGAGCAGATCCCGATATTCCTGCAGTTCTTTATCTTCGTACATGTTTCGTCCTGGTTTAATCCGACATCTTTGGTGACGGCTTCGGAGCGTTTCGACGCGATCGGAACAACGGTTTATATCTGAAACGTTCGTATTCTTTCCCGTGAAAGAAAACGCCCGTGTCCCGTAATGCTTCGCACTTGCCTGTGCGTCGCCGATGCGGCCGGCGCACGCGGAAACGCGCCCGTCTTGCGGCGGATTCAAGCAGTCCGTGTGCTATTAGCCGTTCACCCCGCCGATGCTCGGCGTGTGACAAAGGGGATTTAACAGATTCCCATCAAACCCTTCGCTAACCTCCGCTGGCAGCGAGGCATGCGGTTGTGCGCGGTCAGCCGTAAACCCGTCAGAAAGGCCGGTCCGGCCGGACACGCGTTAGGATGGCAGCACCTGATAGCTGGCATCGGAAAACAGACCGACGAGCGCCCAGATGCCACCCATCAGGAAGTCTCCGATAATCAATCCCATGAAAAGATAGCGGACCTTTTTAAATAATCCGACGCCCCCATAGCGCATGCACAGCGCATTGCAGAGCCAGCCGACAAAAAAGCTGAACCATAGGATGCGCATGGCGGAGCTGTAACATGTCAGATAACCGATTGGGTGCAGCGGCCACCAGAAAAAACGGTGGTAGCCGATGACCAGCAGCAGCATGACGATGGCACCCACCAACGCGAAGATCCGGACCCACTGGCTTGTTTCCGGCGGGGTTTCGATCAGCGCCACCACGTTTTCATAGGTTTGCAGGGTGGTGCCGCTGGCCCAGTCCAGACCGAGTTCGCGGATACCGTATTTATAGCACAAGGCCAGCATGGCGGTGAAAGAGACGACCACGCCGAGCAGCAGAGCGATGGAAATGGCCATCATCACCAGGCGCCGCTGTCTAATTTTTTCGGTGATCCGACTGGCGTGGACCAGCGACGGCATCAGCGATTCGCGCAGATCGAGGAAAAGCGCTTTCTGGATAATGCCGGCGATGAAGATACCCCCGGCGGAAAAAATACCGGGCCCGAAAAGGGCGATGACACCATCCAGCGGGGCTGCCGTCAACGTGAAATAGGCCAGGCCACCCTGGGTAATAATGCGGCTGGACACCAGCATGATCATCAGAAAGGCGCTCACAACCAGACCGGATACCCACCATCCGGCGCCCAGCAGATGGAGCCATATAACAAGCAGCACCGACCCGCCTATAAAGCCCCAGGCGGCCAGGCGCGTGGAAAACCATCCCGTGCTTGGGGGGGCGGCGGGCGCCAGGCCTAATGCCTGGCGCGAAACATCCATCAGATGGTAGCGGGCCAGCCATATTAAAAAAATGAAAAAGATTCCGTAGGCCCCGATCATTTGCATTTCTTCCGGGCGGGAAAGGGTTGGGCCGAAGGTAATGCCCAGCGCCGCCGCCGGGATGTTGTAGCCCATCACGGCCAGAAAGCCGAAAAGCAATCCCCCCAGGAGAAAAAAGACCCAGAATGAAAAGGATATTTGGCGCGTGGTCAAAAAAGCCAATCCGATAAAGGCGGGGTAGATATAGATTTTCAGTTTATAAAAGCCGGAAAACAGACCGAATTTCGGGAAATAGGTGCCGGTCAGAATGAGCGTGGGTATCTGGGGCGCGCCCGGAAAATAGAAATTCAGTCCGTTGAGCAGATGCAGGGTTACCGGTATCAGGAGCCCCACCAGCATAAAGCGATTCAGTAAAAATTCCCCAAACATTCCCTGGGAATAAGCCTCTTCCATCAACAGGGGAACCCGCAGCAGGGGGAAGTTCATGCGCTCGTTGCGCAACCACTGCTGGCTTAGAAGATTGACCAGACAGATCATGACAAAATAACACAGGGCGACAAAAAGGCCCCAGGATAATAGCGACGGGAGCCAGACCGCCCAGGGGATGGTCTTTAGAACCGCTGCCCACCCCAGGCGTCGCCCCCCCGGGAGGCCCTCGTACAGGGTGGCCACAGCCTCTTGGCTGCGGGGAAACCAGTTGGCCGGGAGCAGCGGCGTTAGAATTTCGGTCCACCGGTTTTCCGGTGTGGCAAAATGAAAGGGCGCCGTGAGATTGATAAAAAAGGTGCGCACCAGACCAGTATAGGCAATCCCGGACACAAGGACCATCAGGATCCAGATAAACAATAGTTCTTTGCCATTTAACCAGGGGGGGCGTTTGAAAAGCCGCCCGCTGCCGGCCATGATAAGGGAAAGCCAGAAGAAGATGAAAAACGGCGCCAGGGGGAAATGCCCCCCCCCGAGGGGGGTCGCCTGTCGGAAGGCGTTATTGAAAGGGGTCAGAACACAGATTCCGACGGCCAGCAGAAGTCCTATAAAAACAGCGCGTGAGCGAAGGCGTGAAGGACTTTGCGGCAGCATCTGGTTTTCCATCGAGATTCCGATTTAGCTGGTTCGCGTTGTTTAAGGCGTGGCTTAGGGCCTGTCAGGAAATAACAGGTACAATCTTGCTTGTCTTTTGATTCGTCTTGGGTGTTGCCTCAAAGGTCACCTACTACTGTAGGTTCCCTTTAAAGCGCTTGCATACGGGCCAAATCTCAGCGTAATCTCGCACAACGTGTTTCCCGAGAGGCCCTTAAGCGGCCGGGGAAGCGGCGGCCGTTTCCAGTGTCTTTTCATAGTGAGCCAGCGTCCATCCATCCATGGATCGCCAGATTAACAGTTGTTTGCGCAGATCGTTGACAAACAATTTGTTGATGCGGCCCCAGGCGTTGACTTCGCCGGATTTACGTGTGAGGCGGATGTGAATCTCAAGAAATCCGGCATCGTCTTCAGACGGACGGAGTAGAATTTCCACGAGTTGCATAATGCCGAAATCAAAAGGCGCCAGCCAGACACGCGATGACATCCGAAAACAGGCGGGGGCACTGTCTTCCGAAGTTTCCGCCGGGATTTCACCGGGGTCGTTGGTATCAAAATGGAACGCTATCTCACCGGTTGAGAAAAGTCCATGGGAAACGTCCTGATGACCGGTGAAATGGCTCAGCAAGAACCCGCCCAGGCTTTTCTGCTCATCCAGTTTGACCAAAAAAGGCAGGGTGATTTCGAGACGGCTCTGTTTCGGATCCGGCATCTTCCAGGAACGATTGACATCCGGTATGGCAATGTTGGCCGCCACCCGTGACGGGTAAATGACGGAGATCAGCACCACCAGAATGACCAGCACCATGGCGGCAACGCCGGCCAGCGACGAATAGTTGACGGTAATGCCGGACCACAAGGCGGTGCCGGCAAACAGCTTGGCGGCCGCCTGGGCCACCAGATATCCCAGAACAACGCTCAGCACGGCAAACGCCATGGCTTCGGCGATAAACAGAAAGGCCACGTGGGAAGGGGCCAGCCCTATGGAGGTGTAGATGCTGATTTCCCGGCGGCGTTCGTAGACGCTGCCGATCATGGTATTCAGAACGATAAAGATGGAAATCACGAGGGGGATAAGGATATTCGGGACCCCGCTGTAACTAATGGTGTCGCTGGAATGGTAAAGAAAGGTCCCCCCCGTTTCGCCGCTGAAAAGCTCCAGCCCAAAGCGGTCCGCCAGATTCTGTGCGGCTTCGCGGGTATTGACGTTGGCGGGCGGAACAAGGGCCACAGCTTTCAGGCGGCCGCCGATGGCCTGCAAGGCACGGTAGGGCATGTAAACGGTCAAATCGCCGGCCGTGTGCTGGTAGCGACTCTGAAAAGTCTGCACATCCTCCCCGGATTCGAGGGCCTCCATTTCGATTTCCGTCAACTCGGTGGACACTTCGCTGGGAAAAGTCACCGGCGTCAGCGGTTCGCCATCCAGATCCGTGTGGGCGTCCAGCCGGCTGCCGTCAAAGACACCGATCACCTTGTAGCGGGTGCCCCACACGTGCACTTCCGTTTGGTCGAGTCGGTCTAGGTGGATGCCCAGGCTGTCTGCCATGCGACGGGAGATGATGACGGTGGGGTCGCTATCGTTTTCAAACCATTGACCCGCCACCAGCAGGCGATCCAGACCTGTCAGGCGCCCTTCCTGGACCGAAAGCCCCACCATGCCGCGCGCTTCAAACGTCTGCGGGCCGTGGGCCACCGGGATCCGGGTGACGCGGGTGCGGTCTTCATTTTCAAGCCAGACCCGTGGTCCCACAACGGCCTGGTCGAAGGTGTTGGCCAGGGTGCCCAGCGCCTCCGACGGCAGGTCCTGCCAGTTGGGGGTTTTTAACAGAAACCCCTGGTAGGGTACGTCGGTCCGGAACATGATACGGGCATGCAGCCGGGAGGATTTGACGGAAGTAAAACTCATAATGGTAAAGGTCAGGATAATCAGGGTGGAGCAGGTCAGCGCCGTTCTCAGTCGGCGTCGTCTCAGATTACTGACTCCCAGAAAGAAAGAGGCCACAAACGCCTTCCAGCGGCTGATTTCTTCCGCGCTTTTACGTGTGGCCCGATTCTGCAGCAGGGTCATTTCTTCTTCAAAACGGAAAAAAATAATCAGGGTCACAATCAGGGACAGCCCCATGATGAAAAACGCCAGGATCACCACGGTCGGGCTGTAGGCCAGGTCAAAAGCCGGATGGACATTGTAGATGATCGCGATCAGCATCAGCAACACCAGGAGGAAGGCGATAATACGTTTGTGGATGTTGCGGTACCCGAAAAGCAGACGTTCCGCACAGAAGGCAAACGGAACGAACAGGGCAATGTAAAACAAGACGCCGAAGAGAACATCTTTCTGGGTTGTTTCGACCTGGTTGTAGACCCGGCTGGCCAGGGCCCAGGAGCGGGTGGCCGCCGCCATAAAGCGGTCGTAGGTTTTTTCGGTCAGGGCAAGCCGGGCTTGCTCCAATGCGTCACGGCCCTCTTTTTCGATGGATAACAAGCGCGCATTATGGATGCCGTTTTCCTCGAGGCTTTGCAGTCTTGGGCCCAGCAGACGCCACATATCTTGCGCGACCCGATATTCCGTATGGTAAAGCCGGGGCCAGTCATCGACGCGATAACCGATTCCCTCGGGGCGGCGTTCGGTGGCACCGGTGAGAATCATTTTTTTATTCAAAACCGAGTCGGACAGTGTCAATTTGAAACGTGTGTCCGGTTCCATAAACAAGGTATTGATGGTGGATTCGCGGGTGTCGATCCGGCTCCACCAGTAGCGTAGCGGCGGTGATTCGAGGCGGCCGTCCAGCAGTTCGATTATGGTCATATAACGAAAACTGCGCGGTTCCAGCAGGCTGAATAGCGTGGTCGGGCGGCAGGCAAACATGATGAGATCCGTTTCCATCTGATTGCGCTGCATTTTGACACGGTAGGCGTCTTTACCCGTTTGTTTTTTGTCGATGGCCCACAGGGTTTGGCCGCTGTCGGGATCGAAGCGGTAGCCCTCCAGGATAACCTTGTCGAAAACGAGTTTTTTGTCTGATATCCCGTGGAGCTGGAAACGCCCCATGTGATCGACCATGGCATGATATGCGGTCGGCCCCTGAAACGCCAGAATCATGGTGCCCGGAGCAGGCTGTTCGGCAAAGAGCTCTCCCTGGCGGATGAATTTGGCGCGGCCATCGAGGGTGGATATTCCATCCCGCGGGTATTCGCCCGCATACAGCTCTGGGCGCCCGGCCAATTGACGAATCAGCCCGGCTACCAGTTGATTTTGCTGCTGGGCATAGTGCCCGTCGATTTTCTCCACGGTGTCGGAAGGCGTTCCCCAGTGGTCACGTACGTCATGGGTGGTGGCCAGGGTGATGCCGAGCAGGCCCGCCAGGGCGCTGATTTCACCCCCCATTTGCGGACGATCAGGGAGATAGCTTTGCCAGGACTTCAGGCGGCTGGGTCGCAGGCTGTCTTTAAAAATAGGTGGAAGCCCGTGCTCGGCTTCGACGGCGGCCGCCGTTTCCCGGAGGACTTCCGTCAGCGTGCTGTAGGATGACACTCTTGCGCTGGCACGTTGCGGGCGTAAGCTATACAGCCAGCCCTGGTTGAAGGCCCCGACGCCGTCTCCATGACTAGACAGGTGGAGTGAAACCATGGCGGCGATGTCATGGTTGCGCACGACCTGCCGGAAGGTTTTGGCCTCTTTTAGGAGCTTCATTTGTTGTCGGGCGTCCCCCGCAACGGCCTTGCTGAGCGCGCGGGCCTGGGGAATCAGGCGTTCAACCATCTTTTGTTCCGGGTCGCTGAGCTTGCTGAAATCGGTTCGCCAACTCAAGCCCCGCAGGATCTGGCGCTGTTGCGCCAGATCCCGGATAGTGTCCTCTTCGGCCGCATTATTGGCCTGCAGTCGCAGGCGCATGAGCCGGCGCGAGATCTGATCGGCTTCCGTCTTGACCGCGTCGATCAGCGCTTTGACCAGCTCTTTATCCGGGGTTTCAGACGTCAGCGCGGTCAGGTCGAGCATCTTGGAGACTTTTTGTGCGGACGTGAGGGTCCTGGACAGCATCTGGCGTTGGAGGACGAATTCTTTGGATTTGGCGTGAACGCTCCACACGGCTTCGCGCATGCCGGCCAGACTTTGGGCGTGACCGGCAGTGGCCAGGAGCAGCACCGAACGCTCCGGCGGATGGGTGCGAAGGTAGCGGGCCAGTTCCAGCAGGGTGACAATACTGACGGCTTCATCGGCACCGGGCGCACGGCCGGCCACATAGGCCGTGCTATCGTAAAAAGCCTCCACCACCACGAGTTCCTGGCGCAGGGTTTCATCCGTGCCGGGAACCAGGCAGAAGATATTTTCGGCCAGAACATTCTGCCAGGCGATCCGTGATGTCAGGTGCGCGCGGGCGGCTAGGGTATCGCGGGTCAAGCCTTGCGGACGGGCGACATGCGTCTGCAAGACATCATAGGGCATCCAGAATCGCGGAAAATCGATGGGGGACAATTCGAATTTATCCTGGAACAAGGGGCGTCGTGTATCTCCCCGGTCGATATAGATCAGGGCCCGGGCTCCCAGGTTGGCGGCGTTCAGCCAGTTTTTACCGGAGGTCATCTCCATCACCACAATGGCCCCCGATACCTCCAGGCCGTTGAAATCTGACAGTTCCCCGTTGCCGACATAAATCAGCGGGCCCGGAGCGCCATCCGCGGGCAGGCTGCCAGGCGTTATGCTGTTGGCCAAAAGCGGCTGGATGGTCAACGGGGGCGCCTCCGGGCGGAGGCGTAATTCACTGCGCGTGTGCTTCCGGATCGGAACATTCAACCGGAAGCGCCCGACGGTTTCATACCCCTGCTCGCTGAAGACGCCTTGGATGTAGTCGGCAGCCTGATGGGCGCCCTCGCTGCCGGTGCTGCGGTCCCCATAGGCCGCCAGAACCTGGAGGTCGTTGGCCAGGGGTGATGCCCCGGCCGCCGAAAAACTGCCGAACAGGACCCATCCCACAATCAATGCAGTGAAGGCAACCGCCCGGCGGTCAGCCCGATATCGACCCAATCGGCGCGGCGTTTTGTCGATCGCCTTCAGGGGCGCACAGGCGGTTGTGCAGTTGGGGGGGGCGATGGGCATGGGTTCAGGCCTCGGCACGGGCATCGATGCGGCCCACGGAAATGGTCAGTTCTTCTCGGCTCTCGATTTTATCGATACGGCCGTCACGAATCCAGACGACCTGATCCGAGACGTTGAGCATTTTAATGTCGTGTGTGGCGGAGATAATGGTCACCCCGCGTTCCCGGCTCAGGTTTTTCAAAAGCGTGATGATTTCCTCCCCGGTGGTCAGATCCAGATTGCCGGTGGGTTCGTCCGCCAGGATAATGGCCGGGTCATTGGCCAGGGCGCGGGCAATCGCCACCCGCTGCTGCTGGCCGCCCGAAAGCTCGCTCGGCTTGTGCTGAAATCGATCGGCCAGGCCGACCAGTTCAAGCAGTTCCATGCCTTTCTCGATAGCGTCCTCGTTGCGCATACCGGCAAAGGTCATGGGCAGCGTGACGTTTTCCAGCGCGGTCATAACCTGGATGATATTGAAGGTCTGGAAGATATAGCCGATCTTGCGGCACCGCAGCCAGGCCAATTCATAGGCATCGAGCTGGGAGATATCCACCTCATCGATAAACACTTTACCGGTGGACGGTTTGTCAAGTCCGCCGATCATGTTGAAGAGCGTGCTCTTGCCGGATCCGGACGGCCCCATAATGGACACGTATTGACCGGTGGCAATCTCGAGATCGACCCCCTTCAAGGCATGCACGGCAATTTTGCCCAGTTGGAATGTTTTAGTGACATTCTTGACCCGTACGATGTTTTTGACGCTGGTCATGGTGGTCCTTCCCAAAGCCGGGGCGAATGAACCCGGCGGTCAAATTCCAGAGGTGCCGCCGCCGGCCGTCAATGTTCGCTTCGCATGGCTTCCACCGGCTGCATGCGGGCGGCCACGAAGGCGGGGTACAAAACACCTATGACGCTCAGCAGGCATCCTACGCCCGTCGCCATGGCGACCGAAAACAGGATGTCGCCGGAAACCGGTGTCGTGACGGCCAAGGCCCCGAAGCGAATGGTATTGCTCAAGAGCGCGAACACGGCACCCGCCAGCGCACCGATGCCGGCACCCGCCAACCCCTGCATGCCGGCTTCCAGAAGAAACAGCCTCAGAATAAACCGGTCCAACGCCCCCAGACATTTCATGGTTCCGATCTCGCGAAAACGTTCGGTCACGGCCATCAATTGTGCATTGACGATGCCGACCACACAGACCAGCAGCGAAAGAATGACGATCCAGCGCTGTTTGGGGCTGCTGTCAGCCCGCGTGTCTTCCGGTTGAAGGTCGTAGCCGGAATGGATGAGCGCCTGTCTGAGGGCCGGATCCCCGGTGGCAAGAAGACCGTTGGCCACATCGGTGTTGACGGAGACAAAGCTCAAAAAAGATACCGCCAGCACGAGACTCATGGTGGTGATCATGGAACGGAAAAACCGCACCCGGATACTGTTGAAGGCAATTTCAAACGATTTCCCCCAGGGCAGGACGACTTGCCGATGGATGCGGGCGGTTGCATTCATAATGATGCGCAAGCTCCGTTGTTCGTGGTTGGGGGCGCGACACGGTCAGAAAGGTTTCGTCGGTCCCCGGGCGGCACATTGTGTCTGACGCCGCTGGGCTTTGCGGCAGTGGTCTTCCCAATCGGTTTTGACCCTGTGGGCGCGCACCCGATCGAAACGCACCGGCAGCAGTCGGACACCGACGCCGTATTGACGCAGCTGGCCGGCGGTGAACATTTCGGCGGTGACCGGCGGTGCGTCGCGGCTGGCGTTGATCCAGGCGGTAACGTAAGCGTGCCAGTCATCGTGCTTGTTCATATAAATAGTCATATTTTCAGGGTTGCCAATGGCAAAGCGGTCGTTGCAACCCTCGTACATGTGAAAGTCGGGCACGTAGATGTAGTTCAAATCGAGTGCCGACAGCTCCGGCAGAGGGCTTTTGAAAAGAAGGTCCGGACGGCAGCGCAGGACAGCGTCATAGCGGATGTTGTGCTTCTTTTCGTAAGCCTGCCGCAGCTTGTTGCACATTTTAAGACCTTCCAGCTGCTGCAGATAGCGCTGGAGGCCGACCTTCAGCAGGCAGTCGGTGCCGTTGCGCAGGCCGCCTTCGTCCAAGGGGCGGTCCGGGGCCACCTCCAGGACCGTAGGATTTAAAAGAGAAGCAAACCCGGCGTAGGCATCATCAGGAGCATACATGAAAAGATCATAGTGGCCAAGCGGGTCCAGCAGATTTTCTTGAATATTGCGGTGCACCCGGTCGAGACCACAACAGCGCCCCGACAGACACACCGCCACGCGGGCGGGATGGCGCCGCGATCGTGTCGCTCGGGGAGCGATGGCATCCAGGCGGCGATGCTTGACCAGCGGATGGCCGGCGTGCCAGTGTCGCTCGATAAATGACGCGGACAGCTGGTAGGCGCGTTTTTTTTTGCGGGGCCGGCCCGGCGCCGGAAGCGGGCTGTTGGGGGCGGCCGTGTTCAAGGCCTGCCGGAGCTCGGATTTTAGGGCGCCGGCCAGAAAAGTCGTAGGGATGTCCCAATATTTTTTGCGCTGGGCATAGCCTTTACGTCGTGCATTGGCCGTGGTGACCAGATTGCACTGGATCCGGTGGGGGTGATAAAGCAGACTGGCCATGTGGTTGATCAAATGCTGGGAGTAAAGCCATGATTCACTGTCAAAACCCGTATAGTAGGGGAGCAAAAAAGACAGGGTTTCCCGGTGAAACGCATTGAACAGCCCGTCGATGTTATGCCCGAGATTGACGGCCTGCCCTGTTTCGCAATACTGCCAGTCGTAACGGGTGTAGCCCACGGCCGGCTCCCATTCCAGCAGGAATTGCTCGAATGTCCGAAAGGGGTTGCCGGTCAAGGCGATGTTGAGCTGTCGGGCCAGGGCCGTGTCCTCCCTTACAACGCAGTCGTCATCCATGAAAATATAGTAAAGGTAGTCGTTGCCGGTGGCCTTACCGTGCCGCAGGGCTTCCCACAGCAGCCGGTTGCGGCCTTCGTTCCAGCTGGCGTCGGGCACGAAAACGGTGCCGCCTTCAGGTGCCGGCGCCTTCCAGTTGAGCACGATCCGGTCGCAGGATGCATGGGGGATCTCCGGATAAGGCGTTCCGGACGCGGACTGGATCAGGTAGATAAACGGTTTCATGCGGTCAGGCCCGATCAAGGGCGGCCACGTCGTCCAGCCAGGCTGCCAGGAGGTCGAGTTCGGCTTCTTTTACGATACCCTGGCGGGCCAGGTGGCGGTAGACATGGGTGAGATTGTCACTGATAGAATTTTCCGGCTGAACGCGTTCGCTTACCTGTGTGATGATGCGCTCGACATCCTGATACAGGGGCAGTTCGGAGACGAAGTCGGCCTGCAGGTCGTGGGCATTGCGTTTCTGGCGGACGGTCGGCCCCAAGAAGCCCAGCCGGTAGCCGGCGGCCCACAGGATGGGCTGGGCCACGTAGCCCCGAAGGATATCGGTCACGCGGAAGTTCACCAGGGCCGGCAAATACATCAGCGGCAGGAGTTCCCGCCGGAAGGCGGTGTTTTGTGAGTTGAACGGTGAAAAGGTTTGCGGCGGCAGCACCACGGGGGCCCGCCGGGTAAACCGGCAGGGTGTATTGGACGTGAGCCGGTAGATGGCATCCACGTCCGGATCGTCGTCGGCCAGGGCCTGCCAGATGCCGATCCGCACGGATCGGGCGCTCAGGGCGGCCGGGTCAAGAAGGGATTCGGGCGCTGTGATGCGGGTCAGCGGAAAGCCCCGGGGCCAGATCGGCTGACGGGTAAACAGGCTGTAGATATTGACGATGTCGCGTCCTACCGGGGTCTGTTCATAGCAGCCCTCCAGTTCCGGGAACTGCCAGTCGGCCTCCGGCAAATTGTCGTCGTCGCTTTCGGCCAGCAAGGTCGCACCTTCCCGGGCCGCCAGCAGATAGCCGATCATTTTACGGGCATAATGATTCCAGGGCAGGGCCGCAACGATTTTAAAGGGCAGCGTTTTCTGCCGGTCCGCGGAGACAAATTGCACCGCCGGGCAGTGCCAGTCGTGCGGGGTTTTTAGATCGCCGATCACCAGGACATCCCAGTCCGGCAAGGCGGCAAACTGCCTCACGGCCGGGGTGGGCGGGTTGATCGATGTCAGTATGACGCAATTTTTCTTCATGTCGGCAGATCTCGCATGTCGACCGTATGCAGCCGGCGGTGTTGCTGCAGGGTTGCCAGCAGCTGTTCCAGGAAGCAAAAAGCCGCGTCGTTCATGCGCTGGTGATGAATCATGATACCGCAGGCGGGTTGGCTCAAGCTTTCCGCCAGCCGGCCGGTCAGGCGCTGCCAGCCGAGGGCGGCGGATGGGGCCCGGTCGGTGTGCAGATCCACGTCGACCGCATGATCGGGAAACCCCGACGGCGCGAGGGGTTTACTGCCCCGGCTGCGTGAGACCGCACTATACCCCATTTCCTGCAGCAGCGCCAAGGTGATTTCCGAACAGCGGTTCCAGGGAGGGGTGAATAGGGGGGAAAAAGCATTCCCCATGATGGCCTTCAGTCGGTGGCGGCCGCGATTGAGGTCGGCGGTGAGGGCCGCGGTCGTCCGCGAAGGGCCGAATTCCTGTTTTTTACCTTGGGGTTCATGGTTCCGGTGTCGCCATCCATGCTGATGCCAGCACCAGAGGTCCGCCCGGGAGGCGCCCATGCGGGAAATCGCTATCCAGCGGGGGGCCGTCAGCCAGGCCGGCACGACGGCCAGACTCAGCGGGACGCCGTGCCGGGTGAAAATCTCCAGCAGGCGCTGCAACTGCCGACCGGGAACGGCCGAATCATCGGCCCGGAAGAAAACCGCCGTCGTGTCGTTACGGGCGGCATCGGCCCGATTGAAGGTGGCTTCCAATTGAGCGACCCAGTCGGCAGGCAGTTTGTGCCATACGGCCGTGGCCTGCGGTGTCATGCGATGCTCGTTTCATGCGGCATGGTTTCAGCAATCCAGCGGGCGGTGTTGGCCGCGCCATTGATGTCGACAGAGCATTTGCGGTCGTGTCGGGGAGACTGTAACCGTTGGATCATGCGCTCGGCAAGTCTGGACGGATTCAGATCGTCGGTGGACAGCACACCCAACAGGCCACGGTCTTCCAGCAAGCGGGCGCGCAGACCCTGTTCACGATTCTGGTCAAAGGGATGTACCAGGGCCCGCACGCCGG
>Ga0316195_10000825_pt1 | contig 13134 bp, 8 predicted proteins | sample Phised1_MG_FD_204937 | JGI IMG/M metagenome (GOLD analysis project Ga0316195, IMG submission 204937) | Coastal sediment microbial communities from Maine, United States - Phippsburg sediment 1 | ecosystem: Environmental > Aquatic > Marine > Coastal > Sediment | place: USA: Maine | collected... | reverse complement strand
TTTGCGCCCCGGCAGCTGATCATCGCGCACGCCGCGCTGAGCGACCCATCGCTCGGGCGGCTGCGTCATGCGCAACGAATCGCCCGGGCCGGCCTGGGACTGGCCGGCGCTGCGACGGGCGATACGGACGTCACCCTGGACGACTGGCGACTGACCCGCAGCGACAGGGCCTACCGGACGAGGGTGTCGGGTGAGGGATTCGCCTTCGACCTCGTCCTCGAGCCGACGCAAGCGCCGCTTCCCAATGGCGTCGACGGATACAGCCGCAAGGGCCGCGCACCGGCCTCGGCCAGCTTCTACTACAGCATTCCGCAGCTGGTCGTCACCGGGCAGGTCCAGCGCGAAGGTCGCAGCGAAGCCGTGCGGGGCTCCGCCTGGCTGGATCACGAGTGGTCGACGGCCCTGCTCGATGTCGACGCCGCCGGCTGGGACTGGGTCGGGCTGAATCTCGACGACGGTGGCGCGCTGATGGCGTTTCGCATGCGAGACCAGCAGGGCGAGTCCCTGTGGGCGGGTGCCAGCCTGCGTGATGCAGACGGGGCCGTCACCAGCTTCGGTCCGCGGGAGGTCGAGTTTGTGCCGGGCCGCCGCTGGCGGTCCCTGCGCACCGCGATCGAATACCCGGTTACCTGGACGGTGCGGGCAGGCCCGGTGACGGTCGAGTTGCAGCCGCTGTTCGACGACCAGGAGGCCGACTCACGGGCAACGACTGGAGCGGTTTACTGGGAGGGCGCCGTACAGGCGCTGGCGCAGGGACAGGCCGTAGGCCGCGGTTACCTGGAGCTGACGGGTTACGGTGCGCCGCTGCGGCTGCCGGGAGATGAACCTGACCGGTAGCCTCGGCGAGCGGGCCCGCAGCGCCTCAGGCGGGTGCTATCTTGCCTTGGCCTTGGCCTTGGCCTTGCGTCGTGCCGGCCGCGTGGGGGCACGTCCGCGCGCCATGTCGGCCATGACCAGCAGCAGTGCCTCGCGCCGCGACTCATCCAGCTTCTGCCACAGTCGCAGCATGCGCTGGGTTTCCTTGTCGAAACCGGTGATCGGCTGGAGCGCATTGTCGGTGAAGGTACGGAAGGACTCGTAGTCCACGCCCAGCTGCCGGGCAAGTCTGCGGACCTCCGCCGGACTGGTCGGCAGCGACCGGACGAGCTGCGCGACGGTTGCCGGCGTCGTACCGAGAACGCGTGCCAGCTCGATAGGCGAGTAACCCAGTTCGACCGCCCGCTTCAGCCAGTCGGGGAAGATCGTTACGCCTGGTGCCTGTGCCATCGGTCTACCTCGCCATCGCTGGGCCTGCGCAGGCCGGGAGCGCCCGCAGCGGGACCCGGTACGGGCCTCATGCTAACCGCAGTTGCAGGCGGTTGAAACAGTGCCTGTATCTTTCCGTCCTCACAGGCCGGGTCGCGAACCAAAGGCGAAGCGATCGTTCAGGGCACGGGCCAGTGGCCAATCGCGATCGTAGACGTCATGCCGGAAAATCACCCGACCGTCGTCGTCCTCATCCACCGTCCAGTAGATCAGCAGCAGTGGCACCGGTTTCGCCAGGCGGACGGTCCGGGTCTCGCCGGTATCCACCGTGCGCTGCAACGCGGCCGCATCCCACGCCGGGTCGGCCAGCAGCCTCTGGACCAGCTCGAACGGCTTCTCGACGCGGATGCAGCCGGAGCTGAACGCGCGGGTATCCTTCTCGAACAGCGAGCGGCTCGGGGTGTCGTGCAGGTACACGAGATAGGGATTGGGGAACATGATCTTGACCCGGCCCAGTGCATTGTTCGGGCCGGCGGCCTGCCGCAGGAAATACGGAAAGCTGTTGCCCGTATACCTGCCCCAGTCGATTGCCGCCGGATCGATGGGCCTTCCCTGGCGATCGACGACCTCCAGGCCCCTGCTGGCCAGGTAGGCCGGATTCTTCCGCACCGCGGGCAGGATATCCTTGTCCAGGATCCCCGGCGGGACGGTCCAGGTCGGGTTGATGACCACGTGGTCGATGGCGGACTTGAAGATCGGCGTCTGGCGAAACGGCTGGCCGACCTGCACGCGCGAGGTCCAGGTCACCTTGCGGTTCTGCACGTAGCGCAGTTCGTAGCCGGCGATGTCCACGATGACCAGGTCTTCGTCACCGATCTCGTGCAGGACGTGCCGGCCCCGCTCGAGGTTGACCCGGATCTGCGTGATCCGGTCTTCCACCGGGACGTTGAGCTCCCTGAGCGTGGCCGGGCCGATTTCGCCATCGGCAGTCAGCTGATGGCGTGTCTGAAACGAGCGCACGGCGGCGGCGAGTGGCTCGTCATAGAGTTCGGTGTCGAGCGGCTGGTCAATGAGGTCGCCGGTGACGGCCAGCCGGCGGCGCAATGCAGTGATGCGCTGGTCGATCATTCCGGGCTTGAGCGTTTCGCCTGCCGGCACGCTCTCCCAGCCCCCGTTGGCGGCGATGTTGCGGTAGTGGCGCAGGATCTTGCGGCCATGAGCGTACATCCAGTGCGGTGGTCGCAAGGCGGCGGCGCTCTCACGCAGCCGACCCGATGCAATGGCCTCGCGGACGTAATCCACGGCCTGCCGATCCGTGATCTCGCGCGTCGAGAAATTCCAGGTGGGTTCCAGCGACTGGGGGTCTACCTTGCCGAAGTAGAGGTGATAGAGCAGCAGCGAATAGGCGTCCGTCGCCAGGATGTCCAGGTCGGCAATGTTCTCGGCCGTCGGGTGAACCTGGACCGTTGGCCATAGTCTCGCCAGGGGCGTCAGGTGATAGTCGACCGGAGACAGTCCGTCGTCATAGCTTTCCAGGACCAGCGCAATCAGTTCCCGGACCTTCGCCGGGTCGCGCCACAGCGGCTGGTAGCCGCCTTGCCCGTAGATCTGTGGGAGGCCCACGGTCGAGACGATCTCGCCACCGGCGATCGTGAGCTTGCCCGTCTGTGACTGGAAATCCACCCGTTGGCTGATCGCCTCGACGACAGGATCGGGGCCGGCGGCGACCGACTGGCCCGATGCCAGAAGCGTCAGGCTGGCAAGCAGGGTGGTGACGAATCTCATGTGTACTGCTTCCTTGCCGACCGGGACATGCATTATCGCAATCCCGGGACGGTCGCGGCGACCGAGACTGTCGATGCCGCAGGTTCAGGGGTCTTCCGGCGTGAAAAAGGCCTTCCCCGGCCAGCAGGGCATGGCGGACTGGATCAATCAGTTGAGCAGCTTGACCAGCTCCGGATCGCCTGACAGCCGGGCAACCTCTGCGGCGGTGAGCGAATCCGCATTGCGAAGGCGGGTGCTCGCGCCGGCCGCCAGCAAGGTCCGTACGCATACTGCGCAGCGGGCCTTGACCGCCAGGATCAGAGCCGTGTCCTGGTGGAGGTTGACCGCGTTCACGTCGCCCGCCTTGTCCTTGAGGAGCGCCACGACGCTGGCCTGACCGGCAGCGGCCGCCACGTGCAGCGACGTATTGCCGGCCAGCGAAGCGATCCGGGCATCTGCGCCCGTGGCGAGCAGTGCCGTGACCACGTTGTCCAGTCCTCGCGACGATGCAGCCGCGATTGGGGTTACTCCGTCGACGTCGGCTGCGTTGACGGGAGATCTTGGCAGAAGCAGTCGGACCGCTGAGAGCGAACCCTGGTTTGCGGCCAGCCAGAGTGGGGTGCGACCCAGCTTGTCCGTCACGTCTGCCCGGGCCCCCGACGCGAGCAGGGCCTTGACGCAGGCTTCCTCGCCTGCTGCCGCGGCGGCAAGCAACGGCGTGGTACCACCCGCGTCCGCCTCGTCGAAACTGGCGCCGGCGTGAATCAAGGGGGCAATCAGGCTTGCCTGGCGCGTTTCGACAGCCAGAATCAGTGGCGTCTTTCTTCCCGGACCCTGCGGCTTGCGGGCATCAGCGCCACCGTGGATCAGCGGCAGTGCCGCGGCTGGCTGGCCCGATGTCAGCGCGTGACCCAGTGCAGTCCAGCCGTTTGCGTCCGTTGCGTCGATCGCCGCACCAGCCGCAAGCAGCCGGTCGACGGCCTCGGCCTTGCCCGCGGCAGCTGCGATCGCGAGGGCCGACATGCCCTGGACGTCTTCCCCGTGGATGTCGTCGCCGGCCGCGATGCGCTCCTCGATCTGTTTCAGGTCGCCGCGCTCGGCGGCAATCATGAGCTGCGATCGGCCTGCATACAGGGCTCCCTTGGCCGCCGGAGAGGTGGGCGCCTTTAGCGTCGTGGCGCCCAGCCGTCGGCCAAGTTCGGCAAAGCCCGCCCGCGCGGCGAAGTCACCCGCCCGCAGGCCAGCAGCGTCACGCAGTCCGCTATCGGCCCCGGCGCGCAGCAATTGATCGGCGATGCCCGCGGAACCGGCCCGGGCCGCGACCATGAGCGGCGTCACCCCACTGCTGCTGGCCTGGTTGACCCCGGCACCCGCCGCGGTCAGCAAGTCGACACACGCCGGGCTGTTCGCCCGGACTGCCAGCAACAAGGCGGTGTCACCGTTGCGATCCGCATGCGCCACGTCCGCCCCGTGACCCAGCAGTCTGGCAAGCGCCTCGGGCTGGTTGGCTTCCGCGGCAAGCATCAGCGGCGTCCGGCCATAGTCGTCTGTCACATCCACTGGCAATTGCTGCAGCAGCTTGTCGATAGCGGCTGTATCACCCGCTCGCGCAGCCCGCAGGAGAATTTCCGGTGCAGTCTGGGCGGCAACCGCCTGCGCCGAAGTCTTGACCGGTGCCGGTACGTGACCGCCAGCCGAGGCGAGCTCGCGCCATTGGGCCGCTGTGTGCGCCGAGGATTCGCAGTCACCGGAATCCAGCATGGAGGCCATGCCGGCCGCCGCCCGGATGTAGCCTGCAACGGCCGACTGCTCCAGCAGGCGGCAGGCTTCTGCCAGGTCCCGGGGAACGCCGCGGCCGGCGCGTAGCAGCTGTGCCAGCATGAATCCGGCCTCCGGATCGCCTGCCAGCTCCGGTGCCCGGAGCAGTTCGACGGCTTGTTCGTACTGGTGCCGGCGCACGGCGTCACGCGCCGGCTCCAGATCGGCGGCGTGGACCGTTGTTGACGCCGCGAGCAGGGCGCCGGCCAGCAGCAAGGTCCTGCGCATCAGGCCGTTCCCCACTTGGTTTCGACCTGGATGCCGATTGACCTGAGGAAGTCCGTCGGCAACACGCCGCCGGCACTGACGATGACTGCGTCGTTGCGGCTCTCGAAAGTCCGGTCGTCGTGGGTCAGGACAACCGCGTCGGGCGCTATCGAACGCACCTGCGACTTCATCAGGACCGTCAACCGACCGGCCTGCTCGGCCTGGGCGACGCGTTCCCGGTTCTTGGGCTTGGCGCGCCCGAATGCGTCGCTGCGGTAGGAAAGGGTGACGCTACCCGTGTCATTGACCTCGGCGATGCTGGCCGCGGCCTCGAGCGCACTGTCGCCGCCGCCGACCACCAGGACATGCTGGCCGATGTATTGTTCCGGTTCGATCAGGCGGTAGACGACCTTGGGCAGGTCCTCGCCGGGAACCCCGAGTTTGCGCGGCGTGCCGCGGCGACCGATGGTCAGCAGCACCGTGTGGGCATCGTATTCGCCCTTGCTGCTCTTGACACGAAAGCCGCCGTCCGTGCGCGACACGGCCTGGACAGATTCCTGGTAGTTGAGCCTGAGACCGGCCTTCTTCTCGATGTCGGTCCATTGTTCCAGCAACTCTTCCTTGGAAGTCGTCCCGAGCCTTATTTCCCCGACGATAGGCAGTTTCGCGGCCTGTGTCATGACAATCTTGCCTCGCGGATACTGGAACACGCAGCCGCCAAGCGACTCCTGCTCAATTGTCACGAAGTTCATGCCGCGTTCCTTTGCGGCGAGCGATGCGGCGAAGCCCGCGGGTCCGGCACCGATGATCAGCAGGTCGAGACTCCCACCCCCCTTGGGCCGGCGAGCGTGGATCTGTTCCACCGCCTGCCGGCCCTGCTCGATGGCATTGCGGATCAACCCCATGCCGCCCAGTTCGCCGGCGATGAAGATGCCGGGAACGTTGGTCTCGAACCAGGGACTCACGCGCGGCAGGTCAACGCCGCGCGTCGCGGTGCCGAAGACCAGTTCGATCGCGCCTACCGGGCAAGCTACCTTGCAGGCACCGTGACCGATGCATTCGGTCGGCCCGATGAGTTGCGCCTTGCCGTCGATCAGTCCCAGGACGTGGTGTTCCGGCTGTTCGGGACAGGCCATGACGCAGGCGCCACAACCGATGCAATGCAACGAGTCAATTACCGGGTGCAGGGAGGTTGGCTCGTTCAGGCCGGCTTCCATCGCCTGGCGGTGGATTTCGACGTTGACGTGATGCGCGTGGCGTCGTTTCCAGGCAAACCAGCCAAGGAGCAGCGCGATCGGTACCAGGTAGATCAGGATTTCCATGGCTCGTGCAGGGTCTCGCTAGTTGCCTTGCCCGGCAGCCGGGGCGCCCCAGCGCCCCATCCGGGGCCGGGACCCGAAGGTGCCGACTGGTGCCGCGACGTGTCAACCGGGCCGGATTGAATCCGGGGACTATCTCACAAAGAATCGACAAAACTGCGCCAAGTACACGCCACTTGGCGCATTGTCAGGCGACACGGCACCGCTCACCGGTGCACCACTGTCGTCGGTTGGCGACACCACATTGGTTTGCGAACTGCGTCCACTACTCCATCTTCCCCATTGACTAGGATTCGGTAACAAAGAATCCTGTAGCTTGGTTCGACCTTTGACATAAGTTACCGCAATCCAGCGCTTGGTGACGAGCGGTGGCGCAGGCTGGTCGAGGAGAAGAAGAATTGAGTGCCCTATTGATTGTCGTGTCTGTCCTGGCCTTTGGCCTCGCCGTTCTCGCCTGGCGCGCCCGCTGGGGCCTGCGCGCCGTCGCGGCCGCCTCCGGACTGGCTGCGGCGCTCGGGCTGGCGGCCTTTCTCGTCCGACCCGGTGTGCTGCCGGGGGCGGCAGCGGCCCCCGATGCGATGCTGACCAGTTCGGCCATGGCTTTCAACAGCCCCGGCATGCCGGCCATGAGTGGCGGGCCGGCCCCGGCGGGTGCACTGCCCGAACTGGCGGAGCGCCTCGCAGCCAGGCTGGCCGGCGCGCCGGATGACCCGCAAGGCTGGTCGCTGCTCGCCGCTACGTATCGGCAATTGGGTCGCGAGGAGGAGGCGGCGGCCGCTGAACAGAGGGCGATCGAGGCGGGGGCCGATCCGGCGGCGATCGCCGCGGCACACCAGCAGTCCGCTGTCGCTACCGGCACTCTCGCGCCCCCGCGAGCCGTCATGACCACACAGGCGGCCGGTGCAAAGTTCGTGATCGAGGGGCAGCGGCTCAAGGTGCAACGCAAGTTCCACGAGGCGGAGCTGGAATTTCGCAAGGCAGTCGAGGTCGATCCTGGCGACGCTGATTCGTGGGCCGACGTCGCGGACTGCGCGGCAGCCGCCGCTGGAAACGACTTGACCGCCGGCCGGGACGCCATCGAGCGGGCGCTGGCCATCAATCCGCGGCACCGCAAGGCCCTCTGGCTGCAGGCGAGCCTGGCATTGCAGGAAGGCAGGTATGCCGCTGCAGCGGATAACTGGCGGACGCTCTCGGGGCTGGTGGCGGCGGGTTCGCCGGACGCACGCGTCATTGCTGCCAATATTGCTGAAGCGGATGCACTGGCATCCAAGACCGGGGGGTAGGACGACATGGCCGCAGTGATCGATCCCATTGAAACCAATGGCGCTGGAGGGGCTGCGGCCCCGATCCCTGCGAGCCTGCCACCGGTTGCGCGTCGCAAGCCGATCGCCGAGCCGGAATCGCCCGTACAGATTGACGCGCGACGCAAGGTGACGACGACCCGGACCCGACAGCCGCTGGCGGAGCCCGCTCCTGCGGCGAAGGTCGCGGTGCCGAAGCCAGCCTCGCGACGTCGCATGGCGTGGCGTTCGCGTATCGGCTTGTCGCTTGCGGCATTGATGATCGTCGCGGGGTTGGCCCTGCCGACCGAGCGCTACATCAACCCGCAGTACGGCATCGGTTACGCCCTGGGCATTATCGGGGGCTCGATGATGCTGGCGCTGCTGATCTACCCGCTGCGCAAGCGCAAGCATTCCCTGTCCTTCCTGGGCAGCATCGCCGGCTGGTTCCGTGTCCACATGGTCCTGGGGGTCGTGGGTCCGCTCGCGATCCTGTATCACTCGAATTTCAGCCTGGGCGCCACCAACAGCAACGTGGCCCTGGTCTGCATGCTGATCGTGGCCAGTAGCGGGCTGGTCGGGCGCTACCTGTATTCCCGGATTCACCACGGCCTGTACGGCCGTCGTGCATCGCTGCTGGAACTGTCGCGCGACGCCGAGCGCCTGCGGCAGCATTCCGGCGAGTTGCGCCTGCTGCCAGGCCTGATGGACGAGATCGAGCGAGCCGAGAAGCGCATCGGCGCACCGTCGATCATGCTCCTGCGCCCCGCGCTGGCCGCGTGGCGACAGCGGAGCGAACTGCGCCGCATGACGGCGTTGCTTCACCATGCCGTGAGCATCGCCGCGGCGCGATCGTCCGTGGTCAGCGAGCAGCGGGAGCGTTTGACCCAGGCTGCCCTGAGCTACGTCGAGGCGCGGCTGCTGGCGGCGCGCCGGGTCGCTGAATTCGAATCGTCGGAACGACTGTTCGCGGCCTGGCACATCCTGCACATGCCCCTGTTCATCATGCTGGTCGTGGTCGGCATCGTCCACGTCTTTGCCGTGCACCTTTACTGATCGGCGTGAGGAGCTCCGTGTCCTCGACCGCTCGCTGGCTTCTAATCATGGTGATGGCTTTGATGGCTGTGTCCGCTCATAGCAATCCGCTGGAGAAACTGCTCATGCCGGGCGAGCTGACCAGCGCCCATGCGGATCTGGAAAGTGACTGCAGCCAGTGCCATGACAAAACCGATCGATCACGCCAGCGAAAGCTGTGCCTGGCCTGCCACGATCACCAGGACATCGTTGTCGACATCAACAAGGGCGAGGGCTTCCACGGTCGTGCGGCAAGCAAGAGTGAGTGCAATGCCTGCCATACCGAGCACCAGGGGCGCGGCGCTGATATCGTCAATCTCGATCGAGGCAGCTTCAATCACCGGCGCACGGACTTCACACTGACCGGGGCGCACGTCAGTGTCCCTTGCGACTCCTGCCACAAGGAAGGCAAGAAGTATCGCGAGGCACCGCTGCAGTGCATCGATTGTCACCGCGACGACGACTCCCATCGGGGCAAGCTTGGCACCGACTGTGCCCAGTGCCACGAGACGACCGCGTTCAAGCAGACAAAGTTCGATCATGCGAAGACCCGATTTCCGCTGACGGATGCGCATTCGAAGGTTGCCTGCGCCGCCTGCCACAGGGATCCTGCCTACAGGGACACACCCATGGGCTGCGTCGACTGCCACGCCGCGGACGACGTGCATCGCGGATCTCGCGGCGGCGACTGCAAGGCCTGTCACGGCACCATCGACTGGAAGACGTCGCGTTTCGACCACGCCCGGGCTGCCAACTATCCACTCGAGGGCAAGCACGCGACCATCGCCTGCGACGCCTGCCACCGCGGAGGCGACCTCAAGGCGCCGGTGCCGAAGGAATGCAACGGCTGCCATGCAGCCGCGGACAGGCATTCGGGCCGCTTCGGCGTGACCTGCAAGGACTGCCACGGCCAGCAGGAATGGCCGGTTCTCAACTACGACCACGCCGCCCACACCGAGTCGAAATTCGTCCTGCGCGGTGCGCACGAGAAGCTGGACTGCCACGCTTGCCATACCGGGGTGCTGAAGCAACAGCAGATGGCGAAGGATTGCTACGGCTGTCACGCCTTCGATGACGCCCACGCCGGATCGATGGGACGGGAATGCCAGTCCTGCCACAAGGAATCCGGATGGCAGGACGACGTCCGATTTGATCACGACCTGGCGAAGTTCCCGCTGGTCGGTCTTCACGTCAGCGTTGCCTGTGAGGAGTGCCACGCGAGCCGTGCATACCGGGACGCACCAGCCGAATGCATCGCCTGTCACAAGGCGAAGGACGTGCACGAGAACCGGCTCGGTGAGCGTTGCGGGAGCTGTCACAACGCCAACGGCTGGGCATTCTGGCAGTTCGACCACGGCAAGCAGACCGAGTCGAAGTTCGCGCTGCGGGGCGCACATGCGCGGCTTGGTTGCCGCGACTGCCACCGTGACGCGGACCACGACATGAAACTGCCGACGGAATGCTCGAGCTGCCATCTCAGGGATGACATTCACGACAGCCGTTTCGGCCGTGATTGTGGACGCTGCCACGGCGCGGAATCGTTCCGTCAGGCGGCGATGAACTAGGGGGGCGGAGATGATATCGCGACATCGGGCGCTGCTGTGTCTCGCCGCCTTGTTAAGCCTGCTGACTGCCAGCGGGACGCAGGCCGCCGTGTTCGATCATTTCACGACGGGCTATGAACTGACCGGACAGCACCGTTTCGTGCCCTGCGATGCCTGCCACGTCGATGCCGTGTTCATCGGCACCCCCCGTGATTGCGCAGGCTGCCATTCCCCCGGTAGTCGTATTGCGGCGGGTGGCAAGACCAGCTCGCACATCAGCAGCAGCAACAACTGCGATGCATGCCATACGACGGACGCCTGGGCGCCCGCCAGCCGGTTCACCCACGCCGAGGTCTATGGCAGTTGCGATACCTGCCACAATGGCGTGCAGGCGACCGGCAAGCCGGTGACCCACATCCAGACCACCGAAAACTGCGACGCCTGTCATTCCGTCATGGCTTGGCTGCCCGCCGGTTTTAACCACGCCAACGCGCAGCCAGGCAGTTGCGTAACCTGCCACGACGGGACCACTGCGACTGGCAAGGGTCCGGACCACGTTCTCACGACGCAATCCTGCGATGCCTGCCACACGACGGCGGCCTGGCTGCCGGTCGCCTTCGACCATGCTGGCGTCGTCGGCAACTGTTTCTCGTGCCATAACGGTACGCGGGCAACTGGCAAGAATCCGCAGCACATCAATACCAGCAACACCTGCGAAGCCTGTCATGTGACGTCGACGTGGAAGCCGGCCACGCGGGTGGACCACAACGAGGTGCTGGGTAGCTGTGCGTCCTGCCACGATGGCGTGCGGGCGACCGGCAAGGGACCGCAGCACATCCCGACGAACCTGGAGTGCAGCGCCTGCCATGGCACCATCGCCTGGCAGCCGGCAACCTTCGATCACGTCAATGCGACGGGTAGCTGCGCGTCCTGTCACGACGGCGTGCGGGCAACTGGCAAGAACCCACAGCACATCAACACGACCAATGCCTGCGAGGCCTGCCACGTGACGTCGGCCTGGACGCCGGCCACGCGAGTGGACCACAACGAGGTGCTGGGCAGCTGCGCGTCCTGCCACGACGGGGTGCGGGCGACGGGCAAGCACCCGCAACACATTCCGACGAACCTGGAGTGTAGCGCCTGTCATGGCACCACGGTCTGGAGGCCGGCGACCTTCGACCACGTCAACGCGACGGCCAGTTGTGCTTCCTGCCATGACGGCGTGCGGGCAAGAGGCAAGAATCCGCAGCACATCAATTCGACCAACGCCTGCGAGGCATGCCACGTGACCGCGGCCTGGACCCCGGCGACCCGGGTCGATCACAACGAAGTGCTGGGCAGTTGCGCCGGTTGCCACAACGGCACGACGGCGACCGGCAAGGGCCCGCAGCATATTCCGACGACGCTGGAGTGCAGTGCCTGCCACGGCACGATTGCCTGGACGCCGGTGACCTTCGACCATGCCAATGCCACCGGGAGCTGTGCGTCCTGCCACGATGGCATCAGGGCGCCTGGCAAGAACCCGCAGCACATCAGCACGAGCAACGCCTGCGAGGCCTGCCACGTGACGACGGCCTGGACGCCGGTGACCCGGGTTGACCATTCGCAGGTACTGGGCACTTGCTCGAGCTGCCACAACGGCACCACGGCGACGGGCAAGAATCCGCAGCACATTCCGACCACCCAGCAGTGCGGCGTTTGCCACACGACGACCGCCTGGACGCCGGCGAACTTCTCGCACGCTGGTATCACCAGCAACTGCGTGTCGTGTCACAACGGCACGGCGGCGACCGGCAAGAATCGGCAACACATCAATTCGACAACGGCCTGCGAAGCCTGCCATACGACGACAGCCTGGACGCCAGCGCTGCGGGTCGATCACGCCGAGGTGCTGGGCAGCTGCGCGACCTGTCACAACGGTACGATTGCCAGGGGCAAGGGCCCGCAGCACATCCCGACAACGCTCGACTGCGATTCCTGCCATATCACGTCCGCCTGGACGCCGGCACGCTTCGACCACACTGGCGTGGTGCCCGGCACCTGTGCGAGCTGCCATGACGGCGTGAAGGCGACCGGCAAGACACCAACCCACATCGCCACCACGGCAAGCTGCGATGCCTGCCATTCGACCCTCGCCTGGCTACCCGCCCGGTTCGATCACGCCAACGTCGCCCCAGGGACCTGCTCGCAGTGTCACAACGGCAGGAACGCGACCGGCAAGTCGAACAATCACTGGGTCACCAGCAGGGAGTGCGACACTTGCCATCGCACGACCGCCTGGACGCCGATCGTGTTCCGGCATACATCGCCGGAGTATCCGGGCGATCACAACGGTCCTCCGGCATGCACGGCCTGCCACGCCAATCGCGACGCGGCCACCTGGACCTTCCCGCAGTACCGGCCGTACTGTGCCGGCTGCCACGCCAACAACTACAAGGCTGGCGTCGACAAGCATCATGGACTCGCCAACGACCTGAACTGCGGCAACAGTGGTTGCCACCGGGTCGGCGCGCGAGCGTGGAACTGATCATGGCAACCCGATTTGCATTGCTGATGAGTGCACTCCTGGTGGCCAGTGGAACGGTGCTGGCGGACGACGCCGGCCGCGATGAGCGCGCTCTGCAGCAGGTCGATGTGGCGCAGATCGGCAACGGCGCCCGGGTCACGATCCGTTTTGGTTGCCAGCTGCGCTACACCAGTCATTTCCCCGCCAGGTCGCTGACCGAGTTGCGGATCAGCCTGGCGCCGCTGCCCGGATGTGGTGGGGTGGACCCGGCCGGCGCGAGCCTGCAGGCGCCGGACAGCAATGCAGCCGGACTACGTGATGTCCGGCTGGACCAGGCCGGCTCAGCGCTGGTGCTGACACTGTCATTCAAATCGGTC
>Ga0316195_10000824_pt1 | contig 13141 bp, 10 predicted proteins | sample Phised1_MG_FD_204937 | JGI IMG/M metagenome (GOLD analysis project Ga0316195, IMG submission 204937) | Coastal sediment microbial communities from Maine, United States - Phippsburg sediment 1 | ecosystem: Environmental > Aquatic > Marine > Coastal > Sediment | place: USA: Maine | collected... | reverse complement strand
TAGCCCATTTCGTTATCGTACCAGACCAGGACTTTGAGCTGGGTGCCATCGACAACCATAGTCGAAAGAGCATCGATGATGGCGGAACGCGGATCGCTTTTGAAATCGATCGAAACCAACGGACGGTCTTCGACGCCGAGGATCCCTTTGAGATAAGTTTGTTCGGCCTCCTTGAACAGACCGTTGATTTCCTCTTCCGTCACCTTGCGCTTCATTTCGAAAACCGCGTCGGTGATCGATGCATTCAACAACGGGACACGGACCGCATGACCATTCAATTTGCCTTTCAACTCCGGATAGATCAGGGTGATGGCCGTCGCCGACCCCGTCGTGGTTGGAATCAGTGACAGGCTCGCCGCCCTGGCCCGACGCAAATCCTTGTGGGGGGCATCAACGACGATCTGCGTGTTGGTCTGGTCGTGAATAGTGGTAATCACCCCGTGCTCGATGCCGACCTTCTCATGTAACACCTTGACCACCGGCGCCAGGCAATTTGTAGTGCAAGACGCAGCCGTCAGCAGATGATGTTTGTCCGGTTCATAGAGGTGATCATTCACGCCCATGACGATGTTGAGTGCGCCTTGCTTAACCGGTGCGGCGACAATGACCTTCCTGACGCCTCTATCGAAATAAGGCTGCAACAGTTCTGGAGTGCGGAACTTCCCGGAAGATTCGATGACGATATCAACACCTATCTCTTGCCACGCAACATCACCGGGAGCTTTTTTTTCGCTGAAACCAAGCGTCTTGCCGTCGATCACCACCGCTTCATTAACGACCTGAATATCTCTGGCCCAGCGACCATGTACCGAATCAAACTCGAGCAGGTGGGCAGCAGCGACCGGACCTCCCTTGACTTCATTGATATGGACAATCTCCAGTTCCGGCCAATCCAGGGCCGTACGCAGGGCGAGGCGTCCCATCCGGCCAAAACCGTTAATGCCTACGCGTATACTCATAATCAAGACTCCCTTGGCTTTCGATGGTACGAACTGACTCGCCCATTTCATCCGCATAGGCAGATATTTAGTTGACAAAAAAAATCAGCAGGCCTTCAGGTTCTGTTCCTTTTGAAAACGCCGCAGGTTCTTGAGGGCCAGTGCATGTTCGGCGTTGCCGGCGAAGGACTGTTCCAGCACCAGCTTCAAATCACGAATCAGCGGATGGTCATCCTCATTGAAACGGTAGTACATCCAGACGCCGTGACGGCGGTCCCTCACCCACCCACTCTTGCGCAGGTAGGCCAGATGCCGTGAAGTCGTCGACTGTGGCAGTTCAAGCGCGGCAATTAATTCACAAACGCACAACTCACCTTCCAGCAACAAGGCCAGAATGCGAAGGCGGGTCTCGTCCGCGAGGGCTTTAAAAATCATGGCTTCAGTTTTCATATTATGAACGTATCCGCTTTAGCGGATGTTGTCAAGGTCATGTCATGGAAAACGATGTATCAGCAGTTATCCAGAATGCTTACAGGACTTCAGAATAGGCTTGATTGGGTGAATTCGACAAACAGAGTAGAAACCCCGATCCGTAAGATAGGGTGGTCGTGATGTATAAGTGGTCGATCAGAGTACGCGACAGAAAACGAATAAGGGGGCTTCTGACATTGCCTCACCCCCAACGGATTAAAGAGACCCTTAAATCCCTCTATCGATAACACGTCCGGTTTCGTCTCAGAAGTCGTGCTCGGCGCGGACTTGAATTTATTTGCTACAGGTTACCAATTATGTTATTCGCTGTTCCGTTATGATGATCGTTGCTTTTTCAGCGCCACTGTTTTTCCTTTGTTCCTACCTGGCATTCATCTGCTTTCGTAAAGCACGTTACCAACACTCCGTAGTTTTGGCCTTAGTTGCGACTTTTATGCTGGTTCTTACTGTGAGCGTGATTTGTGGTATCTATTTCCTTGGCATCCAAATGTCCTCGGAGATTTCCTGAATCGCTCGACCAATAACAGGCCTGGTTGTACCTCGGCAGCCGTGATTTATCGAGACCTCATTCCCCAGGTGAAGGCAACTCTAACACCTACGCCCTCCTCCAGGCCTTGCATAGGCCTCGATTTTAGCCGGGATGAGCACCGGAGAACTTATGGTTTTTTATGACAACTAACGCATTCAGCAGGAACGTTTTTTGACTCATGACAGACTTTACAGACGTTGTGAGCAAATAATTCATTCACTTTGCCACCAAAAATCTTTAATGCGCTGTGACAATAGCCACAATCTTTAACAGCGTTGACAGCATGCTTCTCATGGTTAAACGTCACAGTGCCATAGTTATTCTCATACACTTTTTGAAACCTAAAATCACCTCTGATGTCCGCAAAACAATGGCCTGCGCTAGCACAAAAAAAGAAGAGTATGAATATGCTTTGCTTATAAATTCTCATATCCTACTCTGATGAACCTGAAAGAGGATAAAGCCAACCGTAGCAATAATAATAGTTTTAGACATATTGACCCCATTGCAATTATTCACAAATTTTGCATAAAAGCCCAAAGCAATAAACCACACCGGTTCAATAGAGATTATGGCACTTATTGTGTTGTTGATCAGTCAAAAATATATAGTAATCAGGAGTACACTTCAAAGTTTTTTTAAACGCACAGAGAGTAAGGTAAAGATGGAGAGTGTGATCCTTTTTGATTAATCATCCTGAATTGGTTTGGATCAGCCTGACTGGCATTGACTTAAGAAAGCAAAAACCCGGAACAAAAAAAAACCCCACGACTTTATAATCGAAGGGACTGTGGAGCTATCTTCATCGTAACGAAACCGTCAGAACGGTCTTTAAAATCAAGCGTCTAGTGAAAACACCTCATTCTGAACTGTTGAAAACTCCTCGTGGGTTCGGCATTCTATGCCATTGTACGGGGCGCTCTCATGACGCATTTTGTCTTGCCCGACCTGCACCCAGCCGTCTGAACGCTTGAACAGCATAACCTGATGGATATCGAGCAGAAACTGCAGTTCTTCTTTACTGGCTAAATCTTCTTGACCACCACTCAGCACAATCGGAATACACATAGCAGGAACCTCCAACCTGAACTTATAGGGTACACGCTAGCACTTGATGACATTCTGTCAAGCTTCTACAGAACAATATATTAAGAAAAAATAACATAAAGTGAGTTTGCATCCTTTTTCTGCCGGGAAAAATGATGTCGTCTGGCGGGACGGGACTCGCCGGTCTTCGCTGTTGTATTTAGTTTTTGGTTTGTAGTTTTTCGTCTTAAACCAGGAGGCATTCGAGATAGTTACAGAGTTTCCTGGCTACTGTTTAACATCCAGCACAACCGTCCGCAAAGTGTCTGCAACCGCTTCTGCAGTTGAATCGGGATGAATTGTTATGACCCGCTGTTTTTCGCTCGCAGTCAACGGCTCGGCATGTTCGAGTTGGTATTCAAGAACCTCAATCCCTGCCTCAGAGGCATCAGCTGTCGCGTTTTGAGCACGTTGTTCAACCCTTTGCCGCAAATCCCCTTCTGCCAGCGGAAAATCAAGGATGAACAACGGGACCTGCAATTCCGCGGCAAGTTGGCGGAAAAGGTTGCGCTGCTGGCCTTTGATGAAGGTCGCATCGACGATGACCGGCAAGCCGGAGCGCAGGACCACGCCGGCGAGGTCCCGCAGCCTGTCGTAGGTCCGGGCAAAGGCGCTGGCGCCATAAATGCCACCGCCGACCGGCGATGCGCTGCCGGCCGTTGCGGCGAGCCCATGCAGGCGTTTCCTTTCCAGGTCTGAGCGCAGGTGGATACCGCCAATCAGACTCGCCAGTTGAGAGGAGAAGGTGCTTTTTCCCGCACCGGACAAGCCATGGGTGATGATCAGAGTCGTGGCACGGGTCAGAGTATATTGTTCAGCGAGGTCAAGATAGCTCTGGAACAAATGCTCAGCCCGGCGACGCTGGGTTGCGTCGAGATCGCCCTGCGCCAGACGCAGACATGTGACCTTGGCCCGGACCATCGCCCGGTAGGTCTTGTAGAAATTCAGCAGGCTGACGCCCTGGTAATCGCCGGTTTCCTGCAAATAACGGTTGAGAAAAATCCAGTCCAGTTCAGTCTGCTCACGGTCATCCAGATCCATCGCCAGAAAAGCAATGTCGTTGACAACGTCGATCCAGCGAAAATTTTCGTTGAATTCGATGCAGTCGAACAGGAGCGGCTGATTATCAAACCAGGCCATGTTGGCCAGGTGGACATCGCCGTGGCATTCGCGGATAAAGCCATCGACTTTGCGCTGCCGGATAACCGGCTGCAAAGCCTCGCAAGCTGCGCGCGTCCATTGTTCCAGCTTCGCCAGATGTGGTTCGGCACCGGTCCCTTTGACAAAGGGGCTGATCTGGGTGAAATTTTCCAATACCGGGTCAATGACCGCATTGGAGCCCCCATATGCAGTCCCTGCTCCAGCCGATGCGGCCTGCCGATGCAGCGATGCGATCTTTTTCGCAAAGGCAATCAGCTGCCTTGAGTGCAGTTGGCCCGCGGCCAGCATACGATCAAGCTGACAGTCCTGGGGAAAGCGGCGCATCTTGACAGCATATTCAAGGGCCGGCTCGCCATTTATAACCGGAGCATCCGGGCTGCCGCCGATCTGTGTGAGAGCAAGATAGATATCTGTTGAATAGAGCCGGTTAAGTCGCAACTCTTCCTGGCAATAGTGTCGGCGTTTGGCCAGGGTCGAAAAATCGAGAAAGCCGAAGTTGAGGGGCTTTTTGACTTTGTAGGCAAAGTCTCCAGCCAGGAAAACCCACGAAATGTGAGTCTCCATCAGCATCACCTCGGTCACGGGGTGATCATAGAATGTTGGCTCGCTCATCGCCCGGACAATCCAGGCTCCCTGCTCTGCGTTCATCGACCGACTCCCAAGACCAGCGCCAAAGCTTTTTATATTCTATCGCTTAGAAGCCCTTGCGACCAGCCATGATCCCGGCCCCGTTCGGCAATTCGATCGCCAGCCGTTCAACCTGCGACAATCCGGCCTGCTGCAGCAGCGCGGTCAACTCAGGTTCGCTGTAAGCCTGCCCCTGCGGGGTGCCGAGCAGCATATTCAAAGAGAACAGGGCCGGAAACAGCGGCGCAGCACGCGTTTCATCGAGGATGAACTCCTGGACCAGCAGCTGGCCGCCCGGCTCGAGAGCGGCAAAGGCGTTGGTCAGCAGCTTGCTGCAGTCACCCGGTCCCTCGCCATGCAGGACATGGGAGAGCCAGGCAACATCAAAGCCACCCGGCAAGCTCCCGGCAAGAAAATCGCCCGCGGCGAAGTCAATCCGATCCGTCATAGCGAAGCGCTGCAAGGTCACTGCGGCGAACGGCTGCGTCGTCGGTAAATCGTAGATCGTTGCCTGCAGCTGTGGGTTTTGCTGGCAGAAGTGGATGGCATAGGTGCCGGGCCCGCCACCGAGATCGAGCAGCCGTCGTCGTCCGGCGAGGTCGACCTGTGCCGCCACCTTCGGCGCTATCAGCATGGCCAGGTTAAACATGCCGAGCAGAAAGCTTTCGCGCTCTGCGGCCGTCGGTTCATGGGAGACCCGGTTGCGCACCGGGCCGCCTTCGCGGACGGCCTCATCGAGACGGCTCCAGCTCTCGACCAGGTGGTGATGGTGCAGGATGATGTGACCAAGGTAATCGGGTGCGTTGCGGTCCAGGAAGTCAGCAGCAAAGCCGGTAACCGCGTAGTTCTCGCCCTGCTTGTCCAGCAGCTGCATTGCGGCCAGAGCGTCAAGCAGCATAGCCAGGCCACGCTCGGCGAGCCCCAGTTCTTCCGCCAGTTCAGCGGCGGTTTGCGGTCTGGCGGCCAGTGGCGTGAAGAGATCCAGCTTCACCCCGGCATGCAGGGCACAGGTTTCCCAGTAACTCCCCGACAGCTTCAGTAGTTCCGCCGGATTCCAGTTGATCGTTGCCATACCAGCTCCCCTTCAGTATCACGCTGACGAGTAAAAGCCTAACGAGCCAAACAAACAGGATGATACGATCTTAACGAAAAATAAAATTATAGCTACAGGTCAAATCTGAACACCCTTATAATTTGCCGGGCCAGCTCATCAAAAGTACCGCCCTGCCCCCACCGCCTGTCCGTTCCTTTGCTATACTTGTATGGCACTCCCGAAGGAGGTGGTCATGCACAAGGCACACCGTGATCTTCGCAGGCCTCTGGTTATCCTCCTGGCCTTTCTCCTGACATTCGCCGTCAGCATATCTGCGGCAGACGAGCGCGTAGGCGAGCGCGATGCGATGGTTCTTGAGCAGATCGTGACACGTGGGATCAAGGACAGCACGACCCTGTCAGCGATGCGCAGCGTGCCGCGCCATCTGTTCGTGCCTGCAGGGCAGAAATCTTATGCCTACCAGGATCGTCCTCTGCCGATCGGTTATGGTCAGACGATCTCGCAGCCGTTCATGGTTGCCTACATGACAGAACTGATCAGTCCGGGACCGGGACGAAAAGTTCTCGAGATAGGAACCGGATCCGGTTATCAGGCCGCGATCCTGGCTGCAGCCGGGGCTGAAGTCCTTACCATCGAAATCATCCCGCAGTTGGCAGAGGCGGCCAGGGAAAGACTTAAAGAGTTCGGCTACGGTGAGGTAGCCGTCAGATCGGCAGACGGTTTTTACGGCTGGTCAACAGAAGCGCCCTTCGATGCGATCATCGTCACGGCTGCCGCGGAGTTCGTACCCCCGCCGCTGCTTGAGCAGCTCGCCGAGGGAGGGCTGATGGTGATCCCGGTCGGCTCGCCGTATTTTGTACAGACGTTGATGTTGGTACAGAAACGTGACGGCAAACCCTATTCCACCAGTCTGATGCCGGTCCGCTTCGTGCCATTTACTCGGGCAAAAGAATGACGCACCGGCTGTTCAGCAATAAGCAGACCGCCATCCTGCTGGTTTCCGTTGCTCTGCTCGCCTTCCAGATCGCCCTGCTGCAAATCCTTGCGACCAGCCAGTGGCATCACTTCGCCTACCTGGTGATTTCCATTGCGCTGCTTGGTTTCGGGGTGGCCGGCACCATCCTCTCTCTGGCGCGTGGCTGGATACTGGCAAGAGAGACGCTGCTTTTGCCGCTGTTGTTATGTGCCTGCGCCGTCACCCTGGCAGGCTCTCTCAGCATTATTCAATCGCTGTTCGGCGGATTCGACTCCTTCCTGCTCTTTGTCAGCCCCGGCGAAGCCTTGCGCCTAGCGGCTTCAGCGCTGACCTTAATGCTGCCATTTACCTGCGGCGCGCTGGCGATCGGCATCATTTTTACCTCAGGTGCCGGGCGGATCGGCAGCCACTACTTTGCCAACATGCTCGGTTCCGGAATCGGCTGCGTCCTCGGCATGGCCGGTCTGGCAAGTTTGCCTTCCGCCCTGCTGCCCCCGCTGTGCGGTTTTGTCGCGTTGCTGTCAGCAGTTCCACTGCTGCCCGGCAGCAGGAGAGGCGTTCGCGTTTGCGTCCTGATCAGCCTGGCATGGACAGCATTCTTTATGCTCGTGCAGCCCAGAATCACTCTCTCCCAGTACAAGGACCTGCGCAAGGCACTCGATCTTCCCGGGGCGGAGATCATCGTTGAGAAGCCCTCCACGTTCGGTCAGCTGCACATAGTCGAGGCTCCTGTGCTACGCAGTGCAAGCGGCCTGAGTCTTTTGTGGCAGCGAGAAATGCCGCCGTCACAGGCGGTTTTTATCAACGGCGATATGGTTGGCAGCGTCCCTTCTGCAATCGGCAAAGAGAACCCGCTTAACGCCACCACCGCGGCCTTGCCTTTCGCCATCGCTATGCCTGAGAGGATTATGGTCCTGAACGCCGGCACCGGACAGGGCGTTGCTCTGGCACTGGGACACGGAGCAAAAGAGATCGTCGCCGTTGAACCGCACCGTGTGCTGTACAGCGAGTTGGCCAACCGCGCACGAGGACAAGGTGCGTCTGTTTTTACAAACGACAGAGTGCAATGGCAGACCGAGGCCTCCCGCACCTGGCTGGCGCGCGACACAACGCGATACGATCTCATCATGCTGCCTGACATCGGCAGCTTTGGTGGCAGCGCCGGCCTCTTTGCCTTGCACGAACAGCCGCTCCTGACCAAAGAAGCCTTCAAACAAGCCTGGCAGAAACTAACCCCGAACGGATATTTAAGCGTAACGACCTGGATCGATTACCCAGCGCGCAACACGTTGCGCTTGCTTGCGACCCTGGTCGAACTGCTCGAAGAGACAGGGGCAAAGCCAACCGACCATATCGCGGCATTGCGTAGCTGGGGGACGCTGACCTTCTGCATCAAGAGGACACCTCTGAGTACAAGGGAGATCGACACAGTCCGCTCCTTTGCGGAACTATGGGCGTTCGATGCGGCCCTGTTGCCCGGCATTACCGATCAAGAAAGGGACCACTACAACAAGCTGCAGGACGATAGCTTGTTTGCACTGCTGGATGCGACACTGCAGAAAAAAATTCGGCAAACCCTTTATCGCGACTACCCTTTTCGCATCGAACCAACCACTGACGACCGCCCCTTCTTCTCACAGTTTCTACGCTGGTCCAGGATCGACTTCCTCCTTGAGCAGTACGGGCAGCGTACTGTCCCCTTCATCGAGCTCGGCGTTCTGGTGGCAGGACTGGCGGCAGTCATCCTCACCGTGCTGGCGCTCATACTGGTCCTTCTGCCCTTGATCAGGCTCAGCGGGGGGCACAGATCGCGCCTCGGGACGCTGGTTTACTTCGGCGGACTGGGCGTTGGTTACATGTGGGCCGAGCTCGCTATGATTCATCGCTTCGAGTTCTACATCGGCCAGCCGGTATACTCGGCATCGCTGGTCGTGGCCGTTCTTTTGATCGGTTCTGCGGTGGGCAGCATGCTTACAGAGCATGTCAGCAATCAACAACCGCGGCGCTTTACCACGATGGTCTTCATCGTCTTGGTCGCTTACGTACTGACGCTTGGGCCAATCTTGCAATCGACGATACACTTCTCACTCATCTCACGAATCACCCTGGCGGTTGGCACTCTGATTCCGGCATCCTTGATCATGGGAATGCCTTTTCCCTTAGGGATTCGACTACTGAACAGCACGAGCCAAAACGAGATCCCCTGGGCGTGGGGAATCAACGGCTGCCTTTCCGTTGTCGGCGCAGCGTTTGCGACGATCATTGCCGTTGAGACGGGTTACAGTACCCTGCTTATGCTCGCGGCCGGAGCTTACCTGCTGTCGTCGATTTTTGGCTTGAGGGGCGGAGCAAAACTATACGGTTGAAGGGACCTTGTTACGCTGGGGCGCCACGTCGAGGTTCGGCATGCGCAGGGCGAAAAACAAAATTCGGGGCCCGCCTGGGTACGATGCTGCCCCTGTTATGCCAGCAAATCCAAAGCCCGCGACCGCCAGGAAAGCACCGCTTTCTGGACGTGCATACGCTCTGCGAGTTCAGGAAACTCGGCGAGGATGACCTCTGCAGCGTAATCGGCGAGGAATTGGGATTTCAGCTCGGCGCGGGCCCGGTCCATGCCGATCTCCTGGTAGGGGACCGAGGCGAAGAGCAGAAAGCCGTCGTCGGGGATCCGGCCTGCTTGCATGTTGGCCTCGATGATCCCGGCGGCCTTGCGGATCGGGTCGGCCAGGTCGGGGCTGTAGGGGCCGATAATCAAGGCAAGGTTGGGGGTGTGGAGAAAATCGAAGCCGCGCCCCAGGCAGATCATCCACTCCCGGTGCTCGATATCGAGCGTCCGACCGGTGCTGCGCACCTGGGCTGTCCACTTGAGATTCCCTTTAAGCAGCCGCAGCAGATCATGCCGCATCTGCTCGGGCATGTCAGGGTAGAGAGAGGTCAGACGAAGATCGAGGGAAGCCGCATCGGCTGGAGCCATGCTGGCGAGATCGAGGATCTCATCATCAAAGCCGTGTAGCAGCAAGGCGTCCTCATCGGTTTCGTAACCGCAGAGGATCGGGTAGACAGTGTCATGACCGGCACCGAAGATATGCTCGGCCTGCCGTTTGATGACCCGGCAATGTTGAAGGGCCGCCGCGGTATCGTAGGAAAAGCCGGCGCAGCCCCGCTTGGTATCACCTCGGGAGAAGTGGTAGGTGATAAAGATCAGCACCCGGCGACCGGTGGCGACCGTGCGGTGGACACTCTCGGCGAGGACTTCGCCCAGGTGCGGCCAACCAAGGTCAAACATGCCGCCAAGGTTGCGAATCGGCTGAATGATTCCGGGAGGGGTGCCGGTGGCGACCGGGATGTTGATGCGACCATCCATACATTTGAGTACGATGATGGCCGTCGGGTGTTTCGCCAGGTAGAGCTCCCGGGCCAAGGAGGCCTCCGGGCTGCGGTATTCCGAGGTGTGGCGACGGGCCAGGTCCAGTAGCCATTCGACGCGTTCAGCGATCGGCCTGTGATGGATGCTCATGGTCTCCTCCCGGACAATGGTGGCAGGGTTGGCGCTTTAAGACTTGCGACATCATACCTAATCCGGAGAAGGAATGCCTATGCTAATCTTTGCGCTTCATTCAAGCGGGTCACTTGCCGAAAATTACCGGTTGCTGCCATGCATTCAATCCAGTTGTATTTGTCATGGTTTGGCGATAAATTGAAGCACAATAGATTCTATATATCATGGAGATTTTCCCTTTGCATAACGTCTTTATTGTGACGCCAAGTTATTTGATCAAGAAAAAACGTGACTTTACCGCTGGGCTCAGGCAGCTGAAGAGGTTGGGTTTTAACGTCATCAACCCGGAATTCCCGCAAAGACTCCCCTCGCCTCTCGAGAAAGCAAACCAGATCCATGGCGCGTTTGCAGACCCCAAAATCGATATGCTGCTGGCCTTGCGCGGCGGCTATAGTGCGATGAAGTCCCTGCCGTACATCGACTTCGAACACATCAAAAGACACCCCAAGCTGATCGCCGGGTTCAGTGACCTGAGCGCGCTGCTCAACCCTATCTTCGAGCGTACCGGCCTGGTGACCCTGCATGCGCCGATGGTGATCAACCTGGATGCGCCAACCGCATTCACGGCCAAATCTCTGCTCAACGCTGTCGCCGGCTATCCGCAAAAGAACCTGTTCAAAGGGGCCCCTTGCAAGGTCTACAACCACGGCTCTGCCGTCGGCACACTGAAAGGGGGCAACCTCATCACCCTCTCCGCTCTGATCGGTACCGACTGGGAGATCGATACGGCCGGTTCGATCCTGTTTCTCGAAGATGTCGATGAACGTCTGCACGAGGTGGATCGCTACCTGACCCAGTGGCTGCTTGCCGGGAGGTTCAAAGGTCTCAAGGGTCTGATTCTCGGCGATTTTCGCGGCATCAGAAGCAAACAGGTCTATGACATCCTCGCTGCACAAATAAAGCTGGACTTCCCGGTCGTTCATTGTCCTTACATCGGCCATGTCGCGAACAAGATCACCCTGCCCGTCGGTGCAGAAGTTGAGCTGGATACGGAGCATAAGCAGCTCATGATCAGGACAATCTCTTTCCCCGGAGGCAACCGATGAATGTCCTCTGGTTGATCATGATTTGTGTCAGCATCGTGTTCGCCATTTTTACCGGCAACCTGGAGGCGTTTACCAAGTCCATTTTCGACGGCGCAAAATCGGCGGTGGAGATCTCGCTTTATCTGCTTGGCATCGTCTCGGTCTGGATGGGAATCACCAAGGTCCTGGAAGACTCCGGTCTGATCTACCGGATCGCCCACCTGTTCAGACCGATCATCTCCCGGCTGTTCAGGAACATCCCCGGCGACCACCCTTCGATTACGGCGATCACCCTGAACGTCCTGGCCAACCTGTTCGGCCTCGGCAACGCGGCTACACCGCTGGGGATCAAGGCCATGCAGGAACTCGATGCGCTGAATGAGGACAAGGGGGCCATCACGCCCGAGATGATGACGTTCATCGTCATTAACACCGCCAGCATCCAGTTGATCCCGTTTTCCGTGATCGGCATCCTTGCCAACTACGGGCACCGGAATCCGGCTGCGGTCGTGCTTCCGGTGCTGATCGCCACCGCGATTTCGACCATGACGGCGCTGCTGGTCCTGGCTGCGTTCAGGAAGATTTTCAGATGATAGCGTACGTTGAATACACATCGCTGTTGATTATCCCGCTGTTTATTCTCTTTACGGTCCTGTACGGAACCTTCAAGAAAGTCCGGGTGTATGACTCGTTTGTCGCCGGAGCCAAACAGGGACCGGCAATCATCCTGAATATTTTCCCTTATCTTTTAACTATCTTCGTCGCCATCAAGGGGTTCCAGGCCTCAGGCGCTTTCGACTATCTCAGGAATGCCTTCTACAGCGTTTTTGCTTTTCTGGATATCCCGATCGAAGCCGTCTCCATGGCGATCGTCAAGCCGCTCTCCGGCAGCGCCTCGACCGCGCTGTTTACCGACATCGTCAAAACCACCGGCGCCGACTCCATTGCCACCTATATGTCGGCGATCATCATGGGCAGCGCCGAAACCACTTTTTATGTGCTGGCGGTTTACCTTGGCTCTGTCAGTATCAGGAAAACCCGTTACCTCGTGCCGGTCTGCCTGGTTGCGGATTTTATCGGCATCATTGTCGCCGTGTTCGTTGCGAGGTGGTTTTTCTAGATGTGCAGGGTTCTCGGTATCACCAATTTCGATTACTCCAGGCATCGGCAGATCGTTGCCCGGTTCTGCGAGCTCGCGCGCAGCGGCGTGGTCATGGCCGAAGACCCTCCCGGACACGAGGATGGCTGGGGCCTGGCCTTCTACCAGGCTGGTGAACTGGTCGTCCACAAAAGCGGTGCCAGCCTCCTGGAAGAGATCGACGAGGTCGTCGGCTTATTGAGCGCGGTGAAGACTTCGCCGGTCATGATTCTGCATCTGCGCAAATCGGCCTGGGAGAATACCTCCAACACCCGCCACGCCCACCCTTTCCATCTCGGCAACAGCGTGTTTTTTCATAACGGCGTGGTCTACGACTACCAGGGCCTGATCCCCGCCATAACGAGACCGGGCCTCGGTGCAGATGCCCGTGATACAGAGGTGTTCTTTTATCACGTGATGAGTGGCAAGGCCCAGGACCTGGGCCGGAATTTCCTGGATACGACAGCGCTGATCAAGCAGACACACAAATATTCGGCGCTGAATTGCCTGTTCAGCGATGGCGTGAAGTTATTCGCTTATCGTGACTATGCAAAGG
>Ga0316195_10000823_pt1 | contig 13147 bp, 8 predicted proteins | sample Phised1_MG_FD_204937 | JGI IMG/M metagenome (GOLD analysis project Ga0316195, IMG submission 204937) | Coastal sediment microbial communities from Maine, United States - Phippsburg sediment 1 | ecosystem: Environmental > Aquatic > Marine > Coastal > Sediment | place: USA: Maine | collected... | reverse complement strand
TCATACGCGAACGGGTCCGGCGCATGGATGAGATGCTCCGACCGGCGCCGGAAAATCAGCGTGCTGCCCGGATGGATCCTGCCTGCCCTGGCGATTCTGCTGGCCTCCTGTCAGTCAGAGACCGCCCGGAGCGGCATCGCTATCACCAACGTGACCGTCATCGACGCCATCAACGGGGTTCGTGAAAACCGGACCGTAGTGTTCGACGGCGACCAAATTACCGCGATACAGCCAGTTGGCAGTGAAACCGACGCTGCGGAATCCGTGGACGGCACCGGCAAATTCCTGATTCCCGGTCTCTGGGATTTTCACGTTCACCTTACCTACGACGACAATTTTACCCGCGCCATGCCGGCGCTGTTTCTGTCCTATGGCATCACCAGCGTACGAGATACCGGCGGGCTGATGCGCAAGATCAAACCGGTCGTTGAGAGCATGCGCAGCGCTGGCGCGATCGCGCCGCGAGTATTCTTTGCCGGCCCATTGCTCGACGGTAATTTTGTCGTTTACGACGGCGACGGACGCCCCGAGATCGGCGTGCAGAACCGGTCGCCCGACGAAGCCCGGGAAATGATTACCACCCTCAAAAAGCAGGGGGTGGACTTCATCAAGATCTATGAAATGGTCAGTCCCGATGTTTTTGCGGCGATGGTTGAGACCGCGAACGAGCTGAACCTGCCGATCGACTCACACGTCCCCCTGTCGATGCGCACGATAGCCGCCGGTCCGCTCGTCGATTCGATCGAACACTTGCGGAACATTGAGATGGACTGCGCGAGTAACGCACCGGAGTTGCATGAAACACGTCTCGAACGTCTCAAGAATCCGGACGGTCTGTCTGGTGCGGATCTGCGTATGTCGTTGCATACCCTGCAACGCATCCCGGCAATCCTGAATTACGACGAGACAAAATGCGATCAGACCCTGGATGCCCTGCGCGGCACGATGCAGGTGCCGACGCTGCGCCTTGTTTCGATGAACCTGCTTCCTCCTTATCAGCGCGACGACTGGCAGGACGCGTTGTCGCGTTTGCCCGAAAAAGCCGCGGAACCGTGGCGGGCATATACTGCCGAGCGCGCCGGGGCCATGCCGGTTGACGTCGATACAACGTTTGCCGACTGGGGCCTGTTTCTGACCGGGCGAGCCCACGCCGCCGGCGTACCGATCGGCGCGGGCACGGATACGCCGATAGGGCTTGCCGTGCCCGGCTACAGCCTGCACACCGAACTGGAGTTCCTCGTTCGTGCGGGCCTGTCACCGCTCGAGGCACTGCAATCGGCCACCGTACGACCTGCAGAGTACTTTTCCTTGCAGGACGAAATGGGATCGATCGACGTTGGGAAAAAGGCGGACATGGTTTTGCTCGATGCCAACCCGCTTGCTGACATCAACAATACCCGATCGATTGCGGCGGTCGTGAGCAAGGGAAGGCTTTTCAACAAGCCGGATCTCGATGGGCTCATTGAAACCGCGAAGACCCAAGCCCCGTGATTGTCACAAAACAATAACAAACGGAATGGCTCCGTAACAATTCTGAAATGTTGCCAGTCGTCGTCGATGACACGATGCAAAAAAATGACGCCGGCGCATTTCCGGCAGATCGACGCGGCCATCTGTCGCTGTAAGAATATCTTCACATAACCGTCACTCGACGGAAACACAGCAATCCTAAACTCCCGCCCTATTAAGACCTGACAGGGCGGCGGACTCGAATTTCTCTGGTCCGCGGCGCCGTCGATACCATAAGCGGGAGAGACCCAATGACACGCAAGATCCTGATCGTCGCTGCAGTCGTACAGGTTGTACTGACTGGTTGTTCAAGTGGCGATATCAACATTCAACCGTCAACAACGGTGACTGACAGCAACAACACCATAGTGACTGGCGGTGGTGGAAACGCGAACGATAGCTGCGCTTCGTACGTAAACTCCGGTGGCCAGACCATCCAGGGCGTCTCGGATGGCACCAACTGCACATACGCGCAATCATTTGTCGGCGCCGGCAACAATCTCGACGTCGACCTGACCATCCCGGCCTTGCCGAATGGCGGTGTCCATATATTCGAGGGCAGCCTGTTTGTAGGCCAAAGCTACCGCACCAACGCGGACCTTGCGGCCGCGGGTATTGCGCGTGGCGGCGACGGGCCGGTGCTGACCATTGAAGCCGGCGCCACGCTTGCCTTTCAAACCAGCAAAGACTTTCTCATTATCAACCGTGGATCGCAGATCTTTGCCGTTGGCACGGAAACGGCGCCGATCACCTTTACCTCGGTATCAGACGTTAACGGCACAGTAGGCCCACAAGACGTGCAGCAGTGGGGCGGCATGGTGATCAATGGTTTCGCCGTCACCAACAAATGCGCGTACACGGGCACGCGTGGCCAGGCAGGCTTTGCAGCGAGCGGAGAGTGCCATGTCGACGCTGAAGGCGCAGCGGGTCTCGATGAATCGCAGTATGGCGGCGACAACGATGAAGACAGCTCGGGTCGCCTCGAATACGTGCTCGTCAAACACACGGGAGCCACCGTCGGCAACGGCGACGAGTTGAACGGAATTTCGTTCGGCGCTGTCGGTAGCAACACGGTCGTCAGTAACCTGGAGGCGTACTCCACTTTCGACGACGGCATCGAAATGTTTGGCGGTTCAGTCAACATTGACAACTACGTCGCTGTTTACGTTCGGGATGATTCAATCGATATCGACGAAGGTTACAACGGTACGATCACGAATGCGCTGGTCATACAGTCGGCGACGGACGGCAACCAGTGCATCGAGGCCGACGGTATTGGCTCTTTCGACAGTCTTACTGCCCAGGAAGTCGAAGACAAGATTGCACAGAACCTCAACAGTCGTCCTACGATTAATAATCTGACATGCATCATTTCTGCCAACGGCGCCGCAACCGCGACTCACGATCCGGGCGCTGGCTGGCGGTTCCGTGAGGGTCTCTTCCCGACCATCAACAACGCGCTTCTGATTAGTTCCTTCGGCGCCAACGACCAGGCAAGTGGCAACGACAATGCCTGCCTGCGAATCGACAACCGTTCGCAGCAGGCGGCACTCGATGGGGACCTGCAGCTCAATTCGGTCATCTACGCCTGCCAGGAGAACGCGCGCGGCCAGGCCATCGGCGCATTCGCCGACGAGCAGGCCTTCGCGGAGAGCATCGGCAATATTTTCGCGACCGTTGCGGACGGTGTTGCAAAAAGCCCAACCACGGTGAACGACGCTGACCTGCAGCTTCTTGAAGGCACCCTGCCAATTTACTCGATCGATTACGGCACCTCGCAGGTAGATGGCGCCGCGCCGGGCGTCGGCAGCACACCGACGAGCGGCAGCTTCCTGGGCGGACTGAGCCTCGGGCAGACCGACTGGACCGCAAACTGGACCTACGGCATCCACGACGGCAAGCGCGGGGAAGCACTGTGGTTTGAGACTTTGTGACATGAGAAAAAATAAAAACAGGCATAGCCGGCCGGCGTACTTCGTTACGGGGATTGGCGTTCTTGCACTGTCCGGCTCCGCCTTTTCACAGCAGTCAGGCGGGACCGAAGCGGCCGATGATGACCAGATTGAAGAGGTTGTGGTGACCGGGCGCTTCATCAGCTCCAGTCAGCAACTCGTCAATGAACGCATGAGTGACGCATTCGCAACCGACCTGCTTGGTGCCGATACGATTGCGCGGCTTGGCGATACGACGGTCGGTGCCGCATTGCGGCGCGTGCCTGGCATCACCCTGGTGGCCGACAAGTACGTCTATATTCGCGGCCTGGGCGAGCGTTATTCCACAAGTTCACTGGGCGGTGCTCAGATTCCTTCACCGGACCTGACCCGCAACGTTATTCCGCTGGACGTGTTTCCGACCAGCGTGGTCGAGTCGCTGCGCGTGCAGAAATCCTGGTCGCCTGAAATGCCTGCAAATTTTGGCGGTGGCGCGGTCGATATCCGCACCAAGGGAATTCCTGACGGATTTACGCTCAGCTTCGAAGCCGGCAGCGGCGTGAACAGCGAGGCGTCGGGCAGTGGACTTACTTATCCTGGTGGCAGCAACGACAACTGGGGAACCGATGATGGCAGTCGCGCTCTGTCGACCGATTTGCTCGGTGCCATCAATGCGTTTCAGGGACAGATAGGTGTGCAGTCGCTGTTGTCGTCGCTGCAGGTACAGGACCCGTCAGCCACCCTGGCCGATGCACAGCAACTGAATCGTTCGCTCGGGCTTGAACTGAACCGGAGTTTTGTTCCGCAGGAAAAAAGCTTGCCGGCGGACGTTGCGTTGCGCGGCAGCATTGGCAACAACTGGTTGTTGAACGAAGACTGGGAATTCGGTGCCATTGTTGGTGGCTCCTATCAAACGGACTGGCGCAAGACCATCGCCTATGCCAGGAATTTCAATTTTCCGGAACAGCGTACCGACACTGAGGAAGAAACCACTCAAGCCGTTACGATGGCCGGTACCGCGAGCTTTGGACTGAAGTTCACGGACGATCACGAGATCGAGACGACCACACTGTGGCTGAGGAATACGGATGACGAAACGGCTGTTACAGACTTCTTCAACGAAAATCGTGAGAAGTCCGACGGGCTCGGCTGGCGAAACTACCGGTTCCAGTTCGAAGAGCGCAGCATGCTCACCAACCAGGTTCGCGGCTCGCACTACCTTGGAGACGCAACCAGGGAGCGACTGCCGGAATTTCTTAACACTCTCATCGCCTGGGCGCCGACGGAAACGGAAATCACCTGGTTCTGGTCGGATTCCGAAGCACAGACGGATATACCAAACCAGCTGCAGATTGCTTCGCAGACCACAACCGACCCCGTTACCGGAGCGGTACTCAAAGAGGCGGTCGCGCTAACATCGCAGGCGGCCGACTTCCGCTTCACGGATCTGGATGACGAGGTCCAGAATTACGGCTGGGCAGCTTCGGTGCCGTTTGAAACGAGGAGAAGCCTGGTTGAACTCAAGGCTGGCTGGCAACATGCCAGGAAGGCACGAACCTATCGCCAGTCACAATTCAGCCTCGGCGCCCTGAACGTGGGTGACACAGAGACCCTGCGTTTGCCGCTGGACCAGGTTTTTTCCGCGGCGGTCATTATGGATCCCGCGAATAATTTCGTTTTCGACCGGCAAGGCACAAACAACGAGAGCTATATCGCCGCCACGATGACTGACGCCGTGTTCGGCATGGTCGACTGGACACTCGATGATTCCTGGCGGCTCGCGGTCGGCGCTCGCTGGGAAGACTACCGACAGGCCTCGGTCAACTGGAATCCATTCGGCTATTCCGAAAGGGATCCGCAGGTAAGCACCGACCCTGCCGTGCTGGAGGCGGGGACTTTCGCAAAGGACGAGATTTATCCATCAGCGGCCATTACCTACATGTCGGATTTATGGGCCGTAAATTTCCAGCTGCGATTCGGCTGGAGTGAAACCGCCGTTCGACCGGATCTGCGCGAAATTACCGGCTCAAGTTATATCGACCCGATTACCGGCGACCTGACGCGCGGCAACACCGGGGTCGTTCCCTCAGGGGTCACCAATTTCGACATCCGCGGCGAGTGGTTCTTTGGCAACGGGGATAACCTGACCGTTACGCTGTTTCGCAAGGATATCGATAAGCCTATTGAGTTCTTCGAATCGCCGGCAAGCGATACCACGATCGCCCGTGAAATACTCAACGCGAATGAGGCAACCGTCGAAGGTGTCGAGGTGGAGTTCCTCAAGGAACTCGGATTTCTTGGCGGGCCTTTCGATACGCTGTTTTTGCAGGGCAACGTAACGCTGCAGGATTCGGAACTTGTCTGCGACGCCGGCGCGCAGGACTTTGCCTGCGAAGCAAACGCACCGACAAACCCGACACGGTCGCTGAGCGGTGCCTCCGATTACGTCGCTAACCTGATGCTTGGTTTTGATGCGCCGAATGCCCGGCACACGGCGTCCGTCATGTACAACGTATTTGGTGAACGCTTGTACGTGGCCGGTCGGAATGGAGCGCCGGATGGCTACGAGCAGCCGTTTCACTCCCTGGACATGACCTATTTCTGGTACCCGACCGATACCATGACGCTGAGACTCAAGGCGCAAAACATTCTAAGCGAAACCGTCACGATCGAGCGCGAGGGCATTGTTGTCTTCGAAGAGGATCCGGGCACAACGTTGTCGGTAAGCTTCACCTGGTCCCTGTGAACTGGATCTCCCCCGCGCGCCATCGCGCAAGGCCGTCCTGTCTCTGTAACGGGTCGGGACGGCGTTTTTTTTGCTGCGCGCGTGGGTTAGAGTGGTGCGCCCCAGTTGCTGCCGGAGACAGACATGGTTCGATTTGCCAGCGCCACCGCGTTGATCTTGATGTTGGCCGCCTGCGGCGACAAACCTGCTTCGCCGCCGCAGGTTGCCGACGCCGGTCAGCCGCAAGCAGCTGCAGCGGCACCCCAGCCCGGCGCCGGCGCGATCGCTTTCCGTGGCGCGGCCATCTGGGATGGCACCGGTTCAGCACTGAAGTACAACTACACGTTGCTGGTTCGGGATGGTCGCATTGAAGACATCGTCGAGGAAATACCGGCGGGAGCCCAGGAAGTCGATCTCGGTGGCCGCTGGATCATTCCCGGGCTTATCAACGCACACGGTCACGTGTCGGGTTACTGGGCCGATGACAGTATCACCGACCCGACTGAACGCGTGAGGGGCGATCTCGCGCTGTATGCGCGCTACGGAATCACGACCGTGCTGAGTCTTGGCGGCGCCCCGGCCGAGGCATTTTCCCTTCGCGACGGTCAGGACCGGCCAGCGCTCGCCCGGGCGAGACTGCACCTGGCCGGCGACGTCGTTACCGGCAATACGGCCGCTGCAGCGACAGCTATGGTGGGCCAGAACAGCAGCCGCGGCGTTGACTGGATGAAACTGCGCGTCGACGACAACCTTGGCACGGCCAGCAAGATGCCCTGGGACGTGATCGAGGCTGCGATTGCGGCAGCGAAGGCTGCCTCAATTCCGGTCGCTACACATATTTTCTATCTGGCTGACGCCACGCGGTTGCTGCAACTGGGCAGCGGGCTCATTGCCCACTCCGTGCGCGACACGGACGTTACCGACGAGTTTGTGCAATTGATGCTCGAGACGGGCGTTTGCTACGTGCCGACACTGGTTCGCGAAGTGTCCACCTATGTATATGCCGAGCGCCCGACCTGGTTTGACGATCCGTTTTTCCAGGAGGCGGCAAAACAAAGCGAGATAACCCGGGTCAGCAGTCCCGACTTCATGGCCAGAACTGCATCGAGCCCAACCGCCGCAGGCTATCGGAAAGCGCTGGGCCAGGCACAGGACAACCTGCGCGTCATTATCGGCTCGGGGATTCCGGTGGCATTCGGCACCGATTCGGGTCCCGCCGGCCGTTTCCCCGGCTATTTCGAACACCTGGAAATTGGCTTGATGACGGACGCGGGACTGACTTCAAGGGAGATCCTCCTCAGCGCTACGTCAGTGGCCGCCGACTGCCTCGAACTCGATGATGTGGGCACGCTCGAACCAGGCAAGTGGGCGGACTTTGTGGTGCTGACCGCCGATCCGTTGCAGGACATCAAGGCGACAAGGGCGATTCAAAGCGTCTTTATCGCCGGCAACGAGGTCGCGCGCGACTAGTCGCTGGATCTGCGAATCTTGTCCATGCTGTCCGAACGGGCAGAGCCTCTTGCGGCGCGAAACGCGGTCTTTGCGATGCTGATCAGTACCAGGTAGTAAAGGCCGCCCGCTATGAAGAATATCATTGATGCCGGTTTTGGCGCGCTCGGGTGCATGGATGTCAGCAGCGCATCAATCATAAGGATCAGCAGGCCTGCCCACAGCAGTACGGCGACCAGGGCGAATAACCAGCCAATTAAAACCACGAAACGACGCCACGCCGAATCCGCAGGCCAATCCGCTTTCCGCCCATCGCGTACCGCCAGTAAAAGGCCTGCCCCGAGAAGCGCGGCAACGACGAAGTAGAGCGAGCTCACCTACTCGACTAACGACGGTGAGTTATCCACAGCTCAAAACTGCCTTACTTCCCCGGGCGTCGTGAAGAGCTCAAAGCCCGCCAGCTCGGCGGGGCGATTCGCGGGAGCGGCAAAGCTGTCCGGAACGTGAATGCCGATCGAATGCCCAACATCAAGCAGGTCGTCCAGGATCTCGTTGCCGCCGTCAGATGCGAAAAACCAGTACGGCGGCAGGGCGAGATTGATCGAACGTCCTTCCCAGTATTCCCGATCGTTCGCAAAGTGCAGCAGCTTGGGATCCGCGTCGCCGAGATGGAGTACGGTGCCACCATCGGTCAAAGTGATTCGAAAAGCGATGTTCTGCACGTCGGTCCGCGCCGTGGGCCAACCGGAGTGCGGAATATGCACAGCCTCCACCAACAGGTCATCGGTTTCAATGTTGACCGGCGTGTCGCCATAGTTCAGATCCAGGCCGACCAGCCGATCGAGGACTGTGCCGTCATCTGCACCTGCGATCCGGCGAATCGCAGCGACCGCCTGGGCCGGTGCATAAAGTCGGGCGCCTGTTTGCGTGCGCAGCAATTGGAGAATATCCGCTGCGGAGAAATGGTCTTCGTGATGGTGGCTGATGAATACGGCGTCCACCTGGTCGTACGGTGCATCGCCGGCAAGTATCGCGTTTCGCATGGCCGTCGGCACCATCTGGTATTGACCAAAGTCATTACTGAACAAGGGATCGAACAGCACCTTGGTCGCGTTGTGTGTGACCATTACGCCTTCGTTGGCGAGGTACTGCACGCTGGTGGTCTGCGACCATGCGACTGGCGCCGCAAGAAAGCAAAGAATTACCGTTCTGATGAAATGCATCGCTGCCTCGTTATGATCCTGTTAATCGTTGGTCGACTGACCTTCTATCATTTCATTGACCACAGGCACAAATTTTAGGTCCCTGCATTTGGCCGATCATGACTGCTCATCGCCGTCGCGACTCTGAGCGGCTGGCAGGGAGGGGCGAACGAACTCAGAACGATGCAACGTTCCTGCTGTAATTCCAGGAGCCGATAATCCGGGTTTGTGGTCTATGGCCGGGAATCTCCCTGCGGGCCCACTTTTCAAAACCCGTTGTCCTGACGTGTGCCGGAATTTGCCAGTCCCGCTTGCGGTAGTAATGGGCAACGTACGCGTCCAGGTAACCATTGGCGGCGACGGCCGCCAGGTCATCGAGGTAGGTATCGGCAACCGCAGGGTCGTCCGCTCGCATTTCGAACCAGGTGTCGACCAGCAGGCGGCGGGCTTTCAGTTCACATTCATAGGAGTTGGCGCGCGCAGGGTTTTCCCCGCCCATTTGCAGCTGGCAAGTGCTTCGGCTGAGGCTGTAGCCGACCCAGCTCTGCAACACCGGATCGTTATCCGCCAGCGCGCGCTCCGCGAGGTAAAACGTATCGCCGTCCGTGACGCCGTCCCGAACGTACACCTCACTGCTGCAGCCAGCGACGCACAACGCCGACAGCATCGCTATTGGAAGACGAAAGCACATAACGACGAGCCTAGCCTGATTTCGCTTAACGATACCTGAAGCAGATCCCGAAACGGGCATTTTTCACATAAATCAACGATGTGCCTGCGGTATGATGCGCTCACCAAGCTAAGGCAGTGACCATTGAACACCAGTATTATCATTCTCGCCGCGGGCCAGGGCAAGCGCATGAATTCGGCGTTGCCCAAGGTGCTGCAGCCGCTCGCCGGTCGACCGCTGTTATCTCACGTGCTCGCCTGTTCGCGCGACGTTGGCGGGGATGACATCTGCGTGGTTTACGGCCACGGCGGCGACGAAGTCCGGGCCGCATTCGCCGGCGAAAATATTCGCTGGGCATTGCAGGCCGAGCAAAACGGCACCGGGCACGCGGTGCAGCAGGCGATGCCGGAGACGCCGGACAGCAACCGTGTCCTGATCCTGTTCGGCGATGTTCCTTTGTTAACGGCCGGCACGATACGGCACCTGCTCGCCAGTTGCGGCGAGAATGAGGTTGGCGTGCTGACTGTCGATTTGCCGGATCCATTCGGCTACGGACGCATTGTCCGCGAGAACGGCGTCGTGGTGAAGAACGTCGAGGAACGTGACGCGAGCGAGGCCGAGAAGTCCGTTACGGAGATCAATACCGGAGTATTGTGTTGTTCCGCGGCGTTGCTGAAGGGTTGGCTTGGCCAGTTGAAAACCAACAACAGCCAGGGCGAATATTATTTGACCGACGTGCTTGGTATGGCGGTTCGTGACGGGTACGTGGTACAGGGCATCAAGGCGGCAAGCCAGGTGGAAGTTATGGGCATCAATGACAAGCGGCAACTTGCACAAGCCGAACGCGCGTTGCAGCGGCGCCTCGTCGACAAGTTGCTGGAGAGCGGCGTTACGTTTGCCGATCCCGCGCGTGTCGATATCCGTGGCGAGCTGCACTGCGGCAAAGATGTCTTTATCGACGTTAACGCGGTTTTTGAGGGAAGCGTAACGCTTGGCAATAACGTGCGCATTGCGCCCAATAACCTGATTCGCGATAGTCGCGTCGGCGATGGCACAGTGGTGCGTGCGAATTGCCACCTCGAGGGAGCAAGCACCGGCTCCGGCTGCGTCATTGGTCCCTTCGCCCGACTGCGACCTGGGGCGGAGCTTGCCAATGACGTTCGCGTGGGCAACTTTGTCGAAATCAAGAAAAGTACCATTGCCGATGGCAGCAAGGTGAATCACCTGACCTATATCGGCGATTCCACCGTGGGAACCGGGGTGAATATCGGCGCCGGAACGATTACCTGCAACTATGACGGGGCCAACAAACACCGAACGATTATTGGTGACCACGCGTTTATCGGTTCCGGGGTTGAACTCGTGGCGCCGGTTGAGATTGGCAAGGGCGCGACGATCGGCGCCGGTTCAACGATCACGCGACCGGCGCCGGATGGACAACTGACGCTAGAACGGGCGAAACAGGTCACCGTTGCCGGCTGGAAGGCCCCCACAAAGAATAAATAGTCATTTAAAAACAAAGCATTACAATGCTTCATTGCTATATGTGACCGGCGTCTTGCTCAATCCTGCGAACTCATGCACTCTTTGCGCCCGCAGAATCTGCGACAATCCCTGACTGCTGTTTTGCCCTGAATTTACGGAGAATTTTTCGATGTGTGGAATCGTCGGCGCTATCGCCGCAAGAGACGTCGTGCCGATCTTGATGGATGGTCTGCGCCGTCTTGAATATCGTGGCTACGATTCCGCTGGCATCGCGGTACGTGATGGCGACAACGTAAGCCGCCTGCGACGCGCCGGAAAGGTCCAGGAACTGCAAAAAGCGCTGGACCAGAAGCCGCTGCATGGCACTGCCGGTATCTCGCACACCCGCTGGGCAACCCACGGTATCCCAAACGAAAGCAATGCCCATCCGCACGTTTCGAACAACGACGTGACGGTGGTACACAACGGTATCATCGAGAACTTCGAACCGTTGCGGGAGGAACTGAAGGCACTCGGCTACCAGTTCGAGTCGGAGACCGATACCGAGGTGATTGCACACCGCATTCACTACCATCTCAAGAAATCCGCCAAACTTGCTACTGCCGTCAAGGCAACGGTGGCCGAACTTGAAGGTGCGTACGCGCTCGCCGTGATGAGCATAACTGACCCGGATTTACTGGTTATCGCGCGCGCCGGTTGCCCGGCCATTGTCGGCATTGGTGACGGCGAAAATTTCGTGGCGAGCGATGTCGCGGCTTTGCTCCCTGTAACGCGCAACTACATGATCCTGCAGGAGGGCGATGTCGCCGTCGTCGATCGGACCTCGGTCACCGTTTATGACCACAACGGTAACGAAGCATTACGGCCTGTCATCGAAAGTGAACTGACCGCCGACGCCGCGGAGCGTGGTGATTTCAAGCACTACATGCAGAAGGAAATTCACGAGCAGGCCAAGGCAGTGGCAAATACGCTGGAAGAAAGAACCGCGAACGGCAAGGTTCTGGACGCGGCGTTCGGCCCGAAAGCGATCAATGTCCTGAATCAAACGCGCGGCGTTCACATCGTCGCCTGCGGCACGAGTTTTCACGCCGGCCTGATCGCACGTTACTGGATAGAAGACCTCTGCCGGCTGCCATGTACGGTTGAAATAGCCAGTGAGTATCGCTACCGGTCACCGGTCGTTCCCGAGCATACTTTGTTCGTGACGATCAGCCAGTCGGGCGAAACCGCGGATACGCTCGCGGCATTGCGTGCCGCCCGGGAAAAAGGATACGAGTCGACTTTGGCAATTTGTAATGTGCCCGAGAGCTCGCTGGTTCGTGAATCCGAACTGGTGATGATGACTAGGGCCGGCCAGGAAATCGGCGTCGCCTCGACGAAAGCATTTACCACCCAGTTGGCCGCGTTAGCGTTGCTGACCATATCACTGGCTCGTCGCCACGGGCTTGGCGCGGAACACGAGCGTGAACTCGTCGATCAGCTGAACCAATTGCCAGCCCTGATCGAACAGGTGCTGACGCTGGATCCCGCCATCGAGGCGCTGGCGGCACACTTCGTCGACAAACAGCACGCCTTGTTTCTCGGCCGCGGCGTACAGAATCCGGTTGCCATGGAAGGCGCGCTCAAGTTAAAGGAAATTTCCTACATTCATGCGGAAGCGTATGCTGCCGGCGAGCTGAAGCATGGCCCACTGGCGCTGGTCGACGAAAACATGCCGGTCGTCGCAATCGCGCCCGATGATGACCTGCTCGAGAAACTGAAAAGCAATCTTCATGAAGTGGACGCCCGTGGCGGCGAACTTTTTGTATTCGCCGACCCACGCGTGCAATTCGGCGACCGCGTCGGCATTCACACCATGCACATGCCGACGGCGATTGAAGATTTTCAGGCGCCCATCCTCTATACGATTCCGCTGCAGTTGCTTGCTTATCACGTTGCTGTGCTGAAAGGCACCGACGTTGACCAGCCTCGCAACCTGGCTAAATCCGTCACGGTCGAATAGGTCACTGGTCGGGCTGAAAAGCTGAACCTCAGGACGTAACTCAGTTACTTTTCAGATTGATACGGCCGCTTTTGGTGAATGGCGAGGTCCACTATACCCCCAATACCAGCCGCTCGAACGACTGCTTTCGGGTTATCATTGAGTTCCGCTAATGACCCAAAGCAGCCGGTCAGC
>Ga0316195_10000822_pt1 | contig 13168 bp, 24 predicted proteins | sample Phised1_MG_FD_204937 | JGI IMG/M metagenome (GOLD analysis project Ga0316195, IMG submission 204937) | Coastal sediment microbial communities from Maine, United States - Phippsburg sediment 1 | ecosystem: Environmental > Aquatic > Marine > Coastal > Sediment | place: USA: Maine | collected... | reverse complement strand
GCGAGCTCCCACATTATCTGCTCTCTTGACGCATTCGGATCATGTATCGGAAAATTCTCCCTGCGAGGATTGAATATCGTCCCAAAAACCCCGGATGCCTTCTGCTTCATGAAAGCAATGACCTCAGTTTGCCAATCTTCACACCCTGTGATTCCACCGGCCAAAAAAACAGTCGGATGACTGACAGCCTTAATTGAATCCAATGCTGTTACAAACTCCATCTCTCTCTCCTTTGTAAATCAATAATACAACGTCCTCAGTTTAATCTTTTCCGTCCCGACAACACCACCCCATGCCTTTGCTTCCGACTCGGCATATTTATAGCTAGACGTCAGACAACCATGAAGACATTTATCCGACCAACCACCAAACTGACCATCTGAAGAAAGCATCAAATATTTACCCTCTGCATTTCTCACGGTATACATTAGGTGCTCCGCAATTCGAATATCATCACCCATCTAAATCACACCTGCTCTTTTCTCTCAAACCAAAGACAATCACCATACCTATTTATCTCAATAGGACTTCTGACATCTTCAGGCTGTTTCCATCCAAACACAGGACTCCACTCTTTCGCATCCTCATTGTTGCAATAACAACTCATATACAAATACCTACAGTCCAGACATCTGCGCTCATATCGCACACTCTTCTGCGAAAAACGCTCTCCAAATTCAACGTATTCTATCAAAGGATAACTGACATCAAACGTCGTCACGAAACCACATCTCTTACACTTGTGCTCATTCTCAGATGGATCTGTCATAAAAATCATGCCAGTGAATACCATCTCACCCTCTCCACACCTGTCACAAATCTGACGAGCCATCTCCACCCTGACTTCTCTCGAAACCTTCATTCCAAATCCTCCAATCTCAAAAAATCTCTCACAACTGGCAACGGAGACCACCGTGGAATATCCATCTTCTCCAAACCATACTTATCCACTCCGGCCTCTTCCCTGGACGAATACTGGAAAGCCCAATATCTGCCAAAAGCCCGAAACATCTCGCATCTGGCATCTATCCACGTACCATGAATTTCTACGAACCGACCGCCATATTTACTACTGACACCAAACGTGAAAACCCAATCCCTCTTTTCATCAACCATGCATCATCCAAACGCTGAATTGTCATACCACCATTCTTTTACAACGACGTCTCCTATCTGATCCAGTTTCCAGACTTCCGAGTCATCCCCAATCACACTTTTAGGTATCCAAAACTGATTGCCCATCTCAGATTCAATCACCAGAATGGCCTTCTCACGCTCCTCAATGCACTCACATCTTCCAACATTGACAAAGCTCATATTGCCCCTCCCTTTTGTTACCTAAATCTTTACTCGAATTGCATCCAATTCAACACTCTCATTCCTAATATTTGCACCAGTATCAGAAAATTTATCCCCATGCCGACTGCTCAACTTTGCAAGATTCGCCTCCCAAATATCAAACGTAGAAGGCATCCAACTGTACAACTCCGTGAGCATATCCAAAGAAAACGCTATCCTTCGAAGATCTGCCAAAAGATGTGGATCTCGAATATCCCGATCATAATACAACTGAGCTTTCACCTTGGTTACAAACTCCTCAACAAACGAAAACAAAGGAACAAGCCCAGTATGTGTACTGTGAATATAACTCTCTCTAAGCCTGCCCAAATTCGGAATACCAGCAACGCCAACAGAATGAAAAGCCAGCCCCGTAAACCACCAGACGTCTCCCATCTCGCCAATCACCTTGTCTCGCAACGTCAGATCTTTGCTCCGGCTTCCTTCAAATTTTTCTACCGCCTCAAGCAGCTCCATTGTCTCACTGGCTATCCCCAACGCGGCATGGTTCAACCGTATCATCTTCTCTGAAAAAAACCGCTTGGCAATCGACTTGAAATCATGATTCTCCGTGCGCAATAATCCACGCATATACTTGTATTCATCCATTACACCCTCCCTCTTTCCAATCTCATACATTGGATCTATTGATTTTGTTATTCGAGAAATCTAGTTTGGTCAATGTGAAATGCACGCGCCTGCGAACTTATCTCGGAACCTCACCCAATTCATCCGAGTCAAGATCTAACTCATCATCCAATCTGCGATTCAACTCATTGTCCAATCCAAGATCCAATCCTCCGTCGTCTCTCTCAAGCTGCTCTTTGGTCGGCTCTATTTTCAAAGTTGTCTTCATCTTCTCACTGACTTCTTTGATTTTTTTACCACCCACACCAGCAACCCTGAAAGCCTGTGAATTCTTCTCATCTATCTCCCTGACAAACCCCTGATCTTCCTTTTCCTTTGCCTCTCCAATAACCTGCATCTCCTTCAAAAACCCCTGCAACCCAGCCATTATCTCCGGAGTGATACTTGGCATACTCCCAGCTCCATCATCCCCGCGAACGGACCACAAAGCATCAATCTCAGTCACCTCATACTCCCCACGAACAAGCTGGTGAGCCATACTCTCAGCCTTGGCCCTGAGAATCTCATCACTGAAAGACGTCTCTCTGGGGATCATCGAAGCCCTGACAACTTTGTTCACCTCTCCAACTGTCAAACTGTCCCTCAACACGAGATAAAACATTGTGGTTAATCGATTATAAATTGGTGTCAAAACCTCACTGACATGAACCGGTTTATTTTCAGGCATAGCCCTCTCCTTTTAAAAGAAACGGAAGACGCGGCTTGCAACCAATCAATCCTCAGAGGGGGGGCTCCATAGGACAGAAACAATCCACGCCTTCCGTGCCAAAGAGTATCCATCTCAACCATGGCACGGTCAAGAAACACTCAACCAAACTGCGTTTTCAATCTCCCAGGCACCGTAAAATCAATCCGAATATTCCCCTCACCATTCATGATTTTCTTTCTAATCACAGATCCACAAAAACAACCACTTATACCCACATTGAATTGCCACTTTTCGGACAATTCTCGCATACCAGAAAAAAAACTCAAAACACGCTCATAATCAGACGTCGTGAGCGAAACACGAGCCGATCCATTCCAAAAAATTGGATCGTACCTGGCCCCATAATTGTCAGCAAACTTCAATATCTTTTCAGTCAGCTCAATGACTGTAAGACCATTGTATCCATTGTCTTTATCAACTTCATCCTCAACAAAATCCTTCTTCCCTGGTTCACTCTTCTTTATCGGAAAAATAAAACCATCCTGCAAAGAATCGAGCTTCCTTGACTTGGCCATCGCCACCTCATTGTTGGTTGAATTTACTTTGCCTTTGGAATGACAACATCCTTGCCTTGCTCAGACCCCGGCCTCCCTCGAATCTTCCTCTCATCCCAGTTGGCCACACCCCGACGATTTTGAAAAGTTTCCACAACTTCGCTAGCCCAAACAAACGGCGGCCTCAACTCACTGTATTCTATCCTGTCCACAATCTTCGGAGACGTCCCCATGTAATAAAGACTCCATGAAAATCCATGCTTCACCATTGCAAACCGACCACACGAATACCCCTCCGGCTCCGCACTTGTCCTTCTCCACTTTTTCCTCTCTACCGAATAATCTTTCACAGCCAATCCTCCTAATCAATGAACACTGTGCGGATCTTTTTCGGCCATTACGATCTCAGAAACCGAAATGCTTGAAGTTAGCAAATCCTTAACTGCCTCTGAAATGGCAGAAGCCGCAGTATGCATTGTCATTTTTGCCCTTGCCAGCTCAACACACTCTGTGAGTTTACCAATAAAAGCAGACATACCAGCCGCATCATTATTAGACAAAGCCACAACAGCATCTGACAAAGCCCGGATAACCGTATACAAATGGAAATCACCGAACTCTTCTTCTGAGCAAGACCCAACATAATCAAGAGACGCAACAGCCACGCAGATCATATCCGAAAAATCCTGACACTTTTTGCAATCACAATGGGAAACCTCTTTCAAAGACTTTTCAGCTTCCGGAATTCTCAACACTACTTGAGCCATCATTTCATTTTGACGTCTAATGTCCATCCTTACTTCCCTTCTAACTCACGAACCCTCTCCGTTAAAGCCATGTTCCTTTTGTTGACCAATTCAAAATTGTCTTTCAACTCATTATGCCCACTCAACAACATGTCACGAGAATCCAACTCCTTCATCAATATCTCAACCTTCTTTTCATTCATTTCGATCCTATTCACATACTTTTTTCTCTCAGAAACATATTCCTGCATATCTTTCAATTTATCCCACAGCTTTCGACTCTTCTCTTCGAAATTATTTTTCAACTGCTCCATTGACGCAAGCCTCGCAGCAAACACCCCAATCTCACCCTGCAAACCACTCACTTCGCTCTTTGCCCTGATCGCTTCTACCACAGCATCATTCATTTCTTTTTTTAACGTTTCCACTGCATTCTCCAAAACTACTATCCGAGCACACTTTTCATCAACTAAATCCTTTTTGGCCTCAACAACCACTTCCAACTCCCCAATCGATTGCAATAGAGACTTGACCCACGGAACACATACCATCATAGGCAACACTGACGTCACCCCATCACCAGCATGGCACTCAATCATCCCGGTTTTTTTCGCAACCCTACGCACCTTACAATCCATTGAACATACACCGACCGGAAGATCATCCAGAAATTCCGGCCCAATAATAACATCACGTTTGTCCATAAACCCTCCTGGTCTAGTTAATGTGGCACCGGTCACCGGGGATAGGCCCGATGAGATACCCGTTTTTTAAATTCCCATAAATGTTGAACCTGAACAAAAAAGAACGCCCGATGCCACGAAACAAGACTCTGACAATTGGGAGAAATTGTCAACAACTGTGCACGCAGGTGCAGTTTTTTATAGCAACATACTCTAATAATGGTTAAATTACGGGTGAGGCCCCTTGCCCCGGTAGCGCCGGGAAGAAAGAAGAGAAAAAAACATGAACAAAATCAAGATTGTAATGGTCGAAAACACGATGGCCCCCCTGTTCCATCGTTACTTAATGAAACAAGAATGCCAACCAGCTCATATCGAGCTAGACCTAGAAAACGAAACATTAACAGCAGAATACAACGCGGAAATTGGGAACGCAGTTCCCTTTTCCGTCCACAACGGAATCTGTCGCTGGTACGGAATCCCGGCCCTCGCCACAGGACAATCAATCAACGATCTCATGACCGAAATCCTACCCCTATGTGAACGCATACACGCTGGCTATGAGCGCCACTGGGATGGCCACAACCATGTTGCCAGGCTCACCGAGGATGCCCTGGAAGCCGATGAGGAAATCGAATCCATGCTCGTGGACTGGACACCCAACAACATGGCCGAATACATCCCAGAATGGGATGACTGGTATGTCGAATTTTACAGCCTCCTGGATGACCTATCCGGCACCCAGGACGCAGAGGAATTCGATGATTTTGCCAGCAACGAATTGGCCGCCGAAAACTACATCAACGGAACCACCCAGACAGCCAGCGAATGGGCAATTGAACGGATCACCCGCCAAATTGAGCACAAAGAAAACCACAACGAATGGTCCAAGGCTCTGCCCGCATGGATCAAGGCCGATGAGAGTGTGATCGCAGCCATCAAATCATGGGAGGAATAATGGATACAATAACACAAAGGATCGCGCAAGAAATCGAACAACGCACTTCGAACCTAATCAGATCTGATCGTAGAGCAGTGCTCACCACCATGATATGCGATTTGGCATGTACAATCGCCTGCCTGGAAAGCCCAGAAAACAAGCTAAAACCACGAGCGCGTGGTTGCTATGATTGCCTCATAGCACACATAGCAAAACAAACCACAGGACAACAACTAACCGTCAAACAAACCATGAGCATCTACTCGGAAATAATCAACTACTGCACAGATACCATACTGTGCGATTTCCAACGCCGAATACGATAAGGAAAAACAATGCGAACAATCATCGCAGACTACGATGAAATGATAGAAAGGGTAGCAGACCAATGAAAGGCAAAACAACAGAAGAAGAATACCTGGACGCGGTTGACCTGTACTATGGCTGGTGCACTAAATGCAACGAATTCACCCGCGACTCAACCGAGCCGGACGCGGAGGAATATGACTGCCCCGTGTGCCGCCACAACACCGTCTACGGTGCCGAGCAAGCCCTCATCCTTGGCCTAATCTACTTCTAGGCAACCCGCCCACAAAAAAACAGCGCCGATCTGAATGGGGAACAGATCGGCGCATTAGGAAGGAAAAAATGGACACAACTATATATTAATAACCATAGCTCTCAGTATCTGCAAAAAATCTTCAAAATTTGCAGCTATCCGAAACCTAGCCAAATACACAATTGCTCAACTACGATTGGACAAATGCTAAAACCAATCAAGCCACCATTCGAAGGAACCCCTGACGTCATATCCGCACGCGCTGTCATCCTCGCCCTCGACCACCACCGAACAACCATCGAACAACGAATCAAAGACGCCCATCGCCGATACACTGCAAATAAATCTATGAATTTTGCAGTAGACAATGCAACTAAGGCACCCCCCTCCACAGAAACGATAATTGAACGCCTGACAATCGCAGAACTGCTACTCGAAAAACAAGCAACTTTGCAACTGTCTAATCCTTTGAAATCGTTTGGTGAATTGATTGCGGCAACGACTCTTGTGTCATGGGTTGAAGAAATGCTTTACCAATTCGAAAACTGACTATCCGGCAATGTCGCAACAGCCATGGGCGACTGGACAAGTATCATCGAACTCCGGATGCGAGACCCCACCAGTCATCTCGCATGTAATCCCTTCAGGCCATTTGATGCAATGCAGCCCGAACGCCATGTCGCAATTTGTCGGCCCCGTATCGGTCTCTTCCTCTTCCTCGCCAGTGTCAGTGTCTGGTTCCTCCGAGTACAGGTATCGACAACAAGTCGTGTCATAGTCACATCGGAACTCATCACGGCGTTCCCACACCCCGTGCATCTCCACATCCCACTCATCACACCGGCCCTCTGCCTCACTCTGACAACTGGACCCCTCCGGACACCATGGCCTAGTATCTGTCTCAGCCTCAGTCTCAGTGTCCACCTCCGGCCCTGTCTCAGTCTCAGTTTCAGTATCAGGCTCCGGCCCCGTGTCCGTCTCAGTATCAAGCTCCGGCCCTGTATCCGCCTCCGGCCCCGTGTCCGTCTCGAACTCTACAACGGAGTCTGTCTCCACATTCTCCTCTGTTTCTTCTCCCTCTGTTCCTTCTTCCACCTCCGAACCGCCCTCCTCTTCGATCCCCGTATCCGTTTCCGTATCCGTTTCCGTCCCCGCTTCAAATTCCTTTTCGGTTTCCGTCTCAGACGGAAAATCAGAATCAAAATCAGAAATAAAATCATCAGTGTCAGAATCAACATCACTCCCCCCTGGCAAAGTATCCGACCCAACCCCCTCATCCCCCATGATCAACCCACGATCACCTTCGCACGCAATCAAACTCAAACACATGACACATATAGCTTTTTTCATCTCCATCCCCCTCTGTGAACAATCCATTTTTTCCTCTTTTCTTCCTGGTCCTACCAGGGAAACAAAACCTCATCTAGAACATAACCATTATGTGAAAAATATCAACAACTCAACAAGCGAAGCTAGCCATAATCATTGAACAAATCGAACAAGCAATCAATTACTTGCTGACAACATCCAAAAACAGGATCAATAAAATTTATTTTGATCCGGCATTTACTAAGACCAGATAAAAAAAACCAAACAGACTAGGAATATCCAAAAAAAACGAGACTTTTCCAAACCCGACTGCTCGAAAAAAATCATACAGCCTCCGGCATTCTGTCCAAACAAGCATCTAAAACAGCGGCAATCCCCCCAAGGCTACTTTTGAAAATCACAGCCACACGAGGATCATCAACCGATACCCCCATTTCAATACACTGCTTCCGGATAAAATCCAAAGCCTCAACAGTTGAAATCTTCCCATCTCGCACCCTGTCTGCCAAAGCACAATACAATGACGTCATCCAAACCTCCTCATCAATGTCCACTGATCTGCTATCATTAAACCAATGTTTCACATGAAACACTAGCAATCGCCTAGCATCATACACCTAAATGGGAGCCGGTTGAATCGAACAACTCGCCGCATAACGGAAAGGATTTACAGTCCTTCACAGGCACCAGCCTGTCTTATTGACGTCTCCCGTTGTACCAGGGGTGAGACTTGAACTCACAACAAACCGGGTCTGAGCCGATCCCCTCTGCCAATTGGGGCACCCTGGCATATGCGCGAGAAGCGATTCGAACGCTTAACTACATCGACCTCAACGATGCCCCTCTACCAATTGGGGTACTCACGCATTTGTTACCCACACATTCACAACAAAACCATTTGTCGCTCATATTTTTCATTTCATGAGCAACAAAGATACGGACGCCGTGATTTGAACACGGAACTTCTGCCTTTTGAGGACAGCACCTCTGCCGTTGGGTTACGTCCGCATTTTTGTGCCTCCTCGGATTTGAACCGAGCCTTTTCCGGGCTTAAACCGGATCTCTCTGCCAACTGGAGTAGAGGCACTAAAATTGTGATTTAGCTCTAATACAAATACAGGGGTAAACAGAGGAGATAGAGACACCAAAGCCGGGCGACCTTGGCTATTCGAATTGAAATCATCGGAACCTTTTGTCTGAATCGATTTTTCATCTTTTGTCTCCTTCAAATAAAATGAAGACACAAAACAAATTTGTCAACAACAATCCCATGACGTCACGCCCCACTATCAACAAGCCACAACAATGACGCCGAATAACCCCCATCGTACTCAATCGAATCCGCATACGTGAGATAGGGCTCCGACCTCGGAAACTCACGAACAGGAGCCCTCATTGTAGAAGCCATCCGTCGTGCAATCACAACCCTATCCGGAACATCCTTAAGACAAGCAATAGACTCAAGCACCTCTCTCAAAGAACAAAGTCCCTGATCATGCATCACCCACGAAGAACCATAGCAAATCTGAATATCAAACATGCTCACCTCCATTGCTCCGACCACACTGGAAATATTATCACTCAAAAGAATCCATAGAAAATTATCCCAGAAAAAACAAAACGAAATTGACAACGAAACACACTTAGTCAATTATGTAACTTGCATGAGATAACGCGCTGTCAGTTTTCCAAATCTCCAAATCTCCCAAAACCCCTGGTGTCGATCACTCCCCAGGGGTTTTCCTTGTTTGGTAACCACAAAAATATCAAATTACCAAATGACCGTTAATCATTGATATTGCTGCACAATGATTGGTTATAAATGTTTTTTTGAAGAACTCTTAGACGTCATTGACTTGCCATCTTTCCACTGCAATGAATCGCTCCTATTTAAACTCTTCATCGTATACAAAAAATGCCGGTTCTCATCTCGACGACGCCTCAAATCCATGTCCCTCAAACCCAAATAGCGCAAAAACAAAACGACAACCATTACCATCATAATCAACAAAACAAACGAAACATCACTCACCAGAACATCTCCTTCTGAACAACCCAACATCAAATCGGCGATGGAGATGGCATAGAAGTCAAAATTCCCCACGATTCGCCCAACGGCTCACACCTCATCGCCAATGCTCCCCGATCAACAACATACACCTGGCAATTATCCATGTCATATGCCAGCACGTTCTCAGCATGGCACTTGATCACACACAATCGCACACCGGTCTCATACTGGTCACACCACAAAGCACCGGGCTCCACCCAATCATAGGCAGGATGACGTCTATCCATCTCATCAATCTTTCGAAATTCTTCTTGGGAGGGAACCCACATAGCCAGCTTTTCGCCCATATCCTTAAGTGTGACATGATCTCCAGTTAAAATCGAATGCGAAATCTTAACTGCTTCACTGACAACAATATTGCTCCAATTATCAGGCTCGCCAGGATCATGTCCAACATGAAGCACCCCTCCGTTATCCAACTCTATAATTATGTAATGTGGATGACTCCACCAACCAGGATACACTACTTCCAACCCAGGGGAAACCTTGCGCACCCCTCTGGCAACAACAATTCCAGTATGCTTATTTGCTGCAATTCGCCACACTGAAAAATTCGTGGCGACCATCGAAACTCCCCCAAAAACGGCAACCTCCTTCCGAGGAGAACTTCGGAAGGAGGAAATGTCCGATACCTTTTGTCCCTATGAGATGGATTTGGATTTCCGCGTCCTCCGAAACCTAAACCAATCCCGACGTTTACAGTATGAACCGAATCCACCATACTGTCAAGACGACTATATCGAGATACAAAAATCCGAAAAACTTACGATCTTCCGGCCAAGTCCCCCAATTCGTAAACAATCTATAACTAATTGAAATTAAAAGAGTACTAGAAAAACCGACCTAAAATTTTTTTTTCCCAAACGATCCCCCAATAAGGGAAAACAAAACATTTGTGAAATATTGACCAGTCCAGAATTGCCCCACACCCACTTGGCCAAAATCGGCACCATCAAACTTCTCTGGGGAAATTCTACCCACTCGCACGCCTGCATAGACCCCCCCTGTCGCCTTTCCTCTCCCCGCACAGACAAGCATTGCGGGCAGAAAGACAAATATAAACAAGCAGTAAAGAGAACACCGGGACGTCACAGGTGGCCGAAAACGCCCCATCCGCGATCCTTGGCAATTTGGGGAGTTACTTCTCAGTTTTAAGAAGTGGTGAAAAGACTGTCTCTGCAAAAGCCTTGAAAGGGTCCTTCTGCTTTTCTGACATGTAGACTGCCTTCAGTGCCTCTATCTCAGAATAAGCCAAGGCCAACTGCCTATTGCTCTCATGGAGCAAATTCTCAAGCCTCTCCACCTCAATCTCAAGGTCCTTTATCCGGCCAATGGCCTCTGCCCACTCAATCATACAATCAGCCATTGGTTCCCCCATCACAACTGGTCGTCAGAAACATTCGCTCTCCACGAAAAATCCCTTAACAAAACATACTCTTCCTTGTTTCTCAACCTGTCCAAAATACTCTTAACCACCGGATGAGAATCGAGTCTTTTCTTTACCTCTGGATAGCTCTTATTGACAGCATCTGCCCACATCGCAAGCAAACGAGCCGTCTGTAGACACACCATCCAATTTGACTCGGCCTGCTCAGGACTGCTCAACCCTGTGACCCTCTGCCATCCCTCAATCTCAGCCTTGGCCAAAAACAACTCCCTATCCTTCTCTTCCAACAATCCCTGGATTCTTTCTATTGACGTCTCCATCATTTCCCTCATCAACCCGTTCGTTTCCATTTTCACCTCTGATCCATCACGTTAACTCACCCTTGCCAATGCTCTGCATGTAAGACACGCCATGCCCCTGCAAGAACGCCTCCCGTTGGGTATTGAACAACGAAGAACAACACCCCTCACCAATATATAACGCCTTCGCCAATCCGGAGTACTCCGCAAGACGACACCAGAACCGTCCATCCTTGAAAATCAAACCCGGACAATCATTCCCCGATTCCGTACCAAACACAAACCAACTGATCTGGCACCGAACCTTCAAACAACAATACCCACACCCACAACACTGATCTGTCTTCAATTCTCGCATCGAAACACCTATCCTCATCACACTCTACCTCAACCCCCAAATTAAACGCTCTCGACGACGCCCCTCTCGTATCCTCCTCGTCTCCCCGAACGACCATGAGCCCTGACTCTTCACCCGCCTCCCATAGCGCCTGTGAAGCCTTGTCATGCCCTCTAAATTGTCCTCACAAATATCCGGCCAAATGTCGTGCCACGCATAATCAAAAGTCTTTCCTCTCGGCCACTTGTACGTGTACGCATCTCCACACAAAATATCCAGCCTCGATGACCCATGCTTCTCGCGCAAATGGGGCTCCACCAAACCTATGACGTCTTGGCTGATCTCTACCACCGTGACGTGCTCCACCTCTTTCTTGTCCAAAATGTTGTCCACGTACATCCCCAAACCCAATCCATTCACCAAAACATGCCCCCTCGCCAAATGATAAGCAGCCAGATGCCCGCTCAACTCCACTGGCGTGTCCGACATGATTACACTGCCATTGTGCGTCAACCTGGTATACGTCCCGGCCGGAATAACCCGATGCATCCTCCCCCTAAACGCACACCTCATCCTGTGAAAATCTGCATCCTCTTTCGTCACCTCAAATCTTTCAATCTTCCAATCACCGCTTATCCCCTCCGGGACATCCACTTTCTTCAACATTCCCAATCTCCTCAGAGCGGAGCCTGTCCGCTATAGCCATCATCATCCTATTTTCCAAACCGCAACTGCATCACCTTTCGAATCTGGTCTTTGAGTGTCACCAAGAAGTCTATCGGCGTGAATGGGCTCTCATGCTTACCGTCCAGGGCGTTAACGTAGTTGATCCCAGCCCGAACAACCTCTTCTTCTAACTGTCTTGCGGCAATATCATGGGCTTTATTGCTCTCTTCAACCGGTTTCCGCTTGAACTCCCCGCACCAGTGACCATAATCTACTGGCGTCTGATTCCCGCTGTATGTATTCTTGATCATCGGAGGGTATCTTCGGCAGTATCCAGATTTCTCATAGACGGGTATGTAGTAATGACATTCTCCGCACTTCACTTTTTTCTCTTCCATCTTACCTCCTGTTGCCACTCGGGAAATAGCGAGGACACGATTCGAACGTGCGACCTTCTGCTTATGAGACAGATGGGCTACCCCTGCCCTACCCCGCTTTATGCTGATACTTTGCCCCCAAGGTAGGGCTTGAACCTACATTCGTCACCCCCCGGCATCAGAATCCCAATCCCCAGAACCGGGTTTGTCGGATTGGGTCTGTGTGACAGGCCGCCTCGACCCGCGTCTTCCGACCCCTAACATGCAGTTTCATGATGTGCGCACCCTGCAATCAAGAGGCCCTGTTCCGCCACTTGGGGATAATCATAATTCGATCCTTTTATTTCTCTCCTAAAACGAGATGACAGGCTTTTATTATCCTGTCTCCAACCATGGTGATTTCTTTGAGTCTGCACGCAATGCATTCAACAAGATGTTCTTTTACGCCCTCGGCTATCTCGTCTCTGCACTTATCATCACTGTCCCACAACGTAAAAGTACCAAACGTTATTTGGCAAAAACCACCTGGAACAATATTCACCGCAAGATCAATTGACATTCCAACGAGATCTTCAATCTCCTCTT
>Ga0316195_10000821_pt1 | contig 13177 bp, 10 predicted proteins | sample Phised1_MG_FD_204937 | JGI IMG/M metagenome (GOLD analysis project Ga0316195, IMG submission 204937) | Coastal sediment microbial communities from Maine, United States - Phippsburg sediment 1 | ecosystem: Environmental > Aquatic > Marine > Coastal > Sediment | place: USA: Maine | collected... | reverse complement strand
CCCCTGGCATGACATGATGTAAGCGCATGCCGCCTGGCCGGTCATGGTTATGACCAGCAGAATGATGAGCAGCAATGATAGATGCTTGCGAATTGTCACCGTGATAATTGACCTCTTATTAAGAATAATTATCAAAAACTCTATAGAATCGATATCGGCCTGTCAAGCCCAAACTTGAATTGACCGGGGGTAATAAAACGAACCACCTGGAATTGCAAAAAGTCATGTTTCGGATGCGTTACATGAGGGGATTTAGGGACCTTTTGCAAAGATTTTTTGATGGTGACGGATTGGAGGTAATATCGGGGCGCTTCCCACAATATAGCAATAATTAACACGGGACCCTGGTGGGCAACACCGCGCATAACCGGCGCCAGGTCTTATCGGTATCCGGCTCATGCGATTAGGAAAATCGGTTGAGCTCCCTTTCGTAGCACTGCGGACAGACCCCGTGAGAGGGCGTGGCGCCAGAAATATCATTGACATATTTTTCTACCGAGATCCACTTGCCTGTTTCTTCGCGGACCTTCTTGCAATAGCTGCAGATCGGATAAATTTTGCTCAAATCATCAAGCAAACGATCCCGGCGGTCGATTTCCTCTTTGGCTAAAACAATGCGCAGGGACAGCTCGATCATCCTCTTGATCTGCGTGATCAGTCGGATGTGCATTTCATTATGCGCGTTCTGCTTGTTGTCCAGGAAACACACGGTCCCGAACTGTACTCCATCGGGGCGCTCGATGGGCACGCCTACGTAGGAGACAATGTGCAGGTCGACGGCCGCGGGATTGTCTTGCCACCGAGAATCTTGGAGCGCATTTGGGATTAGATTAAGCCCCCTGCTCTTCAGCGTATGCTCACAGTACCATCCGGAATTCGGATACTGTGCCGTGCACGCTGCCGGATAAGGGTTGCCCTCCGTCTCACTTGAAAGGAGAATCTCAATTTCATTACCGTCAACGCGCGTGATCAGCCCCGCAGGAACATCAAGGATCTCGGCCGTCTCATTGAGCAGGTTCTGCCATTCTTTCAAAACGTCTTCGGTAAGCGTTTCCCGATTGAACGGGTTTGTATCCATATCTTCCATTTTCACTTCCCCTGGTTTTTATATAAGATAACGCCTTAAACGACTAAGTCTAACATTATAGATTAGAAGGCAACAATTTCAGGTTTCCATTCTTTGATTTTCCAGAACCCCTCGCACCGTATTGGCAAGATCCGCATAGGCCATCGGCTTCATGAGAACGGCACTGACGCCGATCGCCGCCATGGCCTTGGCGTTTATCCTCTCGCTAAAACCGCTGCAGAGAATAATCGGGATATCGGGGCGGATGACTCTTATTTTTTGGGCCAGTTCATCACCGGTCATTTTCGGCATCGTCATATCGCTGATGATCAGATCGAATTTTCGGGGATCTTCCCGGAATGCCTCGATCGCATCGATGGCGCTGGCCCGGGTTTCGACCCGGTAGCCCAAACGCTCCAACAAAGCCTTGCCGAGATCGATCAACACGTTTTCATCGTCCACGAAGAGAATGCGCTCCCGCCCCATAGGCAACTGTTCTGCCTGTCCGACGGCGACATCGGTCGTTGCCCCGGCGAACGGTAAAAACACATGGAATGTCGTACCCACACCGACTTCGCTGTAAACCTTGATGCTGCCGCCGTGGTCCTTCACGATACCGTGAACGGTCGAAAGCCCCATGCCAGTGCCCTCCCCGATCGGCTTGGTGGTGAAATACGGATCGAAAATCCGTTTGATTTGATCCGGTGCAATGCCGCTGCCGGTATCGGCAACGGAGATCTTGAGGTATTTTCCGGGACTCATATCCGGATAGCTCGCCGCATCATGGCGGCCGAGGGTGACGGAGGACAGGCTGATTTCCAGCCGACCGCCCGTGGTTTTCATCTCATGGTGGGCATTGGCGCAAAGATTCATGACGATCTGGTGTATTTGCGTTTCGTCGGCGAACACGGTGCCTAAATTCGGCGGGATGTTTTGCCTGATCTCGATGGTTGAAGGGAATGACGCTGCGATTAGATTCAACGCCTCTTTGATAACTCTGCTGATATCAATAGGAACTTTTTCATTACCGGCCTGCCGACTAAACGCCAAAATCTGTTGAATCAGTTTTTTGGCGCGAACACTCGCCGAACAGATCTGATCGATGTATTGCCGTAAATTGGTGTTTTCCAGACATTCGCATTGCGCCAGTTCGGCATAGCCTGAAATGGCGCCGAGAACATTGTTGAAATCGTGTGCAATACCGCCGGCCAGCGTTCCGAGTGCTTCCATTCGCTGCGCCTCACGAATGTGCGCTTCCATTTTCATCCATTGTTTTTCGTTCACCTTTTGTTCGCTGATGTCCCGGACAAAGGTTATGGAAGACTTGTTCCCTCCGAATTCGAGCAGGTTGGCCGTGATTCCCACGGGGAAAGTTGTCCCGTCCTTGCGGCGGTGGACTGTCTCGAAGGAAAGTATTTCATCCTCGCACGTCCTTCGCCATAGGTCCGCCCAGTCTTCCGGGGATATGGAAGGATCGATTTCGAATATGGTCATCTTGCATAGTTCGTCATGGGTGTAGCCGAGACTTTTGCAAGCTTGGTCGTTGGCGTTTAAAATCCGTGCATCCGGTCCCGTTCTAAAAATGCCGATCAAGGCCCTGTCGAAAACAAACTGGGCCAATCGCAGTGCTTCTTCTGTTCGTTTGCGCTCGGTAATATCCTTCGTTAAGGATAGAATGACCGCTTCATCCTTTATTTGAAGGATGCGCGCCGACATGAGTCCAGTGCCGATTTGGCCGTTTTTTCTTACAAACTGGGCCTCGAGGTCATTTACAGCACCTGATTTCATCAGTCCATCTATCAATCGTTGCCTGTCTTCCGGATCCTTCCATATGTTGATATCAAGTGAAGATTTTCCGATGATGTCCTCGCGCAGGTAGCCTGTCAGTTCAGTAAACCCGTCATTGATATCGATATACATCCCATCCGCAACTCTGTTTAAATTAATGGCATCAGGACTCGTGTGAAAGGTTAACCGAAATCGTTCCTCACTTTCTTGTAGTGCTTGCGTGGCGGTTTTCAACCGTGTTATATCCCGCACGATACCTTCGACACCCAGGACGTTCCCCTCTTTGTCTTTATAGAAATAGGCGTTCGACGAAGCCCACCATACGGATTCATCTTTTCGTTTTAGCTGCGCCTCAAAATTATCAACCTGACCGTTTCTTGTCAGTTCCTCTAAGAATATTTTTCGTTCATCTGGAAAAAGATATATCTCCTCGGATAAATTCATTCCAATCGCTTCTTCAACGGTATAACCCGAGAGCACATAAACTGAAGGAGAGATAAACGAGATCCTGCCATCGAGACTTGCTCGATAAAAAAGATCCGGGCTGTTGTTCACTAGTGAACGGTAGATCTCAATGCCTTCCTCAAGATCTTTACATTTCTGACGGAGTTCCTCATAGGATGGTTTTTCAAGCATCCTTTTGACCTTTCATAACCTTTTAGTGAACGATAAAACTGATCGCCAAAATAACTGTGGTAAGCGCATGGCACTCGAATATTAATCGGTCAACTTTATTGTTTACTTTAATCGGGTTGAGCGGGGCGGCGGTTCAAGTCTATAGCTGGCTCCAAACTTGGTCCATAAAACCGATCCTATATTGAATCAAGATCCAAAATTCGCCTAAAACCCCTTTGCTGCCCTCCATGCGTCCCTCACCTGCAATCCGTGATTCTCAGTTTAACGGCCCCTGATAGATCCAAATTCTGAACGCCTAACATGAACGTCTATCTGATATCGTTGGAGAAATTTTGAAACGACTTGAAAATATTACGATTATTCTCAAAAAGGCAATTATTGCACAATGGTTCTAGTAATCGCAAGAAAGGCTTAACGATGCTCAAAAAAGATAGAACCTATCTCTTGTTTGCTGTTTTTAAACTTAAATGATCCTGCCAGCTATCTTAAAACACAATACTTATCATGCGAGGAGGGTCAATGCGATTCAGGGATGTTTCTTTGAAAACGCAGATTACAGGTGGTTTCCTGTTGCCGGTTGTTATGATGATCGGAGTGGCTGTATCGGTCTTGGTTCTTAGGCGAACGGTCGAGACCCATGCCCTGCCGGCAAAAAAAAGTGCGGTTTTTGCGGGAAGCGCCCGACAGACGCGGCTCGATGCCTTCTTCTCTGTTCAATGACTTTCGGCTTATAGCTTATCCAACACATCAGGCGGCCCAGTCATTGGGGTCCACCTCCCTGATGAGGCGTTCTATATTTTTCGATGGTGATTTGAGCCGTTCACCTATTTGGAGGGGAGGAAAGGTATTTGTCGACGTCCGGGCCCGTCCGCCATTTTGCTATCGATTCCATACACGATTCGCTTCAAGGTTTGGAGCTAATCAATGGGGGACGACCCTCTCGGGTTCTTTTCAGCCGACCCGTCCAGGACCTCGCGGAGCTTGGCGGCCAGAGCCTGCAGCGAAAATGGTTTTTGAATAAAATTGACCCCGCTATCCAATACGCTTTGATGCGCGATGACATTGGTCGTATAGCCGGACATAAACAGGTGTTTGATGGTCGGGCGGATCTTCTGGAGCCGGTCCGCCAGATCCCGCCCGTTCATTTTCGGCATGACCACATCGGTGAGAAACAGGTGGATGTCGGTGCTGGTTTCCTGGGTCAACCGTATTGCTTCCCCTGGCGTACTCGCCGATAGGACGGTGTAGCCCAAGCGCTGCAGCATTGTCGTGCCCATTTCAAGCAGGATGCGATCATCCTCCACGATGAGAACCGTTTCGCCCCGGCTGCCCTGAATATCCTCGACAGCGACGGTGCCGGCCGCTTTGGCTTCGGTGTCATACCGCGGAAGGTATATTTTAAAGATCGTTCCCTGCCCCGGTTCGCTGTATACGTTGAGAAAACCATCGTTCTGCTTGACAATCCCGTATACCGTCGCAAGTCCCAGACCTGTTCCCCGGCCCACGCCCTTGGTGGTGAAAAATGGTTCATAAATATGGTCCAGGGTTTCTTTGTCCATACCGCTGCCATTGTCACCGACGGTAAGCAGCACGTACTCACCCGGGACGAACCCGGCATGGGAGGCGCAATAGTCTTCGTCGAAAGACACAAGGCTGGTTTCGATGGTGATCGCGCCGACACCGGGGATGGCATCGCGGGCATTCACACACAAATTGGCCAAAATCTGGTCAAGTTGCGAGGCGTCCATTTTTACTTTGCAGGGGACGGTTCCCGGCCGCCAGTCCAGGCCGATGTTTTCGCCGATGAGGCTCCGCAACATTTGGTGGATGGCCCCCACCGCTTCATTGAGATCCAAAACGACCGGCGCAATGGTCTGCTTGCGGGCGAATCCCAACAGTTGACGGGTCAGGCCGGCGGAGCGTCGGGCCGCGTCGAGGATTTGACGGATATTGGGGCGCAGAGGATTGGCGGTGTCCATTTCGTCCAGGGTGAGTTCGGCATACCCCATTATGGCGCCCAGCATATTATTGAAATCATGGGCCACGCCGCCGGCGAGGGTCCCGATGGCTTCCATTTTCTGGCTTTGCAGGAGTTGTTTTTCAAGAACAAGCTTGTCTTCCTCGGCTTTTTTAATCTTAGAAATATCGCGCGTCACCCCTTCTACGCCGCAAAATGCACCGCTGGCATCCGTGAGCATTTTGGCGTTGGTGGAAACCCAGATCAGCGTCCCATCTTTTTTTCGCATTTCTGCTTCGAAGTTTTCTATGTGGCCATCTCGCCGGAGTTGTTCGATAAATTCCTGACGCTGGGCGGGATCTCGGTAAAATTTGGCCATTTGTTTGCCCTCGACTTCTTCAGGGCGGTATCCAAATACGGTCTTTAAGGAAGGTGAAACCACCACGATATTGCCTTGGCTGTCCGTCCGGTAAACGACATCGACCAGGCTTTCAAAAAGTTCGCGGTAGCGTTTCTCGGAAACATTCAGTTTGACCTGTGCTTTACGCCGGTGCTCTTCGTGGTCCAGCAGGAGGCCCACCAGTAATATGCCAAGAAAAATAGCGGAACCATAGGGCAACGCCATGGCTTTCATTAGCGCCCAACCGGCGTGGAGGTCACCCACCGGCAAAAATCCTGGAAGGATGATTATCGTAGCGGTTACGGCGCCGATGGTGGCTTTCAGCAGGTTGTCAATTTTCCCCCGCCAGTACCACAAGATGACACCCGCCACAGCAGCCAAGTTTACGCCCACGACTCCCCCAAGGACACCGGTACCGCCAAGAGAATAGCGATACAACCCCGCCATCGTTGCTGAAAGCGCTGCCGAGATCGGCCCTCCGAAAACTCCGCTTAAAACAACGATTGCATTTCGCTGGTCGACAATAACGCCCTCGGCCACTGGAATTTTGACGTACATACACGCGATGGCGAACAGGCCGAATACGACTCCCATTGCCGTTTGTCTTTTATTCGGGTTGGATTTCTCGAGATAGCTGTTGACAACGCTATAGACGGCAACAAGAACAATAAAAATGGCCAAATTGCTGAACAGGCCTAAAAAAAGATCAAGTCCTGAAACCATTGGAAGTCCTTGTGCTAACCGAAGTCAAATCATTCTATGACAATCTAAATGGAATAACTGCCAAGGAAAAGCTGACGCACCGCGAACGAGGGGAACAGAGATAAACTTGTCCGGTTTTTAATTGATATCACTCGCTACGCCCTTTTACAATTTCTATCTGCGGGGTCGTCCTTGACAGACAACCGTTAATAACAGGCTCACAGGGGCGGGGCGTAAGGATCGGCATACCCCGTCAGCTCCATGTACCCCCGACCCGTCACAGGCACCCCACCGGCCCGGCCGTTTACCGATAAACTCCCCTCCCAGTAGGTCACACCGGTGCTGCCGGTGGTGATCATTTCCTGGTCATCCAGGGCGGCCGTCAGTTGCAATTGCAGGTCATGTCCGGGCAGGCTAAGCTCCCATCCCAGCGGATAGATGGCACCCGTCGCCGGGCTGGTCCAGCGGCGGGTCACCCGTGTCCGAATGTCCGCTCGGGCCAGGTGTTCCACCTGTGCTCCGGGCCCGATCAGGGTGCCGCTGGAGGCCGGATGCAAACCGCCTGTTTCAAGTCGCAGAAGATAAATCATCAGGTCCCGCTGGTCGTCGAGCTGGATGCTGAACCAGTCCCATCCGCTGACGCCATCCGCCAGGGGTGCCGTGCTGAACTCGTGATCCATCCAGCCCTGGCCTGTCACCACGTATTCGTTCGCTGCGATGCGCACCCGGCCGGAGGCCGCCATCCGTGGAAAGGAGTAATAGCAGCTGGCCTGCTCCGGAGCGGCCCCCTTGCGACTGTAGCCATCCTCGCCATGGGGGATGGGTCCTTTGGTGGGTGCCAGGGTCAGCGCCAGGTCAAAATTTTCATCCGTCATCCGCAGCGTGTGGGCCGTGGGGGTAATCACCGTTTCCCATTCGTTCAAAAATACCCGCGTTCCCTTGGCGTCCGTCACAGCACCGGCCATCCCGAGCGCTTCCCGGCTCACCTTTTCCGCCATGACATGCCGCTTTGCGGAAAGATCGGTCAGGGCGGCGTGGGCCAGGTAAATCTGGTTCGTGCGCCAGGCCGATGCCGGCTCCGGCCAGTTCCGCCGGGTGTCGGAAGGACGCGGTTGGCGGCGGAAAAACGTCAGCTGGAAGCCGAACTGTTCGCCCCTCGCCGCCGTCAGGTTGCCGGTATAGTACCACCACTCCGTACGGAAGCCCGGATGGGCAGCGTGGTCCGATGGAAAAGTGAACTGACAGGGTCCGGTGACCAACAGATAGTCCTCCGGATCGTCACCATGCGCCTGCCCCCCGGCCATCACCAACAGTGTGATCATCCCGAAAAAAAAGTAAATGGTGCGTGAAAAATTCATTGCCGAAATATCTCTCCCACTCAGGGATAGGACCCCAGTACCCTCCATCGATACAACTGTTTTTAGGGGCTGGATTTATAACCGCGGTCTCTTTCGTCAATGGACCATGCGTGGTCGCCCGAGCTCCCTACCCCCCGATAAAATCCACGACATACTTCCCGGCCGTGAAAACCATAATGCCGGCCAGCATCCATTTGATGGCTCGGGCCGGAACGAATTTCTGGAGCCGAGCGCCCAGATACATGCCAACCATCCCCCCCAGGCCGAACAAAATTCCCAACAACCAATCCGGCGCAACCGACAGATTCGGATAAAAGGGGGCTATCGCCTGGTAGAAGGCCACGCCGGCCACCGAAGTCACGAACGTTCCCATCAGGGCTGCGCCGGCCACGGTGTAAACCGGAAGCCCGAAAAAGGTCACGAAAAAGGGCGCGATGATCGATCCGCCGCCGATGCCGTAAATACCGCCCACAATGCCGACAATGAAGCTGAGCGAAAAAATCCCCCAGAAGGAAACGTCGAAGGATTCACCGTAAAAAGTGTAGCCCAACCGTTTCAGGTTGAAGTGGGTGACTGCGACGGCCGGCAGCGGATTGCCGTTGTGCATTGGCGCGCTGGCCGAGAGGGTGCGATAAGCGCGCATCACCTCCTGGAAACGCTTTTCGCTGTTCGCCTTGCTGGCGCGCCCTGCGGTTTTGCGCGCCAATTCGAAAATCATTTTCAACCCGATATAAAACAGAACCGCGCCGGCGAAGAGTTTGAAATGCCTGGGATCGGGCAGGTAAGCGACGCGCACCACGGCGCCGATGAATACCCCCGGCAAGGTGGCGGCCACGACCACCCAGGTCAGGGGCCACACCATGCGCCCCTCCTTGCAATATCGATAGACGCCGCTGGGGATGGCGACGATATTATACAGCTGGTTGGTGGCGCTGACCGAGGGATGGACGTACCCGAGAAACGACATCTGGAAAGGCAGCAGCAGAAACGCCCCGGAAACCCCGCCCATGGACGTAAAAAAGGAAATGACGAAGGCCACCAGGGGCGGGACCCACAGGGCCACCTCAATACCGGCAATTTCAAAAAACAGGGGTCACCTCCTGTGGGTGGAAGGCGTTTCCGTTACCGTCGTTCGGGATCGAAAAGACCTCTCCGAGATCTTCTCCAGGAAAAATACGGCACGGGCTAACAAAACGAACCGTTTTTGCGTCGTTTTGAGGCATGTCATCCCCGCGCCTCATCCAACAGGGCCGCCATGACTTCCAGCGGGTGGGCCACCGGAGTGTCCGCCAGATGCATGAACTGCAACCGGCAGCTCAAGCATTCGGTAGCGATAGCATCCGGGCGGCGGGCCGTGATTTTTTCCATTACCGGGGCGCCCAGCCTGATCGAGTGCTCGTGAAACCCGCGCTGGTAGCCCATGATCCCGCCCATGCCGCAGCAGTCGTAGGTGCCATCGACCACATCGATGGCCGGGCCGCGGAGCAGCTGCAGCAGCTCCATATAAGGTCGGCCCATGTTCTGCTCGCGCTGATGGCAGGGCGCGAAATACACCAGACGCTGCGTCAAGGGTTTAAACCCGGCCCGCGCTTGATCGCCTCGAAAATGTTTCAACAGATATTCCCCGGCATCCATGGTGTTCTCGGCCACGGCAATCCGCAATAACGGATCGATCGCGGCGAAATAACCATCGTCCTTGAGAATTTTCCCGTAAATGGATTTGCGAATGTGGTTGAAGACAGGGCCACCGCCTTGGCTTGTCCGGCCTTCGACGGGCACCTTCAGGATGCCCGCCTCGGCCCCGACCGACATCTGATAGGCGTCGGCATAATAGGCCCGCTCTTTGAGCAGCTTTTTCAGGACAAATCCACAAGTGGGGCAGGAACATACAATTGTAAAGCCCTCGGCCACCAGTGCGGCCAGCCGCTCCACGTTGGCCGCCATGAAAGCAAGGGTTTTCTTCCGATCGCCTTCCAGCAGGGTCGGCATGCCACAGCACTGCTGATCCGGAAAGTAGACCTTGATACCACAGTGCTGAAAGACTTGCACCAGTGCCTGCGGGACTTCGGGAAACAGATAGCGGCCGGAGCAGCCGGCGAAATAGGCCACTTTATTTGCGGCACCGGGCGCCGGCTTGTGCATCAGTCCCTGCCGGCGGGCCCAGGTGTCGAAGGACGCCTCCGGAAATGTCGGCAGGCGGCGATCTTCATGGATGCCAGCCACCCGTTTGAGCAGCCTGCCCGTCTTGTCGTTGGCCAGCATCCGGTTGGCCAGGTGCGGAAACAAGCCGCATAGCTTTCCCGTGCGCGCAACATCTTCCAGCAGGCGGGACCCCAGCGCCAGGCCGTCGCGTTCGACAAACCGCGCCTTGGCCTCGATAATGCCGGCCCGGATGTCCGGGCAGCTGCAGAGCGCGCAATAATTGCAAAGACTCACCAGATCGCGCAGGTCGCCCTTCGCCAGGGGCTGTCCATTTTCCTTGGCCTGATCATGCAGCCGGTAGAGCGCGTCAAAGAACAAGCACTCGGATGCCATCATGTGCCGGCATTGCTCGCAGTCCACGCAGGCCTCGATGACCGCGCTGATTTTCTTTTCCGGTGAGGAGAGAGGGGCGTTCACAATAGCATCTCGAATTTGAAAGACCGTCGCCGGCCTTTGTTGGTTACCAAACCGGATCCAGGATCTTTGGCAGATCGGTGACGGTGTAGGCCGCATCCTGATAAGCGCTGAAGTCCATCCCATCCGCGTAGATGACCATCGGAAGCCGGTAATCTTCCGGATGCCGGCTGCCGTGAATGCGACCATGACCGGCGTGGTCGCTGGTAATGATGATCACAAAATGCTTCCGTTTTTCGATCTTCGTGATCAGGGGCGAAAGGGCGTCATCGATATAGGACAATTCTTCCAGGTATTCCGGCGACAGCCAACCATATTCCGGTCCGACCTGGTCCAGGCCACTGACATGCAGAAAGACGAAATGGGGCCCCGGGCCGTCCATGAACGCTTCCGCCAGATCGATGACGTTGTCTTTGGACCACTGGGGGTCATCCACCGCTTCGTTGACCAGGTAACCCAGCTTCTGTTTGGAATAAAAATAGCCCGTCCGGTAACCGCTGTTTTGGGCACGATTGAAAATGGTCGGCCGGCTCACCGTGGGTTCGCCCGGTTGCCAGCGATTGTCCTGCTTCCCGCTCGCGTTAGGCGACAACCCCGTGAACATGGCCGTATGGGCGATCAAGGTCAGCGGGGGGTCCGTGCTTTGCCCCGCCATCGTATAGGCACCTTGGCGCATCACGCGCTGCAGGGTCGGAAGGTCTCCGGCACGCAGCGCTTCGGGGTGCAGCGCATCAATGGAAATGATCAGCACGTTATGCAAAGCGCTCGTCGCGGGCGCCGCCACCAACAAAACCGTGAGGAATCCGCCAACCATCAGCGCGCGTATATCTATGCTTCGCGTCATTCCGAACATCACCATCAGGCCTCCCAGAAAGGCCGCAAGACAAAATACACCCCGAAGATCCCGATCGCCACGCCGCCCAGGCGTCGGAACCAACGGCTGCCCTGCTGGAAACGGGCGGTTTGCAGCAAACGTTGCACCAAGGCCATGGAACTGCCGGCGACGACAATCGGGATGCAATGCCCGATGCCGAAGAGCACGATGTAAAGCAACCCCCGGGCGATCTCCTGCTGAATGGTGATAAAAGCCAGCATCGGTGCGATAAAACCGAAGGTGCAGGCCCCTGAGAGAAGGCCGTAGAGCAGCCCCAGCACAAAGGCGCCGGACAGTCCGCTCAGGTTGAAGCGCTGCAGCGAACCACCGGATACCGAACAGGCCCTTATCCCGATCATATCCAGCGCCACCCAGATCAGGACCGCCCCGACAAGGATGGTCCAATAGGGTCCGATCTCGCCCAACATGCGCCCCAGCCATGCACAGACGATTCCCACACAGGCGATGGTGACAAAAAGCCCGACTGTAAAACAAACCGAATACTGGACCGCCTGGCCGGCGCGCAACACGCGCTTCTGGCCGGCCACGTAGCTGACGACCAGGGGAATGGAGGCCAGGTGGCAGGGGCTGAAGAGGACGCTGATCACACCCCACAAAAAACATCCCACGAGCGCCAGGGGCGTTTCGGTGGTCATCCATTGGTTTACTGTCAGAAAAAAGGTGTCAAGCACGTTGTCTCACTTCACAATGGGCCAGCCCCGAAGGCGCTAGACGCTGTAATCGGGCTTATGGAACCGCCTTGGGAGGCACACCAAGCTTTTGCAGCTTTGCCACAATGCTTTTCTCATCCATAAAGCCGAGGTGTCGGTAGACCTCCTTGCCTTCGTTGTCATAAAAAATCTGGGTGGGAATGGCACGAATACCGAATTTCTTGCCAAGACCGGGATCTTTCCAGACGTCGAGAAAAATGATCGCCGCCCGCCCTTCATAATCTTTTTGGACTTTGGCGATAATGGGCGCCATCATCTTGCAGGGGACGCACCGGTCAGCACCCAGATCGACCATGGTGACCATTCCCGCGACCGGGATTTGACCGGTATCCCCCGCCGGCAGAGGGCCGCTGAACGCCAGCACCAGCAGAATACAACAGAAACACACGATAGTGGGTATTTTCATTCGACAGCTCCTCACGGTGAGCAATTGCGTCTGCGTATATAATAGAATCTCGGCTGCATCCGTATCTTTACACCATTATGGCCCGATATTCGCCATAAAAATCCCGATCAGCGCTCGCGCAGCAGGGTTGCCGGTGGCGCCCGATAGACCACCCGCATGGCCGGCAGGGCTGCCATCAGGGCCGTTGCCACGATCAGTGGCAGTGAAAAGGCCAGGGCGCCCCAGTCCACCCCGTAAAGAAAAGTCCATCCGAAAGACTGCCGGTTGATGACGAAAACCAGAAGATAGGACAGGATAAACCCGCACATCAGCCCCCCGATTTCACCCACCGCCACCATGAAGACCGCCTCCCACAGGATCATTCCCCGGATCTGGCCCAGGCTGCCGCCCACGGCGTACACCGTATTCAGCTCCCGCGTTCTTTCCAGCACCAGAACCGTCAGGGTCGTCGTTATCCCCAGAGCGGCCACCACCAGGGCAATGATCAGCAGCACCGTGGTAATCGCAAAGGTCTCGTCGAAAATCTTCAGGACGCCCGCCCGCAAATCACGCCCGGCCAACATATCCAGCCGGTCGCCGAATCGCAGCCGCAGATCGTCCTGCAGGTGTTCTATGGCCGGGCCTTGCGCGACACCGCGATCCC
>Ga0316195_10000820_pt1 | contig 13178 bp, 12 predicted proteins | sample Phised1_MG_FD_204937 | JGI IMG/M metagenome (GOLD analysis project Ga0316195, IMG submission 204937) | Coastal sediment microbial communities from Maine, United States - Phippsburg sediment 1 | ecosystem: Environmental > Aquatic > Marine > Coastal > Sediment | place: USA: Maine | collected... | reverse complement strand
CGCCGGCGTCATGTCCACGAACATGTTTATCGGGACGCAGCCCGCGAGGAGGTCCGACACGTCGGCCGTGATGCCGGTCGCGTTGCAGGCGCGCATGCCGAGGGCCAGCTTGTCCAGGTTGATCTGGTTGACCGAGTTGAAGGTGGCCTCATTCTTCGCCCAGGAGGCGAAGGAATCCCAGCTCCAGCCGTTGGCGAAGTCCCCGTCCAGCCCGGCGCCGACGCGGGTGGTCTCCACGTGCTGGACGTTGTCGCGCTGGCCGACTGCATCGAACACGTTGTTGATGCGGAAATCCGAGCCGGAGAACAGGATCCCGAAGGGATTCACCGCCGGGTTGTTCGGAATGATGAAGCCGCGGCTGCCCTGGACGATCGGCACGACTGCCGAGAACAGCTGGTCCGAATCGCGCTCGTTGTACAGCGCCTCGAGACGGAAGCGCAGGCTGTCGCCGATCAGGGTCTTGTTCTGCAGGTAGATGGAGCCAAGGGTCAACGGCGCCACCGTGTAGTTGTTGTAGTAGCGGTTGAAGACGTCGGTCGCCGCATTGCCTGCCCGCCAGTTGGCGATGACGTTGCCGTCCGTTCCCGGATCGCGGGTAATGCCGACGGTCGGCGTGAAGGGCGGCAGGCCGGGAACGCCAGCCAGTCCGGTTTCCCTGAACAGGCCCTCGGTGGTGCCGGTAGAGAGGCCGTTCAACGGCACCGCGCTGATCTTGCGGTCCTGCGTGTAGATCGGCTTCTGGTCGCTGTAGCTCAGCGCGAGCATCCAGTTGCTCTCGCCGAAGGTCTTGCCAAGCAGCAGGTCGCCGCTGACGGTATCGCGGTCGTTCTCGCTGCTGATGCCGTAGTAGGCCTTGACCCGCGCACCCTCGAAAGTGTCGTAGGTGTGCATGTTGACGACGCCGGCAATGGCGTCGGCGCCGTAGATGGCGGTCGCGCCGTCCTGCAGGACCTCGACACGCTCGATGATCACCTGCGGGATCGTGTTGAGGTCGACGAAATCGCGGAAGCCGCGGGTGCCAGCCCCATTGACCCACCGGTGCCCGTTGACCAGGACCAGGCTGCGGTTCTCGCCAAGGTTGCGCAGGTTCAGGCTGCTGGTGCCGTGGCTGGTGCCCGCCGAGCCGTTCATGTTCAGGCTGGAGCCGACCGATGGCAGCGACTGCAGGGTCTCGCCGATGGTGACCGAGCCGTCGATCCTCAGGTCCGCCTCGCTGAGCGTCTGGACCGGGCTGCTGGACACCTCGTCCTTGCGCTTGATGCGCGAACCCACGACCACGACCTCCTGGAGCGCGTCGCCTTGGGCGCCCATCGGGGCAGCGGCCTCTTCCTCGGCCAGGGCCTGGCCACCGCTCGCGCCGAATCCCGCCAGGGCGAGCGTCACCGCCATCGCAAGGGTCTTGGACTGCTTCGGCAAGGGCTTGGTCATCGTCGCGCTCTCCAGATGTGTGTGGGCAATATGGCGCCAACCGCGTGGCGCCTTCCGCTCGATCGAGCTGAATCCTAGGCAGCCTGGCCATGTCATGCAATCTGATGCTATTTTGATATCATCCCATCACGTTTTGTTATGGTATGACCATGGAGCACCCGGCCCTCACCACCAACCTCAGGAGCCTCGAATGCTTCAGGGCCATCATCACCAGCGGTTCGGCCACCGCGGCGGCCAAGCAACTCGGGCTGACCCAGCCCGCGGTCAGCCGTTTACTCGGGCTGCTGGAAGCCAGCGTGGGCTTCGAGCTCTTCCACCGCCGCAAGGGGCGGCTGATACCCACCGAGGAGGCACTCGCCTTTCACCGTGAGGTCGACATCGCCCTGCAGAGCTTCGACCGGGTTTCGCGCCTGGCGAGAAACCTGAAAAACGAGAATTTCGGCGTCCTGAGCATCGTCTCTCCGCCCAGCTTCGCGGAAAGTATCCTCTCGCGGGTCATCTCCAGGTTCATCGTCGAGCATCCTGGTGTACAGGTCAGCCTCGATTCCCAGAGCGTCGAGACCGCGCGCGACATGGTGACGCTACGGGCCGTCGACTGCGGCTTCGTGAAGCTGCCGGTCGACTTCCCGGGCCTGGCCTGCGAGACGCTGATTCGCGCCGGGACGCTCTGCGCCTTGCCGGCCGACCACCGGCTGAGCCAGAAGCAGATCGTCAGCGTGCGGGACCTCGATGACGAGCCGCTGATCCTGCTCGGCCAGGGCCGCGCTTCGCGACAGCAGATCGACGATGCGTTCGCCGAGGCCGGCGTAAGTATGAATGTACGTGTCGAGACCCACACGGTGGGAGCCGCCTGTGCCTTCGCGCGCGGCGGCACCGGGATCGCCATCGTCAACGAGATGCTCGGCGTCCAGTACGCCGGCAAAGGCATCGCACTCAGGCGGTTTTCCCCGGACTTCGTGCACGAATACGGCTTCATGACCTCGTCCGACACGCCGATGACGCGCGTCACGGGACGCTTCCTCGCGTACTGCAAGGAGTTCTTCGAGGCCAACAAGCAGGCCTTCACCATCGGCCCGTAGCGGACGCGCGCTCCAGCTGGCCTGCTAACATCCCCTGCAAGTGCCGCAGGACAACAAGCCGGGCCTGTGCATTTCGGGCTTTACCGATGCCACGGCCACGGCCCGCATGGTCTAAAGCAGCCACAAGAAGGGGTTTCGGGTTTTGGCTCCAAGACTTCGCATCAAGCTCCGGCGTGGCCTGGACCTGCCGGTTGAAGGCTCCCCGCGCCAGGAGATCGGCGTGGCGCTACCGGTATCGCATGTCGGCATCGTCGGCCGCGATTATCCGGGACTGCGGCTCGGGCCGCTGGTCGAGGAAGGTGCGCGGGTCGCGCTCGGCGAGCCCGTGCTGCGCGATCGTGCCGATCCCCGGATCACCTGCACGGCCCCTGCAGCCGGCCTCGTCGTCGCCATCAACCGGGGCGAACGCCGGTCGCTGCGCTCGGTGGTCATTCGCATCGACGGCGACGAGCAGCATGAGTTCGACGCCTACCGCTCCAGCGAACTCGACTCGCTCGACCGCGAACTGGTGACCCGGCAGCTGTGCGAATCCGGCCTCTGGCCGGGCCTGCGGATGCGGCCCTTCAACAAGGTCGCGGCCCCGGGCAAGGTTCCGTTCGCCATCACGGTCACGGCCATCGACACGAACCCGCTTGCGCCCGATCCGAAGCTTGTCATCGCCGGCCGGTCGCAGGATTTCGCCGACGGCCTGCGCGTGATTTCGCGGCTGACCGACGGGATGCTGTACGTCTGTTGTGCGCCCGGCGCGGCGCTCCCGACGCCCGAAGCGCCGCACATGATCACGGCGGAGTTCGAGGGCCCGCATCCAGCCGGCCTGGCCGGCACGCACATGCACATGCTCTGCCCGGTCGGCACGCACCGCAGCGTCTGGCACGTCGGCTACCAGGACGTGATCGCGATCGGCTCGCTGTTCACGACGGGATGCCTGCCCACCGAGCGCATCGTGTCCCTCGGCGGGCCGATGCTGAAGGATCCACGGCTCGTCAGCACCCGGCCGGGCGCCTCGCTCGCCGACCTGCTGCGGGGGGAATTGCAGGCCGGCGAATCGCGCGTGGTGTCGGGTTCGCTGCTCGGCGGCTCGGAAGTCACGGACTGGGGTGCGTATCTCGGTCGCTACGACAACCAGGTGACCGTCCTGCCAGAGGGCCGCGAGCGCGAGTTCCTGGGCTGGATCGCGCCGGGCCGCAACAAGTATTCCGTCACCAACGCCTACCTCTCGGCGCTGCGCCGGAGTTTGCCGTTCAGGTTCACCACCAACCAGAACGGCAGCGCCCGGGCGATGATCCCGATCGGTTCCTATGAGCGCGTGATGCCGCTGGACATCCTGCCGACGCAGTTGCTGCGCGCGCTGCTCGTCGGCGACGCCGAGTCGGCGATGGAACTCGGCTGCCTGGAACTCGCGGAAGAAGACCTGGCCTTGTGCACCTTTGTCTGCCCCAGCAAGTACAACTACGGGCCGTTGCTGCGGACCCTGCTCGACCAGATCGAGAAGGAAGGCTGATGCGCCCGATCAGGAAGATGCTCGACCGCCTGGAGCCGCTGTTCAGCCGCGGCGGGCGCCTGGAGCAGTTCGGCGCCTTGTTCGAGATGGTAGACACCATCCTCTACACACCCTCGGTCGTGACGCCCGGCGCACCGCACGTGCGCGACGCGATCGAACTGAAACGCGTGATGATCTTCGTCGTGCTGGCGGTGCTGCCCGCCACGCTGATGGGCATGTACAACGTCGGGCACCAGGCGAACTTCGCGCTCGACGCGGCGAATCTGGCCGGCTCGGGCTGGCGCATCGAATTCCTGCAGGCCCTCGGCGTCGGCATCCGGCCGGATGACATTGCGGCCTGCCTGCTGCACGGCGCGCTGTACTTCCTGCCGATCTACATCGTCACCCTGGCCGCAGGCGGCCTGTGGGAGGTCGTCTTCGCGGCCACCCGCAACCACGAGGTCAACGAAGGCTTCCTGGTTACTTCGATACTATTTGCGCTGACGCTGCCGGCGACCGTACCGCTGTGGCAGGTTGCCCTGGGCGCTTCCTTCGGCGTGGTCTTCGGCAAGGAAATTTTCGGCGGCACCGGCAAGAACTTCCTGAACCCCGCGCTCGTCGGCCGTGCCTTCCTGTTCTTTGCCTATCCTGCCGAGATGTCCGGCAATGTCTGGGTCCCGGTGGACGGCTACACCGGCGCCACGGCGCTCGCGCTCGCCAGCTCCGGCGGCCTCGACGCCATCCAGGCCGCCGGGATTACCTGGAAGGACGCGTTCATCGGCAACCTGCAGGGCTCCATGGGCGAGACCTCGACGCTCGCCTGCCTCATCGGTGCCGCCTTCCTGATGTACACGCGCGTCGCCTCGTGGCGAATCATGATCTCCGTGCTGCTCGGCATGATCGGCACGACCCTGGTGTTCAATGCCTTCGGCAGCCCGGACAACCCGTTCAACGCGGTGCCCTGGTACTGGCACGCCGTGCTCGGCGGCTACGCCTTCGGCCTGGTCTTCATGGCGACCGACCCGGTCAGCGCCGCGATGACCGACACCGGCCGCTGGATCTACGGCCTGGTGATCGGTTTCATGGTGAGCCTGGTCCGTGTCGTCAACCCGGCCTACCCTGAGGGCATGATGCTGGCGATCCTGTTCGGCAACGCCCTGGCACCGCTGATCGATTATGGCGTGGTGCGGGCCAATATCCGGCGGAGGTTGCGTCGCGATGCCGCCTGATGCCACAACGAAAGCGGGCGGTGGGCCGATCCAGGCTTTCCGCGCCCTGCCGGCCGACAGCGCGATCCGCGCCTTCGCGATCGTGATCGCGGTCTGTGTCGTGTGCTCCGTGCTGGTGTCCGCCGCCGCCGTGGTGCTTGCGCCGATCCAGCACGAGAATGCGCTGAAGGTCAGGAAGCGGCAGATCCTGCAGGCGGCCGGCCTGCTGGAACCCGACCGCGAGATCAACCAGCAGTTTGCGCAGATGACGCCCCGCATGGTCAGCCTGGACAGCGGCGAGTACGTCGAGGCAGGCGACCCGGTCGATTTCGACGTCGCCAGGGCCTCCCGCGAACCGCAGACGAGCAGCGCCGTGCCGGCGGAATCGGACATCGCGAAGATACGCAGGCGGCCCGCAGCGATGCCGGTGTACCTGGTCGAGAAGGCCGGCAGGGTCGAGACCATCGTATTGCCGGTCCACGGTTACGGCCTCTGGTCCACGCTCTACGGCTTCCTCGCACTCGACGGCGACGGCCGCACCGTCAAGGGCATCAGCTTCTACCAGCACGGCGAGACCCCGGGACTCGGCGCGGAAATCGACAACCCGACCTGGCAGGCGAAGTGGACCGGCAAGCAGGCCCTGGCAGGCGACGGCACGGTGCTGCTGGCGATCGTCAAGGGCGAGCCCCGCGGCGAGGATGCCGCCCATCAGGTGGATGGCCTGGCCGGTGCCACGCTGACCGCGCGCGGGGTGGAGAACCTGGTCCGCTACTGGCTGGGCAAGCAGGGCTTCGGCCCGTACCTGTCCCGCCTGCGGGCGACGGAGGGAGGACCGCCTGATGAAAGCTGAATCCAGGAAGGCGCTGTTCGAGCCGATCATCGAGAACAACCCGGTGATCCTGCAGGTGCTGGGCATCTGTTCGGCGCTGGCGGTGACCTCGCGGCTGCTGCCATCGCTGATCATGTCGCTGGCACTGACGGCCGTGACCGCCTTTGCCTGCATGGCGATCAGCCTGGTGCGCAAGGCGGTGCCGGGCAACGTCCGCATCATCGTGCAGATGACCATCATCGCCTCGCTGGTGATCGTCGTGGACCAGCTGCTGCGCGCCTACCTGCCCGAGGTGAGCCGACAGCTGTCGGTGTTCGTCGGCCTGATCATCACCAACTGCATCGTGCTCGGCCGCGCCGAGGCCTTCTCCATGAAGAACGGCCCCTGGCTGAGCTTCCTCGATGGCCTCGGCCACGGCCTCGGCTACAGCGCGATCCTGATCATCGTCGCCACGGTGCGTGAGCTGTTCGGGACCGGATCGCTGCTCGGCGCCCAGCTGCTGCCGCTGAAGTCGGCCGGCGGCTGGTACGAACCCAATGGCCTGCTGGTGCTGGCACCGAGCGCGTTCTTCCTGATCGCGGCGATCATCTGGGCCGTGCGCAGCTGGAAGCCGGCACAGCAGGAGAAGCCGGAGTTCCGGATCCGCGTCGTGCACGGGACCGAGGTGTCGTGATGGAGCACTACATCAACCTCGCCATCAAGGCGATCTTCATCGAAAACCTGGCGCTGTCGTTCTTCCTCGGGATGTGCACCTTCCTGGCCATCTCGCGCAAGGTGCAGACGGCCATCGGCCTCGGCGCCGCGGTCATCTTCGTCCAGGCCGTCACGGTGCCGCTCAACGCGCTGATCTATCACAACCTGCTCGGCCCCGGCGCGTTGGCCTGGGCGGGGCTGTCGGCGATCGACCTGAGTTTCCTGGGCCTGATCACCTACATCGGCGTCATCGCCGCGTCGGTCCAGATCCTGGAGATGTTCCTGGATCGCTATGCGCCGGCGCTCTACCACGCCCTGGGCATTTTCCTGCCGCTGATCACGGTCAACTGCGCCATCCTCGCGGGATCGCTGTTCATGGTGGAACGCAACTACAACTTCGGCGAGAGCGTCGTCTACGGCGTGGCCAGCGGCGCCGGCTGGGCGCTCGCCGTCGTGATGCTCGCCGCCGTGCGCGAGAAGCTCAAGTACAGCGACGTGCCTGACGGCCTGCAGGGTCTCGGCATCACCTTTGCCACGGCCGGCCTGATCGCGATGGCCTTCCTCGCCTTCTCCGGCATTCAGTTATAGGCCCGGGCATGGAACCAGCCTCATTCCAGCTGCAGATCCTCCTCGGCGTCGGCGTCTTCACGGCCATCGTGCTGCTGCTGGTCGTCGTGATCCTGTTCGCCCGCTCGAGGCTGGTGGCTCAGGGCAAGGTCACGATCCAGGTGAACGCAGAGCGCGAGATCGAGACCAGCGCCGGCACCAAGTTGATGAGCGCGCTGGCGGACGCCGGCCTGTTCGTCTCCTCGGCCTGCGGCGGCGGCGGTACCTGCGGCCAGTGCCGCGTGCGGGTGCTCGAGGGCGGCGGCGAGATCCTGCCGACGGAACGCACGCATATCTCGCGGGGCGACGCTGCGCGCGGCGTGCGCCTGGGCTGCCAGACCGTCGTCAAGCAGCCCATGCGGATCGAGGTACCGCGCGAAGTCTTCGGCGTGAAGCGCTGGACCTGCAAGGTCCGCTCGAACCACAACGTTGCGACCTTCATCAAGGAACTGGTGATGGAGTTGCCGGAAGGCGAGGAACTCGACTTCCGTGCGGGCGGCTACATCGTCATCGAGGCGCCCCCCTACGAGCTGAGCTTCCGCGATTTCGACGTCGAGCAGCGCTTCCATCCCGACTGGGATCGCTACAACATCTGGCGCTACCGCGCCGTCAATACGGAGACGGTCGCGCGGGCCTATTCGATGGCGAACTACCCGCTGGAAAAAGGCGTCGTGATGCTGAACGTGCGCATCGCGACCCCGCCGCCGGGCGCGGCGGAGGACATTCCACCGGGCATCGTCTCCTCATGGATCTTCTCCCTGAAACCCGGCGACACCGCCATCGTATCCGGACCCTTCGGCGAGTTCTTCGCCAGGGAAACCGAAGCGGAGATGGTCTTCGTAGGCGGCGGCGCGGGCATGGCGCCCATGCGCTCGCACATCTTCGACCAGCTGGAGAGGCTGCAGACCAAGCGCAAGATCACGTTCTGGTACGGTGCGCGCAGCATGCGCGAGATGTTCTACGTCGAGGACTTCGACAGGCTGCAGGAGAAGTACCCGAATTTCTCCTGGCACGTCGCGCTGTCCGAGCCGATGCCGGAAGACAACTGGAGCGGCGCGACCGGCTTCATCCACCAGGTCCTGCACGATCAGTACCTCGCCGACCACCCGGCCCCGGAAGACTGCGAGTATTACCTCTGCGGCCCGCCGGTGATGACCAGCGCAGTGATCAACATGCTGGACAACCTGGGTGTCGACCGGGAGCACATCCTGATGGACGACTTCGGGGCCTAGGGACGCGCGCCGCCCCATGAATCTTCTGCCACGACTCCGGTGGCCGGCTCTCGGCACGGCGGCGCTTGTCCTGCTGGCCGCCTGCGCCCGCCCGCCCGCAGACATCGTGCTCTCCGGCCCGACCATGGGGACCACCTGGCACCTGCGCGCCATTGCGCCCGCCGCCGGCCCCGACGCGGCCGCGATCGCCGAGCTGTTGCGCAGGACCCTGGAGGAAGTCGACCTGGCCATGTCCACCTACAGGCCGGATTCCGCGATCTCCCGGTTCAACGCCAGCGACTCCGTGGAGTGGTTCGACGTCCCGCAGGCCCTGGCCGACACCGTCGTCGAGTCACTGCGCATCGGCGCGCTCAGCGGCGGCGCATTCGACATCACGATCTCGCCGCTCGTGAGCCTTTGGGGCTTCGGCACAGGGACGCCGCGGCAACAACCGCCCAGCGACGAGGAGATCGCCGCGGCGCTCGCCATCACCGGCCAGGGCAAGCTGGCGGCGAGCGAGAGACCGCCGGCCCTGCGCAAGGCCGAGCCCGCACTCAGGCTCGATCTCGACGCCATCGCACCGGGCTATGCAGTGGACCTGGTGGCGGAGCGGCTGCAGGCCAGCGGCATCGACAACTACATGATCGAGATCGGCGGCGAGGTCCGCGTGCACGGCCGCAACGCGCAGGGCGAGGCCTGGCGCATCGGCGTCGAACGGCCCGACGAGGAGGGACGCAGCGTGGCGCGCGTGCTGCACCTGGAGGACATGGCCGTGTCCACCTCCGGGGACTATCGCGATTTCTTCGAGGCCGACGGACAGCGCTATTCGCATACGCTCGATCCGCGCAGCGGCCGGCCGGTGACCCATGCGCTGGCTTCCGTGACGATCCTCAGGCCCACCGCCGTCGAGGCGGACGGCGTCGCCACCGCCCTGAGCGTACTCGGGCCGGACGAAGGCTACGACCTCGCCGAAAGCCAGGGCTGGGCCGCGCTGTTCATCCAGCGGACAGACGTCGGCTTCAGGCAAAGGGAAACCAGCGCTTTCACAACGGCGACCAAGGCGCGAGAATCGACCCCATGACCGTCATCGTCATTTCGCTCGTGGTATTCCTGCTGGCCGCCGCCGGCCTGTCGCTCGGGCTGATGCTCGGCCGTGGCGGCATCCGCGGCGGCTGCCGGGGCGTGAGCGCCTCCGGGGATGCCGATCCCTGCGTTTGTGCAGAACCCTGTCCGCGGAAGAAGCGGGCGATGGCCCGGGCCGCAGGCCTGGCCGAGGAGATGCAGCCTTGAGCAAGAAAAAAACGATCCTGGCGCGCGACTACATGACCAGCGCCGTGGCGACCCTGACGCCGGACATGAACCTGCTGGAGGCGGTCCAGGTGCTGCTCGAGAGGCGCATCTCCGGCGCCCCGGTAGTCGACGGCACGGGCAACCTGGTCGGGATCCTGTCGGAAAAGGACTGCCTGCGGGCTTCGCTGAATGCCACCTACTACGGCGACCTGGGCGGGCTGGTGGCCGACCATATGCAGCACGAGGTCGCCACGGTCAGTGACGACACGGGAATCTTCGACGTCGCGAGACTGTTCATCGACGGCCACTTTCGTCGCTACCCGGTCGTGCATGGACATCACCTGGTCGGCCAGATCAGCCGGCGTGACGTGCTGCGCGCGCTGAGGGACCTGTCCCAGTCCGAGTGACGCGGGGCCTGGCGCGGCGGCCTCAGGCGGGCGAGAGATACACGCGCTTGTTGCGCCGGCCCTTGCTCTCGACCTTGGTCACGATGACCTGGCCGATCTCGCCGGTCGCGGCGACGTGTGTCCCGCCGCAGGGCTGCAGATCCACCCCGTCGATGTCCAGCAGCCGGATGCGGCCGACGCCGCGCGGCGGCTGTACCGACATCGTGCGGATCAGTTCCGGTTGTCGATCGAGTTCCTCGTCCGTGATCCAGCGCGAGCGAACCTCGCGGTTCGCGGCCACCAGGGCATTGACCGCCTCGGTGACCCGATCCTTGTCGATCTCTTCCTGGGTATCGAAATCGAGCCGGCTGCGCTCGGCGCCGATCTGCCCGCCGGTCACGCCATGGCGCAACACCGAGCCGAGCAGGTGCAGGGCGGTGTGCATGCGCATGTGGGCGTGGCGACGGTCCCAGTCGATGATCGCGGTCACCGTCTCGCCGACACCCGGGGCGGTCACGCCCGGCTCCAGCTTGTGCAGGATCCGTCCGCCCTCGCCCTTGCGCGTATCAACGACCCGCCACGCGCGGCCGTCGGCCGCCCGGAGCAGCCCGGTGTCGCCCGGCTGGCCGCCGCCGAGCGGGTAGAAGACGCTGCGGTCCAGGACGACGCCATCGGACCCCGCCTCGACGACCTGCGCGGAGCACTCACGCAGGTAGGCATCCTGCTGGAACAGGGGATCGGTGACAGGACTCATCATGGATGACCTCGCGGGCTCTCGCTGTCCGCCCCGGTGCAGGTGAAGCGCAGGATTGTAGCTCACCTGCGCGTCCGCACTCCCCAGGTAGCCACTTCAGGCTCGGCTCGGCATCATTACGCCACAATTGGAATGCCCGCCCGGAGGTCTGAGCGCCCATGCCTTGGTCCCGCTTGCCCGGTTTGCTCGCGCTCCTTCTGCTGTCCAGCGCGGTCCCGGCCTACGATCTGGACGAGAGCTGGTCGCTGACTGGCGTCCTGGCTGCGGCCGGTCAGTGTCAGCAGATCTCGGGCGGGGCGACTCGCTCGACCTGCCGTGGCGGAATGCCCCTGCAACCGGAAATCATCTTTCGCCCCGACGATTCGAACGAGTTTGCGGTGAAGCTGGGCTTTGCGGCAGGCAACGCCCTCGGGCCAGTTTCGCCCTTTGCGGTCGCCACCTGGGCCGCCGATCTCGAGGACGACGTCCGGCACATCAACGGCAGCGGACGTAGCCATTTGCTCACGGCCTGGTACCGGCACAGCTTCGACCTCGGCCCAGAGGAGTCAGCGCATGTCACCGCAGGCATCATCGACGGCGCCGATTTCCTGGACGAGAACGCCTACGCGAATGACGAATACACGCAGTTCATGAATGCCGCACTGGTCAATGGCCCCAGCGGATACGTGCCGTCCTATGGGACCGGGACGGCCCTTGAGTGGGATGACGGACCCTGGTCACTGCGCGGCGTCTACATGCGCATCGACGGCCCGGATGCGGACCAGACCCATGACTACCTTGGGCTGCAGGGCGGATACCGGGTAAACATGCCGTTCGGCCGGGGTGAATACCGGCTGATCCTGCAGCACTCCAGCGCCGATTTCCCCGCGGCCGGCGAAGACGGAAAGGCTTCCTTGCGCGCGTGGATCGTCTCTGCGGACCAGCAGCTCGGCGACGTCATCGGAGTCTGGGCACGGTTCGGCCGGCAGGATAATGCAGCCGAAGTCCGCTTCGAGTCGGTGTATTCCGGTGGCCTTTGCCTGCAGGGCCGGCCATGGGGCCGGCCGGCGGACAACGTTGGCCTTGGCCTGGCGGTAGCGCATGGCGGCAACATGGAGACCGACCAACTGCGGGTTGTCGAACTCTACTATCGCGCCGAGCTGACGGCTGTGACGGCGGTAACCGCCGACTTGCAGCATGTCAGCGAGCGCACCGGCGACAGCGATGTCGCGACTTCCGGCTGGATCGGCGGCCTAAGGGTGACGTTCACCTTCTGATGCCGGCGTGCCGGAACCAGCGGTTACCCGCAGGATCGGCAAGACGTATCTGGGTATCATGTGCTGCCGGCCAGCTGCCACGGTGCCGACAGCAGCAATCTCGGGGGTTTTCATACATGGATTTCGACTACTCGCCGCGCGTCGAGCAACTCCGGAAACAGGTTCGCGAATTCATGGACGAATACGTCGTCCCGCGGATACCCGAGTACGACCGCGAGGTCGCGGCCGGCAACCGCCATCCGGCGTTCCTGGAGGACCTCAAGGCCCTGGCTCGCTCGGAGGGCCTGTGGAACCTGTTCCTGCCGGGACTCAAGGACGACGAGCCGGGCCAGCGGCTGACCAACCTGGAATACGCGCCGCTGGCGGAGATCATGGGGCGCGTGATGTGGGCTTCCGAGGCCTTCAACTGCAGCGCGCCGGATACCGGCAACATGGAGATCCTGCACCTGTTCGCGACACCCGAGCAGCGCCAGCGCTGGCTGCTGCCCCTGCTGGAAGGGCAGATCCGCTCCTGCTTCGCGATGACCGAGCCGGACGTGGCCTCCTCCGACGCCACCAACATCCAGACGTCGATCCGCCGCGAGGGCGACGACTACGTCATCAACGGGCGCAAGTGGTTCATCTCCGGCGCGGGCAATCCGCTCTGCAAGGTTTCCATCGTCATGGGCGTGACCGACCCGGACGGGCCGATGCACCGCCGCCAGAGCATGGTGCTGGTGCCGCTGGACGCGCCGGGCGTCACGATCGTGCGTGACCTGCCGGTGATGAACCATTACTCGGCCGAAGGTCACTGCGAAATCACCTACCGGGACGTGCGCGTGCCGGTGACCAACCTGCTGCACGAGGAAGGGGCCGGCTTTGCGATTGCCCAGGCGCGACTCGGGCCGGGACGGATCCACCATTGCATGAGGTCCATCGGCCAGTGCGAACTGGCGCTGGAGCTGATGTGCGAGCGCGC
>Ga0316195_10000819_pt1 | contig 13193 bp, 12 predicted proteins | sample Phised1_MG_FD_204937 | JGI IMG/M metagenome (GOLD analysis project Ga0316195, IMG submission 204937) | Coastal sediment microbial communities from Maine, United States - Phippsburg sediment 1 | ecosystem: Environmental > Aquatic > Marine > Coastal > Sediment | place: USA: Maine | collected... | reverse complement strand
CGTGCGCTTCTCACCGGCGATGTCAATCCCCAATGGCCGGTGCGCGTCTGTCACGGCGGCGCACGCACCCACCCGGCGACGGCGGGCCCTGCCCGACCAGCCTCCGGACGCGGGATCGCTCACGGGCACGCGCGCGGACTCACCGGGCCGGCCATGCTCCGTGCCGCCGAGGGCGGTCGGCGGTCCATGCGACGATGGAACGGTTCAACCTTCCTCGATGACACCCGCGGCGTTGTCCACGATGACAGGGCTCGCGAAGTAGGTCACCGAGGGTTCTGCGCCGTAGCGATCCTTGATGAAGCTCCTCCACGCCGCGCTGTACATGCGTTCGGCGTCGCTGCGCGAGTTCCAGAGGTAGACGCCTCCCACCGAGTTGCCGTCCTCGGCGAGCAGGTAGTACTTGCGGATCAGGCCTGGGACCTCGCGGTACCGCGGCGCGGTCGCCGCAAAGAGCTGGCGGGCCGCATCGTGCGTCAAGTGCGCCGGGACGGGGAACTGAACGAATGCAGTGATCATGGCTTGCCTTCTGGTGGACTTGCGGCCATTCTGATGAATGCAATGGGGGAGTTCAAACGACGATTTCTCAACGTCCCATGACATCAAGGAATGGATAGAAAGCCGCGCCCGCACCTGTCGCTCGCCCTGCTCAAGGGCTTCGAGGCGGCGGCGCGGCACCTCAGCTTCACGCGCGCGGGCGAGGAACTGTCCCTGACGCAGTCAGCCGTCAGTCGCGAGATCAAGAAGCTCGAGGAGCAACTCGGGCACCCGCTGTTCGACCGCATCCATCGTGGCTTGCGCCTCACCCCGCCGGGGCACGTGTTGTACCGGGCCGTCGGGGAGGCCTTGAAGCTCATCGACGAAGCGACTGATCGCCTAGGCGGCTCTGCGGCGATGGAGACGCTCACCGTCACGACGAGCGCGCCGCTCGCCTCGATTTGGCTGGTACCCAAGATCTCGCGCTTCCTTCGCCTCCATCCGGAAGTCGACGTGCGCTGTATTGCCGCCAATCAGTGGCTCGACCTGGACCGGGAACGGTGCGATGTTGCGCTGCGCTGGTCGCCCCCCGGCACCACGGTCCCGGATGCAGAGCGCGTCTTCGACGTCAAGATCTTTCCAGTCAGCGCGCCAACCGTCGCGGCGGACAGGTCGCGACCGCTTCGTTCCTTGGTGGACCTTGCGCGCCATGTGCTGCTCGACCTGGAGACGACGACCGGGAGCGGACCATGGTCCGACTGGGCGCCGTGGCTGGAGGCGAAGGGTCTCGCCGGCCTGAAGCCCGCGGGTGCGATGCGCTTCTCGCACTATGACCAGGTGGTACAGGCCGCCATCGACGGCAGCGGTGTCGCCGTCGGCCGCAGCCCCCACAACGACCGTCATCTCGGTGACGGGCTTCTGGTGGCTCCGCTGGGTGCCCAGGCCGTGCTCGACTTCGGGTCGTATTTCGTGCGCGTGTCTCCACGCGCGGTCGACCGTCTCATCGTCAGGAAGTTCGTGGCATGGTTGCATGAAGAGATTCGACAGGACGCGCGGTGTCGTGCGCCGGGCCCTGCCCAGCGACGGCTCGCGAGGCGTTGATGCTGGTTGGCCAAGAGGCGCCGGCATGGCCGCCTCGGCGCCATGAAGCGCTCGAGCCTCAGGTCAGCCGCGTCACGCCCGGCAGCGCGCAGGCGTAGATCGCATTGCGCAGCGCGGCGATCGCCTCGTAGCGCGTGAAGCTGCGCCGCCAGGCCAGCACCACGCGGCGCGTGGGCACCGGGTCGGCGAAGCGGACGAAGGCCAGGTGCGGCTGCGGCTCGGCCGGAATCGACAGCTGCGGCACCACCGTGATGCCCATGCCCGACGCCACCATGTACTTGATGGTCTCCAGTGACGAGCCTTCGAAGCTCTTCCGGATGCCTTCGGCGTCGCTGGAAAACCGCGCGTATTCCGGGCAGACCTCGAGCACGTGGTCGCGGAAGCAGTGGCCGGTGCCCAGCAGCAGCATGGTTTCCTGCTTCAGCTCCTCGGCCGGGATGCTCTTGCGCTTGGCTAGGGGGTGATTCCGGGGCACCGCGACCATGAACGGCTCGTCGTACAGCGGCGCCGTGGCGAGGCCGGTTTCCGGGAACGGCTCGGCCATGATGGCGCAGTCCAGCTCGCCTGTGCGCAGCATGTCCAGCAGCTTGGCGGTGAAGTTCTCCTGCAGCACCAGCGGCATCTGTGGCGTCAGCTCGATCGCCTGGCGCACCAGGTCGGGCAGCAGATAGGGCCCGATGGTGTAGATCACGCCCAGCCGCAGCGGGCCCGACAGCGGGTCCTTGCCGCGCTTTGCGATCTCCTTGATGCCCTGCGCCTGCTCGATGACCTGCTGCGCCTGGCGCACGATCTCCTCGCCCACCGGCGTCACGCTGACCTCGTTGCCGCCGCGCTCGAAGATCTTGGTGTCGAGCTCGTCCTCGAGCTTCTTGATCGCCACCGACAACGTGGGCTGGGAGACGAAGCAGGCCTCGGCGGCGCGGCCGAAGTGCCGCTCGCGCGCCACCGCCACGATGTAGCGCAGCTCGGTCAGGGTCATGGGGCTATTCTGGACCAGGCGGCCAGGGCCGCGCCGGCGCGGCTCAGGCCTTCAGGAACTCGGCCTTGCCCCCCAGCCAGCGCGCCACCTGTGCCTGCGCCGCCTGCGGGCGCTCGCGCAGCAGGCGCGGTGCCAGGGCCCGGGCCTGCTGCAGCAGCGCATCGTCGTCGGCGAGGTCGGCGAAGCGCAGCAGCGCGTCGCCGCTCTGGCGCGCGCCCAGGAATTCGCCCGGGCCGCGGATGGCCAGGTCGCGGCGCGCGATCTCGAAGCCGTCGGTGGTCTCGGCCATCGCGCGCAGCCGCGCCTTGGCGGTGTCCGACAGCGGCCCGGCGTACAGCAGCACGCAGGCGCTGGCCACCGCCCCGCGCCCGACGCGCCCGCGCAGCTGGTGCAGCTGCGCCATGCCGAAGCGCTCGGCGTGCTCGATCACCATCAGGCTGGCGTTCGGCACGTCGACGCCGACCTCGATCACGGTGGTGGCCACGAGCACGGCCGTCTGCCCGCTCGAGAAGGCGGCCATCACCGCGGCCTTTTCGGCCGCGGCCATGCGCCCGTGCAGCAGCCCGACCGCGGCGCCCGGCAGGGCCGCGGTCAGCTCGGCATGCGTCTCGGTGGCGTTCTTCAGGTCCAGCGTCTCGGACTCCTCGACCAGCGGGCAGACCCAGTAGACCTGCTTGCCGGCACCGACCTCGTCGCGGATGCGGGCCAGCACTTCGGGCCGGCGTGCGTCGGCGAAGACCTTGGTGACGATCGGCGTGCGCCCGGGCGGCAGCGTGTCGATGGTGCTGACGTCCAGGTCGGCGAAGTAGCTCATCGCCAGCGTGCGCGGGATCGGCGTGGCGCTCATCATCAGCAGGTGCGGCTCCAGGACCTGGTCGTCCAGCTTCTTGCGCAGGGCCAGCCGCTGGGCGACGCCGAAGCGGTGCTGCTCGTCGACGATCGCCAGCCCCAGGCGGGCGAAGGCCACGTCGTCCTGGATCACGGCCTGGGTGCCGACCACCAATGCGGCGCGGCCGTCGGCCACCTGGGCAAGCATCGCCTTGCGCCCCTTGCCGCGACGGCTGCCGGTGAGCCAGGCGGTCGTCAGGCCCAGCGGCTCCAGCCACTGCACCAGCTTGCGAAAGTGCTGTTCGGCCAGGATCTCGGTCGGCGCCATCAGCGCGACCTGCCAGCCGGTTTCGATCGCCGCGGCGGCGGCCAGCGCCGCGACCACGGTCTTGCCGGCACCGACGTCGCCTTGAAGCAGCCGGTTCATCGGCCGCGGCCGCGCCAGGTCGCGCAAGATCTCGTCCGTCACCCGCAGTTGCGCCGGGGTGAGCGCCCAGGGCAGCGCGGCGCGCAGGCGATCGGGCAGGCCGCCGGCCGGTGTCTGCAGCACCGGCGCGCGCAGGCGGGCGCGCTCCGCGCGCGCCATCAGCTGCGACAGCTGCTGGGCCAGCAGTTCGTCGAACTTCAGCCGCTGCCATGCCGGATGGCGGCGGTCCTCCAGCACCGCGGGCGGCGTGCCGGCCGGCGGCTGATGCAGCCCCAGCACGGCGTCGCGCAGTGGGGGCAGGCCGGGCGGCAACAGCTCGCCCGGCCACAGCTCGTGCAGCGGGGCGCGCTGCAATGCCGACGCCACCGCCTTGCGCAGATAGGCTTGCGGCAGCTGCGCGCTGGCCGGGTAGACCGGGGTCAGCACGCGCGGCAGGGGGGAGTCCTCGTCGACCACCTTGACCACCGGATGCACCATTTCGCGCCCGAAGAAGCCGTGCCGCAGTTCGCCGCGCACGCGCAGCAGCCTGCCCGGCGCCCACTGGCGCTGCTGGGCTGGGTAGAAGTGCAGGAAGCGCAGCACCAGGGTCTCGCCGCCGTCCTGCAGGCGCAGCACGAGCTGACGGCGCGGCCGCAGCTCGACGCCCGCCTGCCGCACGACGCCCTGCACCTGCACCGTGTCGCCCTCGCGCGCGTCGGCCAGCGCCACGAGCCGGGTTTCGTCCTCGTAGCGCAGTGGCAGGTGCAGCGCCAGGTCGATATCGCGCACCAGGCCCAGCTTGGCCAGCGCGCGCGCCGGTCCGCTCGCCGGGGGGGCGCGGGTGGGGGCGGACCGGCCAGCCTCGGGCATGGAACAATTCTGCCTGGGTGGACTCCGACCGGAACCGCCTCTACTTGACCCATGATGCCTATTGCCCTTGCGGACTTCGACTTCCAGCTCCCACCGGAGCTGATCGCACAGCACCCGGCGCCGCAGCGCAGCGGCGCGCGCCTGCTGGACGGCACCGGTGCGCTGCCGGCCGACCGCCTGTTCGGCGACCTGCCCGGGCTGCTGCAGGCGGGCGATCTGCTGGTGTTCAACGACACGCGCGTCATCAAGGCCCGACTGATCGGCGAGAAGCTGACCACCGGCGGCGCGGTGGAGGTGCTGGTGGAGCGTGTGCTGCCGGGCGCCGACCTCGGCGTGCACGAGGTCTGGGCGCACCTGCGCGCCAGCAAGTCGCCCAAGGCCGGCACCGCGCTCCGGTTCGGCGGCGCCTTCGACGCCCTGGTGCTGGGCCGGGCCGGGCCCGACGACGCCCTGTTTCACCTTCGGTTCCCCTCCGACGTGCTGGCGCTGTTGCAGGCCCATGGGCATGTGCCGCTGCCGCCCTACATCACGCACGCGGATGCGCCCGACGACGAGCGGCGTTACCAGACCGTGTTTGCGGCGCGGCCCGGCGCGGTGGCCGCGCCGACCGCGTCGCTGCACTTCGACGCCGGCGTGCTGGCGGCGCTGGACGCGTGCGGCGTGCGCCGGGTGCAGATCACGCTGCACGTGGGCGCGGGGACCTTCCAGCCCGTGCGCACCGATCGGGTCGAGGACCACCGCATGCACAGCGAGTGGTTCGAGGTCGGCGCCGACGCGGTGGCGGCGATCGAGGCCACGCGCCGCGCCGGCGGGCGCGTGGTGGCGGCCGGCACGACGGTCCTGCGCGCGCTGGAGTCGGCGGCACGCGGCGGTTCCCTGCGGCCGACCTCGGGCGAGACCGATCTGTTCATCACGCCGGGTTTCGAGTTCCGTGTCGTCGACCGGCTGCTGACCAACTTCCACCTGCCCCGCAGCACGCTGCTGATGCTGGTGAGTGCCTTCAGCGGCCACGCCCATGTGCGGGCGCTGTACCGTCATGCCATCGAGGCGCGTTACCGATTCTTCAGCTATGGCGATGCGATGTGGCTGCAACGGGCGTGAGGGCCGACGGCCTCTTCCAGGGATGATCATCCGAGTGGCCTGCCCATGACAGCGTGGTTTCAATGTGGCCAGACAGCGGCGCGTCGCGCAGTGCGCGGCCTGGTTCGCCTTCGTTCGAGCGCTCTGTGGGCGGTGGGCCTGTACATCGGCTCAGGGGCGATGGCTGGCCAGGCGCAGGACGAGGCCATGCTCGCGCTGGCCCGCAGCAGCGGTTGCGTGACCTGCCACCAGATCGAGCCGGGCGATATGAGCCCCAGCGGACTGGCGCCCGTCGGGCCGGCGTGGCGCGATGTGGCGGTCAGGTACCGGGGCCAGGCCGGCGCGGCCGGCAAGCTGACGACGGCCGTGCTGGCGGGTTCAAGCCCGTATGACAGCCACTGGGCCGGCAAGGCGTCGGGCCTGGCGATGCCGCCCAACAAGGTGGCGATCAGCCCCGAGGACGCGCGCCGGCTGGTCGACTGGATCCTGGCGCTGGGCCCGCCCAGCCGCTGAACCGGTGGCTCGGTATGGCGGCGGCGACAATGCCGCGCCATGCTGCAATTCGAACTGCTCCAGACCGAAGCCCAGGCCCGCCGCGGCCGCCTGACCCTGAACCACGGCGTCGTCGAGACGCCCATCTTCATGCCCGTCGGTACCTACGGCACGGTCAAGGGCGTGCTGCCGCAGTCGCTGCTGGACATGGGCGCGCAGATCATCCTGGGCAACACCTTCCACCTCTGGCTGCGCCCGGGGCTGGACGTGATCCGCAGCTTCGGCGGCCTGCACCGCTTCGAGGCCTGGCCACGGCCGATGCTGACCGACAGCGGCGGCTTCCAGGTCTGGAGCCTGGCCGGCGAGGACGGCAAGGGCCGACGCATCAGCGAAGAAGGCGTGCGCTTCGCGAATCCGGTCAACGGCGACAAGCTGTTCCTGACGCCCGAGGTCAGCATGCAGATCCAGACCGTGCTGGACAGCGACATCGCGATGCAGTTCGACGAGTGCACGCCCTACCAGACCGCAGGGCGGCTGACGACGGCTGAAGAGGCAAGGCGCTCGATGGAATTGAGCCTGCGCTGGGCGGCCCGCAGCCGCGACGAGTTTGCCCGCCTGGGCAACCGCAACGCGCTGTTCGGCATCGTGCAGGGCGGCATGTTCGAAGACCTGCGCGAGGAGAGCGCGGCAGCGCTGGCCGAACTCGACCTGCCCGGCTACGCCATCGGCGGCGTCAGCGTCGGTGAGCCCAAGGACGAGATGCTGCGCATCATGGCGCACACGCCGCGCCACCTGCCGGCGCACAAGCCGCGCTACCTGATGGGCGTGGGCACGCCCGAGGACCTGGTCGACGGCGTGGCCGCGGGGGTGGACCTGTTCGACTGCGTGATGCCCACGCGCAATGCGCGCAACGGCCATCTGTTCACGCGCTTCGGCGACCTGAAGATCCGCAACGCGCGCCACAAGGCCGACCCGGCGCCCCTGGACGACACCTGTGGCTGTCACACGTGCCGGCACTTCAGCCGCGCCTACCTGCACCACCTCGAGCGCTGCGGCGAGATGCTGGCACCGATGCTGGCCAGCATCCACAACCTGCACTATTACCTGAACCTGATGGCCGAGGTGCGCCAGTCCTTGGACGAACGCCGGTTCGAAGCGTTCCGCTTGCAGTTCAAGGCCGACCGGGCGCACGGGATCGGGTAGCGGGGCGGCGCTTCACCAGAACTGCCAGTTGCCGGTGGCCACCACCCACAGCCCAAGTGCGCCGTTGGTCACCGCGTGCGCAGTGACCGGCACCCACAGCCGCCCGGTGCGGACGTACAGCCACGCATAGGCCAGGCCCGCCACGATGGCGGCCAGCCACAGGGGATGCGCCAGCATGAAGGCGAAGGTGGACAGCAGCAGCGCGCGCAGGCCCACTTGCTGCGCAGGCAACTTGACGAAGTCCTGCTGGTGCAGCCAGCGCATCAGGAACGAACGCCAGAACAGTTCCTCCATCACCGGCACCAGCAGCGTGGCGCCGATCCAGCGCATGCCGATCTGGGCCCAGAGCGGCTGGCCGTCAGGTGTCGTGGGCTGGAAGCCGACGGCGTCGACGTCCAGGGTCATCCAGGGCGCGTCGAGGTGGATCCAGGCGCCGAACACGGCCAGGCCGACCGCCACGGCCAGCGCCGTCTCCCGGGCCGACGGCCGGTTCAGGCGCGCCAGCTCGACGTACTCGTGCCGGTAGTGCCACAACAGGGCGCCGACGGCCAGCGATCCCAGGCCGTACACCCAGCGCGCATCGAAGCCGCCGTCGGGCTGTGCCGGCAGGGCACCGCGCAACGCCAGGAACCCCATGTAGGCCAGGAAGGGCGCCACGCGTGCGACGGTGGCGCGGTCGATCGACAGCGGCATGGCCGGATGATGAAGCAAGCGCGTGCAACGTGCGGCAGCGGATCCGCATTCCGTCACGGTCCGGTCGAAGCTTCGACGAGCGAGGTGGCGCCGTCGAACTGCGCCAGCGCCCCTGCCAGCCAGGGCAGCGTCCCGGCCAGGGCCGGCCGCAGCGTGTGCGGCGGGTTCAGCACGAACACGCTGCTGCCCAGCAGGCCGAAGCCGCGATCGGCTGGCGGCGCGACGCTCAGCCGGGCGTGCAGCCAGCCCTTCCTGGCCGGCGCCGCGGCGTTCTTCAGGCGCTGCGGCAGCTGGGCCGCCTCCAGCAACTGCAGCTGCGGCAGCCAGACGATCACGGTGCCGTCGGCGAACCGGTCCATCGCTTCGCGTACCGCCGCCACCACCTTGCCATAGTCGGCCTTCAGCTCGTAGGGCGGGTCGATCAGCAGCACGCCGCGGCGCGTCGGCGGTGGCAGTTCGCGCCTCAGCGCCGCGAAGCCGTCGGCCATGCGCGTCTGCACGCCGGGCTCGCTGCCCAGGTAGGACGCCAGGATGCGGTGGTCCGTGGGGTGCAGCTCGTACAGGTGCAACTGGTCCTGGGGCCGCATCAGCTGGTGCGCAACGGCGGGCGAGCCGGGATACTGCTGCAGCCGCGCGCCGCCGTTGAAGCGCCGCACCGCGTCCACGTAGGCAGCCACCGGCGCCGGCAGGTCGTCACGCCCCCACAGGCGCGCGATGCCCTGCTCATACTCGGCGCGCTTGTTCGCGTAGTCGCCCTGCAGGGAATAGCCGCCGGCGCCGGCGTGCGTGTCCACGAAGCGCCAGCCCTTGTCCTTGGCGTTCATGTGTTCAAGCACCTGCATCAGCACCAGGTGCTTGAGCACGTCGGCATGGTTGCCGGCGTGGAACGCGTGTCGGTAGGCGAGCATCGGCGCATGTTGCCACGCCGACGCTGATACGCTGCGCCGGCCATGCACCTCGCCGCCCGCATCGTCGCGACCCTGCTGTGGGCCGCCGTCGCCGCGCAGGCGGCGCAGGTCGCGCGTTCTCCGCTGCCGTGGCTGATCGGGCCGCTGCTGGCGACGGCGCTGGCCGGCATCGCCGGCGCGCCGGTGGCCGCCTCGCTGCGCCTTCGCAACGCGGGCCAGTGGGCCATCGGCGTGGCCCTGGGGCTGTACTTCACGCCGCCGGTCGTGCGCCAGCTCGGGCCGCTGGCGCCCTACATCGGCGTCGGCATCGCCTGGGCCCTGGGGCTGGGCTGGTGCTTCCACCGTTTCCTGCGCCGATTCAACCCGGGCGAGTCGGCGGCGACGACCTTCTTTGCTGCCGCCATCGGTGGGGCCTCGGAGATGGCCGTGCTGGCCGACCGCCACGGCGCCCGCATCGACCGCGTGGCGGCCGCGCACTCGCTGCGGCTGATGCTGGTGGTGCTGTGTCTGCCGCTGGCGTTCCAGTGGGCAGGCCTGCACGGCGTGGCCGTCGCTGCCCCGGCGTCGTTGCAGGTACATGCGGGGGGCTTGCTGGCGCTGACGGCGGCGACCCTGGCGGGAGTCGCGCTGATGCGCCGGTTGGCGCTGCCCAACCCCTGGGTGCTGGGGGCGCTGGCGGTCACGATGGCGCTGTCGGCGTCCGGCCTGGCGCTGTCGGCGCTGCCGCGCGAGGCCACCAATGTCGGCCAGTTGTTCATCGGCGTCGCGCTGGGGGTGCGGTTCACGCCCGAATTCGCGCGTGCCGCGCCACGCTGGCTGGCCAGCGTGGCGCTGGGTTCGCTGGGCATGATCTCGCTGTCCGCCGCCTTCGGTGCGCTGCTCGGCACGGCCGCGGGCCTGCATCCCGCCACCGGCGTGCTGGCGACGGCGCCGGGCGGCATTGCCGAGATGTGCATTACCGCCAAGGTGCTGCAGCTCGGCGTCCCGGTGGTCACGGCATTTCATGTGCTGCGCTACCTGGCGGTGCTGCTGTTCACCGCGGCGCTGTTCCGCTGGGAACAGCGCCGGCTCAGCGCGCCCGGCCCATCCGCGCCATGAAAAGTTCGCGCAGGTTGACCTCGCGCGGCCCGGGCTCGAGCCGGATGACATCGCCGGCGCGCACATGCCCGGGGCGCACGACCCCCAGATAGGTGCCGCAGTAGCCGGACTGCGACATCATCCGCGCTGCCTGCGCGAATCCCATGACGGCGCAGAACTTGGCGCACGGGAGGCGCGGCTCTGAGACCGCCAGAACGGCGTCGGGCAGGTGCAGCAGGTCGCCGATCCACAGGCGGTCCTCGGTCAGGCCTTGCAGCGTGAGGTTCTCGCCCAGCAGCCCGGCGGGCACCGGGGTGTCCCAGTCCGCCGCCCGAGCCTGGGCACGCACCGTCTGCCAGAAGCCGAAGTGTTCGCTCGGGTACGCGTACACCGCCTTCGCCACGCCACCGTGCACCGAGAGGTCCGCCTGCTCGTCCCCGGCCAGTCCCAGCGCGGACAGCGGCACGGTCGCCAGGCTGGGCCGCTTGCCGATGGCCGACCGCGTCGGCTGGCCTCCGACGAGCATCTGGGCGGCCTTGCCGAGGTTGACGCTCAGGACTCTCATTGCCTCATGCAAATTCCGCATAACCCCCGGGCCACGGGTGATTACACGCTGGTTACAGTGGGTTCAGAATGGACGGCAAACACTGGTGATGTCCTCGATGCGGCATTCGGCCAGCGCCGACGGATTGCGTCCTCGACGTTGACCGAACCCCGTTTACGTCACTTGATTCTGGAGCTTCCATGAACTCACTGTTGAAAGCAGCCGTCGACATCGGCGCGCCCTCTTATGTCAAACACCAGCGCCTGTTGTCGTGGGTGGCCGGTATGGCGGCCCTCACCGAAGCGAAGGACGTTCTCTGGTGCGACGGCAGCGCCGCCGAAGCCCAGCGCCTGACCGCGCAGTTGGTGGCGGCGGGCACGATGCAGCCGCTGAACCCGGAACTACGGCCCGGCAGCTTTCTTGCGCGCAGCGACCCGAGCGATGTCGCACGGGTCGAGGACCGCACCTACATCTGCAGCGCCAAGAAGGAGGACGCCGGCCCCACCAACAACTGGATGGACCCGGCGGAGATGCGTGCGCTGCTGCAGACAGGCGACACGGCCCTGTTCCGCGGTGCGATGCGTGGCCGCCCGATGTACGTGCTGCCGTTCTCCATGGGGCCGCTGGGCTCGAACATCTCCCACATCGGCGTCGAGCTGACCGACAGCCCGTACGTGGCGCTGAGCATGCGTACCATGACGCGCATGGGCCGTCAGGTCTACGAGGTGCTGGGCAGCGACGGCGAGTTCGTGCCCTGCGTGCACAGCGTGGGCGCGCCGCTGGAGCCCGGGCAGGCCGATGTGCCTTGGCCCTGCAACGCCACCAAGTACATCGTTCACTACCCGGAATCGCGCGAGATCTGGAGCTACGGCTCGGGCTACGGCGGCAACGCGCTGCTGGGCAAGAAGTGCTTCGCGCTGCGCATCGCGTCCACCATGGGGCGCGACCAGGGCTGGCTGGCCGAGCACATGCTGGTGCTGGGCGTCACCTCGCCCGAGGGCCGCAAGTACCACGTGGCCGCCGCCTTCCCCAGCGCCTGCGGCAAGACCAACTTCTCGATGCTGGTGCCGCCGGCCGGCTTCGAGGGCTGGAAGGTCAGCACCGTGGGCGACGACATCGCCTGGATCAAGCCGCACACGGACGGGCGCCTGTACGCGATCAACCCGGAAGCCGGCTACTTTGGGGTCGCCCCAGGCACCAACGAGCACACCAACCCGAACTGCATGTCGATGCTCAAGCGCGACGTGGTCTTCACCAACGTCGCGCTCACCGATGATGGTGACGTCTGGTGGGAAGGCATGACCGACGAGGCGCCGGCGCACCTGATCGACTGGCAGGGCCGCGACTGGACGCCGCAGATCGCGCGCGACAACGCCGTCAATGGCAAGCCGCGCCCTGCGGCGCACCCGAACTCGCGCTTCACGGTCGCCGCCGCCCTCAATCCGGTGCTCGACGCCGACTGGGACGACCCGGCCGGCGTGCCCATCGACGCGTTCGTCGTCGGCGGGCGCCGCTCGACCACGGTGCCCCTGGTGACCGAGGCCCGCAACTGGGTCGAAGGCGTGTACATGGCAGCCACCATGGGCAGCGAAACCACCGCCGCCGCCGGCGGGGCGCAGGGCGTGGTGCGGCGGGATCCGTTCGCGATGCTGCCCTTTGCGGGCTACAACATGTCCGACTACTTCCAGCACTGGCTGGACCTGGGCGCCCAGCTGAAGGCGAGCGGCGCCCGTTTGCCGAAGATCTTCTGCGTCAACTGGTTCCGCAAGGGTGAAGACGGCAAGTTCGTGTGGCCGGGCTATGGCGAAAACATGCGGGTGCTGCACTGGATCCTGGGCCGGGTCGAGGGCAAGGCGCAGGGCGTCGAGAACCTGTTCGGCATCAGCCCGCAGTACCAGGACCTTCGCTGGGAGGGCCTGCCTTTCAGCCGCGAGCAGTACCAGGCCGTGAGTTCGGTCGATCCCGAGGCCTGGCGGCGCGAGATGAAGCTGCACCAGGAACTGTTCCAGCGACTGTCGTACCACCTGCCGGCCGAACTCGACGCCACGCGACGTCGCATCGAAGACAAGCTCGCCGCTTGAGGCTGCAGCTGCTGTCGGACCTGCACCTGGAGAGCGAGGCCTTCGACCCCGAACCGGCACCGCGTGCCGAAGTGCTCGTCCTGGCGGGCGACATCGACAGCACCTGGGACGGCCTCGCCCGTTTCCGGGGCTGGCCGGTGCCGGTGCTGTTCGTGGCCGGCAATCACGAGTTCGATGGGCGCGAACTCGACGAGGCGTGGCCGGCCCTGCGCGCGCATTGCGCTGCGCAGGGCATCACCCTGCTGGAGCGCGAATGCCTGGTGCTCTCCGGGGACGACGGCCGACGGATCCGCTTTGCCGGCACGGTGCGCTGGAGCGACTTCGAAGTGTTCGGCCCGCCCGGGCATCGCGACCATCTGCGGGCGCTGCGTGCCGCAGGGTACTTTCAACGCGTGATGCGGGCCCGCCTTCGCGGCGCGCCCTTTGACGCCCTGGCCGTGCGCGAGCAGGCCTTGGC
>Ga0316195_10000818_pt1 | contig 13200 bp, 8 predicted proteins | sample Phised1_MG_FD_204937 | JGI IMG/M metagenome (GOLD analysis project Ga0316195, IMG submission 204937) | Coastal sediment microbial communities from Maine, United States - Phippsburg sediment 1 | ecosystem: Environmental > Aquatic > Marine > Coastal > Sediment | place: USA: Maine | collected... | reverse complement strand
GGCGTTGTCGTCGCTATAAATATTGACGGCAGAATAGTGACGAAAATCGAGCGCATCCGGACAAGCTGCAAAAGTACCGTTAAATTCATCCGGGTACTTGACCTGCACGCCGAAGGCCTCCCAGCCGCCGGTTGAGCCACCGTAAAGAAACCGCGCCCATCCCGCGCCGATACCACGAAACTTTTCTTCGATGTACGGTATCAGTTCGTAGGTAATGGCATCCCCGTAAGGCCCGAGATTAGCCGAGTTCACCGCATAACTGTCATCGTAGTAGGGATTCGCGTGCTGAATCTGAATAATCAATAGGCGGGGAAAGTCCGGGCCAACCCACTTCTGATAGAAATTGTAGGCCTCTTCCTGCCTGATCCGGTTGTAGCAGACAATGTCACCCACCTGCTCACACTCCAGGTTCGCATCCGGCGGTTCCGCCCGGAATCCGGAAAAATCAGCAGGAAAATGGCCGTGAAACACGGCCAGCGGATATCGTGCCTCCGGATGTTCCTCGAAACCGGCCGGCAACAGGACGTGCGCGCCGAGATACATATCCCTGCCCCAGAATTCGCTCAGCATTTCGCTCTTGATCCTGACGTGTTTGATGTAGTCGGAATCCGGCGGGGGCAAAATCGGTTCGATGACGCTCTCCATCACTATCCGAACCGGTCCCGTTCCGGGCTCAATTCGCATCCTGCGCGGTTGACTGTAAATATTCCCCGGTGACTCCGCCCATTGCTGCCCCTCTCCCTGGTCCATCGGCAGCTTGACGGTTTTGCCGTTGCTCAGGGTGAAAGTGTCATATTTGTGCAGCAAAGCCTGCACGAAGTAGTCACCAGCAGGCACGTCGGCGAGACTGTCGTGCGGGTAGCCAAATATTGATTCGTCGAGAATCACGTCCTTGCCAGGCTGCATTGCATCAACCGTCATACCGAAAATCTGCACGGCATCGACACCCGGGCGAACCTGGAATCGCGGCTCCTCCTCATCGCTCCTGGAAAGAATCAGAATAATTCGCCCGTCGAGACTCTCGGCAGAGGCCTCCGGTGAAAAGGAAATCGCAAACGACGTCGTCGCCGATCCGCCGTCCGTTGCCGGTGCGCAAGCACTCAGCAAAACAGCAAACGGGGAAAGACACAGTGCAATAGTGACAGCATGACTGGATTTCATCGCGGACCCTGGAGTGTCTGAATCGATTGTTGCGGATTATACGGCGTTACCGTTGCGCCGTGATGCTGATCGCCGGTAAGCATGCGGAATGCGCCGGTCGGGCCGCAGCACGTACATACCTGCGTTACGTCATTGCGTGACCGTTCGTGGTTTTAATTCTGCAACGGCTCAGGAAACGGCAACGCGTGCGTTTCTGAACATGCGCATCCACGGACCGTCGTCCGCCCAGTTTTCAGGGTGCCACGAATTCTGGATCGCACGGGCAACTCGCTCCGGGTGCGGCATCATAATCGTGGCTCGACCGTCCTCGGTCGTAAGCCCGCAGATACCGCCGGGGGAACCGTTTGGATTGGCCGGATATTTGCTCGCTATCCTGCCGTAATTATCGACATAACGGAGCGCCACGGTGGCTTCAGCGCGGGACTTCGCATTCTCGAATACGGCGCGTCCCTCGCCGTGTGACGTCGCGATGGGAAGTACCGAACCAGCCATGGCCGAAAGGAAAACGGACGGGCTGTCGTTGACTTCAACCAGGTTAAAACGGGCTTCGAATTGCTCGGACTTATTGCGCATAAAACGCGGCCAGGTTGCCGCGCCGGGGATCATTTCGCGCAGCTGCGACATCATCTGGCAGCCGTTACAAACGCCCAGCGAAATCGTGTCAGGACGCGCAAAGAATGCGGCGAATTCATCGCGCAACCTCGACTGGAACAGAATGGACTTGGCCCAGCCTCCGCCGGCGCCCAGGACATCGCCGAACGAGAAACCGCCGCATGCGACGATACACTGGTAGTCGGCGAGGCTATCGCGGCCTGAAACAAGGTCACTCATGTGCACGTCCACCGCCTCGAAACCTGCGCGCATAAAAGCTGCCGCCATTTCATACTGACTGTTGACGCCCTGCTCACGCAATACGGCCACCCTCGGCTTCGTTCCGCCGATGAACGTGGCGGCAATGTCTTCCCCGGCATCAAACGTCAGACTAACGTTCAAGCCGGGATCATCCGCGTCGAGAATTCGATCGTATTCTTCGAGCGCGGTCGCCGGGTTATCGCGCATCGCCTGCAGACGATAGGTGGTTTCTGACCAGACTCTGTGCAACCGTGTTCGCTCGAGGCGCAGTATTTCGCCGTCGGCATTGTTGATCGTCAGCTGATTGTCGGGTTCAACAGAGCCAATATCCAGCCAGTGCACTCCGCAAGCCTCGATAGCCTCGCGCACTTTCGGGAGCTGGCTGGTAGCAACCTGGATCACGCCGCCCAGCTCCTCGGCGAACAACTGGGCAAGAATTTCCCGCGTCGAACCGGACAGCGACAACGCGACACCAAGGTGGCCGGCAAACATCATTTCGGCCACAGTGACGAGAAGGCCACCATCGGAGCGATCGTGGTAGGCCAGGATGAGCGATTCCCGACTAAGCAATTGAATTAGATCAAAAAAGTTCTTCAGATCGTTGGCGGATTTCACGTCGGGCGTAGCGCCGCCGGGGAGATCGAACACCTGTGCCAGGCAGGATCCACCGAGCCGGTTAGCGCCCCTGCCGATGTCCAGCAGCAGCAACCGGCTGGGCTTGTCCAGCCTGCGAAGCTGCGGGGTCAGGTGACGCCGGACGTCGGGCGTCGGCGCGAAGGCCGAGACAATCAACGATACCGGTGCTACCACCTGGTGCTCACCGTCGCCATCGTTCCAGCGCGCGCGCATGGATAGCGAGTCTTTACCCACCGGTATTGCGATACCCAGTTCCCGGCACAGCTCGAGACCGACGGCTTTCACTGTATCGAACAGATTCGCGTCTTCACCCGGATGTCCGGCGGCGGCCATCCAGTTCGCGGACAGCTTGATGTTGCCAATATCGTCGATGGCGGCGGCCGCTATATTCGTGATGGCCTCGCCGACTGCCATGCGCCCCGATGCAGGCGCGTTGAGCGATGCGAGCGGCGTGCGTTCGCCCATGGCCATCGCCTCACCGGTCGTCGACTCGAATCCACTCACCGTGATGGCAACGTCGCTAACCGGCACCTGCCATGGGCCCACAAACTGGTCGCGAACGGACAGGCCGCCGACAGTTCGATCACCAATATGGATAAGAAAGGTCTTGTCAGCGACTACCGGGAAGCGAAGCACACGGAGTATCGCTTCTTCAATGTCGATGCGTTTCAGATCGAGCTCGACGTACGGCCTCGTCAATCGCGTGACGTCGCGCGTCATTTTCGGCGGTTTCCCGAGCAGCATAGCCATCGGCATATCAACGACGCGATTATCGAATTCGCGATCGGTGACCACCAGTTGCTCTTCGCCGGTGAGCCGACCGATTACTGCGTGCGGACAATTTTCGCGCCGGCAAATCGCGGCGAACTCATCTGCCCGCTCGCCAGCCACTATCAGCACGTAACGCTCCTGGGCCTCATTGCACCAGATCTCCATCGGGGACATGCCGGGTTCCGCATTCGGGACGTTGCGCAATTCGATAACAGCACCGTGCCCGCTGTGGTCAACCGCTTCGGGCACGGCATTGGAAAGGCCGCCAGCGCCGACATCGTGAATCAGCAGAATCGGGTTATTCCTTCCCATCGCCCAGCAACGATCGATAACCTCCTGCGCCCGGCGTTCCATTTCCGGGTTGCCGCGCTGCACTGAAGCAAAATCCAGATCCTCGCTGCTGCTGCCGCTGGCGAGGCTGGAGGCGGCGCCGCCGCCGAGTCCGATCAGCATCGCCGGACCGCCCAGTACGACAATGTCGGCATCCACAGGAACATCGATTTTTCGCGCATGTTCGGCCCGCACATTGCCAAGTCCGCCGGCAATCATGATCGGCTTGTGGTAGCCGCGAATTTCATTATCCGGCAGTCCTGGCAGGCGCGCTTCATAACTCCGGAAATAGCCGAGGAGATTCGGCCTGCCAAACTCGTTGTTAAAGGCTGCGCCGCCGATAGGTCCTTCCAGCATGATCTGCAACGGCGTTGCCATCCGGTCCGGATGCGGAAAGTCCGCTTCCCACGGTTGCCCAAACCCCGGAATGCGCAGGTGCGATACGCTAAAGCCGGTTAGCCCGGCCTTGGGCTTGGCGCCCAGCCCGGTCGCGCCTTCATCACGGATCTCGCCACCTGAGCCGGTTGCCGCACCGGGAAACGGCGATATTGCCGTTGGATGATTATGCGTCTCGACTTTCATCAGGATTTGAATCGGCTCGTCCGAATAGTCGAACTGGCGACTGTCCGCGTGCGGCATCAGTCGCTTGCCTTGCCAACCCTGCATGACCGCCGCGTTATCCGAGTAGGCGGAGATAACGCCGGCGGGGCTCGCGTCTGTCGTGCTGCGAATCATGCCAAAGAGTTTCTCTGGCTGCGGCTTTCCGTCGATGATCCAGTCGGCATTGAATATCTTGTGGCGGCAGTGCTCGGAATTCGCCTGTGCGAACATCATCAGCTCGGCATCGCTCGGGTCGCGACCGATGTTCCTGTAATTTTCGGCCAGGTAGTCTATTTCGTCAGGGGAAAGCGCGAGGCCGAGCACCTCGTTCGCGGTTTGCAACGCGCTTACGCCCTGTGACAGGAACGGGATGACGCCAACTGTTGCGGGTGAATGCGCCTCAAAAAGGACACCTGCCTGCTCGCCGCGGGTGACCCGAAACTCCGTCATTCGATCGTAAAGCGCCTCGCCGATTCTCGCGAGTGCAGGATCTGACAACGTCTCCTGATGCTCCACTGAATAACAGATGCCGCGTTCAATTCTGCGGACCTGGTCGATGTGACAGGCCTGAACGATGTCGGTCGCTTTGCTCGACCAGGGCGAAATCGTGCCTGGTCGTGGCAATACGTAGATCAATTGCGCATCGGGCGAAAATTTGGCAATCGGGTCGCCCGTCAACAGCAAAGCATCGAGGTGACGACGTTCCCGGTCAGGCAACGGTTCAACGAGGTGGACAAAGTAGGCAAAACGCGCATCGATCGCGATGATTCCGGCATCGATCTCGTGCAACTCGTCGAGCAATCTACTCAGGCGGAACGCCGATAAAGCGGATTGACCCGGCAATTCCAGAATCGTATTTATCGAGTCTGCCGGACGGTCAGTCGCTGGTGTGGACAAGCTTTTCCCTGGAGTGGAAAGGATAGGCGTTACAGGTGTGGAGATGATACCGAAGCCGCGCTATGGCGGCCAGCATTAAAGCGAACCAGCGACTATTTCTTGTTGCCTTCACCGGGCGTGTAAACCGGCATCGGAAATTGTGCGACGTTGCCGCCCTCGACTTTCGAGATTTTGCTCGCGCCCTGCTTCTCAACTTCGTCGATTCGAATCACCGAATGCATCGGCAGATAGGTTCGGCGAACACCCTGGAACTCGGATTTGATCTTCTCTTCTGCAGGGTCCACGACGACGGTAGTTCTTTCACCGAAGACCAGTTCCTCAATCTCCACAAAACCAAACAGCGACCCGTGGCCGACGCCTCGGGCGTAGACCTCGTAGACCTGCCCCTGGTTCATGAAAATAACTTTGTAGAGTTTCTCGTCTGCCATGGTTCTATCGCTATTGCCGCTCGTCGCCGCTTTTACAAGGCTGGCCAGTGTACCCAAAAATCCTGCGCCAATTTGCAGTCTGGCGAAGTTTTCTCGAATTTCTTTAAATGGTCCAATAATCACATATTACGCAAAGCGTGGCCGGCGCCACGAGTTGATTTATGTGAACTACTAGGCAGCCGATATGAGGCTTTACGCGGCAAAATCAATCACTAATACCGGTAATCACAGGTGTTCGCCGGAATCACGCCAGTCTGAGACATGATATGCCGTTGCAGCTTGAGATCGTAAGTGACCATAAGGAGATCGTCCTCGACGATCATGTGCGTGTTTTCCGCGAGGATGGAGGCACGATCGGTCGTTCGCTGGAAAACGACTGGATACTTCCTGACCCTGACCGATTTATTTCCGGCAAGCACGCGACCATCGACTTCCGGAGCGGCGCCTACTATCTCGCTGACGTGAGCACCAACGGTGTCTACGTTAACGACGAGCCAGAGCCGCTCGGTAATGGCAACCCCCGCCGACTTTTTCACGGTGACCGACTGCGCATGGGCGATTTCGAATTTGCGGTCTCAATCGATGAGGGTGAAGGTCTCGAAATGCCACCGCCGTCACCGATGACCGTTGTACCGGACCACATCGAACAGCTGGTCGACGAAGAGTCCCTGAAAAGCGGCATCCAGATGCTTGACGAAGAAGAAATTACTGGCGGCAATGCGTTTCAGGCGGCGCTTTTCGGTACAACCGCCGGCGACGACGAGAAGAAGAAGACCAAAGAGCAGATTAACAAACAACCGAATCCATTCGCTGCCGGTCCAAGCGATGACGAGAAAAAGATGCTCGACGCCGCGCATTTGCTCGACTCATTCATGAAGGGGCTCGACATCAGTCGCGCCGAGATTCACCCATCAACGGATCCGCTCGAAGTCATGGAAAACGCCGGCAAGGTTCTGAAGGAATTCGTTGACGGAACGTCCGACCTTCTTGCCAGCCGCGCTGCGCTAAAAAGCATGTTCCGGCTCGACCAGACGACGGTTTTGCCGCGACACAACAATCCCCTGAAACTGGCGGAAAATACCCGGGATTCGATGATGCAATTGCTTGTGGGCAAGGAAGGCGAGTATCTCGGCCCGGTAGACGCAGTGCGCGAAGTTTGCCGCGATCTCAAATATCACCATGATGCGGTCCTGGAAGCCATGGTTGGCGCCTACCAGGAATTTGCCGATCGCTTCGACCCTGACGAATTACAGCAGAGTTTCGACAAGGCCCTGGACGGCAAGCCGATGTTCAAGAAGATGAATCAGATCAAGTACTGGCAGCTGTATTGCGACCTGTATCCGATTATGACGCAGCCTGGTTCAGGTCGGTTCCCACATCAGTTCAGCGAAGAGTTCGTACGTTGTTACGAAAAACAAATTTCTGAATACAAGCGCGTGGAGAGAAAGGGTGAGAGTTCGCGAGCCAGGAAGCCCTTGAGCAATCTTCCGCCCGTACCCGCAAACGACGACGGTGAACTCATCGACCAGACGGAAGAAGCGTCCTACGCCGACCAGTTTTAGGCTCGATGTCGTGTTGCCAATCCCTGCCTTAATCAAGCCGGTAGTTTGAACCCGCGCCGCGGGTAACCAATGATGAATCCAGGCGGGCGCCAGCAGCCGTGGCACGCTCGCGTTGCCGTGCGACGTCGTCCACCGGCGGCCACAACCGCTATCGGTTCTTGCGATTCCTTACAAGATCTTCAACCACCGCGGGGTCTGCCAGTGTCGAGGTATCGCCAAGGTTCTCGTAGTCGTTTTCTGCCACCTTGCGCAAAATCCTGCGCATGATTTTTCCGGAACGCGTTTTGGGCAATCCCGGGGCCCACTGGATGAAGTCCGGCGTAGCGATAGGACCGATTTCCTTACGCACCCATTGCCGCAATTCGGCCAGCAACGCATCCGTCGGCTCAACGCCCTCCATCAGAGTGACGTAGGCATAGATACCCTGGCCCTTGATTTCGTGAGGGCAACCAACGACCGCGGCTTCCGCGACATTTTCATGCGCAACCAGCGCGCTTTCCACTTCCGCCGTACCCATACGGTGACCGGACACATTCAAAACATCGTCAACCCGGCCGGTTATCCAGTAATAGCCATCCTCATCGCGACGTACGCCGTCCCCGGCGAAGTACATACCCTTGTAAGTAGAGAAATAGGTATCAATAAAACGCTTGTGATCGCCGTAAACGGTGCGCATCTGACCCGGCCAGCTATCCAGTATTACAAGGTTGCCTTCCGCCTTTCCTTCGAGGACCTTGCCGTTGCCATCGACGACGGCCGGTTGAATACCGAAGAACGGTTTGGTTGCGGACCCGGGCTTTAGCGCCGTAGCGCCCGGTAACGGCGTGATCAGAATGCCGCCTGTCTCGGTTTGCCACCAGGTATCGACAATCGGACAGTGCTCCTCGCCGACGACGTGGTAATACCATTCCCAAGCCTCCGGATTGATGGGTTCGCCGACCGAGCCCAGTAATCTCAGGCTCTTTCGGGACGTCTTCCTGACCGGTCCGTCGCCCTCTCGCATTAACGCCCGAATAGCGGTTGGCGCCGTATAGCAGATGTTTACCTGGTGCTTATCGCAAATCTCCCAGAAACGCGAAGCGGACGGATAGTTTGGCACACCCTCAAACATCAAGGTCACGGCGCCGTTCGCCAACGGTCCGTAAACAATATAACTGTGCCCGGTGACCCAACCCACGTCAGCCGTGCACCAGTAGATGTCGCCCGGGTGATAGTCGAAAACGTACTCATGTGTCATGGAAGCGTAGACGAGGTAACCACCGGTTGTATGCAGGACACCCTTTGGTTTGCCGGTCGACCCGGACGTATAGAGAATGAACAGCGGGTCCTCGGCATTCATTTCCTCGCAGGGACACTCGCTGCCCACTTCAGCCTCGAGTTCGTCCAGCCACGCGTCCCGACCTTCAACCCAATCGACATCGACCCCGGTATGGCGCACGACCAGCACTTTCTCCAGGGTAGTTACGGCCGGGTTTTCCGCCGCCCGATCGACGTTCTCCTTGAGTGGAATGGCCTTGGCCCCGCGTACCCCCTGGTCAGCGGTGATGACGATATTCGACTCACAGTCATGGATGCGTCCCGCGAGCGCGTCAGGGGAAAAACCGCCGAATACAACCGAGTGCACTGCACCGATACGTGCGCATGCGAGCATAGCGACGGCCGCTTCCGGAATCATCGGCATGTAGATTGTTATGCGATCGCCTTTCTTTGCACCAAGTTTCTTGAGCACGTTCGCGAACTTGCTAACTCGTGCATGTAAATCACGGTACGTAATTTTCAGGTCGACCGATGGGTCATCGCCCTCCCAGATGATCGCTACATCATCGCCCTTGGTGTCAAGATGCCGATCCACACAGTTATAACAAGCGTTCAGGGTCCCGTCGTAATACCAGCGAATGTGCAGATCTTCCCTGGCATACGAGACGTCCCTGACCTGGGTAAATGGCTTGATCCAGTCAACTCGATCCGCCTGCTCGGCCCAGAAACTTTCGTTATGCTCGATGGAGCGTCGATACATCTCTTCGTAGCCGGCAGCATCAATGAGTGCTCTGCTGGCGACGTCCGCTGGTACTTCATAGACCTTTATCATTACGTTCTCTTTTTGCCGTATCGTTATTTCAGCCGAGCCGCTGTTTCAAGAATTCTCTTTGCCTGTATCCAATGCGGCCTGTCGATCATTTCACCATCCATTCCAAGCGCACCTGCCTGTGGATTGTTGGCAAACAATTCGACAATTCGTTTAGCTCGTTCGACTTCATCGCTGGAGGGCTCGAAGGCGGCGTTTATGACCGCAACCTGGTCCGGATGAATCGCCAGCAAGCCCTCGAAGCCGTCCCGGCGCGCTCGTGCTGCATATTGTGCTAGACCCTCGAGATCCTTGTAATCCGTGAAAACGGTGTCCACGGCGGGCACCGACGCTGCCGCAGCCGCAAACAGGCACAGCGACCGGGCGAGTTCGTACGGTGCCAGCCAGTGCCCATTGGCGTCGCGGCTCCGACTCGCGCCAACCGCGGCGCTCAAATCTTCGGCGCCCCACGTCAGGCCTGCGAGTCTCGGCGTGGCAGCAGCATAATCATGCATGTGAAAAATAGCGGCTGGACGCTCAGTGGCGATAGGCAGAATTTTCGTCTGCCCCGGCGGCAGACCATGTTCCTGCTCAAGTCCGTCCAGCAGCTTGGCCAGCTGATTCGCGTCCTTCGCGCTCTCTGGTTTGGGCAAGACAATCCCGAAGGGCGCACCTGGCATTACCGCGTCAAGATCGAGAAGCGCGTCCCTGGTATCGAGCGGGTTGATTCGCACCCAGAGTTCCTTCAGATCTCCCGATCGCAGATACTTGCTGGCAATCTGCCGTGCGGCCGGCCTGGCATCCGCGGCAACAGAGTCCTCGAGATCAAGAATCAATGCGTCTGCATCGGAATTGCCCGCCTTGGCCAGTTTCCTTTCACTGCTCGCAGGAACAAACAGGAAACTCCGGCTCACTTTGGCCGCCGTAACATCAAGGCCGTCCGTTTACATTCGCCGACCAGATCATCCTTCTGATTGAATGCGCGGTGGGCAAAGGTGACGATGCCATTGTTCGGTCGGGATTTGCTGTCCCTTACCGAGAGCACTTCCGTTTCGACGCGAATTGTGTCGCCATGAAAGAGCGGCAGAGGAAAGCGCACCTCATCCCAGCCGAGGTTCGCGACGGTGGTGCCAACTGTCGTATCGCCGACAGAAATTCCGACCATGAACGACAAAGTCAGGCAACTGTTGACGATGCGCTGTCCGAATTCGGTGCCCTTCATGTATTCCTCGTCAAGGTGGAGCGGCGCCGGATTATGAGTCAGCGCACTGAACCAGACATTGTCTGCTTCCGTGATCGTCCTTCTCAAACCGTGTCTGAATAGCTGACCGACAGTGAATTCTTCGAAATAGAGTCCCGGCATGCGCCCGTCCGTTAGCATTGGAGCCTGCATGATAGAAAAATGCCCGCCCTGTCACCAGCGCGGGCATCATAATTGTTCCCAGATCGGCCTAAGCGGCGGGCAAGGAATCTACATAATCGGCCATGCGTCGACAGGTCGCCTCGTCCGGCAAGTCGCCAAAAGCGGCCCCGACGTTGTCCAGCATGTTTTTCGCCTTGCTCGTCGCCGGGGTTACACAGGTAATGGCCGGATGCGCCGCCACAAATTTGATGAAAAATTTTCCCCAGCTGTCAGCCCCGAATTCGCGCGCCCAGTCCGGCACGCTGCGGCCCCTTACGCGGGCCCACAAGCGGGTCCTGCCGAACGGCACATAGCCAAGAACGGCAATACCGAGTTCCTGCGCCAGCGGCAGGATTTTTTCCGCCGACTCCCGATTGTCAACCGCATAGTCGACGCCGATGAAATCGAGCGGCCATTCGCGCATGGCCTCCACCAGCTCGGGATAGCTCCTGCTGCTGGTCGATGTAGTGCCGATGTATCGAATTCTGCCTTCCGCCTTGAGCTCCTGAATGACAGGCATTTGTGTTCTCAGGTCGGCAAGGTTATGCACTTGCACGAGGTCGATCGGATCCTTACCGATAAACCCGAAGGAACGCGCAATCTGCGCACGCGCTGCCGCCGGGTCCGCCGATCCGCCACCTCGCGGCGCGACATTCACCTTTGTCGCCCAGAATATTTCTTTCTGCAAGCCAAGGTCCTGCACGATTTTTCCGGCCACTTCTTCCGACGCGCCGTACGATGGCGCCGTATCGAAAACAGTTCCGCCATTCTCAACGAGCACCTGTATGACCTCGCGTAAGGCGATCACATCATCACTTTCGGCAACGCTGCGAAAAGTCGCCGAACTACCCAACCCGACAATTGGGAGCATTTCTCCTGTTTTTGGTATTGCGCGTTTGATGATTTCTCCGGCTTCAAGCGCCTGCAGCAGACCGGCAGGTACGGCGCAAGCAGCGCCGGCCAATGCTGAATATTTGAGGTAGTCACGTCGTGTAAGCATCAATTCCTCCGGTTAATGGAGCACTGGGTGTACGCCAATGCGGTCCCGCTCAAGGGGTCAAGTGTCATCGACACCTCGAACATTGGCAAGTTCCCAACTGCAAGGATTCGTCAGGACGGCGAGCCATGCTGGGCCAGAACACTTACAAAGGGTTCCAGCTTTTCAATCGTTACGTGCTCCATCACGACAATCTTGTACCAGGCCGGTTGCGAATGATCATCAGGCACCAGCCAGTGACGTTCCGCCAGCCCGCGGTCGATCGACCCGGCTCTTAGCGTAACAATATTTGAATTCGGATGGCGAAAATACTCGATGCCGATTTGGTCGAGCCGGTCGCACAACCATTGCGTCCGCTTTTGCAGCACAAAAATCTTCTCACTCCAGCCATGCGGTCCGTTCTTCATCAGGATCATCCACACGGCAATCGCGTTCGCGCCGGAACGGCTGCCAATCAACGTATAGTCCTGGCCTTCGACGTAGCTCGCCTCCTTTGTTACTACGTATTGCATCAGTCCTTTTCTGGCCAGGAAAACGCCCGTTCCGTAGGGTGCCTGTAACATCTTGTGCGCATCGAGCGTAACGGAGCTGACGTTCGGATTTGAAAAATCCAGCGCCAGATCGTTGTCAGTAAACGGACAATAAAAACCGCCAAAGGCGGCATCCACATGAACCCGGCAAAGGGCCCCGGCATTATGGATGGCAGTCACGTAGAGACTCACGTCGTCGACTGAACCAAACATCGTGGTCATCATGTTGGCGACGACGATGAAATATTTCTTGCCCGCACTGACGAGTTCGTTCGTTGTCTCCTGCAGTTTCCCGGCAGGAACCAACCTTGTTATTTCATCGACAGTCACCTTGGAGATATCGATCGACAGCAGATTAGCAGCCTTGTCGACGCAATAATGGCTATCGCTGCTGCAGAGAATGCAGATCTCGTCCAGCGATGCTTCGTAGTCGGCGAGGAAAAGGTTTCGGTAAATCCAGATCGCCTGGATATTGGCTTCAGTTCCCCCGGACGCGACGTAACCGTCCTGCTGGCCCGTCTCCCCGTTTAAAATATCGCAGGCACAAATTTCAATCAGTTCACGCTCGATTGCCTGCGTGCCTTCAAAAAACGGCTCGGACAATTCGAGCGTGTGACAGCCAATATGATTTGGATTTTCCATCAAAGTCGAAAGAAACGGAGCGTCTTTCAGGAAAGAAGCGTCTTTGTAAAAGACCTTTTCATCGAGCTGCGAGGCAGGAACGCCGAATACATTCTGCTCCTGGTAATTGATATTTCGAGCCAACGCGTCGAAAACGCGAGCTTTAAGCTCCTCGTCGGATTTTCGGGTCCATAGCCTGTTCATTAAATGATCACTTTGTACGAACTGATGGTGCCTGGCCCGCTTGAATTACCATCTGCATGACTTCAGCGCCTGCTTACATCTGACGATTCTGTCCCCGGCATCGCGATCAAGCAAGCAACAAATCCACCAGGGATGTTCTCGACT
>Ga0316195_10000817_pt1 | contig 13201 bp, 12 predicted proteins | sample Phised1_MG_FD_204937 | JGI IMG/M metagenome (GOLD analysis project Ga0316195, IMG submission 204937) | Coastal sediment microbial communities from Maine, United States - Phippsburg sediment 1 | ecosystem: Environmental > Aquatic > Marine > Coastal > Sediment | place: USA: Maine | collected... | reverse complement strand
CGCGCCTGGTCGGGACTGCGGTTTCCCGCGGTTAGCGGCCGGGCCCGAAGCCAGTGTATCCTCGCGCCCCCATGAGCACCCCCTGTCCCTTCTGCACGCTCGCCGATGAGCGAATCGTCGCCGGCAACCAGCTGGCGGTCGTCATCCGCGACGGGTTTCCCGTCTCGCCCGGCCATACGCTCGTCGTCCCCCGGCGACACGTGGCGTCGTGGTTCGACGCCACGGCTGAAGAGCAACTCGCCATCCTGGACCTGCTCGCGGAAGTGAAGCAGCAGCTGGACGCCGAACACTCGCCGGCCGGCTACAACATCGGGATCAACGACGGTCCGGCTGCGGGCCAGACGATCAGGCATCTGCACATGCACCTGATCCCCCGCTACGACGGCGACACCGAGGATCCGCGCGGCGGCGTGCGCTGGGTCTTCCCGCACCGCGCGGCCTACTGGAAAGAGTAAACGGTAGCTTCCCGGTTCCCTTGAGGTGCCGGGATTACGCGACGAAGCCCTTCCAGCGGCGCATGTACTCGATCAGCGCCGCGCCCAGGCCTTCGTTTCGCAAGTAGTCCTCGGAGACAGGTGTCGCGATCGCGTGAAACTGCGGATCGCCGGCGATCTTTTCCGGGAAGTCGTGGTGCAGGACCGCAGCGCGACCAATGACCACGAAGTCCACGCCGGCCGCCAGGCAACGCTCGGCATCCGGGCCGCCCATGATCTTGCCTGCGGCGCCCAGCCTCACGGGCCCGCGGTCCAGGTCGGTGAAACACGAGAGCAGGCTGCGGCCCTTGAATTCATCTTCCTCGGGTTCCTTGAAGACGTCCCACAAGGACACGTCGAGGAAGTCGATCCTGGCCTCCCGCATCAGGCGCTGCGCCACGCGCCGCGCATCGTCCAGCCTGATGCCGAACCGTTCGGGCGAGAGGCGCACGCCGATGATGAAGTCGCTGCCGCAGCGTTCACGCACACCCTCCACGATCTCGAACAACAGCCGCGCGCGATTCTCCAGTGAACCACCATAGCTGTCGGTGCGCTGGTTGATCTCTGCACTGAGGAACTGGCAGATCAGGTAACCGTGCGCGCCATGGATTTCCACGCCATCGAAGCCGGCCCGTTCCGCGCGGACCGCCGCGGCGATGAAATCCTCCCTGGCCTGCCGGACCTCGGCGATGCTCATCGCGCGCGCGCCGGTTTCCTCGTTGTCCGACGGGCATATCGGCTGGCCCTTGATCAGGTCCTGCGGCGAACGCATGCCGGCGTGATGCAGCTGGACGACGGCGAGGCTGCCGGCGGCGCGGATCGCCGAGGCAAGCCGCGTAAGGCCCGGCAGCTGCGCATCCGAGAAGATGCCGAGCTGGCCGGGAAAGCCCTGGCCCATGGCGTGTACGTGCGAGGCGCAGGTCATGGTCAGCCCGAAGCCACCCTGCGCCCGCATCGTCAGCCAGCGGAACTCGTCGTCCGACAAGCTGCCGTCTGCGTGGCTCTGGCAATTGGTCAGCGGCGCCAGCACGAAGCGGTTCTTGAGCGCCGGGCCGTGGGCCAGTTGCAGGGAATCCGAAAGCCTGGTCATCTGGGTGCCTCCATGAATCGGGCCGACAATCGCCACTGGCCGTCGCCGCACGCAACGCGCCTCATACCACCGGTGCAGGGCCTCCCTAGGGCAACAGCAGCGCGCGCAAGCCGTAGGCGACCGCGGCCGTCGCCGTCAGGCTGGCGACCCAGAGCGCGGCAAACCAGGCCAGACGGCGTCCGAGCGAACCAGGTTCGCCCTCGCGGCGCCTGACCGGATCAGTGGTAGGCCGCATCCGCCGTGACCTTGCCGCGGAACACCCAGTACACGTAGGCCGTGTAACCGAGGATCACGGGCAGCATCACCACCACACCGACCAGCATCAGCGCCAGCGCGTTGTCCGCCGCAGCCGCCTGGCGAATGGTGATGTCGTAGGGAATGATGTTGGGATAGGTGCTGAGTGCGAGACCCAGGAACCCGGTGACGAATATGCCAATGGTCGCAAGCATCGGGACCCGCTCGGAGTCCGCCTGGCCCGCGTGCCACCAGCAGGTGACGATGGACACACCGGCGAGAACCGGCAACGGCGCGACTGTGATGAAAGCGAGCCAGTCGATGGAGGTCATGGACAAGCCCCAGCGTGCCGTCACGCTCGGGTTGACCGACAGCATGGCCAGGCTCACCGAGAACATCGCGAAACCAACGCCGACCGCCAGCTGCCGCGACCATTGGCGGGCCTTCTGGTTCAGCTCCCCTTCCGTCTTCAGGATCAGCCAGCAGGCGCCGAGCAGCGCGTAACCGACCGCCAGCGACGCTGCGACCAGCAGGCTGAAGGGTGAGAGCCAGTCCCAGTGGCCGCCCGCGAAGCTGCGCCCCTGCACCGTGATGCCCTGCAGGAAGCCCCCCAGCACCAGGCCCTGCGAAAGGGCTGCGACCAGCGAACCGCCCGCGAACGCCGCAGTCCAGAAAGGCTTGCCGCGCTTGCCGGCCTTGGCGCGGAATTCGAACGCGACGCCGCGGAAGATCAGCGCGGTGAGCATGAAGCCGATCGGCAGGTACATCGCCGGCATCAGCGTTGCGTAGGCCAGCGGAAAGGCCGCGAACAAGCCGCCGCCGCCGAGCACCAGCCAGGTTTCGTTGCCGTCCCAGACCGGGGCAATGGAGGCGACCATGACATCGCGCTCGGAATCCGTGGCGAACGGGAAGAGGATGCCGACGCCGAGGTCGAAGCCGTCGAGCACCACGTACAGGAACACGGCGATCGCGATGATCACCGCCCAGATCATTGGCAGGTCCAGAGTCATGGCACGCCCCTCCCGGACTCGGCTTCAAGCTCGACACCCGCAAGCGGATTTCGCCCCGCCTGGTGACCGCGCTGCATCGGCTTCTCGCCGCCGCCGGGCCCGCGCGTGACCAGTCGCAGGATGTACAGGCTGCCGGCACTGAAGACGATGGCGTAGGCGATCATGAAGACAAGCAGCGACGAGGCGACCTGACCGCCGGAGACCGGTGAGACCGCATCGGCGGTACGCAGGACACCATAGACGACCCACGGCTGGCGCCCGACCTCCGCCGAGATCCAGCCGGCCAGCACTGCGATGAACCCTGCAGGCGCCATGGCAAAGGCGGCCATCTGGTAGAGGCGCGACCTCTCGAGCCCGCCACGCCACCAGAGCCAGGCACCCCACAGGCCCATGCCGATCATCGCGAGCCCCAGCCCGACCATGACCCGAAAGCCCCAGAACACCCAGGCGACCGGCGGCCTGTCCTCGGGTGCGAAGGCGTCCAGGCCGCGCAGCTCGGCGTTGAAATCGCCCGCTACGACCCAGCTGCCGAGCCGCGGAATGCCGACCTCGAAGCGGTTGCGCTCGCCCTCCTGGTCGGGCAGCGCAAACAGCAGACTGGGCTGCCCGGCACGCGTCTCCCACCAGCCTTCCATGGCGGCGACCTTGGCCGGCTGGTACTCCTCGGTGACGATGCCGCTCTCGTGGCCGATCATCATCTGCAGCGGCGCCAGCAGCACGATCATGCCGATCGCCATGCGGCGCATGACGCGGGTTTCGGCGTCGTCGCGGCCACGCAGCCACAGCCAGCCGGCCGCGCCGAGCACCGCAAAGCCGGTGGTCAGGTAGGCCGCCGACATCATGTGCATGAAGCGGGTCGGGAACGAGGGGTTGAAGATGACCTTGACCCAGTCGACCGCGTGGAACAGGCCATCGCGAACCTCGAACCCCGCGGGCGTCTGCATCCAGCTGTTGGCCGAGAGGATCCAGAAGGCGGAGATCAGCGTGCCGACGGCGACGCAGGTCGTGGCCACGAAATGCAGCCTGCGACCGACCTTGTCCCAGCCGAAGAGCATGATCCCGAGGAAGGACGCCTCCAGGAAGAAGGCGGTCAGGACCTCGTAGCCGAGCAGCGGGCCCAGCACGCTGCCCGTCTGGTCGGCAAAGACCGACCAGTTGGTGCCGAACTGGTAGCTCATCACCACGCCGGAGACGACGCCCATGCCGAAGGCGAGCGCAAAGATCTTCACCCAGAAGAGGTAGAGGTTACGGAAGACCTCGTTGCCGGTCTTGAGCCACGACGCCTCGAGCACGGCGAGGTAGCTCGCCAGGCCGACGGTGAAGCTCGGAAAGATGATGTGGAAGGAGATCGTAAACGCGAACTGCAGTCGCGACAGGAACACGGCATCCCATTCCATGACCCCGACCTCGCTTCTCGCTTAAAGAGCGATTCTAAGGCGTTGCGCAGAGCATGACCAATCCGGATCGGCCAGCGCGTACTGGACCGAGGATTTCGGCCGAATCCGCAACCAACCCGCGACCGGCACCGGAAGATCGCGGAAAGTCACTTGCCCAGGCTGCAGGCAAACTTCAGGAGCGTGTCGCCCAGCGTGTCCGGCTGCACGACTTCCCAGTCACGCAGCCCCGCCACGGCGGTCTGCGGCGCATTGTCGTCCAGATTCTTCCAGCGGTAGAAGACGGTATTGACGTTGGCCTTGCGGTGTTCCTTGCAGTCCCACACGTCGCGGCTGGCGGTGCTGCGGTGCGCGTTGGGTTCCTGCGGTTCGCGATACTCGATGCGGGTCCACATGGTCACAATGTCGCCGTCGCGCTTGAAATCCTGCCGGGTGGCGAAGTAGACCTCATCGGAATAAGTCTCGATCCACTCCCAGTCCATGCGTCCTTTGAGCTTGAGTTCCTTGACCCAGTCGTTGCCGGCGCCCTTCATCGGCACCTCGTTGACCTGGGCAAAGGCGCCCGCCGCCACGAGTGCGGTGGCCAGGAATAACGTCATGATTCGAGGATTCATGTCCTTCCTCCTTTTAGACGCGGGCCGACGAATCCATTCGTCCCGGGAATCAGACTGATTTGACCACGAGAACCGCAAATTTCGCGTCGTACCTTTCCGTAGGTCGCGGCTAGCGTCTTGTCCAGGACACCTCGGCCGCCGTCTCGGGCCCGACGACGACGTCGGCGAGGCTGTCCGGAATCGACGCCTCGTCCGGGCCGAGCGCGACGCGTCCCGCCATGATCTCTGCCGCCGGCTGTGGGTAGAGGGGGCTGGCCTGCGGGTCGCCGTAGCCCTGCGGAAAGAGCGGCAGCGTGGTGACCGGATCGTACTTGTCGCTGGCGCCGACGATGTGCATCACTTCGTGGGCGATCACGATGTCGTTGGTCGCATCCGCCCGGCTGTCCGCATAGGCATGGACGATGCCGAACAGGCCCTTCTGCAGGCCCAGCGAGTCCGGAACAACGGCCGTCTGCCCGGGATCGTGGTAGAGGACGAATACCTCGATGTCCGCCAGCGAATCATCCGCGACGCGCCAGGCGTAGAACCGCGCACGCAGGCTCCAGAGGAGCCGTCCGGGCAGGCTCGCGTCGGGCTCCAGTTCCGGCGGCGCCAGCGACCGCCGTGGATAGAGCTCGATGTGTACCGGCTGGTCCAGCGTCATGCCATGGCGCCGTGCCTCACGGCTGAAGAAGGATTCGATGTCGCCGAATTGCGCAGCATCCAGCGAGCCGATGTAGCGACCGGTGGACTCGCGGCCATCGGCATTGACCGGGAAGATCCCGACCCAGAGGGTCTTGTGCCAGTCCGTCGTGCGCCAGCGATCGACCACGGCGCCCAGCGCCACGAAGGCCAGGATCGCCAGCAGTACGCAGATTCGGACCAGGCGCCACATGGCGCGATGATAGCTGCCCGAACGACGGCGCGGTCTAGGTGGCCTGCCGCGCCGGGAACCCGACCAGGTGCCGGCGCTTCTCGTCCCACAGTTTCAGCCCGGCGCAACGCAGGCTGGTCCTGAGCGTCAGCCGCTGCGCCTTCTGCAGCAGCGGGCTGGACTCGAAGCACTCGCGCAACCGGTAGTTGGGAATGCGCACATCGAGGTGGTGGATGTGGTGATAGCCGATGTTGCCGGTGAACCAGCGCAGCACCGGCGGCAGGTCGTAGAACGAGCTGCCAACCATGGCCGCCAGCCGGGGCTCCCAGCGCCCGTGACGGGCCCAGTAGGTGTTTTCGAACTGGTGCTGCACGTAGAACAGCCACACACCCGCCGCGCCGGCGATCAGCACGGTCGGCAGCTGCACGGCCAGGACGACTCGCCAGCCGAGCGTCCAGCACAAGGCGCCAACGACGAGCACCAGCGCGATGTCGTTGTAGATCACGCTCGCCCATTCCTTCTTCCAGCCGCGCGGCAAGTCGAACGGGAAGCGATGCTTGATGATGAACTGGTACAAGGGACCGACGCCGAGCAGCACCGGCATGCTGCGATACAGCCGGTAGGCCAGCTGGCCAGCCGGCGGCCGGGCCCGATACTCGTCCACCGTCAGGGTCTCGATGTCACCCATCCGGCGCCGGTCCAGGTCGCCCGAGGTGTTGTGATGAATGCCGTGGGTCTTCTTCCAGTAGCCGAAAGGGAACAGGGTCATGAGGCCGATCACGGCGCCGACGGTGCGATTCAGCCGCTGGCTCGTGAAGAAGGATCCGTGGCCACAGTCGTGCTGGATGATGAACAGGCGCACGTACAGGCCGGCGGCCGGCAGCGCCAGCAGCAGCGACCAGCCGCCGCTGGCTTCGAGCGTCGCTGCCATGATCACCCACAGCGCGAGGAAGGGCAGCAGCGTGTTGGCCAGTTGCACGGCCGCCTTGCGGTCGTCGGCCTTGGCGAACGGCGCGGTCAGGCGGCGGAGTTCTGCCGCGGAGGCGGCGCAATCGGTCGGTGCCATGGCGACACTCCGGCGAATGCGATCAGGACGATCACCATACACCGGCGCGGCCGCCGGGACATCCGGCTTGCCCCCTATGCAGACGTGTCAGCGCGCGGCGCTTTCGAGCGTCTGCAGCAGCTCCAGCTGCCTCTCCTGGGTCGCCAGCAGGTCGCGCCAGGCGCGCTCGCGCAGTTCGTCGAGCTTTTCGTGAAGCGCGAGGATCTCCACTTCCGCCTTCAGGTTCACCTCGTAGTCGAGGCGCGCGTTGAGACGGTCCCGCTCGGCCTGCCGGTTCTGGCTCATCAGGATGACCGGCGCCTGGATGGCCGCCAGGCAGGACAGCAGGAGATTGAGCAGGATGAACGGGAAGGGATCGAAGGGCTTGGCGATTTCGTTGTTATAGAGAATCCAGGCGAACAGCACCGCGGCGAACAGGCCGATGAAGGCCCAGCTTCCGCCAAACGACGCAATGTGGTCGGCCGCGCGCTGGCCGAGCGTCGTGCGGTCCTCTTCCACGGCGGTGGCGTCGCGCGAAACGGGTTCCCGCTTGAGGAACTTGGACAGCACCCGCCGCTCGCGATCGCCCATCCCCGCCAGGCTCGATTCCAGGTCGACCGGCTTGATCGCCGACTTGAACAGGCGGCCGGCGTGCTGTGTGGCGCGCAACAGGATGTGCATCGCCGCGATCATGCCGATCGCGCCAAGCAGCGCGACGACGATGTGCATGACGCCGGACTCGGGCGTGATGAAGCCGACGAAGCGCATCAGCGCCCCGGCGGCCAGGCCTCCCAGGCTGCCCAGCGCGAGATCGCCGCCAAGGCCCAGTCGGGTTCCGCGAAGGACCAGGCGCGCCATCAGGCCGGCGGCCAGGCCCGTGAAAAGCCACTGCCAAACGTGCATGCGTTACTCCCCGGCAGCGATCAGTTCGGCTGCCGGCGCCCAGTGTGGTGCGTTCCATGTGATTCGGAAAGGCCTGCAGACCGCGATCGCGGTCACGAGGCCGTTCGATCGGCGCCGCCGGGAGCGCGGCCAGGGACCGGCCGGGCGGGTCAATCCCCGGGCTGCGCGGAGACCGGCACCACGGCGGCGGGGGCCACCGCCTCGACCGGCGTGGGCAGGATGCCGGAAGCCTGCATCTGGTCGAGCACGTCTCCCATCAGCAGCGCGGTGAACTCGTCCGAAGGGCTCTCCACGTCGGAGCAGGCCAGCATCGTACCGACCCGCTTCTGCAGCCTGCTGGCTTCGCTGGTTCCCAATGGCGAGCCTTCATGATCGCTGATCGCCGCAAAGGCGGTGTGCGTCGTCGGGCATGTCCAGGGCGTGATCGACCCCAACAGGAAGCCGACGACGGGCAGCGCGACCGTACCGTCGCGGTTTCTTCTTTGCCCGCTGCGATCCACGACGCTGTTGAACTGCAGCTCGACCTTTCGCGAGCAGGCTTCGCTACCCGGTTCTCCCTCGAATACGACCTGCAGCGGCGGGCTGCGCTTGCCGGCCGCCTCGCGCAGGGCGTTGTGAAGCTCGGGCCTGGCCACGACCAGCAGGCAGGTATCCGGCTGCCCGGATATTCCTGCCGCTGCGGCGGAAACGGCTGCAGCAGGATCGGCTGTCGTCGGCGCCGCCGCCGACTCCTCTGCCGTTGCCTGCAGGGTCGGCCGAGCTTCTTCGGTCTGCAGCTTCACCCACATCTCGCGCAGTCCCTCGCGCTTGACCCAACCCTCCTGTTCGATGCCATCGCAATAGAGTGTGCGGGTCGGCAGCTTCGGGTCGTCCGGCTGCCAACTGCACGTGCCGGTGCCGGAAGCGTCCGGCCTCTGCCTGATCGCAACCGCCTGATTGACGAGACCGGCATCGTCACCCTCCGGCTGTCGTCCCATGCGAACCTCGACGACATCCCCTGGCTTGACAGTCGTGCCCGGCGGTACGAAAAGCCAGATGGCCTGCGCCACTTCCGTGGCCCCGCCGCAGCAGTACACCCTGGCGATTGCCAGGCTGCCATCCACCAGCTGTTCGTCGGGAATGCCCGCGGCGAGCATCAGTCGGTAATGCATCCCCGCCTCCAGGATTTCATGGCGCGAACCAGTGCCCATCACCTGCGCCAGGCGAAGGATTTCAGTCTCGTCCTTGTAGTAGGGAAACAGCCTGGAGGTCGCCTCGGCGCCCACCGGCATTGAACCCATTGCGGTCACGAGCGACAGCATCCAGATCGACAGCCTGCCCATGCGTCACCTCCAGATGAACATGGGCACAATTGCGCGCCCGGAGTTTCTGCGTTGTCGATACGTACTTGATGAGGCAGACGACAGCCGGGCGCTGCCTTCGGTGAAATCAGTGAAGGCCGGCCATGCGCCTAGTGCATGCGTCGAAGGAGGTGGCCAACGTCGGAGTTCAGGAGCGCCCAGGTCCGGTGCGCTGCGAACGCGACCAGGTAGAAGGCGAGCGAGCTGTTGAGCAGCCCGTCGACAAACCTGGCTGTCTTTCCGGCGCGAGCCACGCGACGCAGCTCCGCCGGCCATGCTTCCTTCATGGGCCCGGCTCCCCGAATTCTAGTTCTTGTTCTGCTCGAGGCTATGCCCGCGGCGGATCAAGGTGCGGGCGTTTTCACATAAACGGGATTCTTTTTCGGCGCTTCAGGCGTCCTCGTCTTCGTCCTCCGGCCCTTCCAGCGCCGCGGGCTCGAGTTCCAGCTGCGGCAGCGCCTGCTGCGCCAGTCCCTGGATATCGCCCGCCACGCCGGCCAGCGTCAGCACCGCCTGCTGCATCTGCTTCTCGCGCCGTTTCCAGCGCTGCATCGCCGTGGTGCGTTCGGAGTCCAGTTCCTTGCGCATCGTCTGGAAGACGTCGTACACCTTCTTCCACTTCTGCGCGAAGGCCGGGCTGGTCAGGTAGTCGTACACCGCCTCGGCTTTCTCGCCGCGGTTGGCGACGATCAATCTCTGCTTGTGGACGCTCTCGATGAGCGCCCGCAGCAGCCCCGCCACCTGCAGCGCCATCGCGGGGGTGGTGACCCAGACATCCTCGTGCGGCCCGAAATGCTGGCCGTCGGCGAACTCCTTCGGCAGCGAGGTGGCGACCAGCACGCCCAGGTCCGCACCGAGCTCGCGCATGTCGTCCTTCAGCTTGGCGGGCCATTGCGCACTCCAGTTCTGCGCGCGCTTGGCCTCCCAGAGGATCAGCCCCGCCTGCTGTTCGCTGCGGGTCATCACGCGGTGCACGACGTCGCCGCCGCGCGCACCCTTCTTGACCTCTTCGATCACATCCAGCGGGAAGGCCTGGGCGATCTGTTCCTCGAGCAACAACTCGAGCACCTCGCCCTGCGACTGCTGCGAGCCCTGCTCCGCCTTGCGCTTCATCTCCTCGACCTGCTCGCGCATGTCGTCGAGCTTCTTCTGCAGGTCCGCTTCCTTGAACCGGGACTTCTCGGCTTCGGCCTGGCGTGCGGCAGCTGCGATCTGCTTGCGCTCCTCGTCCAGCCGGCGCTGCACGTCGAGTTCCAGCTGGGCCTGCTTCGCCTCCAGTTCGGTCCGCTCCTTGCGCAGCTGCAGCTCGGCCTTGCGGAATTCCGTCAGCTGGTTCGCCTGCGCCGCGAGCTGTTCCCTGAGCTCGGCCTGCGATTCCGCCGCCAGCGCCTCGGCACGAGCCACCGCTTCCTTCTCCACCCGCACCGCCAGGCCGGCTTCCTGCTCGACGATCGCCTTTTCCCGGGCGGCAATCCGCTTGCGCTCCTCGGCGGCCTGGGCCAGCTGGGCATCGCGTTCCTTGAGGGCGTCCTGAAGCTCCCGGGCCCGCAGCTCGGCTGCCTGCTTCTCCAGTGCACGCGCCCGGGTCCGTGCCTCCTCCTGCAACGCCGCCAGCGCGCCGACGCTGGCCTGCTCCAGCTGCTCCAGCGACTGCTTGGCGAAGCCCTCCGCCAGGCTGAACTCGTGTTCGCACTTCGGGCAGGTGACCCGGGTCGCCGGCGCCAGCAGCAACTTCTCCGATTCCGCGTCCCGCCTGTCCTGTCGAGTCATGGTCGTCTCTGTCCTTGGCCGCCGCAGCAAAGTATGGGGCCCGCGAAAGCACCGCGCCCAGGGTCGTAGCTTACGACCCTGGGGGGTTCAGCTCGTGAACTGTATGGTTGTCCAGCCTGCGACAGGTCTCGCAATCGCCAACCGGCATGGCAGGGTCAGCCCAGGCGGGCCCGCAGCCAGCGCGATACGTCGGCGATTTCCTCGATGCAGATCTCGTGCTGCATCGGGTAGTCGTGCCATTCGACCGCATGGCCCTGCGACTCGAGCAGCTCGCGCGTCTCGCTGCCCATCCACAGCTTGACCATCGGGTCTTCGCGGCCGTGGCACATCAGGATCGGCACATCAGCGTTCGCAGCCGACTTCTCCGCCGCGAGCTGCCCGGGGAACGGCAGGTAGGTGGACAGGGCCAGGATGCCGGCCAGCCGCTGCCGATGGCGCAGCCCGGCAAAAAGCGCCACCGCGCCGCCCTGCGAGAACCCGGCCAGCACGATCCGGTCTGCCGGCACGCCGGATTCGACCTCGCCGCGGACGTAATCACCCACGCGCCGGGAGGCCTCGGCCAGCCCGGCTGCGTCGGCCCGCCCCTCGGGCGTGAACGAGACGATGTCGTACCAGGCGCGCATCTCGTAGCCGGCATTGACGGTGACCGGACGAACCGGCGCATGCGGAAAGATGAAGCGAACCGGCAGGTCGCCTGGCAGGCCGAGCTCGTTGACGATGGGCACGAAGTCGAAGCCGTCGGCGCCCAGGCCGTGCAGCCAGATGACGCTGGCCGTGGCCGTCGCCGGCGGCGACAGTACGACCTCGTCCGCGGTCGTGCGCTGGACGTATTTCATCCCGGCTCTGCGCCCGCGGGCTTGCTTGCCGCCGCCCGGATCAAGCCTTCACGTCCAGCGCCCGGTCGATGGTCAGCAGCAGGTTCTGGGTATGCGCACGGGTTTCCAGGTTGCCGCCCCGCTTCTTGCCCAGTGCCTTGCGCAGGCGCTCGAGCTCGAAAATCGCCATGGACTGCGAGACCGTGTCGTACTTGCCTTTCGAGTCGGCCTTCACCATCGCTGCCAGGCGGTTCACGTATTCCATCTGCAGGTTCTGCCGGAAGGTGTTCACGTCGCCGGCGAGATCGGCCTGGAACACGGCGTCGGTCAGGTCCGTCATGACCGCCGAGACCGGGTATTCGTTGCCGTACAGCCGGGTATCCGTAATGCGCTTCAGCACCACCGGGTGCAGCAGGTGATCCAGCGCGGCCGTCTGCGCAGCGAGTACCCAGTCGTGGATCTTGGGGTCCTCAGTCTTGCCAAAGAAGTCGTACATTCGTGCCTGAGGCTGCAGCGATGCATACAACCCGGGCGAGATGTTGAACGCATCCGGCGCAAAGACGTTCACCGCCAGCGCCTGCATGGCCGCGCGCTGGTCGGCGAGGTTGACCGGCGTATAGGACGGTTTGCCAGCACCCGCATGCGACCAGTCCCTGTCAACGTGCACGCCACCTACCTGGCGCGACATGATGGACGCCTCGCTGCGCCAGTCCCGCATCACTTCCCGGAAAGCGTTGTAGAGTTCCTGCCGTGATTGTCCAGGCCTGGCAAATCGCGTGGTCATGACCCCCAGCGAAGCCTTCAATAGGCCGACACGTTCCGCGGCATAGCGAACCGGATCATCGCTCTGGTCATCCGTGTTCACCCGCGGGTCGATGCCTTTACCCGGGCTGCGCATGTCGTCGGCATCGTTGCCGAAGGCCAGTCCAGGATCCGAGGACCGGGCCAGGATAGCCTGCAGTCGGGCCGTATCGGCCGCCGGATCCTCGAGCGCCGGCGAGTAGCCATACTCGATTGCCCATTCGTCGTAGAGGCCGGGCTTCACGTCATAGAACAGGGTCTGGGTCTTTCCCGGCGGCGCGAAGTTGATGGCCGGGTAGTCCATGACGGATCCTGACACGCCGTGCGCGGCGACATAGGCCGGATCGACGAGCTGCTCGGGCGAAGCCATCTGCGTCGCCTTCATGTTGTGTTGCAGCCCGAGCGTGTGCCCCACTTCGTGCAAGACCAGGTTGTACATGGCATCGTGGAACATCTGCTCCTCGAGCTTGCCGCCAAGGCTCACCGCTGGCACCATGGCGCTGCCCAGCATCAAGCCCTGCTTGATGTTGTGGCCCGCCATGCAAAGCCCCTGCGGAAAGGCGGCCATACCGGCGGGAATCGCCTTGGCCAGATCGAGGCGCCGTGTGATGTAGGCGTACTCGAGCATCACATCCGCACCCAGAATCTGGCCCGTGCGCGGGTTGGCCATACTGGGACCGTAGCCACCGAACAGTGGCGCCGGCGAGCTCGTCCAGCGCAACACGTTATAGCGAAGGTCCCCGGCATCCCAGTTCGCGTCGTCGGGTTGGACCTTGACCACGATGGCATTGCTGATCCCGGCTTTCTCGAAGGCCGGGTTCCAGGCCAGCAACGCGTCGCGGATCGTGTCACGCCATTC
>Ga0316195_10000816_pt1 | contig 13207 bp, 14 predicted proteins | sample Phised1_MG_FD_204937 | JGI IMG/M metagenome (GOLD analysis project Ga0316195, IMG submission 204937) | Coastal sediment microbial communities from Maine, United States - Phippsburg sediment 1 | ecosystem: Environmental > Aquatic > Marine > Coastal > Sediment | place: USA: Maine | collected... | reverse complement strand
GTCATGCAGCGCGTCATAAAGCGGTCGCAGGTAGGGATCGACCTTTTCCGTCAGGTCACCGGGCAGAAAGCCCAACGTTTCCCCGGCTTCAACCGCCGGCCGGGTCAATATGATGCGGCTGACAGTGCCCTTGGACAGCCCGGATACCGCCATGGCCATAGCGAGATACGTTTTACCGGTACCGGCCGGACCGATTCCGAAAACGATATCGAATTGTCGCATGGCATCGATGTAGTTTTTTTGCGCCGGGCTTTTAGGCGTGATAGACTGCTTTTTTGAAGTGATGTAGACCGTGTCCATGAAGATATCTCTCAATCGGACGCGGTCATCAGCACTTAGAATGCGAATGGCGTAATCGATATCGTTAAGATAAACGGGATAGCCATCCTGAATGAGCCCGTAGAGCTGTTTCAGGATATTTTCGGCAAGGGCCGACGCGATGGCGTCGCCGCTGATATGGACGGCACTGCCGCGCGTGTTGATGGTCAGGGCCAGTGCGTTGGCGATGCGGTGGAGATGGCAGTTGTGTTCACCAAAAAGCATGCGCGCAGGTTCGACATTGTCGAACGACAACTGCCGCGGAGGGTCTTGAGAGTTTTCCAGCATAAGCGCAATTCTACTTTGAGGGGGTCAACGTCAGCCGCATGCCATAGGATAGCGACAGTATCGCACGACGGTAGACCCCGGAATAATAAGAGTATTTATTACCATATTGATCTTCAGGAATGCAAATGGCAAATAATCCGGGCGGGTATTCACTGAAATACCTTGACCCCCCATAGCGGCTCTGTTAAGTCAACCTCTTGATTCATTTGACGTTTCAGCCGTTTTTCGTTGATGCGGCGGTTCAATCCATAAGGTCGGGAACGGGTGTCGAACCGGTTGTTATGACGCGTGTTGAGGTATGTAAATCGCTATGAATGCTCTGGATATTGTCATCGGTATCATATTGGTGTTCGGCCTGGTGCGTGGCGTTTTTCGCGGCCTGGTGGAAGAGATTTCATCGATCATCGGTATTTTTGGCGGCATTTACGGCGCTATTTTCTATTATTCTGCGGTCGCACAGTTTTTGAAGCGGTGGATCTCTGATTCGGCGTATGCAAACATCATCGGTTTCCTGGTCATTTTCGGGGTCATATTCATTCTGGTGGGCATCCTGGGCGTGGTGCTGAAATACCTGCTCAATATCGCCTCGCTGGGCTGGTTCGACCGATTGTGCGGGGCCGCTTTCGGCAGTGTCAAAGGTATTCTGATTGCTTCGGTGCTGCTGCTGGCCTTAACGACATTTCTACCCGGTGGCACACCGCTCCTCAAGACCTCGCGCTTGGCGCCGCATGTGGCGGTGATCACAGAGTACATTGTAAAAATAATTCCCCAGGACATGAAGCAGCGTTTTGGCGATAAATTTAAGGATGTTAAGCAGGAATGGAAAAAGAAGAAATAGCACCGACACCGAATCCCCTGGGTGCGATCATGGCGCTTATTCAACGCCTCCGGGGAAAGGATGGTTGCCCCTGGGATCAAAAACAAACGCCGCAGTCACTTGCCGTCTACCTGATCGAGGAGATGTATGAGCTGGTTGATGCCGTCGCTTCCGGCAACACGCAGGCCGTGTGCGAAGAATTGGGCGATGTCGTCTTCCAGGTCCTATTCCTATCCGAGCTGTTCTCTGAGTCCGGGTCATTTGACCTGGATACGGTCGTTCAGCACAATATGGAAAAAATGATTCGAAGACACCCGCATGTCTTCGGTGAAAAAAAAGTGACCTCGACCGCCGCCATCCGTGAAAACTGGCACGCGATTAAAAAAGAAGAACAGAAGGCAGGCCACGGTGAGAAATCTTCTGTGCTGGATTCGATACCGGCCAGCCTGCCGGCACTTATGCGTTCTTATCGGGTTTCTGAACGCGCGGCCCGGACCGGGTTCGACTGGAACGACCTGACGGAAGTGATGGCGAAGGTGGAGGAAGAGTGGGGTGAATTCAAAGCGGCTGTCCAGCATATTCAGGATGAGGATTCGCGCCACATGGCGGCCGTCGAGTTCGGCGACATTATATTTACATTATCCAACGTTGCCCGTTTTGCAGGGTTTCACCCCGAGACAGCCCTTACGGCCGCCATCAATAAGTTTGAGCAGCGTTTCCGATACATGGAGCAGGCTTTCAACAACCAGGGCCGCGAGCTAGAATCTGCTTCGCGCGAAGAAATGGATCGCGCCTGGGAAACCGCCAAGGAAAAGGCGTCTTCATCGGCGTAAGCGGCGGCGTTCGTATTTCGTTGCGACGAATGTCCAACTGCCCGGCAACCGACTTGTCCCCCCCCCTTATTCATCCGGCGATTTATTACGCTGGCAATTAACTAATCCAAGGTTGCCCTTCCGGCGAAAGCCGGAATCTCTTCCAGTCATGACGGGGGTAGCACCAAGATCCCTCCCGGGTTTGATCCAGTATCCGCAGGGTTTTTTTCTTCCGTCAGACGATTTCGGTGCGTAATGTCAGTGGTATCGGGGGGGGATTTTGTGGCCAAGGCGGGCGTGTATATTACCACGTAAATGGGTGAAAATGGGCGGCCTATTTTTCAGGGGCGACGTCAGCAACCTCGTCGACAACGGACTGAAAGCGGTTGACCAACTGTTCGGGGTTTTCCACGGCCAGGCTTTTTTTAATTTTATGGCAGTCTGCGCCGATCGTATGGTAGTGGAACGTGCCCGGTTGTTGTTCCCTGGTCGGCGGGGATGACGGGTGCGCATGGCGACCGCCGGTGTTCATCTTGTGTCGGGCTTCTTCTTCGCTCAGGCGTGCAACACGGTCCATAATGGTGCCGGCGACTTTGTTGACTACCGTATCCAACCGATGGCCGGTGTCCTGCCGGTGATTTCCATTTCTTAACTGGTGGGTGAAATCTTTAAGAATATTATGAATCTGGTAGTTGGGGATAAACATGGGGGTAGCTTTCGGTGGTTCAGGTGTTGATATTCACGCCTATTCGAGACCGTTGACGATGGTGGTTTTTATGAACGCTCGGTGGCTGCCAAATGCGATGGGTGGCAGTTCCTGGTAGGGGAACCAGCGAACCGCCATGGCATCGTCCCCGGCGCGGATCTGTTCGCTCAACGGTCTCACCCGATACCCCACCACCAGCACGGTGTGGTAAATGCGGTTGGGGGCTGCTTTCAGGCCGATAAGTCCCTCGATCGCACCGGCCACGCTCGTTTCCTCCAATAATTCCCGCAGTGCGGCGGCTTCCGGTGTCTCGTCCAGTTCCATGAAACCGCCGGGCAGACACCACTCGCCTTTTTTTGGGGTCACCTTGCGTTGGACCAATAAAAGTCGATCGTGACGATCGGACACGACGGCACATACCGCCGGTACTGGATTATCATATAGCGGTAGATGGCAGTTTTGGCAATAGCGCCGGACCGCTCCTTCCCAGGTGCGGCGGGTCGCGGCGCGGCCGCAATACGGGCAATAGGCTTTTGTCTGCAGGCCCGGGCAGGCTATTTCATCAGAATTGTTAACGAAATTTTCCTAAATTATCAGAATGTTGTCGGGTGTTCAGGGTGCTTGTCAGGCTGACGGCCGGTGCCAAGGGCATGTAATCGTCGGCCAGCAAGGGATATCCCCATGATGCGGACCTGTTCAAGGCCGGTATAGCGGCTTCGAACCGGCACCCCCCTCTGGTCAGTCGTCGAAATCGCCCGCAGGCCCCTTGTCGCTGTCGATGGCCGCCGCACGGTCCCGTATTTTGGCTTCCGTCCATTCTTCCGGCGATTCTCTCCTCTGGGCGTTGGGCCCCGGATCGAAACTGCCGGCCTCGCGGATGGCCTCGATGGCAAGCGGGGCAGTATCCTGGGCATTGAATACGTTGACGAGCATATTGTAGACGAAATTTTTTACCCGGTCGACCATTCGGTCCCTGACCGCCTGGGGTTGACCCAGCAGCTGATTCTCGAATGGCAGATTCAGCTTCTTGAAGTTGCCGGCGTTCCACCCTTGCTCAGCGGCGTAGGCCACCATGCGTGCCCAGACTTCCTCCAGAACGCCTTCGCCGGGGATTTTGATAAACCGGCCCTTATCGTCCAGAATGGCGTTGCCGTAATCATTCACTTCCAGGCCCCAGGATACCATTTGAAGGGCGGTGGCCACATTGGCCTTGGTTGTCCTTGTGCGGGAAGCGATTTCACGCAGGCGGTCCGAATTGTTGCCGGAGGTACCGTGTTGCGCGCCGGAAACGTTGTAAGGGGTCAAGGCCTCATGGATTTCGCGGGTCAGGTCAACTTGTATCCCCTGGCCGCTGGCTTCGATGCCGTGCGTCGAACCGTTGTTCAGGGCGATCCAGTTGGGGAAAATGTCGTGCGCGTTGAGTCCACGGATGAGAAACAGGGCTTCCTGCGCCGAGGAGAGACCTTCCGAGCCCTTGATTTCGCCCACCTCGGTTTCCCGCCCGGCCCATTGCGGGATGAAAGGATTCAGGGCAAGATTGGCCAGGAGGTTGAGATCGTCGGGCATGTGGGAGGCATCGATGGCGATGGACGTCATGCCCGCTTCGAAAATCGTCGGAATTTCCATCTTGGCCGGTTCGAGATCGCTTTCCTTTTTGATGCCGTAATGATCCGCATGAATGGCCACCGGAATGGTGATGCCCAACTCGTTGCAGGCGGCATTGACCTGACGGGCAATATTCCAATAATTAACCGCGCAGTAGGCGTTTGCGCCTCCTTCGGAACGGGCGATTTCAATGATCAGGCAGGCATTGGCCTGCTGGGCGGCCAGCAGGGCCCCCCGGATGACAAGATAGCTGCGGCCATTGGCGGCCATCGTAATGGCCCGGCCTTTGGCCAGCATGGCCTTGTCGATGTATTTGCCGCTCACGATGAGCGCCTGTGATTCGGGGAACAGCTTAACAATATTCGGCGGCCGACCGATTTTAAGTGCTTCCTGGTACGCTTTCGACGCTATTGTCAGTGGTGCCGTCATGTCTGCCTCCTTTTATGATTGGGGTCCCTCGGGTTTGTTATGATTCAGCGCCGCTTGCGGGTAAGGGGTGGCCATCCCGCTGCTGAGGGGGGGAAAGGATCCCCTAACGCTGGGTGACGGACCGTGGGGTGCCCGATTGAATGCCCTCAGAACGCATTGCGGTCATCCGTATCCTGATTCGCTGTATATGGTATAGGGATGATTGGGAAATTCGCAACACCGCATCCTGGATAACGTGGAGCGATCTATTTACCGGACGTTGCCCTGACGGCAGGGCGCATGGCGCTGCCGGCAAACGGTTTTCCCGTTTGTTTGTCAATACGATCCTATGGGATGACAACCGGATAATCAAGCCCGTTTCGTACCGATTCTTTATAAAAAATCGTCTACCGCAAGGGAGCTGAGATTATGGGATTTCCTTTTTATGTCTAACCTGTTTATAGTGCATGATCATCACGCAACAGTTCATTGGCGCCGTTGGTCGCATATGACGGTTTCTTGAGGCGTGTGAGAAATTGCCTGCCGACCTTTGGCCAAGCAGGGGTGTAGAGACAATGTCATCCAAAATACTCAGCCGCAAAGTGGCGGTCGTTACGGGAGGGTCCCGCGGCATCGGCCGTGCCATTGCGGTTGCCCTGGCCGTGGAAGGGGCCTTCGTGGTGGTCAACTGCGTCGCGGATATGGAGGCCGCCCAGCAGGTGGCGGCGGAGATCCATGCCCTCGGGGGACGGGCATCGGTCGTCAAGGCCGATGTGTCGGTGGCGGAAGAGGTCCGCGCCCTTTTTGCGGCGGCCGAATCCCTGTGCGGCCCGGTCGATATCCTGGTTAATAATGCGGGCCTGGCCTGCTACGCCCCGATTGGGGAATATGACGAGAAGGACTTTGACCGGTTGTTCGATGTGAATGTGAAAGGGACCTTTCTGACGTGTCGTGAAGCGGCCAGCCGACTTGCCCCCCGCGGCACGATCGTCAATATTACAACCACGGTGACACGGGTGATGCTCCCCCGCTACGGGGTTTATGCCGCCACCAAAGCGGCGGTTGAACAGCTGACCCGAGCGCTGGCCAAGGAATTGGGTGAACGGCAGATAACGGTCAACGCCGTCGCCCCGGGGCCTACGGATACGGCCTTGTTTCGTCACGGCAAATCCGAAGCCCAGATTGCCGCCATGGGCGAAGCGGCGGCCCTGCGGCGGCTGGGCCGCCCGGAGGATATTGCCGATGTCGTGGTGTTCCTGGCGACGCCCGCCGCGCGTTGGATATCCGGCCAGTGTCTGCCGGTCAACGGTGGGTTTGCCTGAAAGTTGTTGCAAAACAGCATCTAATGCCTATTGGTGGTTTTCGCGGCACCCCGATACCCCCTGCAAGGCAGGTGGCGCGTCCCGGTCAAGGAGATGAAAATGGTACTGGTAGAGGAACGCCAGGCAGTTGTCGATTACGGAATGCGCATGGTGCGCGCCGGCTTGACAACGGGAACCGGCGGGAATCTGAGCTGCTGTGACCGGGGTTGCGGACGGATGGCGATCAGCCCCAGCGGGGTGCCTTATGACGCGCTGAAATCTGAGGACGTGGTCGTGGTGGATTTGGACGGGAATATTGTGGCTGGAGATCTCAAGCCTTCCAGTGAGATTGGCTTCCACCTGGCGTTGTATCGTCACCGGGCCGATATCGGGGGTATTGTTCACACCCATTCGGTATATGCGACGACCCTGGCATGTTTACATCGCGAAATTTCCCCGATCCACTACCTGATCGGTTTTGCCGGACCCAAGGTGCCCGTGGCGCCTTATGCGACCTTTGGTACGGACGCATTGGCACACAATATCCGGCAAACCATGGGGGCCGACCATAATGCGGTCCTGCTGGCCAACCATGGCCTCGTCGCCGTGGGGGCGGATCTGCCGCAGGCCTTCAATACCGCCGAAGAAGTCGAATTTGTGGCCCGTGTTTTCTGCCAGGCCCAAGCCATTGGCGATCCCGTGGCCCTGGGCGATGATGAAATGGCGCGAATCATCGAAAAATTCAAAACGTATGGCAAGCAGGACGACGTGCGGGGGCACTGACAGACCGCTCGACCTGCGCGGCAGCCGGTGGCGTTCAACCCGCCATTGCAATTCACGACAACTTCACGTTAAAAGATACACAGTCCCTGAAGACCGTCGGTTTCACAAATTTTTCCTTTGGGATGACGGGTGCGATCCTTGCCCTCAACGGAAAACGGGGGCTTTCTGATGATCTTTATCCAGGGAGTCATGATCTATGTCCAAGTATAGTGTCAAAATACCCATTGAACGGCAGCGGTTTGTGGAAGGGAGACTCGATGTCCCGGAGCAGTATGCCGGACCCCGGCCAACGGGCGTGATTATGGCCCATGGGGCGGCCAACGACATGCATGAACCCCTGCTGCTTCATCTGGCCCAAGGTCTCTGCCAGGCCGGCTACGCGTCCTTGCGATTCAATTTCCCCTATCGCACCGAAGGGCGGCAACGTCCGGATTCCCAACGTGTACTGGAATCGGCCTGGCTGGAGACGGTGAAATGGTTGCGCAACCAAAAGGATTTTCCGATGGATCGCGTGGTGGTCGGCGGCAAGTCCATGGGTGCGCGCGTGGTTTCCCAGCTTGCCGGTGCCGGGCGGTTGGAGGCGGAAGGCTTTGCCTTTTGGGGGTATCCCCTGCATCCGCCCGGGCGGAAAAACCAGCTGCGGGATGGCCATTTCGACCCCATCCAGAAACCCATGCTGTTTGTTACGGGCACGCGGGACACGTTTTGTGATATGTCGCTCCTGCAGGGTGTTGTTGCCCGCCTGGGCAGTCTAGCCACACTGGAGGTTATTGAGGGCGGCGACCATTCTTTTCGGCTTCCGAAGTCCTCGGAAACCCCCCAGCAGGATGTCTATAATTCCATTTTGGCGCGCACGGTAAGCTGGTTGGGCCTGTAAAAGCATCATTGGCGCGACCCGAGGGCTATACCCCGGCAACAAAAAAGGCGGAGATGGTTATCTCCGCCTTTGCTATATCAGGAGGGTGTTTACCGGCGACAGGCCGGCATGTTGATATCCGAGCTTACTCTTTGGGATGGCATTCGACACAGCCCACAGGACCCGAACGCATCTGTTCGACATCGCCGCTGATGTTCGTGGCTTTGAGTTTCGCACGGTTCTGGGCATTGATGTCGCGATGGCAGTCACGGCACTTCACATGGTAGGCGTATTTATAGTACCGGATGCCTTCTGCGGTATACTTGCCGTTTTTGATCGCATTCTCAGGCGGTGTGGTGAGATCGTGGCAGCCGGAAGCTGTACAGGAATCCAGGATCGCATGGTACTCCCAGGTATGGTGGCACGTGTTACAACTGTAAGTCATGTGCCGTGAGTGAGGAAAATCGACCGAAGCTTTTTCCTGTTCAACCCCATCGGGGGCTCCCAGCGAAAGCATACCGAGTGGGATAGACAGGGTGTCTTCCTCATCGATTTCATCAATCCACGGGCCTGCGGCCATCAGCGTTCCGACCAGCATAAAAAAAGTTGCGATGCACACGATAAACAGTTTTTTGTTGACCATCTCATTCCCCCCTCTTCTATACGATTTCCAGGCCCGCACGTATTTTCCAGCAACCCGAACTTGTTGCGATCGTCAGAGAAATCAGGCGCGTCTGCGCCTGCAGCACTGCTTTGACAGTGCTTTGGTCCAATTCAGCCGATCCGTATATCACAAATTCCAAAAAAAGTAATGGGGATATTGCAGAAAATGGATGATTATCAGCCCTCCCGAAGGGGCTTGCGCTAACCCAATCCCGGGCGGACCGGATGTGACCGGCACCTGCCGCAGGGCAAGGCCCTCTTGACCCGCCGGGGCGCATATTCTACAAAGCAGCCTGTCCATCTCATGAGAATTATGTATTGCTATGCTTAATGTTCTCGGTGCGGATGATTATGACGACCATGACCAATGCGAGTGGTGCTGAAAAGGGGCCAGTCGCGCGATACCTCGGGCGCATTCTCGTTGGGCCCTATGCGCGTCCCCTGAAATTGCGGGTCGCCGCCCTGATAAAAGCGTGTCGGGCCTTCGACCGGACGGGGGCTCCGGCCATCCCCTATATTGCGGCCTGGCAAGCCCATGACAATATCTGGTACGAATTTGCGGGCCGCCGGTTCCTCGACCTGTTTGGCTGCCGGGGCGATCTTCTGGCAGAGACGTTTCGTAGCCGGGTTGTCGATCAGCGGGTCTATAAATGCGTTGATATGGATGCGGCCATCGAGCGGGAGGTTCGAACCCAGGAGGAGTTGCAACATGTCCGCAGCCACTTGCGGGAAGAGGGCATCATCAAGGGGGAGGTCGATGCGGTATACAAAGTGGATGCCCCCCGCAGCGGCGTTGTCTGGCTCAAGGATCAGGCCGTGGTGGAATTTTTCGAGGCGGACCGCCTTTGCCTTTCCATCGGGCATCTGACGATCGTTACCAAAGAAATGCGCTCGGAGGAGGAGCGGCTGGAAAAGGAGCGCCTGCAGGTATCGTTGGAGATGGCCGGGGCCGTATGTCATGAACTCAATCAGCCGATCCAGGGGATCTCCAGCTATGCCGAAAATCTTCTGGACCACTTGACCCCTGGCAGCACCGAACACGGCCATGTTCAGGGCATCATGGATCTGGCCGGGCGCATGGGCGTCATCACGCAGAAACTCATGAAAATCACGCGCTATGAGACCAAAGACTATCTCAAGGGTGTGCGCATCATCGATATCGACCGGGCGGCCGATGAGCCATCCGAACCATAGGCGGTATGCCACCTCGAGAGTAGCCGGGCTTAAGATACATAAAGAACGGGGACGATTTTATCCGGGCGCGCCTCAGCCCTGACATTGAAACCGACCCTTACAGGCGAAAAACGATAGAAGTGACAACCTCAACATTGAAAAGTGAAGGTGCCATGGCCAGTGATGAATGGGAAAATCGACAGTTATGCAGTGACGGGAATTGCATTGGCGTGATCGGGCCGGACGGGCGCTGCAAAGAATGCGGCAAACCCGGTGAAGCGGGCGCGCCGCCGGCCGACGTCCCGGCGGCGGTTATCGAGGAGCCTACCGCAGATGAACTCGAGGACGTGGAAGGGCCGGCCGATGAGGATGGTTCCGAGGAACCGGACGTGTCCGGTGATGATGACTGGGACAATCGCCGACTCTGTCCCGACGGCAACTGCATCGGCGTGATCGGCCCGGACGGGCGCTGCAAGGAGTGCGGCCGCAACGCGGAATAAAGCGAAGCGTTGGCAGCGGGATATTTTTGAAGCCATCAAAAATTGGCACTTGAAATTTAAGGGCGCTCTTGCTAAATGACGCCTCACCGTTCACTCGGTGGCTCGCTGGGTGAACGGGTTTCAATCGCAGCACATGGTGGGGTTCCCGAGTGGTCAAAGGGAGCAGACTGTAAATCTGCCGGCAAAGCCTTCGGAGGTTCAAGTCCTCCCCCCACCACCACGTATCATATTGCGTCCCCATCGTCTAGCCCGGTCCAGGACACCGGCCTTTCACGCCGGCGACAGGGGTTCAAATCCCCTTGGGGACGCCATCAAAAACAAAAGGCTTGCCATCCTAGTGGCGGGCCTTAAATTTTTTGAGGCCGGGCTTCAGGTAGGCCCTTTCTGCACCACGGCATTCTCAAGCGGCACGTGAGCGGCGTCTTGTCGGTGCGGTTCTGCAAGTCCTCTTTCCGCTGATTTAGCCAACCCAAGTCGTGATCAATTCCGTTCGTAGGCCTACGATGGTTTACAGAACAAATATTCCAAGTTATGAAGTTTAGCAGTTGTGGCATAAAATGCGGCTACCTGCATGGTTGATAATGTCGGACCCTTAACCCGAATATTTCATGAAATCTTTCCTACAAAAGTTGTAAAGATAACGCTATCCATTTGTTGTCGCTTGAAATGGTTTCATCAAGGCAAGGTCGCTTTGTCACCGATCTTTTTCGGTTACACTTAGCAAAGATTTCACCCGAAGGGCGCTCTCTGAGGTGCCCATTGGCCGCGTTATCAAGGGTTTGCAGTAGGATCACTACGGCGGCACCCTTGATGCCTTGCCAATGAACACCTCAGGGGCGTGAAATATCCGGATTAAAGGAAAAATAATGAAAATCAGACGACTTGGAAACACTGCTGTTGAAATAGGCGAAATAGGGATGGGATGCTGGCAACTCGGTGCCGATTGGGGGGCTCCCCTCGATAAGGACGCCGCCTTTGTCATCCTGTCGGCCGCTTTGGAAAGCGGCGTAACTTTTTTTGATACCGCGGATGTCTATGGGGCGGGACGCAGCGAAGAACACATTGGGCAATTTATTCGGAAATGCGGTAAATCGATTACCGTCGCAACGAAATTCGGCCGCGGTGCGGATGTGTATCCCGACCAGTATTCCGAAGACAGGCTGCGCCGATCCGTGGATGCCTCCCTGAAGCGGCTTGGAGTTGATGCCCTCGATCTGCTTCAACTGCACTGTATCCCTGATGAGGTTTTGCGCAACGGAAAAGTTTTTGACTGGTTGCGTCGTCTCAAGCAAGAGGGGTTGATCAAGAACTTCGGCGCCAGTGTCGAGACCGTGGCGGAAGGCCTGTTTTGCCTTGAACAGGATGAGCTTGCCTCCCTCCAGGTTATTTTCAATATTTTTAGACAGAAACTTGTCAACGCGTTGCTTCCCCAGGCGAAGACCCGAGGGGTCGGTCTCATCGTTCGCCTGCCCCTTGCCAGTGGCCTGCTGACAGGGAAATTCACTGAAGATACCCAATTTGCTGAAACGGATCACAGACATTTCAATCGAAACGGCGAGTGCTTCAATGTCGGAGAAACCTTTGCCGGCTTGCCTTTTGAAAAAGGCGTTCAGCTTGCCGACAGGCTCCAGGCGTTTCTTCCCGACGGGATGTCAATGGCCCAAATGGCCTTACGTTGGATACTCGACCACGATGCGGTTTCGACCATTATCCCGGGCGCGAGTTCACCCGAACAAGCAAAGGCGAACGCAGTAATTTCGGGTATGCAACCCTTACCCGACGATCTTCACCAGGCCCTTTCGGAGTTTTACACCAATAATGTTCACCAACACATACGTGGCCGTTATTGAAAAATAGCCGCACAGGCACTGAAGGCGACGCCGCAAGGCATGCGCTGGGACTCCATACGATATGATGATGCCTACAGGAATACGATTACCGGTAGCGCCGTATGAGAGAAAATTAAAATGGAGACATGATGAAAATTATTATCATTGGTGGCAACGGCACCATCGGAAAGACGGTTAGCGCGCATTTTGCAAAGAACCATGAGATCATTGTGGGCGGCCGTAGCGCCGGCGATATCATCGTCGATATTGCCGACAGCAGCTCTATCGAAGCCATGTATGCATCCGTTGGAAATGTCGATGCCGTGGTCTGCATCGCGGGCGAAGCGAAATGGGCCGCCTTTGATGCAATGACGGAAGAAGACTTTAATATCGGGTTGCGGAGCAAATTAATGGGGCAGGTCAATTTGGTGAGGGTCGGGCAGAATTTTGTGAATGCCGGCGGTTCTTTTACGCTGACGACGGGAATCCTCGCCGATCATCCGGTGGTGTTGACCACCAGCGCCGCGATGGTCAATGGTGGCATTCACAGTTTTGTCAAAGCGGTATCCCTGGAATTGAGAAATGGCATCCGAATCAACGTCGTGTCATCGGGGCTGGTCGAGGATGCCGTAGACAAGTACGAGGCCTATTTCCCCGGTCATAACCCGATACCCATGCGAAAGGTCATCAACGGGTATGTAAAAAGTGTTGAGGGCAAAGGAACGGGCGAGATTATCAGAATGTATGATAATTGCTGAGAAGTTATTTCCAAAGAACCCTGGTGGCGCCGCCGCCTGTATTGGGTTGAGGTGGCCGCCGGACGCTGCCCGGGGCAATGGGGGATATTCATTTGCTGCACATCTTTGTCGATGCGGATGCGTGCCCGGTAAAACAGGAAGTGTACCGTGTCGCAGGCCGGTGTCAGCTTGACGTCACCCTGGTGGCTAATGCCTGGATGCGCATTCCGAATGAACGTTGGATTGCACTCCAAGTTGTCGCGGACGGGTTCGACGCCGCCGATGACTGGATTGTCGAACACGTGCAGTCACACGACATCGTGGTCACGGCGGACATTCCGCTGGCGAGCCGTTGCTTGCGGAAAGGCGCACGGGTAATCGGCACCACCGGGAAGCCGTTTACGGAGAACA
>Ga0316195_10000815_pt1 | contig 13208 bp, 14 predicted proteins | sample Phised1_MG_FD_204937 | JGI IMG/M metagenome (GOLD analysis project Ga0316195, IMG submission 204937) | Coastal sediment microbial communities from Maine, United States - Phippsburg sediment 1 | ecosystem: Environmental > Aquatic > Marine > Coastal > Sediment | place: USA: Maine | collected... | reverse complement strand
TCCTTGTCGCGGGCTACCGTTGCATGTCCCCGGTACAGCGCCTGTGCGGCCACTTCACCCGCGTGGTTAATGCGCATGAGGCCGGCGGCATGCCGTTTCTGGCTGTCATTGAGCTCGGCATCGATGATATTCGCAGCCGGATTTGCCCGGGCGGAACGGCCTGCCGGCGTGGCAACCGTGCGCAGGGCGTTGCCGGCGCTTGCCAGAATCCGGTCGAGGGGTGTGAGTTGTCGTTTGTTCATGTGACAAATTATAGCGAAGCGTCGTCCACCACAGGTATACTCCGCTGCCTTTTTTGACCTGAACCACCGAATTCCCTAAGGAGACCTCGCATGAAACTGCGAATACTTGTCATGACTGCCGCTTTGCTCGCACCGTTTTCCCTGATGGCCCAGGATGAGCCCGAGAGCCCCTGGTCCGGCAAAGCGACGCTGGGCTACCTGGCGACGTCAGGCAACACCGAGAATACGACCCTCAATACCGGATTTGAGGTGGGTTTCAAGACGGGGCCATGGGGCCACACGTTTAAGGCTTCGGCTATCGAAGCCTCGGAGAACGAGACCACGACCGCTGAAGCTTATGACGCTGGCTGGAAGACCGAGCGTGACCTGTCGGACAAGGCTTTCCTGTTTGGTCGCCTGAGCTGGCGAAAAGACCGATTCGGCGGTTTCGACACGCAGTTCTCGCAGACGGTCGGTTATGGCCGCCACCTGATCGATTCTGACCAGCACAAGCTGAACGCCGAGATCGGCGCTGGTGCACGGCAGTCGGAACTCCAGGATGGCACCAAGGAAAACGAGACCGTTTTCCGGGGTGGCGTCTACTACAAATGGCTGTTCAGTGAGACGGCAGAGTTCCGCCAGGACCTGACGGCAGAGGGCGGTGACCAGAACACCTACATGGAGTCTGTTTCCGCAATTTCGGCAAAGCTGATCGGCGATCTCGCGCTGGTGGCGTCGTATACGGTGAAGCATAATACTGATGTGTCGCCGTTGTTAGAAAAAACAGACACTTACACGGCCCTTTCGATCGAATACGCGTTCTAAAGGGCGGGCTGAAAAAAGGCCCCTGATTTGTTTGCAATAGGATGGGGCCTACAGTAGAATTTCGCGCCTTTCGCCAATCCAGCGAACGTTTTTGCGTGCGCGGTTGGCTCGCCGGAATCAGGACGGTCTTTTAGGCCCGAATGCCAGCTGGTGAAAAACAAGATCATTCCCTTACGGAAATCAGAATTATGAAGACGTTTTCTGCGAAGCCAGCAGAGGTTCGCCGCGACTGGTACGTGGTAGATGCCACGAACAAGACCCTGGGTCGTCTGTCGACCGAGATCGCGCGCCGTTTGCGTGGCAAGCACAAGCCGGAGTACACACCGCACGTTGATACGGGCGACTATATCGTCGTTGTGAACGCCGAGAAGATCCGTGTGACCGGTAACAAGCTGAAGGACAAGATGTATCACCACCACACGGGATACATTGGCAACCTGAAGTCGATACCGCTCGACAAGCTCCTCCAGGAGCATCCCGAGCGAGCACTTGAGCACTCTGTAAAAGGCATGATGCCGCGCGGCCCGCTGGGACGTCAGATGTTCTCGAAGCTGCGTGTATTTGCAGGCCCCGAACACACCCACGCTGCACAGCAGCCGATTCCGCTGGAAGTCAACGCCTAAGCAGCGCGCTTCACAGATTGAGTAGACATTATGAGTGACACGTTTTTTTACGGTACCGGTCGTCGCAAGACATCGACAGCTCGCGTTTTCCTGACGCCGGGCAACGGTGATATCACGGTTAACAAGCGCCCGCTGGACGTTTTCTTTGGTCGTAAGACGGCCCAGATGATTGTTCGTCAGCCGCTGGAACTGACCGCTTTGGGTGACAAGTTCAACGTGAACGTCACGGTTAAAGGCGGCGGCACGACGGGCCAGGCTGGCGCAATTCGCCATGGTCTGACGCGCGCGCTGATGGTTTATGACGAGTCGCTTCGCCCGAACCTGCGTAAAGCCGGCTTCGTGACCCGCGATGCACGTGAGGTCGAGCGCAAGAAGGTCGGCCTGCGCAAAGCACGTCGCGCCACGCAGTACTCCAAACGCTAAGCGTTCACACGATCCGCATTTGGGGGATCGTCTAGTGGTAGGACTGCGGACTCTGACTCCGCCAACGGGGGTTCGAATCCCTCTCCCCCAGCCAAAAAAAACAGGGGCCCATCAGGGCCCCTATTTTTTTGTTTCGGGGAGACGTGGATGAGAACCCCTGTTTGATGGGCGCCGCGCCGCAGGCGCATGCCCGGTCCCTGTTTTCGAAGCCCCGATTCGTCGGGCAGGCTGCCATGGCGCCGGTGAACATGATAACTTTGCGCCTCATTGAATAGGGGCCAACAGTAACGATGCCACCCGAGTCGGAACAACGTCTAGTCCTTCGCCGCCCCGACGATTGGCACGTGCACCTGCGCGACGGGGAAATGCTTGCAGCGGTGGTGGGGTACACGGCGCGTCAGTTTGGTCGTGCTATTGTCATGCCGAATCTGAAATCGCCGGTTACGACGATTCAGCAAGCACAAAGCTACCGCAACCGCATCCTGTCAGCGCTGCCTGAAGGCTCCGGCTTCGAGCCGCTGCTTACCGCCTATCTGACCGACACCATTTCAGCGGCGGAGATTGCAACGGGCTTTGGAGACGGGGTATTTACGGCGTGTAAGCTGTACCCTGCGAATGCCACGACAAATGCCGATCATGGCGTCACATCTGTCGCGCTGATTAAGGACGTGCTCGAAACGATGCAGCGCATCGATATGCCCTTGTTGATCCATGGAGAAGTCACGTCATCACAGGTGGATGTGTTTGACCGTGAAGCCGTGTTTATCGAAACGGTATTGCAGCCGTTGCGGCAGGACTTCCCGGAGCTTCGAATTGTACTGGAGCACATAACCACGAAAGACGCCGTCGATTTTGTGCTGGAGGAAGGGTCCAATCTGGCAGCTACCATTACGCCGCATCATCTCGAGATCAATCGCAACGCGATGTTCGAAGGCGGCCTGCGACCCCATATGTACTGCCTGCCAACCGCTAAACGAGAACAACACCGGCTCGCCCTGCGCGCCGCAGCGACCTCGGGGAATCCGAAGTTCTTCTTGGGTACCGATTCGGCGCCGCACGCCATCGCGGCCAAAGAATCGGATTGTGGTTGCGCCGGTATCTTTAACGCGCCGTTTGCGCTCGAGGCCTACGCCAAGGTGTTTGCGGAGGAAAACGCGCTCGAAAAACTTGAGGGTTTTGCCTCGGAGTATGGCCCGGCGTTTTATCGACTGCCGGTCAACGACACTGAAGTCGTCCTGGAAAAGCAGTCGATCGAGGTACCTGAACGCCTGCCGGCGGGAGCAGAGGTGTTGCGGCCGTTTCACGCGGGCGCAAGCCTTCCCTGGCGGTTCGCCGGCGCGGTATGAAGCCCGCCCGCATTGTCGCCAGCGATGCGGCTGGTATTGAGTTGGCGATCAAGGCGCTGCAGCGTGGCGCAGCCATTGGTATACCTACAGAAACCGTTTACGGGCTGGCGGCGGACGCTGGCAATCCCAATGCCGTCGCTTCGATCTATGCAATTAAAGGTCGGCCTAACTTCAATCCGCTAATAGCCCACGTTGCCTCGATTGAAATGGCGCGTAGCGAGGGCCTTATGGATGAACGCGCCGAGGGCTTAGCCGCTGCTTTCTGGCCGGGGCCATTGACCCTCGTGTTGCCGGTTGCCGCCACCGGACGCACTTGCGAGCTTGCCCGCGCGGGCTTAAGCACCATTGCTGTGCGTGTACCCTCACATCCTGTTACCCAGGCACTACTCACATCCATGCAAGGGCCACTTGCGGCGCCGTCCGCCAACCCGTCCGGAAAGCTGAGCCCTACCCGGGCAATTGAGGTCGCTGCTGAACTCGGAGATGCGGTAGAGCTTGTGCTCGACGGTGGACCTTGCTCATCGGGGATCGAGTCAAGCATCGTGGCGATACTGCCAGGCTCCGCTCCCGTTTTGCTTCGACCCGGGGTCATCGCGCGAGACCAGATTGAGTCGATTATCGGGCCGCTTGCCAAACCTTCAGGCACGGGCATAACAGCCCCTGGACAGTTGCAGTCGCATTACGCGCCGCGAGCCAGGTTGCGTCTCAACGCAATGCACGCTGAGCCGGACGAAGTATTATTGGGATTTGGTCCACAAGCACCGATCGGCGCTGATAATTTGTCGGTGTCAGGTGATTTGACTGAGGCGGCGGCTAATCTCTATCAGCGACTCCGCCAGCTGGATGCGTCCGGCGCGCAGAAAATCGCAGTGATGCCGATACCGTGTGAAGGTCTGGGTGAAGCCATCAACGACCGGTTACAGCGAGCCGCCGCGCCACGCTGAAACCGCAGTCCGATTCCGGCCGGTCAAAGGGTTGGCGCTGGCCTACCTCTCGTAAACGACCTCTCCATCCATAACCGTTACTACGACCTCGGTCTTGTGAATGTCGTAGGCATCGACTTCAAAAATATCCTGATCCAGCACCACGAGATCCGCTTTCTTGCCGATCTCGATTGACCCGATCTCATCTTCCATGTGCAACTGGTATGCCGCATCGATCGTAAACCCGCGAACCAGCGATTCGACACTGATGCGCTCAGATTCGCGTGGCTGCACAGGCGCGTCCGGTTCGCCGTATTCCTGGCGCGTGTGGCCCATTTCGATCTGCACAATTGGCGAAAGACCCAGGGTTCCCGCACCGCTGGCCGGAAAATCGCTGCCGAAGGTCAGGCGAGCACCTGAGTCCTCAAGGCTCTTGTAGCGCCAGAAGCGGTTGAACTGGTCTTCGCTCACAAATTGCTGGCCATAGGTGTCGTAGGACGCCCAGAGCGGCGTGCTCTGAGCAATGACATCGAGCTCTCCGAAGCGCGGCACGTCCTGGTCGGTGATGACCTGAACGTGACAAATGGCATACCTCGTGTCGCTGTCGGGATGCGCCTCGCGGGCGACTTCGATCGCATTCAGTGTTTCGTGGATGGCGCGCTCGCCCAGCGCATGCACGTGCACATCCATGTTGCGCGAGGCAGCATCGACAATCATGTGCGTCATCTGCTCTTCGGTGAACACGGTCTCACCCGAGTTGCCCGGTTCACCCTGGTAGTCCTCGAACATGGCCGCGGTGCGGCCCTCTACCGTGCCATCGTCCGGTATCTTGAGCGTGTTGTAGTGGTAACGCTTACCTTTCAATTTGTTGCGCCACAGGTCAGCAGTATCAACCGCGGTGAGGTACTCTTCCTGCGTCTCCGGTCGCGACGAGCCAACAAGTCGGATAGTGAGGTCACCATTCGCCTCGATACTATCAAGGATATGTTTGACCGACTCGACATCCGTACTCTCAATAATGCCGGCATCGAACGCCGACGTGACGCCGTAGCTGTTCATGATGTCGATAATGAGGGCCGTGCCCTCCACGACGCTCTCGACCGTGATCGCATCCAGTGCATCCATGGCCATGCCGGCCGTGCCCTCCAGCAGGTAGCCAGTGGCATCACCATTGGCGTCGCGTTTGTAGTAGCTGTAGCCCGGCACCGGATCGGCCGTGTCCTGGGTAATGTTGAGCGCCTGGAGCGCTGCTGTGTTGGCCCAGGCGGCGTGGAAGCCTTCGTCCATAAGCAACACCGGCTTGTCAGGCACGATGGCATCAATCAGCTGCCGCGTCGGGCCAACCGGACCAAATGTGGTGGCGAGGAAGCCGTAGCCGAAAAGCAGTTCGGCATCCTGGTTTGCCTCGGCGTACTCGGCAATGGCCTCGACCCAGTCGTCGACGGTTCCCCAGGTGTCGAGCGACAACGCCGTGGCATAGGCGCCACCGGCGACAGGGTGCGCATGCGCGTCGATGAATCCAGGTAGCAGCAGCTGTCCGCCAAGATCCATGACCCTGGTCGCATCTCCTGTCAGTCCTTTTGCGCCGGCCGCATTCCCAACGTAGACGATCGTATCGTCACGAACCACCACGGCCTCAGCCCATGGCATCCGCTCGTCAAGCGTGTAGACCCTGGCATTCATGAAGGCCAGGTCACCGTATTCGGTTGTGTTTTTCTTCTCTTGTGAACAGCCAGTCGTCAGAAGTGCCGTTAGCAGTGTGACAAGAAGCAGCGGGCGGGTGGCGTGTACTCGTGGCATCGCGTCTGTCTAGGTCCGCATCTCGCGGACGCCGGTGTCGCCAGCGATCAACAGGACATCGGCCGGTCGCTGGGCGAACAGGCCAACCGTGACTACACCAGGGATGCGATTGATACGGGCTTCCATATCGATAGGATTGGCGATCTGCAGGTTGTGAACGTCCAGAATGTGGTTGCCATTGTCCGTGATAAAACCTTCACGCCAGATGGGCTGACCGCGCATCTTAAGCATGCGACGCGCGACAAGTTCCTGCGCCATTGGCAGCACTTCAATCGGCAGCGGGAATGCCCCGAGCATTCCAACCAGTTTCGAATCGTCGACTATACAAACGAAGCGTCGCGCAGCCTCTGCCAGGACTTTCTCCCGGGTAAGAGCGCCGCCGCCCCCTTTGATGAGCTGCAGATGCTTGTTGCTCTCATCCGCACCATCAATGTACAGATCGATATCACCGGTCTCGTTGAGCGTCAGCACCTCGAAGCCCTGTCCCTCGAGGAGCTTGGTCGATGCCCGGGAGCTCGACACCACACGGTCTATCAGGTGGCGCACCTCGGGCAGCATTTCGATGAGGCAGTTGACAGTCGAACCAGTCCCGATACCCAGTGTCGTACCCGGCTGGATGAACTGCAGCGCCGCCCTGGCGACTGCGCGTTTCTTCTCGATTGCGTCCATAGCTGCGTACTATAGTCAAATTATCGCGCGTTTCACATCGGAACAGCGCACAGTTTTGGGGTCCTGCAAATGAAAAGAGCCCGCCTAGGCGGGCTCTTTTACTTGCTTTGGAAGAAGGCCTCTTCCGAAGCGACGGGCTAACTACCGTTTCTTGCGGGTAGCTTTCTTCTTCGTCGTACGCTTGGCCACTTTCTTCTTGGCTTTGCGTTTTGTAGCTTTCTTCTTAGCTACTTTCTTCTTGGCCTTCTTCTTAGCTACTTTCTTTTTAGCCTTCTTCTTGGCTACTTTCTTCTTAGCCTTTTTCTTGGCTACTTTCTTTTTGGCCTTTTTCTTGGCCGCTTTCTTCTTGGTCTTGCGCTTAGCTACTTTCTTTTTCGCTTTACGCTTTGTGGCTTTTTTCTTAGTAGCTTTTTTCTTTGTGGCTTTTTTCTTAGTTGCTTTCTTCTTCGTCTTACGCTTAGCAACCTTCTTCTTCGCTACGCGTTTCTTCGTAGCTTTCTTGCTTACTACTTTCCGCTTCTTGGCGACTTTGCGCTTCGAAGCTTTTTTACGAGACTTCTTTTTGGTAGCCATTAGTTTTCTCCGTGTCGGGTACCCGCGAATGAGTATACGCAACAATCCCAAAAAATCCAGCAAGTTAGAGGTGCTTTGACCGACATAAAAAAACAGCTTCGGAACTGCTGTGTGCCAGTCCGATGAATCGCTGACAGGCGGATCGGTTTCAAAGCCCTGCAAAGGAGGGTTGGGGCAAAGAATTCTCCACCCATATCCTCGCGCGGCAAACAAAAGTTACGGAGTCGCCTGGCGAGGATTGCAGTTTGAATGCCTGACGTTGCAGCGATCGGAGAAGGGCTATCCTGTTGTGAAAAAAGCAGTCTAATTACTGTCGCTAATTACACGATAAAGCCGTATATCCCAAGGATTTGGCGCAATTTTCTCGACTTTCTGGCATTTGAACGCAACGCCGATCAGCTTCGGTCGAATCCAGTTTTTTCGGTGCCGCAGAAAAGAAAAGCACCGATCGAAATAGCCACCGCCCATGCCGATGCGATGTCTTTCCTTGTCGAACGCGACGGTAGGCGTAATGACAAGATCGAGTTTTCGAGGTGCTATCAGAACCCCGCGAACGGGTTCCCATAAGCCGAAAGAATTCTGCTCAAGTTCCGTTTCAGGAAGTATTTCGCAAAAGAACATTTCTTTCTTTGCGCGCAAAACAGGAACAAAAATGCGCTTGTTTGCGCGCCATGCGGCTTCGATGATGTCACGCGTGTCTACTTCGTCGTCCATCGGCAGGTAACAACCGATCGTGGTGCCCGCATAAAACTCACGCGATGCGATCACCTGTTTACAAATAATATCGGAGGCTGTTGCGCGCTGTTCACTGGTCATATTGCGACGGGCGCGCAATGCATTACGGCGAAGTGAATTCATTGAGTCAGGTGTTGCTGGCAACGATAAAAAAGGAGGCGCCTCCCGCCTGTGCCGTCACAGACCTTCGCTCTCGAACCGGAGCAACAGGTGGGGTCAGCCGTGACCGTACCAGGCTTACCGCCGAAGCGGTTTTGCGCACATACAGCCGACAGACAGCGACCCCGAGGTAAAAATTTAGGGTCGGGAGGTTTCCAGGTCGGTGTCGAACACTGCAGGAGACGCCAAGTCGAATATCGTGCCGAATTCGCGCATTACAAGTCGAGCTGCTGTGTGCTGCTCAGGACACTGTCTACGCGATCAGAAATAATTTTGAGGCGATCGCTGATTCCGCCTTCGAGCGCCTGGTCCCGTGCCTTGGCATGGATCAGGTCATTCGCCATATTCAATGCCGCCATGACAGCAATGCGGTCCAGCCCAACGATACGCCCGCTGTCGCGGATTTCACGCATCTTGTTGTTCAGAATCTCCGCGGAGTCGAGCAGGTCGGTGCGCTCTTCGGCGGGGCAGGCTACCTGGTATTCCTTGTCGAGAATTCGGACGCTAACCTGCGCAATTTGTTGGGTCATTCGGTGTTCTCCGTAGGCCTTATTGGTCTACATGTGTTGTCCTGATTCAGGAGCCTTGCTCCATCGCTTTCAATCGGCCGATCATCGCTTCAACACGCGCGCGGACCTGCTCGTTCTTCTGCAGCAGGTTGGCACGCTCTGATGTCAGGACGTCCTGGCGCTGTTTCAGCGACCGGTTCTCATCCTGCAGTTGGTCGCATACGCGAACGAGCGCGTCGACGCGCTTTTCGAGACGCTTGAGCTCATGTTCAAACGTTGAATTGAAGTTCTCAGCCATAGGCTCAATATAGTAGGGTTTGCCTGAATTGAAAAGGTTGGTCTTGGTATGAATGACAAGCTTGGCTATGACGAGCTCGACGAGTCCCTGCGGCGCTGCGGGGCCAGCTGGGATGCGGCGCAGGCGCACGGGCTGCTGACAGGCCGCCTGGCTGTCGCTGGCGTGCCGGCCGGGCCAGATTGGCTGCTGCAGGTTCTTGAAGGTACAGACGAGGCCAACGCGCTGCGCATGGAGTGCCAGAAGGGGCTGGATTCTCTTTATCAGGCGACGTTCTGGCAGCTGTCGGAGAGGCTGTCGGAGTTCATGCCGCTGCTGCCTGATGACGATGTGGATGTTGATTCGCGGACCCTGGCCCTGTCGCATTGGTGTGAGGGGTTTCTGCACGGCCTTGTTTCGTCGCAGCACGGGCAGGCACTTAAAGATAAACTCGCGGCCGAACCGTTGTCCGATATTATCCGCGACATGCTGCAGATTACGCGGGCTGGTGTCGACGAAGAAAGCGATAATGAAACCAATGAAGCGGCGTATGTTGAGATTATTGAGTACGTCCGGGTTGCCGCCCAGCTGGCCTACGAAGAGCTGTCGGAGATCCGGCACGCGGAAGAGCAATGAATTCCAAAGAATTTGAACGTCGACGCAGGCAACTCATGCGTATGGTTGGCGTGGGTGGCATCGCCATTTTGCCCGCCGCACCGGTTCGCATGCGCAGCCGAGACGTCGAGTACATTTACCGTCAGGACAGCGATTTCTACTACCTGACAGGCTTCGCCGAGCCGGAAGCCGTGGCGGTGCTTGTTCCGGGTCGACCACAGGGCGAATACCTTCTTTTTTGTCGAGAGCGAGATCCTTCGAAAGAGCAGTGGGACGGGGCGCGAGCAGGTCAGGATGGGGCGATCGCGGACTTTGGCGCTGACGACGCTTTTCCGATTGACGATATCGACGACATCATTCCGGGTCTGATCGAGGGATGTGAGCGCGTTTACTACACGATGGGTATGTATACCGATTTCGATGCGCGCATCGCGGAGTGGGTTAACTCGCTGCGGGAGGGGTTGTCGCGCGGGCTGCATACGCCCACCGAGTTCGTTGCCCTGGACCACTTGTTGCACGACATGCGCCTGTATAAGAGTCGTGATGAGATAGGTGCGATGCGTAAGTCAGCGAAGGTCGCCGTCGCCGCGCATAAACGTGCGATGCAGGTTACACGCCCCGGAATGTATGAGTATGAGGTTGAGGCCGAGTTTCGGCATGAATTTCGGCGCTGCGGCGCCTGGGCGTCATACAGCCCTATTGTGGGTGGTGGCGCGAACGCATGTACGCTGCATTACGTGGAGAATGGCGACGTTTTGAAGGACGGTGACCTGGTATTGATCGACGCGGGTTGCGAGCTCGACTACTACGCATCGGACGTCACCCGGACATTCCCGGTCAACGGGCGCTTCACCCCCGAGCAGCGCGCGGTCTATGAAATCGTGCTCGAGGCTCAGCGCGCGGCTATCGAAAAGACTGTGAAGGGTAATCACTGGAACGAGCCGCACGATGCGGCGGTTCGTGTCATTACCAAAGGCCTCAAAAAGCTCGGGTTGCTTGATGGCTCTTTGCCCAAACTCATAAAAGACGAAGCCTACCGCCCTTTCTATATGCATCGCACTGGCCACTGGATTGGCATGGACGTTCACGACGTGGGCGATTACAAGGTCAGCGACGAGTGGCGAGTGCTTGAGGCCGGCATGGTAACCACCGTCGAACCCGGAATTTATATCCCGAACAAGCGTAGTATCCCGAAGCGGTTTCGCAATATGGGGATTCGCATCGAAGATGATGTCGCGGTGACCAGCAAGGGCCCTGACGTACTCAGCAAGGGGCTCGTATCGGACCCTGATGACATCGAGGCACTAATGCAGAGCGCATGAGTAACAAGCACTACGATATCGTGATTGCCGGTGGTGGCATGATTGGCACGAGCCTGGCTCTTGCGCTGGAGCCGCTTGGCCTGAGTGTTGCGGTTGTCGAAGCGATTCCTAGAAAAGCCGCGGCCCAGCCCAGCTTTGATGACCGTTCAACAGCACTGTCGCGCAGTACGCAGCGCATGTTCGAGGCAATGGGGCTCTGGCCTCGGATCGTCGCCGCGTCCACGCCGATTCGCACAGTCCATGTTTCGGATCAGGGGCGCTTCGGTTTTTCGCATATTGAAGCCGAGGAGCAGGGCGTTGAGGCGCTCGGCTATGTGGTCATCAATCGCGTCCTCGGCGCCGTACTCCAGGATGCGCTGGACCATCTTGAGCGCGTCGACATCTTTTGCCCGGCCCGCATTGTGGACATCGAACTGGCTCCCGACAAAGCGGCCGCGGAGGTGGAATTCGTCGACGGCAAAAAGGAGACGCTTACGTGCGATCTGCTCGTAGCCTCTGACGGGGCAAATTCCGCGGTTCGGGAAATGATGGGTATCACTGCGCAAAAAAGTCACTATGGTCAATGCGCTGTCATCGGTAACCTGCTCCCCGAAAAAGACATTAACAACGTCGCCTATGAGCGCTTCACGAAGCAGGGGCCACTGGCCATACTGCCGGTCGCCGACGGGCGGGCCGGATTTATCTGGACGGTGTCCGACGGCGATGCCGATCGTGTGATGGCGCTTGACGATGATGCGTTTCTTGCCGAGTTGCAGGAACAGTTCGGCTACCGGCTTGGGACGTTTTCGAAGGTGGGCAAGCGCGCGTCGTATCCGTTGATCCTGAGCAAAGCCCTGCGACTGACCGCAACTCGCAGCGTACTGATTGGTAATTCTGCACATGGCCTGCACCCGGTCTCGGCGCAGGGATTTAACCTGGGGATGCGAGACGTGGCGGCCCTCGTTGACTGCATTGCCGACTTCCCCACCGTCACACAGATTGACCCGGGAGGTACGTCATTGCTCGAGCAGTATTCACGTTGGCGGCACTCCGACCAGAAGAAGCTCGTGCGCTTTACCGATGGCCTGGTGAAGTTGTTTGGCAGTGAAAGCCGGCCGCTGCGCGCACTGCGCAATATTGGCATGCTTGGTTTCGATCTCGTTCCGGGTGTCCGCTCGGCGTTTGCAAAACACACGATGGGCCTCGCGGGAAGATTGCCGCGCCTGTCGCGAGGCGTGCCCATCAAATGAATCGGCGCTACAGCATTGTTGTCGTCGGCGGCGGCGTTACCGGGCTCATGGCGGCCACGCTCATGGCCAGGGGTCCGCAGCGTGACGCGCTCGACATCACACTGGTCGATGCCGGCCCCCGGCCTGTGTTTTCAGCCGACGACGATGTCGCCCTGCGGGTATCGGCGATTGCCAGTGGTACGGCTGACCTGTTCGATTCCGTCGGCGCCTGGGAGTACACCGCGGCAACCCGCGCCTCGCCTTACACGAGCATGCGCATCTGGGACGAGAACGACACGCCCGACAGCGCCGCTGCGCTGCGGTTCGATGCAGACGAATTTGCGATCGCGCAGCTCGGGTTTATCGTTGAAAACGTGTTGCTTCAGGACGTGCTGCTCTATCAGCTCGATAGAACCGACGTCACCTTGAAACTCGAAAGCCCGATCCGGGCCCTGCGCAGGAAGCCGCGCCAGTACGATGTGGAACTTGAGTCGGGCGAAGTGCTCTCTGCCGATCTGGTTGTGGGTGCTGACGGCGCGCGCTCTTTTGTGCGTTCGGCTGTAGGTATCGAAGCCCGAGAATGGCCCTACGAGCAGACTGCATTTGTGACGCACCTGAAGCCCGAGAAACCACATGGCGGCACAGCGTGGCAGCGATTCCTGCGCGACGGGCCCCTGGGTATCCTGCCCCTTAACGACGGCCGCGTATCGGTCGTATGGTCGACGACACCCGGGCAGGCACAGGCGGCCCTCATGGCGAATGATGCCGAGACAGGCCGTATGCTTAGCGATGCGTCGGACTGGGTTCTCGGCAAACTCGAGCTTGCCGGGCCGAAGGGTGCATTTCCGCTGTGTGCCCGACATGCAGCATCTTATGTGTTACCGAATGTCGCCCTGATCGGAGATGCGGCACATGCGATCCATCCGCTGGCGGGGCAGGGCGCGAACCTGGGCCTGCAGGATGCGGCGGAGCTCGCAGCCCAG
>Ga0316195_10000814_pt1 | contig 13226 bp, 14 predicted proteins | sample Phised1_MG_FD_204937 | JGI IMG/M metagenome (GOLD analysis project Ga0316195, IMG submission 204937) | Coastal sediment microbial communities from Maine, United States - Phippsburg sediment 1 | ecosystem: Environmental > Aquatic > Marine > Coastal > Sediment | place: USA: Maine | collected... | reverse complement strand
CGTCGCTCGCTCCGCGGGGCGGCGGAGTGCGAGTGTGGAACGTCGAGAGTGGAGAGATGGTGAACTCCTTCAACGACCCGGACTGGTGGTCAGACTGCTGCCCGGGCGTGGAACTCGATTTCAGCCCGGACGGGACCCACCTCGCCGTCACCACCTTTGAGGGCGAGGTGCACGTGTTCGACCTAGCCTCGAACACGAGGGCCATGACGCTGACGGGTCATGAGGGTGCGGCAACCGGTGTCGAGTACCTCCCGTACGGCGCCACGATCATCACCGGGAGCTTCGACGGAACGTTTCGCTTCTGGGACGCGGAAATCGGCATCGAGCTGGCATCGATCGACGCCGGCGTCGGCCAACTCACCGCGCTCGACGTGAGCGCAGACGGCGGTTGGCTGCTGACAGGAGGAGACAGCGGCACCGTCAGACTCTGGGAGCTCCAACCGGGTGGGGCCCGGGAACTGGCGACGCTCGCCGGCCACCGATCGTTGGTCCTGGATGTTGCCTTCGACGCGGCAGGGGTGTCGGGCGCGGGTGTTGGGATGGATGGTGGGGTCCTGGTCTGGGACGTGACGGCATCGGGTAGGGGAGAGGTTGCGGCGTGGCCCGCAGATGGTCCCGTTGCCTTCAGCGCAGATGGGAGCCGGCTGGCCACGCCTGATCCAAACGGCCGAGGTGTGGTCGTGCGCAGAACGTCCGACTGGCATCCCGACCTCGTGCTCGAGGATGTCTCTTCCCTCATGGGTGAGGAGCATGCGGCACCCGGCGAGGAGTATGGGGTGGTAGGCGGGATCGCCTTCAGCCCCGGCGGTGATCGCATCGCCACCACGAGCTCGGGATACCAGGACGTTCCTGGAACCGTGACCCTGTGGGACGCCAGCACCGGCGCGCCGCTTCGCACGTTGCTGGCGCACTTGTTCCTCACCGGACCCGTGGCGTTCAGCGGCGACGGCGCCACGGTCGCGGCGGCGACCTGCAATTGGGTCGGCTCACCTGCGTCGGCGTGGGACGTGGCCAGCGGCGAGGTGATCCTTGCGGTGGAGACGGCCCGATGCGGCCAAGCCGTGGATCTCAGCCCGAACGGAGAACTGCTCGCCGTCTCGACCGAACTCGAAGACCAGCCGAACGTCCAGGTGTGGAACGTGGCAACCGGTGAGCTTGTTTCGGAGCTCACCCACGAGCCGCTCTGGATCGGGGCGGTCCAGTTCAGCCCCGACGGGGAACGCCTGCTGACCGCGGGCAATGATGGGACGGCCCGAATCTGGGATGTCGCCACCGGCGACCTGATCCGGGCACTAGCCGGCCACACCGGGCCGGTGGAGGGTGCCGTCTGGGCCGCCGATGGAGCCAGGATTGTCACTGCAAGCCTCGACGGAACGATTCGGCAATGGGACGCAGCGACCGGCGGAACACTGCTCGTGCTGTCCGGGTTTGAGGGTCTTACACACGTTGCACTCAGCCCCGACGGTGACCGGCTGGCAACGTCGGCGGACGGAGTGGTCCGTATCTGGACACTCGAACTCGACGAGTTGATCGGTATCGCCGAGTCCCGCCTGACCCGGTCGCTCACCTCCGGTGAATGCGCCACCTACCACTTCGAGGAGTGCCCGTGAGCCGCTGGCTAGCGGACCGCTTGCTGCCGTTCTGCAACCGCAGGCGTCCACGGTGAGCACATGTACACACCAAGGAGGTGCAACATGCAACGAGTCAGCGGGATGGTCATTGTGTTCCTGCTCTTGGCGGGGATGGGGTGCTCTTCGTCGGGTGAGCCGATGGCGATGGCGATCAATGCGCCACTTGGTCCTCCCGAAGGGGCCGTTCCCCTTTCAGGGCCTGCGGTTGACGAGGGGATCGTATGCTCCGCGGCGACATTCGAGCGAGTTCGTATTGTTGACTCGGAGGGCTCAACCCTGACTGAGGAACAGTTGTCGGAGGACACGCTCCTCAGCGCGATGTACGACGAATTCACCTGCACGGACGGGTCCGGTGCATTTGTCGTGGTGCAGCATCCTTCCCTCGCGCAGTCCGACATGGATTTCGAAGGATCCAACGATGTTGGACCATGGGAAATCGACAGCGGAACTGGTGACTACGAGACGCTGTCCGGTGACGGCACTCTCACCGTTGATTTCAGTGCAGGAACCGTTGTCTACGGAGGCGAGGTCCAGGACGGGTAGCCGAGGCGGTATTCGGACGACCTGACGCTTCTGCCGCCGAACAAGGGGAGCCCCGGGCATGCCGGGGCTCTCTGCTCGTTCCCGCCATGGATCAGCTGGTCACGATCACGAATACTCCAACGAAGCACACCGCCGCAACCGCCAACACGGCGAGGATCCATACCGACCACCTGAGAACGGTGCGAAGTACCTTGAGGAATCCCGGCGACTCGCCGTTGGGTGCGGACCTTCTCACCAGACCATGGTGTGCTCCGCCGACTGCACGATGGTTGCAGGTTGCCGACCCGATCTCGTGCCGTGGGGCACCGCACCTTCGCGGATTCGGCATGATCGGTCTGAACTAGCCTTGTCCTGTTCCCCAGGCACAAGGAGTCGCGATGAGCAAGGTCACCGTTGTAGGGGCCGGGAAGTACGGATCCACAACCGTCCAGCGTCTGGCTGAGGCCGACATCATCGACGAGGTCGTGATGATCGACATCGTTGAAGGGCTACCTCAGGGTCTCGCCCTCGACATGAATCAGTCCCGTCCGGTGCTCAGATATCGGACCCTGGTGACTGGAACCAACGACTACGCCGACACCGCAGGCAGCGATGTTGTTGTTATTACTGCGGGCCTGCCGCGGAAGCCCGGTATGAGCCGCATGGACTTGCTCGGCGTGAACGCCAAGATCGTCAAGACCGTCACCGAAGAGGTTGTGGCCCATTCACCGGACTGCGTGATCATCGTCGTCACGAATCCACTGGATCAGATGACCACTCTGGCGGCGGAGGTCTCCGGCTTCCCGAAGGAGCGGGTTATCGGGCAGGCAGGCATGCTCGATTCAGCCCGACTGGCGCACTTCATTGCGGAGCGTGCGGGCGTCGACATCCTTGCCGTAGAGGCCGTCACGCTCGGGAGCCACGGCGAGACGATGGTTCCCGTACCGTCGTTGTGCAAGATCGACGGAAGGCCGCTGTCTGAGGTGCTCGATGAGGCCTCAATCGAAGAGCTGGTGGATCGCACCCGCAACGGCGGGGCTGAGATTGTTGCCTTCCTCAAGACTGGATCTGCGTACTACGCCCCTTCGGCGGCGGCAGCTGCAATGGTCGAAGCAGTGATCACGGACAGCAGAGCGGAGATGCCGGTGTGTGCGTGGATGACCGGGCAGTACGGCATCGAAGACGTCTATCTCGGCGTGTTGGCCAAACTCGGCGCCGGTGGTGTCACCGAGGTGTACGAAGCACCGCTGACCGTTGAAGAGACCGCAGGTCTCCGCGAAGCTGCAGCTGCGGTCAAGGCCAAGGTCGCCGATCTGGAAGAGATCGACTACTAGGTCTACCAGCTGCGAGCCGCCAGCCACCGGCTGTCGGCAAAGAGGAAGAGAAGGGACCCGGGTGAGAGAACCCGGGTCCCTTCTCATTCGTTGTTGGGGCGGTGTCAGGCTTGAGGAGCTGGAGGGGTTGAGGCCGGGGCCGAGGCCGCGGCGGCCTTCTCGCGTTCGTACTGTTCGTACGATTCCCGGATCTCGTTGGCGCTCTTCTCGGCGGCGGCGCGCTGTTCCCGTGCACGCGTCCGGGCAATGATGACGTCCCTTCGCGTGGCCCAGAGGGCGACCGCGCCAACGAAGAGGATCAGGATGCCGAATAGGGCGATGAACCAGCCATACCCGACTTGCACATCCTTGTACTGAGCGGATACTCCCGTTTCGGCGACTTGAGCCTCCATGAGCGTCGTTCGGAGTGACCCACCCGACAGCGTGATCACGGCACCGCCGAGCACCGAGAAGAAGATGAGGAGCCGGTTCGCGGCCAGACCGTGTGGCGCGGTCGCGAGGGCAAAGAGAGCGAGGAGGCCGATCCCGACGAATGCGGCGAGACCCGGGTTCATGTCGACCGTGCTACCCCCAACCGTCGTGGCGAGCAGGAGGAAGATCGCGACCAGCGTGCCGAGTCCGATAGCCACGCGAGTGATGAACCGATCGAGCGCCGGAACACGAGGCAATACAAGGCCCTTGAAGGTTCGATAGAGCATCAGGGCGAGGAGCACGCTGAGGACGGCGACGATCACTCCGCTGAATGTGATGGAGACCGTATCGGGTCCGAAGACGAGCGCGAGGACCGTTGCCGCCACGGTTGAGAACGCGATGACCGCTACAGAATACGGGATCTCGACGGCCCTTTTGGGTGTGACGGCGAGCCCCATCAGAAGGAGAACGACTCCGACTGCCAAGTATGCCCACCCCTGGTCCATCTCGTGGCCGCGCATCGACCATGGCTGAACGAGGTAGCCGTAGGACGGATTCGTCCTCGCCATCTCCCAGACGATCGACACGATCACGATCGCGGGACCGAGGGTGATCGCTATCTTGCTCCAGTTCTGCTTCAACACCGTCTCCTTGTCGGCGACACTCTACCCGGCTCTTCGTTCAGCAGGATCCGTTGCCCCATAAGAGTTCTTGCCCGCGAGCAGGGGTACCATTAGGGTTACACTGCTGTGATTCACGTCAGCATCAACGACCAACTAGGGAGGTCTCTATGAACAAGGGTGAGCTCATCGACGCGGTCGCTCGCAATTCCGGCGAGTCAAAGGCAACCGCAGCCAAGGTCATCGACGAAACACTCGACGTCATTGTGTCCGGCGTCGTGACCGAGGGCAAGGTTCAGATCACCGGATTTGGGACGTTCGAGGCGCGCGACCGCAAGGCGCGTACGGCTCGCAACCCCCAGACGGGTGCAGAAGTGAAGGTCGCGGCAACCCGCGTCCCCGCATTCAAGGCGGGCAAGGCCTTCAAGGATCAGGTCAAGCCCGGCTGATCCAAGAAGCGAAGCCAAACAGAGAAGGAGGGGCGCCATCGGCGCCCCTCCTTCTCTGTTTGGGAGTAGAGAGTAGAGAGTAGAGAGTAGAGAGTAGAGAGTAGAGAGTAGAGAGACCTGAACCAGCAACGACCTTCTCTCTACTTTCTACTCTCTACTTCCTCAGAAATCCAGGTTGAGCGTGCTCGATACTCTGGCGAACTCGTTGATGAGGCTCTGGTACATCATGACCTTGGCCATATTGCCGCCGACCTTGATCTTGCCGGTCATGAACGCCATCTGGACGTTCAACTCGCCTTTGGCGATGGCTGCGGCCGTCTCGTAGTCGCTGGCGACTGAGGCATCCGCGTCGTCGAGGGTGCCGAGCGCCAGCGTCGCGACGCCGTCGCCGACCGAGAGGTAGTAGGCGACCGGACCGGCAGGGGCATCGGTCACTTCGAACTGGAGGCCGAGGCCAACGCCGGTCATCGCCCCGTCGAATGCTGCATCGGCATTCAGCGCTTCGGTGGCTGCGGTCATGTGCTCTTCGCTGAGGAACGTGGCCAAGATGTGTCCTTTCGTGGTGGTCTTCGGTCGGATGTTAGCCGCCAATTTTGAGCGACCAATCAAAGTCGTTGCTTCGCACCAAGTACGTGGTACTCAGAATGGAACAGCAATGGCGGCACAACGTGCCGTCACTGCTGACCCTGCTTTCTGAAGTTCTTCCACTGGGCTGCGACGTAATCGCGGTTCATCCACGCGATGACGTCGATCGAGATGCTCTTCGGGCACGCCGTTTCGCACTCTCCGTAGTTTGTGCAAGAGCCGAAGAACGACTCCATCGTCTCGACCATCGCAACCGTGCGGAGATACCGCTCGGGCGCACCCTGCGGGAGGAGATTCAGGTGTGCGATCTTCGCCCCCGTGAACAGATTCGCTGCGCTGTTCGGGCACGCCGCGACACACGCGGCACATCCGATGCAAGAAGCCGCGTCCATCGAGGCTTCCGCTGCGGGTTTAGGGATCGGAATGAGGTTGGCATCTTGTGCTGCACCGATATTCGCCGAGATGAAGCCACCCGCCTGGATGATCTCGTCGAACGCGTGGCGATCGACGATGAGGTCTCGGAGGACGGGGAATGCCACCGCTCGCCATGGTTCGATCGTGATCGTGTCGCCGTCGCTGAACTTTCGCATGTGGAGCTGGCATGACGCCGTCCCACTCTGTGGCCCGTGGGGATGCCCATCCACCATCACGCCGCACGTTCCGCAGATTCCCTCGCGACAGTCGCTGTCGAACGCGATCGGTTCCACGCCCTCGTCGTTGAGTCGCTCGTTCACCTCATCGAGCATCTCGAAGAACGAGGCGTCGGGGCTGATGCCCTTGGCTGCGTACGTTTCGAAGCCGCCTTCGACGTTGGGTCCTTTTTGCCGCCATACGCGCAGGGTGAGATCCATCACTTGTAGCTCCTCTGGGACAGGGCCACGTATTCGAACTCGAGCTCCTCCTTGTGGAGGGTGGGTGGCGAGTCTTCTCCCCTCCACTCCCATGCCGACACGAACGCGAAGTTCTCGTCGTCGCGTTTCGCTTCGCCCTCCTCGGTCTGGTGTTCGACGCGGTAGTGACCGCCGCACGACTCCTCCCTGTCGAGGGCATCGCGAACCATCAGCTCAGCCAGTTCGAAGAAGTCGGCGACTCGTCCCGCTCGCTCGAGCGACTGGTTCAACGACTCATTTGCGCCAAGCACCTTGACATCACTCCAGAACTCCGCTCTGAGCTTCGGAATCTCCTCGAGCGCCCATTCGAGGCCCTCGCGGTCGCGTGACATGCCGCACTTGTCGATCATGATCTTGCCCAGACGCCGGTGAAAGTAGTCGACCGAGTGAGTTCCGTTGATCGAAAGGAACTTCTCGATCTGGTTCGCTACCGATTGTTCCGCCTCCACGAATGCGTCGTCGTCGGTGGGAACCGGATTCACATTGAGCCACTTCGCCAGATATCCCGAGATCGTCGCAGGCAAGACGAAGTAGCCGTCTGCGACGCCCTGCATGAGGGCCGACGCTCCAAGCCGGTTCGCACCGTGGTCCGAGAAGTTCGCCTCGCCGGACGCGAACAACCCAGGAATGGTGGTTTCGAGGTTGTAGTCGACCCAGAGGCCGCCCATGGTGTAGTGGGGAGCCGGGTAGATCCGCATCGGAACCTCATACGGGTTCTCATCGGTGATGCGCTCGTACATTTCGAAGAGATTCCCGTAGCGGTCCTCGATCACCTGACGTCCCAAACGGCTGATGGCGTCGGCAAAGTCGAGGTACACGCCGTTCTTCAACGGACCCACGCCCCGGTTGTCCTGGACCATCCGCATCGCTGCCCGCGACGCTACGTCGCGCGGCACGAGGTTGCCGAAGGCCGGGTACTGCCGCTCGAGGTAGTAGTCCCGCTCGTTTTCGGGAATGTCGTTCGCCGGGCGGTCATCGTCGGCGGTCTTCGAAACCCAGATCCGACCGTCGTTTCGGAGTGACTCCGACATGAGCGTCAGCTTCGATTGATGCTCATCGCTGGCCGGGATGCACGTCGGATGGATCTGTGTGAACGACGGGTTGGCGAACAAGGCTCCCTTTCGGTGGGCCCTCCACACGGCCGTCCCGTTGCAGTTCATGGCGTTCGTCGACAGGTAGTAGGCGTTCGAGTAGCCACCGGTGGCCAGCACGACCGCGTGAGCAGAGTGACTCTTGATCTCACCGGTGATGAGATCGCGGGTCACGATCCCGACAGCCCGTCCGTCTTTCACGACGAGTTCGAGCATCTCGGTTCGAGTGAATAACTCGACCGTTCCGAGCCCGACCTGTCGGGCCAACGCCTGGTAGGCCGTTAGGAGGAGCTGCTGACCGGTCTGGCCACGCGCATAGAACGTGCGAGACACTTGGGCGCCGCCGAACGACCGGTTGTCGAGCAGGCCACCGTATTCACGGGCGTACGGGGCGCCCTGTGCGACCGTCTGGTCGATGATGGCGTTGGAGACCTCGGCAAGCCGGTAGACGTTCGCTTCGCGCGATCGGTAGTCCCCACCCTTGACGGTGTCGTAGAACAGCCGGAAGACGCTGTCGTTGTCGTTTGGATAGTTCTTTGCGGCGTTGATGCCTCCCTGGGCTGCAATGGAGTGCGCCCGGCGGGAGGAGTCGTTGTACGTGAACGCCTTGACGTTGTAGCCGAGCTCTCCAAGTGCGGCAGCCGCGCCCGCACCCGCGAGTCCGGTACCGACCACGATGATCTCGTACTTGCGACGGTTGGAAGGGTTGACGAGCTTCACGTCGAAACGACGCTTCGTCCACATGTCCTGGATCGGTCCTTCAGGGATCTTGGCGTCGAGCAGGGGGGTGTGTTCTGTGTTCACGATGATGCCCTTTCTCAGCCGGAGACCGTAAGGAGACCGAACTGCACAGCGATCGGGATCGACGAGTTCCCGATGAGGATCACGAGGGCGAATGCCACGGCGAACCACCGGCGCCAATCGTTGTACCGGGGATTGGAGAGACCGAGGCTCTGGAACAGGCTCCACGCCCCGTGGTAGATGTGGAAGGCGAGGGCGATCTGGGCGACCACGTAGAAGAGAGCGATGTACCAGCGTTCGAAGCTATAGATCACGTTGTTGTAGACCGCGCCGCCAACGTACTCAGGATTGACGCTTCCGGTCGTCAAATCCATGACGTGGAAGATGACGAAGAGCAGGATGATGACACCGCCCCAGCGCATCGTGCGGTTGGCGTAGTTGACGGCGGAATACTGCCTCTTGGCCTCATATCGGATCTTGCCGCGAGCCGCCCGGTTTCTGAGCGTCAGGACGGTGGCCGACCAGATGTGGATGCCGAACATCGCCAGGAGGCCGAAACGGAACAGCCAGAGCACACCGCCCTTGGGGACGATCGGGTAGAGGAGTGTCTTCAACGCCTCGGCATAGTGGTCCAGATCCTCGGGTCCCAGGAAGATCTTCAAATTGCCGATCATGTGGACCAGGACGTAGGCGAGCAGCCCGATGCCGGTCAGCGCCATCATCCACTTCATCCCGATGTCGGAAGTGAAGAAGGGTCCGAGCCACGAGCTCCAACCGGATCGCCGATTGACCTCGAGACGGCGTGTCTTCGTCGTCACGTTGTGTTCCTCCGATAGTTCGACAAGGGGATTATCGCGCCGTCAGCTCGGTCTGTCGAAACGGCCGCGATCGTTGCATGACAAGGCGCGCGCCGAGATTCAGGTTGACAAGCGCGCGCGGGGTTGGGAGAATCCCATAGTTGTAATTACACATCGACGGGAGTCCCGATGTTCGGCGAATTCATCGAAGCCCTCCAGGCCGACGGTTTCGACATGTCGTGGCACGACTTCGCGAATTGTCGCGGGGCTGATCCCGATCTCTTCTTCCCGGAGCGGGGCGCCTCGACCCGCACCGCCAAAGGCATCTGTCGCGAGTGCACCGTTCTCGATGAGTGTCTCGAGTTCGCGATCGTCTCGAGTGAGAAGTTCGGGATCTGGGGCGCGATGTCAGAACGCGAGCGCCGCAGGATTCGCAAAGAGCGTCAGATCGCAGCAACCCACCGCAAAGCGGTGTGAGGGCAGCGCTTCGCGCTGCGTCGTCGGTCGTCGGTATTCGCCACTCGGTATCCGAAACCGATCTCGAAGGTCAGACGGCGACCGTGCGGTACGTCTTCAACGATTGCCGAATATCGACTACCGGCGGCTCAACCGCTTGGCGTAGAATCGCGATAGTGCATCACACGAAGGAGCCGCCGCGTTGAGCCTTGTCATTGCGCTTTTTGCTGTCGTCGTTGGGTTGGTGCTTGTCGCGGGGGTCTGGGCGGTCGTCTCGGCCCTGAAGGGCACTCCTTCCGATGCGGTCGCACACTCCGGGTCCGTTCCAGTGGCAGAGGACCGGTTTCGTCCAATCCTCACGGACTTCCACGTTCACGACAATACGGCAGTGTTCCACTATGACGTGCCACTCTCCGAGGGCGGCGTGGACGAGCATCTTCGCGCCCTGCTGTGCCACGACGCGTGGCTTGTGCTGCACGAGAAGAGAGCCGATGGTCTGCCGATCGCTCAGGTCACTCGAGCCACGGTCTTCGGACGCCGAGGTGATGAAGCGGTTCAAATCGGGACGAGGGAGTTCGAGGAGCCGGGTGTGATTCCCGAGATCGCCGCTCCCGAACTCACTCCCCATGCAGCACTTGTTGGGTACGATCCTCTGGCCCATCTCGGTGAGCAAGAGTTCGACATCCAGCCCGGTGTCGCCGCTCGTGAACCGAGGGAGGGCTTGCCGCCGTTCCTCGACGAGATCACAATCGCCAAGACGGTCGATGCACAGTTGCGGGCCTCGGGCATCGATCCAACGAACGTCTCTCTCGAGGATCTTGCACTCTCGCTCCTGAGGATCACCGGCTACGAGGTCGTTGTCGAGCGAGCAGGTGTTTCAACCACCGGTAGCGGCATCGCACAGGTGTACACGGCACGAAAGGCTGGGTCCGATGCGCTGGTCGTGATCGTGCCACATGGTTCCGGCGAGCACCCCGAGCTTTCGGAAGGGGTCGTCGACACCTTCGTCATTGCGGTGGCGCAGCGCAACCCGGAGCGCGCCCTGCTCATCACCGACAAGTTCAGCCCGTACGTCGTGTACCAGAAGGAGCGAGCCGATCCTCGCTGCCGCTTCATCACGAGGGAGCGCCTCCAAGCGTTCGTTGACAGCTTCGCGATCCGGTGACGCGCCTTCGCCGGGTGTACTCCGCAGCCCGATCCGCCGAGACACGCAGCACTGAGAATGAATCGAGCACCAGGAACGTCGGATGAGCGCGCCAACGTCTCTAGACTCGTTTTCACGAAAGGAACTCTGTGCTCTTTGCGTTCATCAAGAACATCGGTGGGCCTGAACTGCTGATCATCCTGTTGGTGGTCCTGTTGCTGTTCGGCGCCTCGAAGCTCCCGGGCCTGGCTCGATCGATCGGCGCCTCGACGAAGGAGTTCAAGAAGGGCGTCGAAGAAGGCATGCCCGACGACGAGGCCTCCTCCGACTCCAAAGAAGCCTGATCTCCGTCCGAGTATTCGGGAACCGGATCGGTCTGTCGGGCGTTTCTCCCATGGCTGTGGGGATACATGACTGACGAATTCACGCCTACCTGGGAAGACGTTGCGCATCGCTATGGGCGCAAGATCTACAACTTCGCCTACCGCCTCACCGGCAATCCGGATGATGCCGCCGACCTCGTTCAGGAGGTCCTGCTCCGCGTCCGGAAGGGGCTGCCCTCGTATGAGCCGGGATCGTTCGAGGGTTGGCTGTGGCGCATCACCCGCAATGCCTTCCTCGACGGCATCCGAAAGAAGAAGCGGCGCCCGGAATCAGCGTTGCCGGACGGCGATCACCATGCCCTGGGCTCGAGTCCTTCGCCGGACGAGGTCCTCGCCTCGATTCGCCTGTCCGACAATGTGCAGGCGGCCCTCCTCAAGCTCCCGTACGAGTTTCGCGAAGCGGTGGTGCTCTGTGACGTCGTCGGCCTCAGCTACGACGAGATCGCCGAAGCGGCCGATGTACCGGTCGGAACGGTGCGAAGCAGGATCCACCGGGGTCGGAAACTCCTCAGAGGGATGTTGACATGGCCGATCTGACCTTCGATCCCGACGAACACGGTGAGCTGTTCTCCGCCTACCTCGATGGTCAACTGTCGCCGGACGAGGTGACGGTCGTCAGTGAGTTGCTCGACGGGGATACGCAGGCGATCCAGGAGTTCCTGTCCCTGCGCAACATCCGCACGAAGCTCCGACTCCTGCCTGAGTTCGAAGTGCCCGCGGCCCTCCTACCCGACGGTCATCTCGGCGATCGGCTCTCCGCGTACCTGGACGGGGAGTTGGTCACATTGGAGCACCGGCGAGTCACCAAACACATTGTCGACTGCGCCGATTGTCGAGTCGAGCTCCAGGAACTCGACCGAGCCAGGATCGCCGTCCGGTCTCTTCCAGGAGTAGAGACAACGATGACCACCGAAATCCCTGCGACTCCCGTCCCTCATAGGCGGCGGCGCATCATCGCGGGCGGTATCGGTGCCGCCGCGGCGGCGGCACTCCTCGTCGGCCTCGCGGTGGGCGGCAGCGATGATCCGGTGTTCATTCTCAACGATCTGGCGACCCGCCACATCGCCAGGGCATCGGCTGAGCCGGGATTCGCCATTCTTCCTGCCGCCATCGAGGTGGCGGCGCCATGATCATCCGCCGAATCCTCACGATTGGAGGTGCTGTCGTTGTGTTCACGATGGCTGTCGCGGGTCCCGCCCTCGCCGATGACCTTGCGGACTACCTCGCCGATGCGAGTGAGGCGGTCTACTCCGGACACCGAGTTGTCGGCACGACGTGGGATGGATTCGAGAGCGTCGGCATGGTCGAGATCCAACACCTCGGGGGTATGACGACCGTGGGCTCGGGGTCGTCCTACGTGAGAATTGGCGATGGACGTATGCACGTCGCCGGGTCCACCGAAACGGCGCTCTCGTTCGTCGGTGCGATACAGCCCGATCTTGCCGCCCGCTACACCGTTTCATCGGGAGGAGCGACGGAGTATCTCGGGCGACGGGCACACGTGCTCGAAGTCACGGAATCGAGCTTGCTACGGATGAGGATGATCGTCGATGAGTCAAGCTCCGCGCCGGTCGCCACCGAAGTGTATTCGGACGACGGCACCGTGTTTCGATACTCCTCGATGGTCGAGTTCTCGGTATCGGTCGATCCCGAGATGGCGACGACCGACAAGCGTGTCTACGAGATGATGCTGCCGGTGGAGCAGGCACGTCTCCCGGTCAACGCCGCCGGTTACCAATTGGTCGACGTCTACGCCGGGCCACAGGGTGCCCATCAGGCGTTCTACACCGATGGCCTGTTCTCATTCTCGGTGTTCACAACCAAGGGTCGTGTGGACTGGGAGGGGGTAATCGAAGGTGATCTCCCGTACGTGGTCGGAGGACACACCTACGTACGGGTCATCAATCCGGCGAGTCTCTGGGTGCTGTGGAACGCTCCCGGCATGGCCGTCGCCCTCGTCGGCGACCTGCCCCCCGACCACCTCGAAGAAGTGCTCGCATTCTTGCCGAGACCGGGCATGGACGGCTGGATGCAGCGATTGTGGAACCGGCTGTTTGGGTGAGAAGTAGAGAGTAGAGAGTAGAGAGTAGGAAGAGCCGGAACGGACCCGAATACTGTCCTGCATCCTGTCTCTCTACTCTCTACTCTCTACTTCCCTCAACCTTCCGATCT
>Ga0316195_10000813_pt1 | contig 13246 bp, 14 predicted proteins | sample Phised1_MG_FD_204937 | JGI IMG/M metagenome (GOLD analysis project Ga0316195, IMG submission 204937) | Coastal sediment microbial communities from Maine, United States - Phippsburg sediment 1 | ecosystem: Environmental > Aquatic > Marine > Coastal > Sediment | place: USA: Maine | collected... | reverse complement strand
GTAGATAACCGCCAGGGCAAGGGCGGTCGTGACCCGGGCCTGGTGGTCTTTCCCGTGCTGGTGCCACTGGCGTTGCAACAAGGTGATGATGGGTAACACGGTTATGGCAGTGATCGCATTCGGGATGAGAACCGACAGGCATGCGGTGAGACTTATCAACAGGAATATGAGGGTTGCGAAGTTCAACTCGCGGGTGACCAGGTTGTGGACGATTCGCTCAGGCAGCCGGGATACCACGAACAGCCGCGACAGCAGAAACCCGCAGAAAAACAGCAGGCCTAATTGGGCAGTATCCATAGTGGCGTGCGTCTCCGTGGCCTCTTAGCCGATAGTGCAGCCGGTCTGTGACCTGGTCAGTATGAAGCAGGGCCAGAGTCTGGCGCTGTCCGTAATGGCCCTAACCCCGGGGTGTAGAAGCGAGGGTTTACTCGTAGATTGCGTACAGCTTGCGTACCTCGTCCAGGGACTCCCAGGTGCCCTTGAAGCCCGCCTGCACAACAAAGCTGTCACCCGCCCGGACGTGTTCTGCCTTGCCGAGTTCGTCGGTGAGTATGGCTTCACCGGCCAGCATGTGAACGAATTCCTGCTCGCTGTAGTTCACTGGCCACTTGCCCTTGGTGGATTCCCAGATGCCCGCGAAAAAGCGCTGATCCGGGGACTCGAAGAAATTTCGGGTCGTGGCCTGGGGGTTGCCCTCCAGGGGGTTGTTGACCGGTCCGGTGCTCACATCCGGGGTGGCGCTGTCGAAACGAATAATGCTGGTCATGGTCGGTCCGTTTGTCTGGGGTGGTGGTGCCCGCCGTGGTCGGAACGCGCGGGTTACTGTCCAATGCTATCTGCTCCCGGAATATTTTCAAACTTGCGCCGGAAATCTGGAGGGCCGCCGGACTGCTGGCTTGAGTTTGCCGTATGCGTCCCCATATTTTTTTGGAATGTCCGCAGGATGAGAGAGATGGCAAGTCATAAAATTGATGAAAAAGGCGTCTTGTTGAGTTGCACGGCTTGCGGGCAGCGCAATCGACTGTCCTGGGGAAGAATTGGTGAGACGGGAAGGTGTGCGAGCTGCAAGCAACATTTGCCCAGGCCGTCTCTTACCCTGGAGGTAACCAGTCCTCAGCAGTTCTCGGCCATGCTGGCGAATTCAAGCATGCCGGTGCTGGTAGATTTCTGGGCGGCCTGGTGTGGTCCTTGTCGCACGCTGGCGCCGGAGCTGGAAAAGCTTGCCGCGCTCAGCGCTGAGGAGTTCCTGGTGGCCAAGGTGGATACCGAGGCGCTGCCCACGGTCGCAGCGCAATTTGCGATCCGCTCAATCCCGTCGCTGTTATTGTTTGGCGGGGGGCGGGAAATCTCCCGCAGCGCAGGTGTTCAACCCGCCGGAGCCTTGCGAAACTTTGTCCACAAGGCCCTGGCGGGCCAGGTTTCTACTTAGCGGGCTTGCGGAAGCGCAGGGTCATCCGATCGCTCTCACCGATGGCCAGGTACTTGTCCTGGTCCTGTTCCCCCAGAGTCAGGCTGGGCGGCAGGGTCCAGACACCCTTCTCGTAGTCCTTGGTGTCCTGGGGGTTGGCGTTGATTTCCGAACTGGCTTCGAAGACCAGGCCTGCCGCCTCGGCCAGCGCGATCACGTGGGCCTGGGGTACATAGCCTTTCTTGGCGCTTTCGGCCGGGTCGGCGCCCTCGGCGGCCCGGTGCTGCACCAATCCAAGCACACCGCCCGGCTTGAGCACCGCGGCGATGGCCCGGAACACGTCTTTCTCAATACCCGAGTTTATCCAGCCGTGTGTGTTGCGGAAGGTCACCACCATGTCGGCGGAGCCATCCGGTCCCAGTGAGGACTTCTCCGGCGGATTCCAATCGGTCACCTTGACACTGCCATATGCCTCGGGGTTGCCGGCTACCTTCTCCAGCAGGGCCTTGTGCAGGCGCGGCCGATACTCGGGGCTGGAGTCCATGCCGAAGCTCGCGGCCACCAGGGTGCCCGTGCCTTTCAGGGCGGGCCCGATGATTTCGGTGTACCAGCCACCGCCGGGCCACAACTCGATCACCGTCATATCCGGCTGCATGCCGAAGAACTCCAGGGTGTCCCACGGGTGCCGGTAACCGTCCCGGGCGATGTTCGCCTCGGAGCGCTGTTCGCCGTGAATGACATCATTGAGCCTTGCTCCCATGCTCTGTTCATCTGCCGGGGCAGCGGTTGAAAAGCCCTGCAGCGCCAGCAGGCCAAGTGCTAAGATCGGTGTCATCCTGGATTTCATTCAGTTCTCCCTTGTTGAATTGTCTTGTCGCCACTGAATATAGCAGCCCGCCGAGCCCAGGGGGAATGAGATGACCGGTTTACGGTAGCGGTGACCAGAGGCTCCGAATACATTTGCCCATAGGAGGCAGCGTGGCGTTTGACACATTTCCTGCAGTGGTGACCCGTATCCATATGGTGACGCCAACCGTGCTGTGCCTGGGTTTCAAGCGCCAGGACGGGCAACTCCTGGATTTCAAACCGGGTCACTTCGTCAATGTTCATTTCCAGGATGAGGACGGCGAGACCCATCGCAGCTATAGCGTGGCGAATCCACCGGGGGAAGATCATTTCGAGATTGCCGTGGCCCCAGTGGAGGATGGCAGGGCAACTCGCTACCTGTTTGGCCTCAAAGAAGGCGACCAGGTGAACATCAGTGGCCCATATGGCCGCTTTGTCCTGCGCGATGAGATCTATGACAGGTATGTGCTGGTTGGAACCGGCACCGGCATCACGCCCTACCGTGCAATGCTGCCCCAGTTGGCGCAGCGCATGAAAGACAGTCATGCCAGGGTGGAGGTATTGATTGGCGTGCGTAGTCGCGAGGAGTTCTTGTTCGCGGATGATTTTCTTGCCGCAGCCCAGGTGACGCCGGGCGTCGTACTGCACGCCAGGTACAGTCGCCAAATGCCCGGGCAGCCCCAGTCCTATGAAAGCCAGGGTTACGTGCAGGGACTGTTCGAGGAACTGGAACTGGATCCAGAGCAGGACATCGTCTACCTGTGTGGTAACCCCAATATGATCGATGAAGCGGTCGCCTGGCTAAAGGCCAGGGGGTTCCCGGTAAAACGCATCCGGCGCGAGAAATACCTTTCCGCAAACGCCTGACACCGTTTTGGTGAGACCGGGGCGGGAAGGCCCGGTCTCGCGAATTACTAAGTGTGTATGGGCTTGTAGCGAATCCGGTGTGGACGGTCCGCTTCATCACCCTTGCGACGCTTGTAGTCTTCGGCGTAGTCCTGGTAGTTGCCCTCGAACCAGACCACTTCGCTGTTGCCCTCAAAGGCCAGGATGTGGCTGGCGATACGATCCAGGAACCAGCGGTCATGCGAGATAACCACCACGCATCCGGGGAACGCCAGGATAGCGTCCTCCAGGGCCCGCAGGGTTTCCACGTCCAGGTCATTGGTGGGCTCATCGAGCAGCAGCACGTTGCCGCCGGAGCGCAACAGCTTCGCCAGGTGCACCCGGTTGCGTTCACCGCCAGAGAGCAGGCCTACTTTCTTTTGTTGATCCGCGCCGCGGAAATTGAAATGCCCCACATAGGCGCGTGATGGTGTTTCGTAGTTCCCGACCTTGATGATGTCCTGGCCGTCAGAGATTTCCTGCCACACGGTCTTCTCATCGGACAGGGAATCCCTGCTCTGGTCCACGTAGGCCAGTTGCACGGTCTCGCCCAGGCGAATTTCACCTGAATCGGGAGTTTCCTGCCCAACCAGCATGCGGAACAGGGTGGTCTTGCCGGCGCCGTTGGGTCCAATTACACCCACGATGCCACCGGGCGGCAGGTTGAAGTCCAGTCCGTCGATCAGCAAGCGGTCTCCGAAGCTCTTGCGCAGCTCCTTTGCCTGGACCACCACATCACCCAGGCGCGGGCCGGGCGGGATATAGATTTCATTGGTCTCGTTACGCCGCTGAAATTCCTGGGAAGCTAATTCCTCGTACTGTTTCAGACGTGCCTTGGACTTGGCCTGGCGGCCCTTGGGGTTGGTGCGAACCCACTCCAGTTCGTGCTTCATGCTGCGAACCCGGGCGGCTTCCTGCTTTTCTTCCATTTCCAGCCGCTGTTCTTTTTGTTCCAGCCAGGAGGTGTAGTTGCCTTCCCAGGGAATGCCGTAACCCCGGTCAAGTTCCAGGATCCATCCGGCCACGTTATCCAGGAAGTAGCGATCATGAGTTACCGCCACCACGGTGCCCGGATAGCTTTCCAGGAAGCGCTCAAGCCATGCCACTGACTCGGCGTCCAGGTGGTTGGTAGGCTCATCCAGCAACAACATATCGGGCTTGGAGAGCAGCAGTTTGCACAGCGCGACACGTCGGCGCTCGCCACCGGAGAGCTTGCTTACATCGGCGTCCCAGGGTGGCAGGCGCAGGGCGTCGGCAGCCACTTCCAGGGTGCGTTCCATGCTGTGGCCGTCTGACGCCTGGACGATGTTCTCCAGTTCCGCCTGCTCCTTGGCCAGGGCATCGAAATCCGCATCCGGTTCCGCATAGGCGGCGTATACCTCTTCCAGCCGGGCAAGGGCTGCGGTGACATCGCCCAGGGCAGCTTCCAGGTTGCCCCGTACATCCTTGGTCTCGTCCAGCTGGGGTTCCTGGGGCAGGTAGCCGATCTTGATTCCGGCCTGTGGGCGGGCCTCGCCCTCGATCTCGGTATCCAGCCCCGCCATGATGCGCAGCAGGGTGCTCTTGCCCGAGCCATTGAGTCCCAGCACGCCGATCTTGGCGCCGGGGAAGAAGCTCAGGGAGATATCGCGCAGGATAAAGCGCTTGGGCGGCACCAGCTTGGCGACGCGATTCATGGTGTAGACGTACTGGGCCATGGAGTTTTGCTTCCGGAAAACCATCAATTATGAATAAGCTATGGGCTCATCGCCAGCCTCGTGATGCATGCTTGCGGCTTATGCTGGCCCCGTTGATAAGGATATTCGTTACTTTGGGGGCTTTCGGGGGGCCTCACGGGCCGCTGCCTGCGGTACAATCCCGCCTTTAGACCATTGACCTTGATGATGTCCCATCGCCCCCGGGCAGGTGACCACGGAGACTTTGCATGTTCGACCGAGAAATGACCATTGCCGGCTATGACGACGAACTGGCTCAATGCATTGATAAAGAGCGTATCCGCCAGGAAGAGCATATTGAGCTGATCGCCTCGGAGAACTATGCCAGTCCCCGGGTCCTGGAGGCCCAGGGTTCGGTGTTGACCAACAAGTACGCCGAGGGTTACCCGGGCAAGCGCTATTACGGTGGCTGCGAGTTTGTGGACGTGGCGGAGACCCTGGCCATCGAGCGGGCGAAACAATTGTTCGGCGCCAGTTACGCCAATGTGCAACCCCATTCGGGTTCACAGGCCAACGCGGCGGTTTACCTGGCGCTGCTCAAGCCGGGGGAAACTATTCTGGGTATGAGTCTTGCCCATGGCGGTCACCTGACTCATGGCGCCAAGCCTAATTTCTCGGGCCAGATTTTTAATGCCGTGCAGTACGGGGTGAAACCGGAGACCGGTGAGATCGATTACGACGAGGTGCGCAGCATGGCGCTGGAGCACCAGCCACGGATGATTATTGCGGGCTTCTCTGCTTACTCACGAGTGGTGGACTGGAAGCGTTTCCGCGAGATCGCCGATGAAATGGGCGCCTACCTGATGGTGGACATGGCCCACGTGGCAGGCCTGGTTGCCGCCGGCGTGTATCCCAACCCGGTGCCCTATGCGGATGTGGTTACCTCGACCACCCACAAGACCCTGCGTGGTCCTCGCGGTGGTGTGATTCTCGCAAGGGAAAACGATGTCATTACCAAGAAGCTGAATTCCCTGGTGTTCCCGGGCACCCAGGGCGGTCCCCTGATGCATGTCATCGCCGCCAAGGCAGTGGCGTTCAAGGAAGCCCTGCAGCCGGATTTCAAGGAATACCAGGAGAAGGTGGTCGCCAACGCTCGCAAGATGTGTGAAGTGCTGATCGAACGCGGATACCAGATTGTCTCCGGTGGTACCGATAATCATTTACTGCTGGTGAGCCTGGTGGACAAGGCGATTACCGGAAAGGATGCAGACGCCGCACTGGGGCGCGCCTATATCACGGTGAACAAGAACACGGTTCCCAATGATCCGCGCTCTCCATTTGTGACCAGCGGCTTGAGACTGGGCACTCCCGCGATTACTACTCGCGGCTTCGGTGAAGCCGAGGTGGTGCAATTGAGCGGATGGATTTGCGACATTCTTGACGACATCGAGAATGATGAACTCAACGATCGGGTGCGTGGCCAGGTGCTGGAGCTTTGCTCACGGTTCCCTGTCTACGGCGACTAGGCCCGGATTCGGATTGATCTTGCCCCGGTAAGCTCCCATGCATTGTCCATTCTGCGCTCATGAAGAGACCAAGGTGATCGACTCCCGGTTGACCGGTGAGGGATCGCAGATTCGTCGCCGGCGGGAATGCCTGGATTGTGGAGAGCGATTCACCACCTTCGAGACTGCCGAGCTTGTACTGCCCTACGTGGTAAAGCGGGACAATACCCGGCAACCGTTTGACCAGGTCAAGTTGAGAGCAGGAATTACCCGGGCAATGGAAAAACGCCCGGTGGGCAGTGACGAGGTTGAGGCGGCGATTGGCCATATCATTCATAAGCTGCGGGTTGCAGGCGAGCGGGAAGTGCCGGCGCGAATGATTGGTGAGTTGGTCATGGAAGAGTTGAGGGCCCTGGATGAGGTTGCCTACGTGCGATTCGCCTCGGTGTACCGCAGCTTCCAGGACCTGGATGAGTTCAAGGACGAGATCGAACGGCTGCGGAAGGATCCCGGCCCTGGAAATCGCCAGCAGTTGCCACTGCTGCCCGATGGCAAGCGCCGCTAGGCGCCGGACACAACGATTAGCCTAATGAATCAGTTCAGCGAACAGGACAGGCAGTTCATGATGCGGGCTGTGGAATTGGCCGGAGGCGGCCTGTATTCCACCGACCCCAATCCCCGCGTTGGATGCGTGGTGGTGAAGGATGATCGCATCGTGGGTGAAGGCTGGCACCAGCGTGCCGGCGAACCCCATGCCGAGGTGTTCGCCCTGCAAGCGGCGGGTGAGGCTGCCCGGGGTGCAACGATCTACCTGACCCTTGAACCCTGTTCTCATCACGGCAGGACGCCGCCTTGCGCCGAGGCCCTGGTACGGGCTGCACCGGCACGGGTGGTGGTGGCCGGCACCGATCCCAACCCCCGGGTGAATGGACAGGGACTGGCGATGCTGGAGAGCGCGGGAATTGTCGTGCAGACCGGCCTTGCCCGGGAGCAGGCCGAGGCCCTGAATCCGGGTTTCATCAAGCGCATGCGCTGCGGCCGGCCCTGGGTGCGGTTGAAAGTTGCCGCCAGCCTGGACGGGCGTACCGCACTGGCGAATGGCGAGAGCAAGTGGATTACCGGTGAGGCTGCCCGGCAGGATGTCCAGCACTGGCGTGCGCGCAGTTCGGCGGTGATTACCGGCAGCGGGACCGTCCTTGCTGACGATCCCGGACTGGATCAGCGACTGGACGGGGTGCCCAGGCAGCCCCTGCGAGTGTTGCTGGACAGTGAGTTGCGGACCCCGGCGTCGGCCAGGACCCTGGGCTTGCCCGGGGATGTGCTGGTTTTTACTGCCGAGGGGACTGACAGTTCGGGTCTGGAGGCAGCCGGGGCGCGGGTTGAGAGCCTGCCTGCAGGTCCGGGCGGGCTGAGCCTGGCGGCGGTTGTGGACCGCCTGGGCGAACTGGAAATGAACGAGGTGCTGGTGGAAGCCGGCGCCACCCTGGCAGGGCGTTTCCTGTCCGAGGGCCTGGTGGATGAGCTGGTGGTGTACCTGGCGCCCTGTCTGTTGGGGGATCTTTCCCGGGGAATGTTTGGCCTGGGTGAGATCACAGCGTTATCAGACCGAGTACAATTACGGATTCTAGATGTGGCCCGGGTGGGCGAGGATCTGCGCCTCATTGCAAGGCCGGACGGGAAAAACTGATGTTTACGGGTATTATCCAGGCAATTGGGCGTATTGGCGCCATGGAATCTCGAGGCGGCGATGTCCGCCTTACCGTGAAAGCCCCGGGGCTGGATTTTGCCAGTTGCGCACTGGGTGACAGTATTGCCGTGAACGGTGTGTGCCTGACAGCAGTGGAGCTGGGTAGCGACTATTTTTCTGCCGATTGTTCCCGGGAAACCCTGCAGGTCACGACCCTGGGGAATTTGAACCCGTCAGATCCTGTGAACCTGGAAAAGGCCCTGTGCCTGGGCCAACCCCTGGGTGGACACCTGGTGAGCGGCCACGTTGACGGTATTGGTCGGCTTGTTCAGCGCAGCGACGATGCACGATCGGTCAGGCTGAGTTTTGAAATGCCCGACGGCTTGACCCGGTACGTGGCGAAAAAGGGTTCGGTGTGCGTGAACGGGGTCAGTCTTACGGTTAATTCGGTGAGCGCCAACCGTTTCGACGTGAATATCGTGCCCCATACGCTGGAGGCAACCACCCTGGGAGACATCAAATCAGGTGACCAGGTGAATCTCGAGGTAGACCTGGTAGCCCGCTACCTGGAACGGCTGGTAATGCCAGAGGGTTCTGAAAGCGGACTGGATTTGAGCAAGCTTCGCGACGCGGGCTTTGTACAGTAATTAGTCACGATTTTGATCGAATAAGGGAAGAGCTTTGAACAATATTCAAGAAGTCCTCGCCGATTACCGGGCTGGCAAGATGGTCATCCTGGTCGATGATGAAGATAGAGAAAATGAAGGTGATCTTCTGATGGCCGCCGAGTTGGTCAGGCCTGAAGATATCAATTTCATGGCGCGATTCGGCCGTGGCCTGATTTGTTTGACTCTCACCCGTGATCGCTGTCGGCAACTTCGCCTGCCGTTGATGGTGCGCGAGACAGACCAGGACCAGTCGACTAATTTCACCTTGTCTATCGAGGCTGCAGAGGGTGTCACCACCGGCATCTCTGCCCATGATCGGGCCCAGACGGTTTTGGCGGCAGTCAGTCCTGATGCCAAGCCCGAGGACATTCGCCAGCCAGGTCACGTATTTCCGCTGATGGCCCAGCCAGGCGGCGTGCTTACCCGTGCTGGCCACACGGAGGCCGGTTGCGACCTGGCTCGCATGGCAGGAATGAAAGAGCCTGCCTCGGTGATTGTGGAAATTCTCAATGACGACGGCACCATGGCCCGTCGTCCCGACCTGGAGAAATTCTCCGAGCAGCACAATATCAAGATTGGCACTATTGCCGACCTGATTCATTACCGACTTGAGATCGAAAACACCATCGAGCGTATTTCACACCAGAAGTTGGAAACAGAGTTCGGTGAGTTTGATTTGTATTGCTACGATGACTATGTCCATCGGGACGTGCATCTTGCCCTGGTGAAGGGTGATCCTGGCGCCAAGGATCCGGCCCTGGTGCGGGTTCATGTGCAAGATACGCTCAGCGACGTCCTGGCTGCCAAGAGCGAAACCCTGGGTTGGCCGCTGCGAAGTGCCATGCGCCAGATCGCCGAATCCGATAGCGGAGTGGTGGTGATTTTGCGTCCCCCCGAGACCCCTCGTCAGTTGATGGATGCGGTCCAGGCACTGGTATCCCAGAGGAAAGCCCCGCGTAAGGATACCGGCGAGGGTACCCGGGTACTTCGGACCTACGGTACCGGCGCGCAGATACTCAGGGACCTGGGCGTGACCAAGATGCGTGTGCTCAGTGCGCCCACCCAGATGCACGGGATTTCCGGTTTTGGCCTGGAAGTGGTGGAATATGTTGATGAACACAAGCCCAGTGAGGCCTGATTGATGGATAAGCTCAAGCAATTTGAAGGTGATCTGCAGGTACGTGACCTGCGTATTGTCATAGTCGCGTCTCGTTTCAACGAGTTCATTGTGGATAGCCTGGTCAAGGGTGCTATCCGCGCCCTGCGCCAACATGGCGCCCAGGACAGCAATATTCACCTGGTACACGTGCCCGGGGCGTTTGAAATGCCCCTGGCTGTAAAGCAACTGGCCGCGTCCCGGCGCTATGACGCCATTGTGGCCCTTGGTGCGGTGATTCGTGGTTCTACCCCGCATTTTGAATTTGTTGCCAGTGAATGCACCAAGGGTGTCGCCAGTGCCGGCCTGAGCCACGATGTGCCGGTGGGATTCGGGGTGCTGACCGTGGATACCATTGAGCAGGCTGTGGAGCGTGCGGGCACCAAGGCCGGCAACAAGGGCGCCGAGGCGGCCATGTGTGCCGTTGAAATGGCCAACCTGCTGCGTCAACTGGAGCGTTGATAGTGCCTGACAACAAGGTCAGGCGTGCTCCGTCCGGGCGCAGCAAGTCCCGGGAACTGGCCATGTGGGCCCTGTACCAATGGCAGGTGGCAGGCACGGACGAGCGGGAAATTTATAAGCAGTTCCTGCTTGATACCAAGGGTTCCAAACTGAACCTGGATTACATCGCCGACCTGGTGGGTGAGTACATCGAGGAGATGGAAAATGCCTCCCTGGATGATTTCAACGCAAGGTATTTCTCGGGTGCGGACCCCAGGTATTTCAAAGAACTGATTTTGAAGATTCCGCCCCTGTCCGATGAATTGGACAAGGTGCTCTCGAACTTTGCCGACCGCCCCATTGATCAGCTTGATCCGGTGGAGCGCAGTATCCTGCTGATCGGGGTTTACGAACTTCGTGAACGCCTGGATGTTCCTTACCGTGTCGTGATCAACGAGGCGGTGGAGATGGCCAAGTTTTACGGTGCCGAGGATGGACACCGCTACGTGAATGCAATGTTGGACAAAGCCGCTGGCGAACTTCGCAAGGTAGAGCAGCAAGCCCGTCGCAAGCCCGGCTGAGATTGAGCTAAGGAGCCTCTGATTTATTCTGGGCTTAGCAGATTGGGAGCGAAAAAAGTCAGCTTCGAGGCGCCAATCCCACGCGATAGTGGTGCTATCGTGAAGATTGGCAGCACAGCAGCTGGATTTTTTGGCCCCCAGATACAAGTTCATGAATATATCAGAGACTCCCCAATGTCCTTAGCCTTTGCGGTAGAGCGCGAACACCTGCATACCTGTGCGCCCAGGCGCGAAGGATTCGGTCGCGGTAACCGGTTGTGGGCACCCCCACCGCACCGGGATGGATACCACGGGCTGGATATCCGGGGAGTTGCGCCTTGAGCGGACTTAGCGAAAGCCAGGTAATTCAAATTCTGAGTGAACACGGCGGCGCCCGGCGCCCGGATGTGGTCCTGGGTATTGGTGATGATGGGGCGGTGCTCCAGCCACCGGAAGCTCAGCAACTTGTCCAGGTGGTGGACGCCTTGTTTGAGGGCGTGCATTTTCCCCCGGGCATGGCCGGCGAGGACCTTGCCTGGCGGGCCTTCGGCGTGAATATCAGCGATATCGCCGCGATGGGTGCCGAACCGGCCTGGGCGACACTGGTTCTTTCAATGCCGATGGCCGAGGAATCCTGGGTACGCTCCTTTGCTCGCGGACTCGGAGACTGCACCCGGGAGTTCAATATTTGCCTGGTAGGCGGCGACACCGTGCGTGGTCCCCTGGGTGTCTCGGTACAGATCACCGGATTCGTTCCTCCCGGCCAGGCCTTGCGCCGGCGCGGAGCGGCTGAGGGTGACGGCATTTATATTACCGGGCGAACCGGCCTGGCTGCAGCAGGACTGGCCTGTATGCAGGGTGAGATACAGCCAGGCAATGAACCCGGCGAGTGGCGCCGGCGATTCCTGCGGCCGGTGCCGCGTTTGCGCCAGGGCCGTGACCTCAGGGGGTTAGCCAGCGCCTGCCTGGACATATCGGATGGTTTGCTGCGAGACCTGGGTCGCCTGCTTGAGGCCAGTGAAGTGGGTGCAACGGTTTTGCTGCAGGAAATTCCCGGTCTGGATGAGTTGTCTGCCATGCTGGGTGAGCAGCGGGCGCTGTCCCTGTCGCTTACCGGCGGCGATGATTATGAGTTATGTTTCACCGTGCCGCGCGAGCGTGAAGCCTTGTTGGCTGAGCGGGCGCGCAAGTGGTCGTGCGAATGCACCCGGATCGGTGAGATTTCGGGCACCGAGGGTATTCGCCTGATGAAGGATGATCGGGAAGTTCCTCTTCCTCCCGCGGGATTTGAGCATTTTCAGGCATGAATAAAGCAGTTTCCAGCAGGACCGTATTTACCAGCCCGGTGCACTTTCTCGCATTTGGTTTTGGCAGTGGGTTGGCGCCCTGGGCGCCGGGTACCGCCGGCACCCTGGTAGCGGTTTTCCTTGAGTGGCCCATGAGAGCCCAGTCGCTGGAGATTCGCTTGATGGTGGCGGCGGCGATGTTTGCGGTAGGTGTCTGGATCTGTGGCGAAAGTGCTCGCAAGCTGGACGCTCATGACCATCCGGGCATCGTTTGGGATGAGTTTGCCGGTTATTTTCTCACCATGGTGCTGGCGCCCCAGGGCTGGATCTGGAGCCTGGTCGGTTTTGCCCTGTTCAGGTTTTTCGATATCCTCAAGCCTTGGCCAATCCGAGAGATCGATCACAGACTGGGTGGTGGAATAGGCATTATGGTTGACGATACTTTAGCGGGAGTGTTCGCAGGGGCCATTCTGTGGGGCATCGCCCAATCGCTTGTTTACCTTTAACGGATTTCCGAAGAAGTACTAATTTGAGCCAAAGTAATATAGGCGCGATACCAGACAAGATTGGTAAATACGTCATCATCAACGAAGTGGGTCGCGGCAGCACCGGTAGAGTGTTCCTTTCCCATGATCCCTATTACGGGCGTGATGTGGCGATCAAGGTTTACAAGAACGAGGCTGCCGACGAAGACGATAAAGCCAAAGTTGCCAGGAAGATGTTCTTCAACGAGGCCCACATGGTGGGCAAGCTGCAGCATCCGAATATCCTGCCAATTTTTGACGCCGGTGAGGAAGCTGGGCGGTATTACGTGGTCACCGAGCATGTGCACGGAGCCCGGACACTGGCCGCTTACACCAAGCCAGGAAATCTGCTGCGCGTGGATGATGTGGTCGAGATCACCTACAAGTGTGCCAAGGCCCTGTCCTATGCCCACGGACGCGGTGTGATCCACCGGGACATCAAGCCCAGTAACCTGATGCTGACCCTTGATAACGATGTACGCATCATCGATTTCGGTATCGCTATCGTCAAGGACGCCGATGTGTCGCGTATCAAGGGCATAGCGGGGTCACCCAGTTATATGTCGCCAGAGCAGGTGCAGTCCGACGAGATAACTCATCGTGCGGATTTGTATGCCCTGGGCGC
>Ga0316195_10000812_pt1 | contig 13257 bp, 8 predicted proteins | sample Phised1_MG_FD_204937 | JGI IMG/M metagenome (GOLD analysis project Ga0316195, IMG submission 204937) | Coastal sediment microbial communities from Maine, United States - Phippsburg sediment 1 | ecosystem: Environmental > Aquatic > Marine > Coastal > Sediment | place: USA: Maine | collected... | reverse complement strand
GGCATAGTGCCGACCGCGCCGACCGTCAGGTGCACAGCACTGAGCCCGGACTCCGTGACCTGGTCCAGCTCAGCCGCGTTGAGCGGCGCCTCCTCTGAGGGCTGCAGGCCGCCGGGAAAGCCGAGGCCGTCGATGACTACGCTGCGCGCATACAGGCTTTCGGCCGAGCCGGCGGCAAACAGGGTCGGGGTCGCCAGCGCGGCGCCGGAGGCCGCGGTAAGCTGCAGGAAGCGACGGCGTGTGACGGTTTTTTGCATCGTTGCATACCCTCTGCGAATTCTGGCTCCAAATATAGCCGATTGGCTGCGCCGCGTGGCAGCGCTTTAACGTCAGGGTCACTGTGGCAGAATGGACACCTGTCGTTACAGGGAACGCTGATCATGGTCTTCGAATACCTCACCGTCCTGATCTCCGTGGTGGTCGGCCTGGCGTTGACGCACTTCCTGACGCAGCTGGTGCGAATCATCCACGTGCGCGACCGGGTCGTCGTTTCGTGGGCGCAGCTCCTGTGGGCCCTGGCCCTGCTGGTTTGGATCGTCAGTTTCTGGTGGTTCACGTTTGCCCTCAATACGGTCGAAACCTGGACTTTCGGTCTGTTCCTGTTCGTACTGGGGTATGCCGTTTTCCTGTACCTGTTGATGGCGCTGCTGTTTCCCGAAGGCGAAGTTCCGAACCAGGATTACCGTGCCCAGTTCATTCGCAACCGCCACTGGTTTTTCGGCACCCTTTTGGCGTTTGTGTCATACGACCTGGTGGATTACTGGATCAAGGCGGGTACGGATTCGCAAACCGCTACGATTGGCCCCTATGCCCTGTTCATCGGGCCGCTGATCGTAATGACCGTGATTGCGCTGGGTACCCGAAACCTCCTGTTCCATCGCTTCTTCGCGGCCATGGCGCTGGTCTGGGTAGTGGCCATGTCCGTCATCACGCTGCGGCCTCTGGGCGCGTAGCGGCCGTCACTGGCCCGCCCTTTTCAGGCATTGTGCCGCGACCCTGACACCGGATACATGCGTGACTTTCGTCGGTTGCCCTTGTGAGTTGCGCGTTCTATGCTGAATTCAGTGCGATTCTTCAACGGACCCATGAATACATGAATGACTTGGAAAAGCAGGAATACGACGGCCTCGACTGGCTCGAGGCCGAGCTGCAGGACAACCTGGACGAAGACTACGAGCTTGAAATGTCCGAGCCGGCGCTGTCGCTGGAGCTGCGCCGGATCTATAACCGCAAGCATCCCGAAACGCTCAACCGGGCGGTCTACTTCCGCGCGCTGATCACGCTGCAATCGGAGCTGATCAAGCTGCAGGACTGGGTCGAGCACACGGGAGCCAAGATCGCAGTTATCTTCGAAGGCCGCGACTCAGCGGGCAAGGGCGGGGTGATCAAGCGCATCACCCAGCGGCTGAATCCGCGGGTCTGCCGGGTGGTCGCCCTGCAGAAGCCGAGTGACCGCGAGCGCACCCAGTGGTACTTCCAGCGCTACGTGCCGCACCTGCCGTCGGGTGGCGAGATCGTGCTGTTCGACCGCTCCTGGTACAACCGCTCGGGCGTCGAGAAGGTCATGGGCTTCGCCAGCCCGGACCAGGTGGAGCAGTTCTTCAAGGACGTGCCCGAGTTCGAAAAGATGCTGGTGCGTTCCGGCGTCCGATTGATCAAGTACTGGTTCTCGATTTCCGACGAGGAGCAGCAGCTGCGCTTCCTGATGCGCATCCACGATCCCCTGAAGCAATGGAAGCTGAGCCCGATGGACCTGCAGTCGCGGGTGCGCTGGGAGAAATACACCAAGGCCAAGGAAGAGACCTTCCGGCGCACCAATTTCCCCGAGTCACCCTGGTATATCGTCGAGGCCAACGACAAGAAGCGAGCCCGCCTGAACTGTATCCACCACCTGCTCGACCAGATCCCCTACGAAGAAGTGCCGCACGAGGACGCGACGCTGCCCGAGCGCGTGTTCAACGAGAACTACGAGCGCGCCGTGCTGCCCCGGGAGCTGTACGTCCCCAGCCGCTACTGATTATTGCCATCTTCAATCATGCCTTGTTGTTGAAGCATGGTTGCCAAATTCATAAAAAATAATGAATTATTGTTCACTGGGCCGGTCTGGTGGAGTATGATGCGCCCCACGCGGGCCAGGTAGATTTCGTATCACCCACGGTGGCACAGCCGTGGCGCTCGCGTCACTAAAACACATTCCGCTGAGCGGAAGGAGAGCACATGAATCGTAAGTACCTGATGCTGGCGATCGCCGGCGCCCTGTCCGTACCCGTAACCCCGCTGCTGGCACAGCAGAGCGCCGACAGCGAGATGGTGCTGGAGGAAGTCACGGTAACGGCCCGCAAACGCGCGGAGTCCCTGCAGGACGTTCCGTTCTCGGTGGCCGCCCGCACCGAGCAGCAGATGCGTGAGAGCGGCCTGGTCACGCTGGAGGACGTATCGGGCACCGTGGCCTCGTTCACCGTGCAGAACCTCGGCCCCGGCCAGAGCCAGGTGGCCATTCGCGGCGCCTCGGCCGGCCAGATCGTTCGCGACCAGCCCGGCATCAAGGAGCAGGTCGGCGTCTACCTGGACGAATCGGTGATTTCGCTGTCGCTGTTCACGCCCAACATCGACCTGTTCGACATGAACCGGGTCGAGGTACTGCGTGGTCCGCAGGGCACCCTGTACGGTTCCGGCTCACTGTCCGGCACGGTGCGTTACATTACCAACCAGCCGGATGACGCAGCCTTCAGTTCGGCCGCCGAGGGCAACCTGAACACCATCGACAACGGCGGAACCGGCGGTTACGCCAAGGCCTACGTCAATTCGCCGATCGGCGACACCGCGGCTGTGCGCATCTCGGCCTGGTACAACGACACCCCGGGCTGGATTGCCGCCCACCAGCCGGACGGCAGCGTCAAGAGCGATGTCAACGACGGCACTACCAAGGGCGTACGCGCCGCCATGCGCTTCGAGGCCGGCGGCCTGATCATTACGCCACGCGTGATCTACCAGAAAGTCGAGACCGACGGCTGGAACCGCCAGGACGCCTACAACATCCTCGGCAACCCCTACACCACGACGCGGCCTGCCGTGACGCTGGGTGAGCACGAGCAGTACACCCAGTTCGAAGAGCCGTTCACCGACGAATTCACCCTGCTCGACCTGAACCTCGAGTACGCCTTCGCCAACGACATGGTGCTCAACTCGATCACCTCTTACACCGATCGCGACATCCTGGTCGTGCGCGATGCCGGGGCTCTGACCTCCAGCATCACCGGCGGTTCGATCGGCCTCGGAGAGGAGGTCTACACGTTGGATTCGCCGCTGGACGACGCCACGCAGGCCAAGGGCTGGACGCAGGAACTGCGCCTGTCCGGCGAGACCGGCGCTTTCACCTGGGTCGGCGGCATGTTTTACAGCGACTTCGACCGCGATTACCAGCAAGGGCTGCTGGTGGCCGGCTTCGAAGACCTGACCGGCATCCCGACCGCGGGCTTCATCGCGCCCAAGGACGGCCTGTACTGGTCCGAACTCAGTTACAGCTTCAAGCAACTGGCCTTCTTCGGCGAGGTGACCTGGGCGCTTAGCGACAGCTTCGACCTGACCGCCGGCCTGCGCTATTACGACTTCGACGAGTCACGCGTGCAGTCCTTCGACGGCATCTTCGCTGACCCCGGCACCAACACCGGCGACACCACGGCCGATGGTTTCGCGCCGCGGCTGATGGCCGACTGGGCTCTGAACGACAACATCTCGTTCAACGGCCAGGTATCGAAGGGCTTCCGTCTCGGCGGCATCAACGACCCGCTCAACGCCCCGCTGTGCACCCCGCAGGACCTCGCGACCTTTGGTGGCCGCGACAACTGGAATGACGAAGAGCTGTGGAACTACGAAGTCGGCATGAAGTCGGCCTTTATGGATGGTCGAGGCACCTTCAACGTCGCCGTTTTCTACCAGGATATCAAGGACCTGCAGGCTACCGTCACGGCCGGTTCCTGCTCTTCACGCGTGGTCTTCAACGTGCCCTCGGCGCACAGCACCGGCCTGGAAATGGAACTGGTCATGCAGCAGACCGAGCGCTTTGACTGGGCTCTGACCGCCAGCTTCATTGAAGCCAAGCTGGACTCGACCGTGACCTCGACCGGAACGGATGGCTCGACCGTGGTCGTTGGCGGCATCAAGGACGGCAACCGCCTGGCCACCGTGCCGGAATTCCAGGCCGCGGCGGCCGCCAATTACGTATTTCCGATGATGGGTGAGTGGGAAGGCTACATCAACGGCATCGTGCAGTACATCGGCGACCGCTATACGCAGATCGGCGACCAGGCCGAAGGCTTCGGCAACGTCAACCTGTTGTCCTTCGAGCCCAACACCATCGGCGGGCCGCTGACCCAGTCGAGCTTCACCTTCAACCCGCTGTTGCCGTCCTATACGGTCGCCAACGCGCGCTTGGGCATGCGCAACGGCCGCTGGGACGTCGCGCTCTACGTCAACAATCTGACCGATGAACTGGCCTACCTGGCGCTCGACCAGGAGCGTGGCACACTCGCCCGCGTCGGTTACCTCGTGAACCAGCCGCGGACTTACGGTATCACCGCCCGCGTCGCGTTCTGAGGACTCGCCGGAACCCAACCGGGGTCAGAGTAAGTCCCTTACTCTGACCCCTTTTCGTTCAGTCGACCACCAACCAGCTGCCATCCGCCTGCCGGCAGGCGGTACCGTAAATCTGCTCGGTCTTGCCGCCGATAGTGGCGTCCATCGTGTATTCGCGGCAGGGGCCGGCGCCCGCATCGTAGGTATTGGTGGGCGTCACGACGTACTCATAGCCGGTGTCCGGGTTGACCCAGCTCGACGGCACGCCGGTCCGCACGTTCTCCAGTGCCGCCGCCGTGTTCAGCCGGTCTGTCTCGTCCATCTGCCGGCCTATGCTGCCGCCGATCATGGCGCCCGCCACCGTGCCGACCATCGTGGCCAGCACCTGGCCGGTGCCGCCGCCGACCTGGTGGCCCAGGATGCCGCCCGCGATCGCGCCGATTAGCACACCCTGATCCTGCTTGGTGGGGGCCGTGCTGCAGGCGGCCAGTGTCAATGCCAGGCAGGCCGCCAGTGCCAATCTCGAGTATCTGTTCATCGCTGCGCTCCTTTTCGCACAAGGCCCGTGAGCCTTGGCCTAAATGTACCGCAGCCAGCTGAACCTGTCCTGAATGCGCCGGGTCCGGGGATCGTCCCGTTGCAGAGCCATATCGCCCCGGCTCTGGTATCTTGTTAACCATGGCTTTGCTGATCACTTTCGTGCTGGTTGCACTGGTCTTTTCCTTTTTGTGTTCGATCGCCGAAGCGGTGCTTTTGAGCGTCTCGATGCCTTACGTTGCATTGCTTGAGAAAGAAGGCAAGCCGTCGGGGCGGCTGCTGCGTTCGCTGAAAACGGAAATCAGCAAGCCGCTCAGCGCCATCCTGACCCTCAACACCATTGCCCACACGATCGGTGCGGCAGGCGCCGGTGCGCAGGTAGCGATCGTGTTTGGCAACGCCTACCTCGGAGCCGCCTCGGTGATTCTCACCCTGCTGATCCTGTTCCTCTCCGAGATCATTCCCAAGACCCTGGGTGCGCAGCACTGGCGTCGGCTGGCGCCGGCCACGGCTTACGGCCTGAAATTCCTGATCTGGCTGCTGTACCCGTTCGTGTTCCTGACCGGGAAAATGACGAGAGGACTGGCGGGCGGCCCAACGCTGAACGGCTTCAGTCGGCAGGAATTTGCGGCCATGGCCGAACTCAGCGCGGAAGAAGGTCAATTGAAGGAACGCGAGTCGGAGGTGTTGAAAAACCTGCTGCTGCTGCGCGAGACCCGCGTCAAGGACGCCATGACGCCGCGCCCGGTGGTTTTCAGCCTGCCTGAAAGCACCACGGTCGGGTCTTTCTTCGAGGCCCACGAATCGGTGCGATTTTCGCGAATACCGCTGTACCGTGACGACCCCGACCAGCTCAATGGTTTCGTCCTGCGCGGCGATCTGCTGCTGGCGCATGCGAAGGCCGAAGTCGACACTCCGCTGATGCGATTCAACCGTCCCTTGCCGGTGCTGCCCGAATCACTCAGCCTGGCGCAGGCCTTGAACCACGTACTGAGGGTGCGTGCGCACATCATCCAGATCGTCGACGAGTATGGTGGCCTCTCCGGAATCCTCACGCTCGAAGACATTATCGAAACCATGCTCGGGCTGGAAATCGTCGACGAGGGCGATGCAGCCGTCGACATGCAGGAACATGCCCGGCACCTGTGGCGGCGCAGGGCGCGCGAGATGGGCCTGGATATCGATAGCCCATAATCAAACCACCGCACCGAACCAGCGGCCAACTGCCGCCGTCAGGGCCATGGCCAGCGCGCCCCAGAACACGATGCGCCCGGTGGCCACCCAGGTGCGTGCGCCACCCACCCGGGCGGACAGTACGCCCAGCACGGTCAGGGCCAGCAGTGAAGCAACGGACACCCAAAGTGCAATCCGCAATTCCGGTGCTACCACCACGGCCAGCAATGGCAGCGCGGCGCCGACAGTGAAGGTGCCGGCGGAAGCGAAAGCCGCCTGCAGAGGGCGGGCCGACATGATTTCCGAGATGCCCAACTCGTCGCGGGCATGCGCGCCGAGCGCGTCGTGCGCCATCAACTGCACGGCGACCTGGTGCGCCAGATCCTGGTCCAGTCCACGCCGCTGGTAGATGTGGCTGAGTTCGCGGGTCTCAAACGCGTGGTCATTTTCGAGCTCCACCCGTTCGCGCTCCAGGTCGGCCTTCTCGATATCTGACTGAGAACTGACCGAAACGTACTCGCCGGCGGCCATCGACATCGCGCCCGCGACCAACCCGGCCACGCCGGCGATCAGCACCCCGGAGCGATCGGCTGCGGCCGCCGCCACGCCCACCACCAGGCTGGCGGTCGAGACGATACCGTCGTTGGCGCCCAGCACGGCGGCGCGCAGCCAGCCGACGTGGTGGACGCGGTGAAAGGATTCGCTTTTCATGCTCATATTCCCGTTGGGGCTGTCCGTCATTGTCACATTTGCTGCTAAAGTACGTAAATGTCACTGGTCAACGAACTCAAACGGCGCAACGTACTGCGCGTGGGTATCGCCTACGTGCTGATCGCATGGGTGCTGTTGCAGGGCGCTGATTTCGCCCTCGACCTGATCGACGCGCCCAACTGGGTCATCCAGGCGTTGTTCCTGCTGGCCCTGATCGGTTTGCCCGCAGTGCTGATCTTCGCCTGGGTGTTCGAAATGACCCCGGAAGGCCTCAGGCGCGAATCGCAAATTGACCGCTCGCAGTCCATCACACCACAGACCGGCCGCAAGCTCGACCGGGTGATCATCGTGTTCCTGGTGCTCGTCATCGCACTGATGGCCGGCGAGCGGCTGTGGCTGGCGCCTGGAAAGACGCAAATGGTGGCCGAGCCGGCGGCTGCAAGCCCTGAACCTGTCGCGCAGCAGCCGGTTGAATCGCGGCCATCCATAGCGGTACTGCCCTTCGTCAACCGCAGCCGCGCCGAGGACGACGCCTTCTTCGTCGATGGCGTGCACGACGACCTGTTGACCCAGTTGGCAAGGGTCTCGGCGCTGAAGGTGATTTCGCGCACCTCGGTCATGGGGTACCGGAATACCGAGAAGCCCATTCCGGTCATCGGCCAGGAGTTGGGCGTGGGCAACGTAATGGAAGGCAGCGTGCAACGCGCCGGCGACCGCATTCGGATCAACGTGCAGCTGATCGACGCCGCCAGCGACGAGCATCTGTGGGCCGAGATTTACGACCGCGAACTCACGGCCGCCAACATCTTCGAAATACAGAGCGAGATCGCCACGGCCATCGCCGGCGCCCTGCGAGCCGCGCTGACCCTGCAGGAAACTGAACGGCTGGCTTCGCGGCCAACCGAAAATCTGGCGGCTTACGAGGCCTTCCTGCTGGGACGGCAGAGCCTGGCCCGCCGGACCACCTCATCCATCGCCGAGGCAACCAACTATTTTCAGCAGGCCGTCAACCTGGACCGGCAGTTCGCCTTGGCTTATGTCGGCCTGGCCGACGCCTGGCAATTGCAGGTGGACTATGGCGGACTGGCTGTCGAGTTGGCTGTCAACAAGGCTCAGCCTTTGGTGGAGAAAGCGCTGCAGCTGGATGACCAACTCGGCGAGGCCTACAACTCGCTGGCCAGTATTCGTGAATATGCCCGCGATTACGAGGCTGCGGAACGCAACTATCGGCGCGCCGTGGAGTTGGCGCCGAACTATGCGGATGCGGCGCATTGGTACGGGCTGTTTTTGATGCAATCATTGGGCTTGCCTCAGCGTTCGATTCCCTGGTTTGAGAGAGCGTTGGAGCTGAATCCGCTGTCCGCCATTACACTGTCCAACTATGCCAATAACCTGGAGCAGTTGGGCTGGTTCGACGAGTCGCTGGTTGCGATACAGAAATCCCTGGCCATGCACCCGGAGGGCATGCTCGCCCATGCGAGCATGGCCTATTACGAGGCGAGCGTGAACGGTCGCCGCGACGAGGCCGTCCGGTGGATCTTGAAAGGTCTTGCCATCGACTCGAGGGAACCCGCTGCCAACGCGGACCTGGTGTGGCTGTTCAGCGAGCTGGGCGATCAGCGCGCCGCTTCCTGCTGGCTGGCACGGGCGCGCGAGCTGGGCCCGACTTCGGCCTTCACCACGTCCACTCAAGCGCTGCGTGCCCTCTACGCGGGCGATCACGAACAAGCCGCATCGGCGGCTCTACTGACCCTGGAAAACGCCTGGGTGCGCAGCTCGAAAGCGCTTCCGTTGGCGGTGTTCAAGGTTATTCGGCAACAACAGGGTCGCGCCGACGAGGCGCTACGCCAATATGAAATACACTTTCCCGAGCACTTCACTGCGCTGCCCGGCGACTTCACTCGTGCGAATTTCAGGGCCGCCATCGACCTTGCGGAAGTTCTGACGAGCCTGGATCGAAATTCCGAAGCCAGGCCGCTGCTGGATGCCGCCTGGTCCTTCATCCAAAATATTCCCCGGCTCGGTATGGCAGGGTTCGGGGTGGATGATGCGCGTATCCTGATGTTGCGGGGCGATACAGAGGCGGCGCTCGCCGCCCTGGAAGAAGCTGTGCGCGCTGGCTGGCGCAGCGACTGGCCTTTCTACCTCGAGTACGATTCGGTGTTGGCCCCGCTGCGCGGCCGTCCGCGGTTCGAAGCGTCAGTCAACGAGATCCGCCGCGACATGGCCGAGCAGCTCGAGCGCGTCCGGGCCGCCGGACACGACTTCGGCCCTTGCGCCGAAGGTCTCTTGTAGGACCGAATTCATTCGGGAAACAGACCGCCCAAACCCATCGCGGATAAATCCGCTCCTACGGCCTCAATCCCCCAGCGCAAACGCCACCACGTAATCGCCCCTCCGGGTGCCCAGGCTGCCGTGGCCGCCGGCGGCGATGACGACGTACTGGCGGCCTCCCAGCTGATAAGTCATCGGCGTGGCCTGGCCGCCGGCAGGCAGGCGGCCGCGCCATAGCTCCTCGCCGGTGTCGATGTCGAAAGCGCGCAGGTAGTCGTCCATCACGGCGCCGATGAACACCAGGCCGCCGGCCGTGACCAGTGGCCCGCCGAGGCCGGGCAGGCCGTAATTGAGTCCGAACGGCAGGCCGCTGAGGTCGCGCGTGGTGCCGAGCGGCACTTGCCAGAGGATCTTGCCCCTGGCCATGTCAACCGCCGCCAGCGTACCCCACGGTGGTTTCACGCAAGGCATTTCCCAGGAAGAGATCAGCGGCTTGCGGCGCAGGCCGAAGGGCGTGCCGAGTTGGGGCGAAAACTCGGTATCCGGGTAAAGACCTGAGTCGCGGACGGTTTCAAAATCGTCACGCGGGATCAGCGCCACTACGAAGGGGAAATGCAGGGTGTTGGCGATGGCCACCTGCCGTTGCTGATCCCAGCCGATGCCGCCCCAGTTCGAGCCGCCGCCGTTGCCCGGGATCATGATCGTTCCCTGCAGGCTCGGTGGCGTGTAAATGCCCTCGCTGCGCAGCGAGGCGATCAGTTTCCGGCATTCGTCGCGATCGATCGGCGTCAGGCCCCAGGCGTCGTTCTCGGTCATGGCGCGGTGCGGGACCAGTGGCGGAGGCGCAACCGGGAACGGTTGCGTCGGCCAGGCCTGCTCGCCGGAAACGTCCGAAGCGGGCACCGGCCGCTCCTCGATCGCGAAGAAGGGTTCGCCGGTGTCACGGTGAAACGTGAACAGCATGCCCATCTTGGTCGGCAGGATCACCACCGGCACCCTGACGCCGTCCCGTTCGATATCCGCCAGGGTCGGTTGCGCCGGAAGATCGTAGTCCCACAGGTCATGGTGCACGATCTGTTGCGACCATACGATCTCTCCGGTTTCGGCTTCCAGCGCGACCAGCGAGTTGGCATGGCGGTTGTTGCCGAGACGTTCGCCGCCGTAGTAGTCCGGGCTGGCCGAACCGGTGGCGGCGAAGACCAGGCCGCGATTGGTATCCACCGACAGCGGTGACCAGACGTTGGCCGTGCCGGTGCGCGCCGCCTGTTCCGGCAGCCAGTCCGCGGCATTGTCGGCCGACGGGTCGCGGGGTATGGCGTGCCACTTCCAGCGCAATTCACCGGTTCGCGCGTCGTAGGCCCAGACCGTGCCCAGGCCGAGGTGCGCCTTCCAGTTGTCGATCATGCCGGAACCCAGCACCACCGTGTCGCCGATCACTACCGGCGGCGAAGTCACGGGGTACGCGCGCCCACGGTCCGCCTCGCGCAGGGCCGCTTTGAGAGCCACTTCGCCGTTGCCGGCGAATTCCGTGCAGCGCTCGCCGCTGGCCGCGTCCAACGCGATCAACCGGGCATCCAGGGTGCCGACGAATACACGTTCCTTGCAGGGCTGGCCGGCACGCGCGTCAGGGTCCACCCAGTACACGACGCCCCGGTTGGACACCTCCGTGTAATGCGGTTCCGGATCGATGCCGGCATCGAAGCGCCAGCGCTCGGCGCCGGTCTCAGCGTCGATGGCAAACACGCGATTGAAGGCGGTGGAGAAATACAGCGTGGTGCGCACCAGGATCGGTGTGGCCTGGAAAGTGTGCTTGTAGACCGAGGTATAGCCCTCCCCGATCTCGCCGGTCCGAAAGACCCACGCCGGCGCCAACCGCGTGACATTGTCGCGGTTGACCTGCCAGGCGCCCGAGAAGTGGGAGCCGCCGGGGTCACCGGCATAGACGGGCCAGCCGACATCCGGCAGGCCGGGTTCGGCCGCTGCAGGTTGTGCCGTCACGCCGTTCCAGTGATCCGCCACGAGCCAGGCGACGGCAAATCCAAACAGACCCAAGGCCGTCACACCTCCGATTAGCATTGCGGCAAGCCTGAACGCTCTCGCCATACGGAACCACCTCGCGGACCATGTGCTGGTTGCTATAGATTATAGACACTACCCCAATCCGTACCGGCTATTGAGGCCACTTCACGAACGAGCCCCTCCTAGAAGACGATTCTCGCTACCTGGCTGTCCGCCAGCCCCAGCCGTTCCAAGGTCTGTTCCCACCGAGGGTCTTCGTGCAAGACGCGCAGGAAGGGTTCGGTCTTGATGCCAAAAACGGACTGATCCTCCTGCAATGCCCGATCCAACCACCAAAAGGCCTCATTGATCTCGTTCCGCCAGGCATGCGTGACGGCGATGAAGTACGCCGCATCTTGGGCATGCTGTCGCTCCAGTGACGCAAGCGCCTCCTCGGCGTCTTCCCAACTCCCGGCTGCGAAGTGGGCCAGTGCCAGGACAAACTGCTGCGCAGCCTCGTTTTCGATGGCCTGGGCAGATTGCAGGGCTGCCAGGGGTTGCTCCTGCAGCAACTGGGCCAGTGCCAGGTTGCCCTGGGCATGGCTCATGCCGGGGCTGAGCTCCAGTGCTTTCCGTGCCGCATGCTCGGCTTCGACGGGCCGGTTCATACGAATCAGCTGATCCGCGCGGTTGGCATAACCAACCGAATTGACCGGGTCCAGCTCGATGCCGCGCTCGGTCAGTTCACGCGCCTCCGCCAATCGCCCCAACGTGACTGCCAGCACGCCATTGTTGCCCAGTACGACGCTGTTGCTTGGCGCCAACGAACGGGCGCGGCGGAAAAGGGCTGCCGCGGCTTCATAGTTGCGTTCATAGGACATGGATACCCAGGCCCGGGCCGAATGTGCGAGCGCGTAATCCGGTGCAATGGAGCGCGCGTGGTCAATGGCCTCCGTAGCGAGACGGTATCCTTCATCCCGCGGCCGCTTGTTCAGATTGACCTGGTTGATGTATGCGGAGGCAAGCAAGGTCAGTGTGGGTGCATAGTCGGGGTCGATTTCAATTGCCCTGGAGGCGTACTCGATGGCGCGGTCCAATCCCGCTGCTGTGCGCTGCAGGAAGAAATGCACGGCCTGCAAGTGGAGTGAGTATGCGGTCGGATCTGTGCGTATGGCGGTTGGCGGCCGTCCGGTGAGCTGATACTCGATGGCCGGCAGTACCGACTCCGCGATCTCGTCCTCGATTGCAAAAATGTCATCCAGCATTCTTTCGTAGGATTCGGACCATACGTGGCGGTCCGAGGCTGCTTCGATCAGCTGGGTGGTGACGCGTACGCGCTCACCCGACCGGCGCACCGACCCCTCGAGGACGTAACGGACGCCAAGCTCCTGCGCGATCTCTCCGATCTTCAGGCTGCTGCCCTTGAAAGAAAAGGCGGACGTGCGCGAGATGACGCGCAGGTTCGGCAACCGCGCTAACAGGTTCAGCAGTTCCTCGGTGATGCCGTCTGAAAAGTACTCCTGCTCCGGATCGGAGCTCAGGTTCACGAACGGCAGCACGGCGATGGAATTTTCACCGTAGGATTCGACCGCGGCTTCGACCTGTCCTTGCCGTCTTGCTGCCTCGATCTTTTCCAGGTCGCGGGCCGGATCGAGCACGAACTTGTCGAAGGCGAAATAGCCGAGCGCCAGCGCCAGCAGTACCAGGATCAGGTGATTCAGCCGCTGCTCCGGAAACCGTGCATTCGCAACGCTTCCCGCAAGGTCCGCTTCGCGCCTCAGTCCTTTGGGTGTGATCTCGAATGCCCAGGAAAACACGAGAGCCGGTATGAACATTATAACCAGTACGATAACCGCGATACGGACGGCGCCAACTCCAAAACCGAAGGCGGGGGCTACGGTTTCTACCACCTGGACAATCAGCCATGCGGCCACCACGTAGGCGGTGGCGACGCGAATCACGTTACGTCGCTTTAGCTCGTCGAGGAAC
>Ga0316195_10000811_pt1 | contig 13261 bp, 15 predicted proteins | sample Phised1_MG_FD_204937 | JGI IMG/M metagenome (GOLD analysis project Ga0316195, IMG submission 204937) | Coastal sediment microbial communities from Maine, United States - Phippsburg sediment 1 | ecosystem: Environmental > Aquatic > Marine > Coastal > Sediment | place: USA: Maine | collected... | reverse complement strand
AGAACGGACTGGATGCTTTCGAAGAAAAAGCACGCAACGATCTCGGTATGATCAAGCAGGGCGAAACCTTTATCCAGCTGATCCCGGCAGAAGGGGCGACCACCAGTGACCCCTGACATCCCGGTATGGGCGGTAATCCCGGCAGCCGGTATCGGCAGCCGAATGGGCGGTGCACTGCCCAAGCAATACCTGGAATTCCAGGGCAAAACCCTGCTCGAACACAGCCTCGATCGACTGTTATCGCACCCGCAAATCGATGGTGCGGTACTGGCATTGCGCAATGACGACGATCGCTGGGAGCAACTGGCTTATAAACCTGCGAAACCACTGTTCACCACCCACGGCGGTGCTGAGCGACAGCACTCGGTTTACAGCGGCCTGACCACACTGCAATATCGGTTTGGCAATGATTGTCTCGCCCTGGTACATGACGCCGTGCGGCCATTGGTGACGCACGCGGAGCTCGACCGGGTTATTGCCGCAGCGAGAATAAACCAGGCCGGAGCCATACTGGCCTGCCCGGTCACGGATACGCTGAAACGCGAAAACCAGTCCATGGAAATTGAAAGCACGATACCACGGCAAGGCCTGTGGCGTGCGCAGACACCGCAGGTGTTTCATCTTGCGCCGTTATTGAATGCTCTGAAGCGCGTGATTGACGATGATGTCGCCATCACCGACGACGCTCAGGCTGTGGAGATGATTGGTTATAGCCCCGCACTGGTTGCGGGCAGTACCGAAAACCTGAAAATAACCACTCCGGACGACCTGAGGCTGGCCGAAATGATCTGGTTAAACCAGCGCGATCAGCAATATGATGAATAGTACGACCGCCGCCATCGGCAACACGTAACCCATCCAGTCCTGCAGGCTACCCTTCGGGGAATTCTGGATTGCATGTTTGGCACGCGGGAAAAGGTATATGATCATCGCCAGCATGAACAGCGCCGATGCAATCTTCATCCAGTCCATGTCAACCTCCAGCGAAATTTTTCAGCAGGCAAAAATAAGCCCCGAGAACGGGGCTTATAGGATTGATATCTCAACGCGATCAATCGTTATTGAACGCACCGAGCAGGTGCAGCAGCGCCTGGAACATGTTCAGAATAGACAGGAACAGTCCGGCGGTCGCCATGATGTAGTTGGTTTGTCCACCGTGAATCAGGGTGGAAGTCTCCCACAGGATGAACGCGCTCATGATCATGATGATCGCAGCATTGACGGCCAGGAACAGCGCAGGTACGCCAAGAAAAATGTTTAGAATCGCCGCGCCGAGCACCACCAGCATCCCGACCATGACGAATCCGCCCAGGAAACTGAAGTCCTTGCGAGTTGTCAGGGCGTAACCCGAGAGGCCGAGGAAGATGGCACCGGTGCCGCCGAGGGCGGTCATGACGATGCTCGGGTTTACCGACAGGTAGTAGTTCAGGATGGGGCCGAGACCGAAGCCCAGCAGGCCGGTAAACGCGAAGATGGTTGGAATTCCAGCGCCCGAGTTGGCCGTGCGTGGCAAAACGAACCACAGAATTCCGATCGCTACCAGATTTGCTGCCAGCGCGGCACCGTGGCCGATACCGGAAACAACACCCAGGAAAGCGGTGAAACCGCTGAAAATCAACGTCATCGACAGCAGGATATAGGTGTTCCGGATGACCTTGTTGGTCTGCAGAATCGCTTCTTGCGGTCTGGTTACAGCAGTGTTCATTTGCATTACATTCTCCAAAAATCTTTGTGTCACAATTGACAGTTGGGGGCCATTCTAAGTTCCCGCGACAGCGATATCAAGCGATTCAGCCGCGGTGCCCGGGTTTCACCCAACTCGCACCGAACTGGGGATAAAATTATCGATTTCAAGTCAAACTGGGCGATATTGGGGATGACTGGGCCAGTGAAATGTTTATAATACGCCAGCGTTTCAGGCTGTTTTCGCTCACCCACCGGGTTGCAGTCGATAAACCAGCAGGAAACGTCTTTTGTGCAGGCTGTCATAGCCCATGGCGCAAAAATATTGAATCAGGAGAGCTGGCAGAGCGGTCGAATGCGGCGGTCTTGAAAACCGTTGACCCGAAAGGGTCCGGGGGTTCGAATCCCTCGCTCTCCGCCATACAAAAAAGGGCCCCCATCTTTTCGGGGGCCCTTTTTTGTATGGCGCAGTGTGAGGGTGCAGAGATCCCCCGTGGTTCGACAAATCGCGCCAGCGATTTGGACCGCCGCAGGCGCCCCGCAGGGGTCAAAACGCGAGATGCAATCGCGTTTTGAGTCTATCCCTCGTAAATCAATGCGCCGAGTACAAATCGCGCCAGCGATTTGGACCGAAAATTGCTCCTGCATTTTCGGCATACGGCACATCCATGTGCCTTACCGCCGCAGGCGCCCCGCAGGGGTCAAAACGCGAGATGCCGCAGGCAATTGCTCCGTGCATTGCCTGCATTCGCCACATCCCTGTGGCTCATCGCGTTTTGAGTCTATCCCGCGGAAAATCCAGAAAACCTCTCAATCCCCCCAACTTTTCGGGCATGGCGCACGGCAGGCCAGCCAGCAAAGTGGTCACATGGTCGACAACTCCAGAGTGTAATCACCGACCTCCTGGTTGAACTGGTTGGCCAGAATAATATAAGTTCCCGCTGCCGGCACGATGTAAGAAAGGATCTGGGCCTCCGTGTCGGGAGTCATAGTTTTGCTGTCAGCGGTTGCTACAGCGAGCGTATTGAGCAACTCCGGGCAATTTCCGACACAGGAATCACTGCGCTGCAATAAAATTAGAAAAGTATTAGCCGCCGAAAAACGTTGGGTCACCGTCAATTTGGTCGGGCCAGAGAACGTGACTCGGTATTCATCCACGAAACTTCGATCGCCGACGTTCGGGTCAAGCTGTGAAAACAGGCAATCACCCTCCTCAAACCGGCCCATAATGACGACAGGGGAGGCGATATCGGTTACTACCCCGCAGCCTGTGGTAGCGCCGTCACTACTACTCTCGCTCGAGGCGCAGCCCGACAGCAGCAGCCCGCTGAGCACAATACCAATCAAGCCAGAGAATCGGGCGCCAGCAAAAAAATCGTTCTTAGTCATAATCGTCAACATTCTATTCCAGTATCCGGTGGAGGATAGTACATCTGTAGAAAGTCAAACAGGCGCGAGACGCAGAAAGTCGCGGTTGCCGCATATTCCAGCAAGCTGGGACTGCTGCTAGCGCGATACGGGGTAACGAGAATAAAATGCTACTATTACTCGGTCTAATGCAAATCTCGAGGCGAGCAGATGTCACAGACCAGATCCCTGATCGATACTCTAAAGCTGGAGTTGCGCAAGCAGCGCATTACCTATAAACAGGTTTCCGAAGCGCTGCAACTCTCCGAAACCAGTGTGAAACGCTTGTTTGCCGAGGAGGCATTCTCCATTAAAAGGCTCGAAAAAGTCTGCGAATTATTGCATCTCAATATCAGCGATCTGGTGCACCAGATGGAGCGAAACATCGAGATGACCAACCAGTTTACGCTCGAACAGGAGCAGGAACTGGTTTCCGATATCAAGTTGCTGCTGGTTGCCCTGCTATTGATGAACAAGCTTACATTCGAGGAAATTATCAGTGTCTACGACATCTCCGAGACCGAAGGCATTCGCCTGCTGGCGCGACTGGACCGCATGAAGATGATCGAATTACAGCCCGGGAACCGCGTCAAGCTGATGATATCGCAGAACTTTGAATGGATAGCAGGGGGGCCGATTCAGAGGTATTTCGAAGATACCGTGCAGCAGGAGTTCCTGCGCTCGTCATTCAACAAGACCGGTGAGCTGCGCATATTTGCTTCAGGTATGATTTCCGCAAACGCCAACGCCGAACTGATTCGCAAGATGCAACACCTGGCCAAGGAAATGCATGATATGAACCTGGACTCGGAATCGTTGCCGCTGGAACAGCGTTTTGGCACGAGCCTGATGATGGCCATTCGCCCCTGGGAAGTTGCCGCATTCAAGGCACTGCGCCGTTCCGACGACAAAAGAGTCTTCGGCCATTTTCGCTAAGCGCTAAGGATTCTGCCGGTCTCGTCGCCAATGCTCAAGGTACTCACCTATAACATTCACAAGGGTTTCAATCGAAACAATCGAGATTTCGTGCTGCATCGAATCAAGCAGCAGCTGCAACGGGACGCCGTCGACGTGGTGCTGCTGCAGGAAATCCAGGGGCGCCATTATCATCATGAAACCCGGCTAACGGCCTGGCCTGACGTCAGTCAGTTTGAATTTCTGGCCGATAGTATCTGGCCGCATTACGCCTATGGCAAGAATGCGATTTATCGCAAGGGACATCACGGTAACGCCATTCTAAGCAAGTTCAATATCACCGAGTGGAGTAACCTCAATCTGTCACGGTTCCGCCATGCCAGCCGCAGCATGTTGCACGGGCGCATCAGGTCGCCGACGGGACCTACACACATAAACCTGCTTTGCGTACATCTCGATTTGCTTGGCTTTGAGCGTAAACGCCAGCTACGTGAACTGCGAGCCTATATCGAATCCAACATCGATGACGACGAACCTGTCATTCTGGGTGGCGACTTTAACGACTGGTACGGCAATCTCGGCAGATCGCTGGAGATGCAGCTGGGCATGCGCGAGGCGTTTCGACATTTGACGGGTAATTACGCAAAGACTTTTCCCTCCAATCGGCCAATGCTGTGTATGGACAGGCTTTACTATCGCGGGATCGAATTGCTCGATTCGGACTGTCTCGATCGACGCCCCTGGAATGAACTCTCGGATCATCTGCCGCTGAGCGCCCGGTTTCATTTACCACAGGCCGAGTGATGGGTCGCGCATGGAGGTCTCGGTCATGAATCAGCCGCATTTCCCCAGGCGGGACAGGGCGACAGCTTTGCTGTCCTGCTTCACGCGCTATTGGTTATAATCGCTCGATCATCGCGCCCAGACGGCAGGCGTTTTAATGGATCTACGCGCGCAACCGATCCTATAAACTACATTAATAATAAACTGTAACAAATTGATAATAAATGAATTGTATGCATCCTCAGAAGTATCGATCGCGCCGTACAATACGAGGGTGAGCTGATATGCCGGAAATCAAGCGCAGTGCCCTGATGCCGTACCCGGCCCGGGTCATGTACGATATCGTCAACGATGTCGAACGCTATCCCGAATTCCTGCCCTGGTGCGGTGGCGCCAGGCTCGAACATGCCGACGAGCACTCGATGCGGGCAGCCATTTTAATGCAGGCCGCCGGCTTGAATCACTGGTTCAAGACGCGTAATACCATGGTTGCCGGCGAGTCGATCGAAATAGAGCTGGTAGAAGGTCCCTTCAGCCGGCTCGACGGCAGTTGGCGCTTCACCCAGCTGAATGACCAGGGTTGCAAAATCGAACTGGCGCTGAACTTTGAATTCAAGCACGGCCTCGCTGCGGCAATCATGACCCCGGCGTTTTCCCGTATCGCCAATACCCTGGTCGAGTCCTTCTGCAATCGTGCCCGGCAGCTGCATGAACGCTAAAACCCGCATCGAAATTGCCTATGCCACCCCGCAACGGCAGCTAATCCTGGAACGGGAAGTGGCGGCCGCTACCCATGCGCGCGCCGCGGTAATGGCCAGCGGCATCGACCAGCATTTTCCGGAGATCGATACTGCTACCTGCGACCTGGGCGTGTTTGGCAAGGCAGTCGCCGACGATTATGAACTGGGTGATGGAGATCGCATCGAAATATACCGGCCCCTGATCGCAGATCCCAAGGAAATTCGCCGCCAGCGAGCCGCGCGCGGATTGAAAATGAAAAAAGGCGGGGGAGCGCTCAACCCGGACTGAGTGAGCCCTCGATACTGGTCAGCAGGTCGCCTGTGAAGTAAAGGGTCATGCGCCGTTGTTCTATGGCTTGATCGTTACCGGTTTTATAGAAAGTGACATAGTGCCACTGGTCCGGGCGATAAGAGTCGAGCACCGCGGGGGTTCCCAGCAGAAACCTGACCTGATTGCGCGTCATGCCGATTTCGAGCTTTTCAATCAACTCCGCATCGATAACATTACCTTGCGGGATATCCATTCGATACACGCAGGCGGGCAATGTTACAATCAAGCAACCAGCCATCAACAGGGATCCAAGCAACCTGAAATTCATAAATCGGTTTTCTGTAATCGAGGGCCGCGATGATACTGGTAGCACCAAACCGCTGCAAATACTGTGAGAGATATTTATGGAAACAGCCGATATCAAAAACGCCGGGTTAAAGGTTACCTTGCCGCGCATGAAGATTCTCGAATTGCTGGAGAGCTCGGCTGACCGGCATTTAAAAGCAGAAGACATCTACAAGATGCTGCTGGATTCGGGCGAAGAGATTGCGCTGGCCACCGTATACCGGGTACTGACCCAGTTCGAGACCGCCGGCCTGGTGACTCGCCACCACTTCGATGGTGGCCATGCGGTCTTTGAAATCAATGATGGCGAGCACCATGATCATCTCGTTGATATTGCCACCGGCAGGGTGGTCGAATTTTACGATGAAGTGATCGAACAGCGACAAAAAGAAATCGCGAAGAAATACAACTTTACGATCTCGGAACATACCATGGTGCTCTACGGCCATTTCAACGAAAAATGAGCGCGCTCGACTATCGCGCCACGCAGAATCCGCAACAGCCTCAGTCGCGAGTAGCAATCATCTCGCTGGCATGGGCCCGGGATTGATCGGTAATACGCACACCGCCCAGCATACGCGCGACTTCTTCCAGTCGTTCCTCGCCGGCAAGCGCGTACACTGCAGTCGATGTCTGTTTGTCCCTGCTGATTTTCTCGACCCGGTAATGATGGTGAGCCTGGGAGGCAACCTGGGGCAGGTGGGTAACGCACAAAACCTGTCGTTCGCCCCCGAGCAGGCGCAACTTTTTACCGACGATCTCGGCCACGGCGCCGCCCACACCGCTGTCAACCTCGTCAAAAATCAGTGTCGGGATCTGCGATGATTCACTCATGATTACCTGGATTGCGAGGCTGATGCGCGACAATTCACCACCCGAGGCTACTTTACTCAAGGCCTTGGGCGGTTGCCCGGGATTGGCGCTGACGAGGTAGCGGATGGAATCGATGCCGTGCGCCGCTGGCTCGGCAGCGGCATCGACATCAATGACAAAGCGACCGCCCTGCATGCCGAGCTCCTGCATTACACGGCTTATTTGTTCCGACAGTATGCTCGCGGTCTGCTGGCGCTTGCGCGATAGTTCGGCGGCGCTGAAGTCAAAATCGGCACGCAGTCTCTCCACCTCTGCCTGCAGTGCCTCGACATCGAAGTTGTCACCCTGCAAGTCTTCCAGTTCGCGGTTCAGTCCGTCACTGTATTCGGCGATCTCGGCCACATCGATGCGATGCTTGCGCGCCAGGTTCTGGGCCGTGGCGATGCGCTGATTGACTGTTTCCATGCGCGCACTGTCGACCTCGATGCCATCACGATAGGCGCGCAGTTCCGAACTCGCTTCCTCGACCTGTATCAGCGCGGCGCTAATCAACTCGTGCCCGCCCGCCAGCGCATTGTCGAACTCGAGCAGCTCACGCAGTTGTTGTTCGCAGTTAGCGAGCACCGACTGCACGTTAAGCTCCTCGTCGTCATACAACCGCGTCAGTATCGCCGCGGTCCTGTCCAGCAGGTTACCGGCATTTGCCAGCCGCTTGTACTCTTCCTGTAATGCTGCGAACTCACCGGGGCGTAACTGTAACTGGTTCAATTCGTCGCAGTAAATCTCAAGCAGATCAATGCGCTGGTCGCGCTCCCTGGCTCCGGAACGGGCTGCAAGCAGGCGCTGTTGTAATTTCTGTAACTCGCTGTACTTCTGCTGCACCGCTTCGATCAGGGCCGGTTCGGCCAGGTATGCATCCAGCAGTTGGCGCTGCACCAGCGGCCTTTGCAGCGACTGGTGTTCGTGCTGTCCGTGAATATCGACCAACTGGTCACAGAGCTCGCGCAGTTGCGACAGGGTTGCGTGATAACCGTTGATATAAGCCTTACTGCGCCCATTGCTGTGCAGGACTCGGCGTATCACGCAGTCGCCATCGGCATTCATTTCATGCTCGGCCAGCCAGTTCTGTGCAGCGGCGCAGTCGTCGAGGCGAAAGCAAACGCTGATCTCCGCCTTTTCACAGCCACTGCGAATGCTCTCGCTTTCGGCGCGATCGCCGGCCACCAGCTTGATTGCGTCGAGCAGGATGGATTTGCCGGCCCCGGTCTCGCCGGTCAACGCGCTCATGGCGGAATCGAATTCGATTTCCAGCGCATCGATGATGGCGAAATTCCTGATTTGAATGGACTCGAGCACTAGTAACTCGTGCTCCAGTAGAGCTTTGCCCGCAGCACCCGGAAGTAATCGTAGTCCTCTGGGTGCAGCAACCTCAGCGTGCGCGGGTAGCGCGTGATCAATACCCGGTTTTCATGGCCGAAACGCGTCGTGGAATGCCCGTCATAGCTGACTTTCGCCACTTGCGAATCCTGGCCGAGTCGTACTTCGATCGGTTGATCAGCCGGCAACACGATAGGGCGGTTACTCAATGTATGCGGGCAGATCGGAACGATGGCCAACGTATCCAGTGATGGATGCATGATCGGGCCGCCACCGGACAGGGCATAAGCAGTCGAACCGGTCGGTGTGGTAACGATTACGCCGTCGGATCTCTGTATATGTATCAGGTCGCCACCGCTTGAAATCTCGTATTCGATCATGCGCGACGATTCAAAGCTGTGCAGGATAATATCGTTGAGTGCGATATGGCTACTGATCAGTTTGTCGTCCTCGAAAAACTCCCCCTGGATGAAGAAGCGCTGTTCGACCGTGTAGCGCCCCTCGACGACCGCGTCCAGGTAAGTTTCGAAGCGATCGAAGGAGACATCGGCGAGAAAGCCCAGACGCCCCAGGTTGATGCCGAGTAAAGGCGTGTCAATATCGACCAGGGCCCGGGCTGCAGTCAGCAGGGTGCCGTCTCCGCCCAGTGAAATGACCAGGTCTACTTCGTTGACCAGCTTCTTCAACGTGACCTGCGATAACTCTGCCGTGGGTCCCTCGAAATCGAGGCAGTGCACCAGCACGCGCGCATGGCGAGTCAGTGCCGTGATGACCTGCTGGATGCTTTCCTGGCGCGATTGCATGTCGCTGCGCACTACCAGGCCGATCGTTTTGAAGCTTGATGCCATTGTCAGACTATTACCGGTGATCCCTTGATTTTGCAAGCCTTAGTATATAGCTTGTATTTCTCTGCGATTGAGATGCCGTTAGACTATCGCCAAACCACAATATATCAGACACGATGACTGAAAAATACGAACTTGATGAACGCGCTCAGCTTTTGCTAAGACAGCTGATCAACTCGTATACGCGTGACGGCCAGCCGGTCGGATCGAAGAGCCTGGCCGAGCTCTCCGGACTCAATGTGAGCTCAGCGACCATTCGCAATATCATGGCAAAGCTCGAAGATATGGGGCTGGTCGATTCCCCGCACACCTCCGCCGGGCGAATACCAACCGAGGCAGGATACCGCTTTTTCATCGACAGCCTGCTGCAGGTGGATAATCTCGAGGACTCAGCCCAGCAGATTATTTCCGACAGTTTCAGTAAGGATAAAACTTCAAGCGACCTGATTCACAGCGCAGGTGACATATTGTCGCGGGTGACGCACCTGGCGGGTATCGTCAGCCTCAGCCATACCGCGCCAGCCGAGGTGCGCCATATCGAATTCATGAAACTGAGCGACCGCCGCGTGCTGGTAATACTGGTCATCAACAAGGACGATGTACACAACAAGGTAATCCATGTAGACCAGGATTATACCGATCTGGCCCTGCACCGCGCCGCACAAACATTGAGTCGTTACCTGATTGGTCGAAGTTTCGAGAGCGCACGTAAATTATTGCTCGAGGAACTCTCCGAATTACGCAGCGACGTCAATTCGATCATGGAAACCGTGCTCGATACGATGCAGGAAGTCTGTAATTTGAGTATCCACGACGATTTACTGACCAGCGGCGAATCCAACCTGCTGCAGTATGCGGAACTTACCGACATCAACAAGTTGCGCAACCTGTTCAAGGTGTTCAACGAGAAAACCGATTTGCTGAAACTGCTCGATGGCTGCACGTCTGCTAACGGTGTCGAGATATTTATCGGCAGCGAATCGGGTTATTCGGTGTTGAGCGACTGCAGTATCATCGGCGCGCCTTACCAGGTCAAAGGCGAGATTGTCGGCATGCTGGGCGTAATAGGCCCCACCCGTATGGCCTATGAAAGCGTGATTCCAGTCGTCGATATCACCGCGAAATTATTAACCTCCGCCTTGAATACTCGGAAATAAACCTTAGATTGTAGCCCTCTCGGGTCGGGGGCTGCGCGCCACCCGCCAAATCAGGGCCACAGAAATATCGGAGCAGTCAATGTCGCGACAACAAGACAATATAGAAGCAGAAACGGAGCATACACCTGTCGTCGAAGAGGCCGAGCAGGCACATCTCGAAGATGTCGTACCAACCGCCCATGCGGGCGACGAGGTTGTAGAGGACAGCAACGAACCGATAGAGGTGCAACTGGAAAAAGCACAGGCTACGATCAAGGATTACTGGGAGCAGATGATGCGGTTACGTGCCGAAATCGAAAATAATCGAAAACGCGCGGAGCGCGACATCGAGAATGCGCACAAGTATGCGTTAAAGAATTTCGCGGAAAACCTGTTACCGGTGGTCGACAGTATGCAAATGGGACAAGCTGCGGCCAGTACCGAAACTGCAACCCTGGAGAGCATCCGCGAGGGCTCGGAACTTACCATGAACATGCTGATGCAGGTACTCGAGCGCAGCGGTGTCCAGCAAATCGATCCGCTTGGCGAGAAATTCGACCCTGAATTGCACCAGGCTATCAGCATGGTGGAATCGGCGGAGGCCCCATCCAACAGCGTCATCGAGGTGATGCAAAAGGGTTTTTTACTGAATGACCGACTGATCCGGCCGGCAATGGTCGTCGTCGCCAAATAAACCTTAAAAAAAACAGGATATTACTTGAAAGCGTTAAATATAGCCCTACATCGGGTGTAAGTTTTCATATCGAACATATTTTTGGAGCATACAAATGGGCAGAATCATAGGCATTGACCTCGGTACCACTAATTCCTGCGTAGCAGTAATGGAAGGCGGTAAACCCAAGGTTATCGAAAACGCGGAAGGCGATCGCACCACACCGTCAATTGTCGCCTACACCGGTGACGACGAAATTCTGGTCGGCCAACCCGCCAAGCGGCAGGCAGTCACCAATCCCAGCAATACTCTGTACGCGGTCAAGCGCCTCATCGGTCGCCGTTTCGACGAGCCCGCCGTGCAGAAAGATATCAGCCTGGTCCCTTACAAAATCCTGAAAGCCGATAACGGCGACGCGTGGGTTGAAGCCAAGGGCAAGAAAATGGCGCCGCCGGAAATTTCGGCACGCGTCCTGCAGAAGATGAAGAAAACCGCGGAAGATTACCTGGGTGAGGAAGTCACCGAGGCCGTAATCACAGTACCGGCATACTTCAACGACTCACAGCGCCAGGCTACCAAGGATGCCGGCAAGATCGCTGGTCTCGAAGTCAAGCGCATCATCAACGAGCCGACTGCCGCGGCGCTTGCCTACGGCATGGACAAAGCTTCCGGTGATAAAAAGATCGCGGTTTACGATCTCGGTGGCGGTACCTTCGACATTTCCATCATCGAAGTCGCCGAAGTCGACGGTGAGCACCAGTTTGAAGTGTTGTCGACCAACGGCGATACCTTCCTCGGCGGTGAAGATTTCGACATGCGCCTGATCGATTACCTGGCCGACGCATTCAAGAAAGAGCAGGGTATGGACCTGCGCGGCGACCCGTTGGCCATGCAACGGCTCAAGGAAGCCGCGGAAAAAGCCAAGATCGAGCTTTCTTCGGGCCAACAGACCGATGTCAATCTGCCTTACATCACCGCAGATGCTTCCGGGCCGAAACACCTCAACCTGAAAATCACCCGCGCCAAGCTGGAATCGCTGGTCGACGACCTGGTCGCTCGTACCATCGATCCGCTCAAGGTAGCGTTGGATGACGCTGGAGTATCGGTGTCTGATATCGACGACATCATCCTGGTCGGCGGCCAGACACGGATGCCGAAAGTTCAGGAAGTGGTCAAGAACTTCTTTGGCAAAGAGCCGCGGCGCGACGTCAATCCCGACGAGGCGGTTGCCTGCGGTGCGGCCATCCAGGGTGGTGTACTCGGCGGCGACGTCAAGAACGTGCTGCTGCTGGACGTCACCCCGCTGTCACTGGGCATCGAAACCCTGGGCGGCGTAATGACCAAGCTGATCGAAAAGAATACAACGATTCCGACGAAGGCTTCGCAAACCTTCTCGACGGCAGAAGACAACCAGACCGCGGTAACCGTGCACGTGCTGCAGGGTGAACGCGAAGTTGCAACCGCGAACAAGTCACTCGGACGTTTCGACCTGTCTGATATACCGCCGGCATCACGCGGCGTACCGCAGATCGAGGTTACTTTCGATATCGATGCCAACGGTATTCTCAACGTATCGGCGAAGGACAAGGCAACCGGCAAGGAGCAGAAGATCGTGATCAAGGCTTCCAGCGGACTGTCGGATGCAGAAGTCGAGGCGATGATCAAGGACGCCGAGGCCAATGCCGATGAAGATCGCAAGCATCGCGAGACGGTGGAATCCCGCAACCAGGCGGATGCCATGATCCATTCGGCGGAAAAGTCGCTGAAAGATTTGAGCGATCAGGTCGAGGAAGACGACAGGAACGCCATCGAGGCTGCGATTGCCGACCTGAAAAAGTCCATGGAAGGTAGCGACAAGGACGATATCGAGGCAAAAACCCAGGCCCTGGCGATGGCGACGAGCAAACTTGCGGAAAAGGCTTACTCGACCGCAGGCGGTGAAGACGGCGGCCCAGAGCCGGTCGATGCAAATGCATCGGCTCAGTCGAACGCAAATGATGACGTAGTCGATGCCGAGTTCGAAGAAGTTAAGGAAGACGATAAGAAATAGCGGTTACGATATTGTAACCGACCCAACCTGGTGCGATTTATCGCACCAGGTTTTTTGCTGTTTATGAAGTAAGAGTCAATGTCAAAAAGCGATTACTACCAGGTTCTCGAGGTGTCGAAGAGCGCATCGGAAGCGGAGATCAAGAAAGCATTCCGACGCCTGGCGATGAAGCATCATCCGGACCGCAATCCCGATGACAGCGAGGCGGAAGCGAAGTTCAAGG
>Ga0316195_10000810_pt1 | contig 13262 bp, 20 predicted proteins | sample Phised1_MG_FD_204937 | JGI IMG/M metagenome (GOLD analysis project Ga0316195, IMG submission 204937) | Coastal sediment microbial communities from Maine, United States - Phippsburg sediment 1 | ecosystem: Environmental > Aquatic > Marine > Coastal > Sediment | place: USA: Maine | collected... | reverse complement strand
TGCCATATCTCGGCCCGGATTTCGTCGGGAGACTTCCACTGCCAGCGACGCACCCTTCGCTTGGAACGCTTGGCCGCCGCTTCACGAGCTTTCTGAGCCGCCACCTCGGCCTCGGCGTTGAGCTGGTGCCCTTTCTCGCGTCGTTCCTCAGCAAGCCTGTCCTGCCGCCGCTCCATCTCCTCCCACTCAGCCAGAAACGCTTGCCGCTCCTGTCGCTCCAGCTCCCTGACGTCAATACGGGGTTCCTCCTCCGTGCTCACGCCCGTCGTCACGCTCTCAAAGATGAAATACCCAAAGCCCGCGACCAACGCAGCGGCCAGAGTCATGCCCAGGACCGAGGCTATAACCGCACCTCGCCCACCCTCGGTTAGACCTTTCCACCGAGCCACCATAGGCGACCTCCTCTCCTCTTTTCTTTCGAGATTCAGCGAAGAAGGTGAGTTGCAAACCCAAACAATATCACAGCCCCAAAAAAAAGGACCCCCAGGCGGACAACCCGGGGGCCCATGGACGGAGTAGCCTCACGCCTCTCAGCGCGAGACAGCCGTGGAGGACACCACGGCAAACCCAATCTAACCACAAAAGAAGGACTTCGCCACGTTGCTGCTAGTACGCCCCTCTCAGAACCAATTTATACACTAACGTCGCCTTGTCAACGATTACTCGTCAAAAAGGTGCGCGGAGTTTCGCAAAATGCTAACAAGCTGGGGGTTGAGGCCGAATCGCTCCCGGTTGACCTCCAGCGACTGAGCGAAACTCCCGTTCTTAGTCCGGTGCCCCGCCGCCGCCCAGTCGCATACCATCTCTATCAGGTCCACCAAATTCATGCCATCTACGCCATTCTGATAGAATTCTGGATGGTGGCGATTGCCCTGGTGGTGGTTTTTCAGTCCCTCCCCCATTCGAGCAATCGCCTCCTTGTATTCAGGAGTCTCGTATTCCAAATTGGCCAGCCTGGGGCCCCACTCAGCGAACATCGAAAGCTCAGGCTCCTCCAGCTTCGACAGGTCGTGAGTAAATCCCCGCTCCATCAACTCGCCCGATATCCGCGTGAGGAAGACGCATACCTTCGAGATGTGCTTCCTGGTGTCCAAAACCGCCTTCAGCTCTTCCTCAACAGTGGCCATTAGCCCTCCTTCGAGTTGACCATCCTGTTCGATAAGGTGAAAGTTGTCGAGCACGCTAGACAGCTTGTGCAAGTCGCTTGCACATCAATGGCGGGAATCGTCCTCGTCTATAGCGTTGCCCAGCTCTTCCGCCACCCGGACAAGGCGACGATAGGGGCAGCCGTGGTCGTGCCCCTCGTTGGGGAGTTGGCCCATCTTATGCTTGAGCCCGCAGATTCGACACAGGCCACGCTCCCGACCGATGATACTGCTGATGGCCGCCAGCAGCTCCGTCATGGCTCGGTCGGTCCGCTCGTCCCTCACTCCCTCTCTCCTTCCGGGACGAATTTCACGGCGGGGTCGGGCACCTTGCCCGTCTTCTGGCATTGCTTCCACTGGTCGGCCGACAGGAAGGTCTTGGCCAGTTTCTTGTCGAAGGTCACAGGGGCTTTCTTGACGACAACCTGGACCTTGCCAGCCTCCCCCACGAGGTCGTCCAGATTGTGCTCGGCCGCGAGGGTGATAGCCCGTTGCTTCAGCTCCTCGCGGTACTGCTTGGCCTCCTTGAGCTGCGCTTCCGCACGGGCGAACTCCGAGACCAGGTCCGCTATCTCAGTCGTCACGTCGACCAGCTCTTCGCTGGACCGCCGCTCCCTGGGCTCCTGGTCCGCCCCGGCCAGAGCCTGTTGCTCCTCATAGGCCTTCACCGCCTCGGCCGCCGTCTTGCGCTTTTTCGATGGCTGGTTCATACCCAGCCGCCTGGTCATGTTTCCGATGCCCATCGCCTTCTCCTCTACAGCCCCGAGCTGTCCAAGGGCTGGTCCTGTTCCTGAAGAGTCCAGGCCGTCTTCCGACCGACCTTGACCTCTTTGTTGAGCGCCCCCACCCGGACACCTGGCAGCCGGTCACAGTCGTGCCAGACCGCTGCCTCACGACCCTCGGCCACGTACAGCTCGGCCCCCTGCTCGGGACCCACCAGGATGTAATAGACCTCGGGGACGCCGTGCCATTTGTCAGCCACCCGCCGCACGTTGGCCGCGTTCCGACGGATGTATCCGTATCCCTCGTCGCCGGGCCAAATTCGGTCGACGTCACAGTCAGCCGCCCGACAGCGATAGGTAAGGTGGTGAGCCTTCACCAACTGGCCGTCAGCCAGTTGAACGTTGGTGCTCTTTGATGACTTGAGTGTGTATGTGTAAACGCCCATGGTGTCCTCCGTTTGTCCGTCCGTCCGTCCGCCCCCCAGGCTTACCTAGTAACGATTGCTCTCGAACCAATCACCCGCCGCCTCCAGCGCGGTCTCTTGAGCCAACTCCTCGTCGACGATAGAGACCTCTACCTCTTCGCCGTCATCGTCATAAAAAGCGGCCCACGCCTCGCCGGTGCTGAAGTCATACCCGCACTCGACGCGAACGACTTGCTCGACACCATTGATTTCGACCGTTGTTTCGTACTCTTTTTGATAGTTTTCCATGGTGCCCTCCGTCCGTCCTGAATAAAACTTATGCACTGGTTTCGGATTGTCAACAGGGCAATCACCCAAAAACGACCGACTCCCCCTCGGCCTTCGCTTTCCGACAAATGGCCAACAACTCGCGCACCCTTTCGGTCACGCGCTCGTCGGAGTACCCACCGACGACATAGGCCGCCCCCAGGCGCTCGACACGGGCCACGTTGCCCTCGTGAACCACGCGGACGCCCCCATAGCCCCCCGGGATATGGTGGGCCTCACGGACCGCCACAGCCCGCTTGCTATCGCTGTTGAGCGCACGCAAGCAGCCCTTGATGGCCTGGTCCAGGGTCTCCCCCTCCCAACAACCGTCGTACTGAGGGGTGAAGCCGATGGCCCGCTGAACGTTCATGGCGTTCGTGTTGGCCATGTTCACCCACGGCCACGACGGCTCAGTCAGCTCGCACTGGCCGGTCCCCTGGCAACAGTGGCAATCGGACCACGGGCCATCAAAGTCCATGCACTGGCACTCCCAGGTATCTGATACGTGGTAGGGGGAATGGGTGATGGAAAAAGTAACGCTCATGCTGGCCTCCGTGTTTATATCCTAACCCATGAAAGGCGATAGTCAACACACTGGCCAGCTTGTTTCTCTAGAAAAGAACGTATTCCTTAAGATAGAAGCAACCATACCCCCCCCTCTCTAAAAAACGAACACAATCGACACTGCCCTTTGTTGACAATCCGGTTTCATGCACTAGATTGCAAGTGTAACAAGGGAGGCCGCCATGCCGACAGCAGGAAATTGGGAACTGTATGTGTCGTCCGATGACAAAGAGACCAAGGCCGCTGTCAAGGCCGCCGTCCCCGCGCTCAACGCCGCCCTGAAGGTGGCCAAGAAAGCCGCCAAGGAAACCATCAAAACCGCCATCCGTGAAGGGAAGGTACAGGGCCGCCGGTACGACCGCCGGTTCTACATCGACACCTGGGACCGCGAGAGCTGCTCCCTCGTCGTCAGCGCCATCGAGCGCGCCGTCGACACCCACCTGCTCCCTGTCCAGTGCCAGCACGGCAAGTCGGGCTCCGCCGACTCAGAGCCGTCTTGGGTTGCCTTCGCCGAGGTGCGCAAGGCTATCTGTTCCGTCGTCAACGTGGACCCCGACCAGGCCCACAACTACTTCCCGTGGCGGTAGCGAACCAGAGGCATGCCGGCCAACTGCTGGCAGGCATGCTTCTGACAGAACCACTGCCCACCATAGTTGACCCACTCCTTGTCTTTGTTATTCGCCCGGAGCCCCTCAATCCCGCAAGCCGCGCACCGGACCTTTTGGGGGCTGTGCTTCCACTGCCGCACAGGTCTCCTCCTACCGACTGAAGGCCGAAGCGAACTTGCCGCGAGACGGGGCCTTCAGGTAGTCCAACGCAGCCGCCTCGATTTCGTCGTTGTAGAACAGGAGCAGGTCACTGACCGCGTCGGCAAACATCATCTTGGACGCGACCACTCGACCATCGGTGTCATAGGCCGTCCACTCCGGCGCATTCGCGAAGCCTGCCTCGAAGCCGCCGCTACGCTGTCGCTCGCTGTCGGGTCGCCCCAGGTAGCCCACGATTTCGTTGTACGCTCCGTCGGGCACCTCCGAGTCGTCCAGAATGAGCAGGGCTCGCTCGGCCCCGGGAGGAGCCTTGCTGTCGGCCATCGGTAGCTTGTAGGTCACCATCCGGTCGAAGAAGCCCTCCGGCGTGCTCATGGACACTGAACTCTTGTACACCTTGTCCGGCTTGTCCGGCTTGACCCCCGCCGCCACGGCCCGCTGGCGCCGACGAGCTTTCTTCGCCGTCACCTTGCGCCGCCGCCGGACCTTCGCCTCCTCCAGAGGGGTTCCGCTGCCCTGAACCCGCTCCACCGATTGTTCACCAAAAATCCTTGCTCTTGCTTTTCGTATCGCTAGTTTCTTTTTGAATGCTGATTTTTCGTTTTGCCCGGGGTAACCTATTGTTTCAAGTGCTTTTTCTGACAATCGTTTCCATTCCTGTTCATGGTATTCTTTGTCAAATGTGTCGGCGACTTGAAATAAAGCGCGTCCCGCCGCCATGACTCCAGCCCAGAATGGGGCGTTTGATTTCGCTGCAGCCATGTACAGGTCTTCTGCTCCCTGTGTCTGAAAAGCTTGTTTTTTTATGCCGGCCTTCGTCATTGCCATAGATGTCAGTTTTTCGGCAAGACGTAAGGCGGGGGGTTTGGGAATCGCTTGTCCTACGGTGTATTGAATGATGTGTGGGGGCGTTTTTGGTGTGAAATTTTCGAGTTTTTTTTCGTTGTTTTGAGCGTTCTTGTCTATTGGAACTTCGATTCTTTCTGCAAATCGAATTCCTTTCATGAATTCTCGTGTACCAGCTCTCAGACCTTTGGGTATACGCACTGTGACCTTTTTGTCCGCGAGTTTGACTGTGATTTCTTTGGTCATAGCAAGCTCGTCCAGGTCCTCACGCTGAAGGCCCATGGCCTGAATCTGCCCCGGCGACGGCTTCATCACCACCTTGTAGCCAGGGTCTCCTTGTCGCCCCTTGACGCTGGAGAACGTTATCCGCGCCCCCTTGATGGCCTTGAATATCCGCTCCAGCGCATCTCGCTCCTCGGGAGTGTCGGCCACCTCCGACCGCTCGGCGTAGTAGGACTCCAGGTCTTGCTTGATTCCGTCCGCGATGTCATTCACAGACACGCCGGACTTCTTCAGCACTCCCTCGGGGTCACGAATGTAGGCCACCCCCTCCTGTTTCATCGCCATGAGGAGCCAATCGCCCAGCTTGTCCGCCTTGAGCATCTTGGCGAATTGAGGATTGACTAGGCCCAGGTCCAGATACCCCTTCTGCAGACTCTGCGTGTGCTCGCGGCCCATGAGCCCCGTGTACCGCGTCTCCGACCGAGGCATCCTCACGAAGGGCTTGACCGTCCGGTACCCCTCTGAAAGCTCGTCCCAGGGCACGTCGTCGAACCCGCCAAGCAACCGGTCGTCTAGCTCGGCCAGAACTCGCTCGGTATGAGGCCCCAGAACAGCGGCAAGCTGGCCCTCTACATCCCCGCTCACGGGGAATCCAAACGGATTGCGCGCTGCCATGGTGGCCTCCTAGTTGGTAGCTTTCACGTCGCTGATAATCTGCTTGATTCGGTCCATGTGACGATAAATCTGTGACCCCACATCATGACCGCGACCGGGCTCGACGTCCTTGCCTATCATCATCAGGAAGGGGAACTCGTCCAGAATGGCGTCCAGCGCTTTTTGGGCTTGGCCCTTCGAGTCAAAGGTCCAGCTAGCCATTCCTGACGGGGCATGAGTGACTCCCCACCACCCCGAGCCTCTCTTGTGAACCGCCCAGACGCCCTTCAGGTAGGCCTCGACAGGCTCAAGAACCTCCGACCCCGGTCGATTCCCACGCTGGGCCAGGTCCACATATCCGCGATGCCAGCTCTTGCCGTACTTCCTCTTCCGCTTGGCCTTTGGTCCCACCTTGCCCGGCTTTGGCACCTCATAGTCATAGAAGGGAGAGCGCCCCTGGGCGATGGCCAGCGCCTCGTCCAGACCTGACGCCTCACCATCAGCCTCGATGGACTCCTGGACATCGTCGTTAAAATCATCAAGAACCGCAGAAACGGCCTCTGAAAACGTTTTGTTTTTGGCGATTAGAAGATGGTCGGAGTGAGCCATCCACACGCGGTCCCTCTCGCCGCCATCTCGCTTGTCCATCGGACGCCCGACGTAACCGATGACCTCTTTCCGGTCCACCTTGTCAGCAAAATATTCGTCTTTATGAATGACAACCTCTCGCTCCGCTTCAGGAAAACTCCCTCTCTGGGGAGAAGTCGTAACCTTGTTCACACTGTAGTAAACAGTCCTATCATCCTCCTCGTATTCTGATGGGAGGTTGTCCGGGTCAAGTGGGTAGAAAGCCCCCGTTGAAGAAATCGGATGGTAAGGCTCTTTGGACGGATAGATTGGTAGCACAATGGAATACACCTTGCCAGGCTGACTAAACTTCGCCTTGGCGTACACCGTCCGCTGCCCTTTGCGCGAGCCGCGCTTTCGCCGCCGCTCGTCCAGGTAGCCATGGGTCTCCATCTTGGCGTCCAGAGCTTCCATCAGCCGGTCGGCCCCGCTGTCACCAACCAACGAAACGAGCTGCGTGTGAATGTCTTCCACCAAAAACTGTGCCATGCCTCTACTCCTGTTCCGCGATGAGATGAAGCTGGGGCATGTCCGCGTCTGCCCCCTGGACCGCGATGGTCGCCTTGAACTGCACGCTGCTGATGTTGCTGAGGACCACCGTCCGCCCGAAGGCCTTCCACGTCCCCGAGTCGCTCTCGCGGTACTGGAGCGTGATGTCCGCCTCGGCTATCGGACTGTTCGCCCCCTGGCCGACATGGCCCAGGAGCAAGCCAATGCCCGCCATGGTGCCGTCGATGGTCACCGGCGTGCCGAAGGTGATGAGGTCGAAGGTGATGTCCCCGCCGACGCCGGTGGCGAAGGTGATTGAGTCCGTCGCCGCGTCAACCGAGCCCCCCGTGATAGCGTTGACCTCGGCCGCGCCCATAATGTGCTGCTCCAGCCGGGGCAAGTAGTTCACCCGAAGGAGGAGCGCCGCTTTGAGCGTAGCCTCCAGCGAGGAGTCATTGTTGATGCTGTTCCGGAGCAACTGCTGGAACATGCTGAAGGTCGTCTGAACGGCCATGGTTCCTCCTATTCGTCGCTGAGCTTACAATACGCGCCCGACTTGGCGAAAGATGTCACCACGATGCCAGTCTTTCGCCCCCGAGAAAGGGTCACCACCTCGACCTTCCTCGGTTTCAGCACGCCCCGAAGATGGTCCAGTGCTTTCTGCGGCTTGCACTTGGTCCCACAGGTGAAAACGTCTACCGCCACATAGCGCTTCTCAGGCCAGGTGTGAATGGATAGGTGGCTCTCCGAAAGGACCGCGACGACAGTTATCCCATACGGACAAAACCGACTCCCGAGCACTTCGACCAGCGTCGCACCCGTCTCGAACACCGCCCGCTCTACATGGTCCTGAATGAAGCTCAGGTCGTTGAGCGGCCCTCGACAACCCCAGAACTCCGCCAAGACATGCGTTCCGCGTGTTTCCACTCAGACAGGATAACAAAGGCTGGGGGATTGTGAGGCGCCAATCCCCCAGCCCCGGGAGGGGGATACCCGGTCCGCTGCCTGGGTGCGACCCCAGCCGAGGAGATGACCTACTCGGATGCCCAGCCTTGCGACTGACAAACAGCGGTGTGCCTCGACCAGCACAGACCGTCATATGAAGGAGGCAAACTTCTGACGGCCTGCGCCGGCGGCACGGCCCTTGCCATCAGGCCCGAAACCGTCCAATCGAATACGACCCTATTCCCAGAGCAGCACAAGTTTGGAATGTCGTAAAGGGGGAATCGTCGTGCAAGCGACTTGCACTTTGACGAAGCGGACCGGGCTTGCACCGGCACCTCCAGGCATTGCTCTCCCCACGGACCCGCCTGGCCGGCGGTGAGGGGGTCATCACCAGGACGCGGCCGGCCAGCCCGCGCCCAACCTGGTGTTCTCTCATTGTTACCACTACCGCTACGAAAAAGTGGGAGGCTTTCCACCCCCCTCGCCGGGTTTGAGACCGAGCAGCCGTCTTCGCTTGCGCCCTCCCTTGCGGGCCAGTCGGCTGGGATATTCGCTAGGGCGTCTTCGCTCCTCCGCCGACCGTTCTGTGTTCCACCGGACTATTGAGTACGTGTCTTGACCATACAGGGATTCGGGCACGCACCCTCAATCTCGCAACTAGCCTCTCCCCATTGCGGCAAGCCACCCGTCCATTGTCTCTCTCAAATGAAAGTCTATCTCTCCCGTCAGCCGCTTCCCATGCTTGCCGAGCTGGTTGGCCGGTGGGTCGCCGTACTTCAGCCCCACCCACTCGTAGGCGAAGGACCGGCCGCCCCGAATTCTGGTGTAATAGTCGGAGATGTCGCCCGGCTTGAACTTTTTGAACTTCACCTGGTCCGCCGACTGAGCCGGATTGACGATGGCCGACAGCGCCTGACCACTCTCGTCCACCGTATGGTAGAAGACGTAGTCCTGCCGAAAGTCAGCATGCCCGCCGGGGGCCTTCCCCCACTTGAGCGCCTGGCGAAGAAATGACCTGTCCGGGTCTGGCCCCGCCGGATTGGGCACGATGAGCACGGGCTCCTTGGCTTCGTACTGCTCGCCAGCCGCCGTCTTCTCCTGGCCCACCCCCTCGGCCGGGATGAACCCGTAACCAGCACCTCGAATCTGCTGCTTGAGCTGGGCTAGCACCTTGCGATTGAGGTCCAGCCACTCCTGGGCAGTCATGCTCTTTGGCTTGTGCTCGGGCCCACGCCAGCTCGTGAGAATGACGAAGGCACCCTTTTTGTGGTGCTGCCATATCCGCGACAGGCTGGCTTCCTGCATGGTGGAAGGTGTCTCCACTGCCTCTTTCAATGCGTCTGACAGGTTCATGACTCCCTCCTCAGTCCACAATATTCTATGGCGGGGGCTGGACTCGAACCAGCGGCCTTCAGGTTATGAGCCTGACGAGCTACCAACTGCTCCACCCCGCTACAAATCACGGCGCTCCCGCCCCACGCAGCAACCCAGTATCGCGTACCAGGCGAGGAGGACCAACCCTCTGTCACCTGGCCATGGCCAGGTACGAGCTGCATTGGATACTCGCGGTAGCACAGCCCGTTTTCTCCATCAGGCCCAGGGCGGGAGCACAGAGCCTTGTGCAATCTGACCCCTGCCGTGAGTCCTGTGCCAGGAGTCGAACCTGGCAAAAAAGAGTAATGTTGCGGTGAAACAAACTCTTTTTTGCGCCCAACACGCCACAAGACAAGGAACGATACCACGCCCCCCAAAAAAAACGCCGTCGGAGAGCCGGGACGACGAGGAGCGGATTTTCTCGCACTATCCAACTCCGACGGCAACCAAAAAGGGGTTTCCACCGCCACGGGAATAACGGGATTGTTGACCCCTTGGGGGGAAGCCAGGGACTCGAACCCCGGGGTCCATGTCCATGAACCCCTACCGACCCCTCGCTGCGCGCCACGAGGAGCTGCTTCCCCATAAACTGGCCTTCTTTTCGGCCTTACACCAGAGCGTCGCAAGACGCCCCCGGAACCCCACCCCGGACCTCCCGGTTTTGAAGCGGGCGTGCTTCTCGGCCGTGGCTGACCGTGGGACTGGCCGAAAAGAAGGACGAGAGCTGATGTTGCCCACGAACCGCCGAAACAGCTCGTCCCGGGCCACCATCTCTCTCCAGCGGGGGAAGACTGGGGAATCGAACCCCAAGGCCCACACCAAATGCCCCGCCCATCCCCCTCGGCGCAAAAGAGGGAACGGCCTTCCCAAAAAATGAGGGGCTGGCCAGCTTCCTTGGCATGCCGACAAGAGTATCAGGAGCACCCGTCGACTACCTCCACCAACCAGCCTGCGGCCCCTCTGAGCCGGGATGACGCTTCAGCCCCAAGCCCTATTTCGGCGACTCAGGCCAGCCCACGGCTTTCGGTCGCCAGTCAGCGGTAGGACCCGCCCTATTCGGGGGAGGCTACTCCCCAAACCCATGCCTAGAATTTATGCCATGATAAGCAGATGTCAACCCGGCCTGTGGCTTTCGCCCCCCTGTTGCGCCGCTGATATCTCCTCCGGCGAAAACATCAGCTCGGATTCACGGTCAGCCCGCGCCGGCAATGCTCTCAAAACTTTCGCCCTTTTCTTGATTTTTTCGCCGAGACTACTGCGCAAATCTTCCAGCTCGACAATCTCTTGCGCAACAGAACGAGCCGTCTCCAGAAGCCCATTGCCCCAGGCTCCTCCCCCCTCTGGCAAGCGAGCTATCCATTCCATCCGTTCAATGCAATTTTGAACGTCCACCCGCTTCGTCATCGCCTTCTCCTTCCACCAAAGTTTCAGGCACTGTACCATGGCAACAGCCGAAGGAGACACCGTGGGAGTCCGTAAACTGGAGAAGGTGATGGAGGAAAAACAACAGCAGTCCTACCAGGAACTGGAAGATTTCCTCATTCACATGGCCAGCATGGTCGTCGACCACCCCGAGGAAATCGTCGTCGAACCAGCCAAGGGCAACGGCTTCGTCGCCTTCGAGGTTGTCTGTGACGACTCAGACACCGGGACGTTGATTGGACGTCGAGGCAAGCACGCCGAAGCCATCCGAACTATGATGATGGCCGCCGGCGCGGTCAGAGGTATCCGCGTCACCGTCCAAATCGTCAGCAGGGAGCAAGATGGGCTGCCCGCAAGGTAGAGAAGCTCGAAACCGAGACCATGTCATCGGCCTCTCCTCTCCCGGGCTGCTCGGCGTGGTCCCCTCGCCCGTGGAGGTGATAGGCGTGTTCCCCTCTTTGTCCGCCACCGTCATGCCTCACCGCCAGGAGGTCAAATTCCGGCGGGGAGATTCATTCGACCTGGACCTGCAGGTTCAGAACGACCAGGACCCCCCGTCGCGAGTCGACATCTCCCGGTCCGTCATTCGCTTCGGAGCCAAACAGGGATACGGGATGACCTACACCTCCGTGTCCCTGGCCGTGGGCAACGAGGGGCTCCAGATTTTCAAAAGCTCGGCCCTGCCCTCCGAGATTGAGCTGGTCAACGAGACCTCTGGGCAGGCCCGTATCAAGATTCGCAAGTCGGACACCGTGAATCACCCCCTCGGTCAAATGTACTGGGACATCGAGCTGACCCAAGCCGTGGAGCACATCCTGGGCACCACCGGAACCGTGACGGTCGTCGAGGGCCAGCAGGTAGTCCAGGGAGTAGGGACCGACTTCCTGGCCGCTGGCGTGGGCCTCGGGGACATCATCCACGTCGACGGACGCTACCTGATGATTCTGGAAGTCCTGTCCGCCACCGCCATGACCGTGGATTTCACCGGTTGGTCCACGGGGAGCGGCCTCGACTACAACCTATACCGGGGAAGCTCGAAGACCATCGCCTCGGGCCCCTGGAATTGCGTGGGCGACGTCGTTATCTGAGCCGCATCTTCCCCCTCTTCGTCTTGACAGGTTGATTCCATAGGGTCAGACTTCCGTCAATGACCAAGCATGACCATAAATTGTGCCGGGGGTGCGGGGGACGAATCACCCCCCATGATGACGCATTCGAAATCACCACTGGACGGCTGCTCGACGACGAAGACGACCTGGACAACTTCGACCCCAAGGACACCTGGGGATACATGCACCGGCAGTGTTTTCTGGTGGCCGTTGGTGACCCCGCCGCCATTTTCTCGCTGGAACCCGCAACGATTTCCTAGCCCTTCCTTTTCGCAAAAACCAACTCACGCCCTGTTGACAATCCGAAACTAGGCCATAGATTGATGGTGCAGGGGACGGAGGACACCATGGCACAGCGCATCAAATTCCAGGCCGTTGGCAACACCGACGTGGCAGTGGCCCAGGCTGCTGTCATCCACTTCCGACGAACCGGCTTCGGCTCGTCCTCCTTCAATACCTTCCGCGAAATCTGCGCGGAAGCCGGTATCAAGGTGCGCCTGACCGGACGCCCCTCCCAGCTCGTTGTTCAGCTCGTGTCATAGGAGGAAGCCATGTTTTCAGTTCGCACTTGTGACCCTGGCCGACCCGGCCGAATCCTGGACACCTTCGACACCCACGAAGAGGCCCAGGAATACGCCGAGACCGTGGGCAACGACCACAGCTACGGTGTGGTCATCGAAGGGCCCGAAGGGTTTGACCACGGAGACGGTATCTGGACGGACTACGAATAGGACGGAGGACACCATGGGACGTTTCGTCGAAATCAGCGCGGCACAGCTCCTGAGCTGCCTCCGCGAAGTAGGCCAAAAGGTCACCGCCGCCGGTGGCCACTGCGAAGAGTCGGTCCAGGGTCGTGAGGTGGTGTTCACCCTTCACCACCACGCCGTCGGAAGCAACGCCGTGGTCCGCGTCTACACCACGCTGACCCACGGAGCCTCGCGCCTGCGGGAGTGCGACTCGGACGCCATGAGAGTTGTGGTAGGGGTCGAGCGCCTGGACAAGTTCAAGCCCCTGGGCAAGTCGCGCAAGATTCTCCGGACGGCCCCCGCCGGATTGCCAGAGTCTGAGCGCCCCCAGGCCTGCCTGGACCGGCTGGTCGAGGCCATCAGGGAGAAATACGTCTCGGTCAAAAGCGTGCCGCTGTGCCCCGACTGCGGTGCCCCCATGGTTCTCCGGGAGCCAAAGAAGGGCCAGACCTTCGTGCCATTTTTTGGCTGCAGCGACTTCCCCCGCTGTCGAGGTTCTCTTAGTCGTTGACAAATCGAATTCTAGCCATAACTTGAGCCAGAATATCCGGTTTCTGTCTGTCCTGGGGCGAAACCGATGAATGACCGGCAGGAGCCGGAGAAAGCAGGGCACACCATGGGACTCTCCAAAATCGTCAAACGTGCATCCTCGAACCCTCCTCCCCGCCGAAAAGCGACGGACCTTTTGGAGGGGCTCAACCCCGAGCAGTCCGAGGCTGTTACCCACGGGGAGGGGCCTGTGCTCCTCGCCGCCGTCGCCGGGGCCGGCAAGACCCGCGCCCTGGTCCACCGCGTCGCCTACCTCGTATCAGAACGAGGGGTCGACCCCTCTCGCATCCTGGCCGTGACTTTCTCCAAGGCCGGGGCTGACGAAATGAACGACCGCCTGAAAAAGATGC
>Ga0316195_10000809_pt1 | contig 13266 bp, 12 predicted proteins | sample Phised1_MG_FD_204937 | JGI IMG/M metagenome (GOLD analysis project Ga0316195, IMG submission 204937) | Coastal sediment microbial communities from Maine, United States - Phippsburg sediment 1 | ecosystem: Environmental > Aquatic > Marine > Coastal > Sediment | place: USA: Maine | collected... | reverse complement strand
GACCTGTGTCATGGTCTGCAGGTAGCGCAGCTGCATCGCCTCGGGCTGCCGGGCCAGCATCTGCGCCGCCTCCAGCAACGCGGCCGCGGCCTGCTTCTCGCCCTCGGCGTGGATGACCTTGGCACGCCGCTCGCGCTCGGCCTCGGCCTGGCGCGCGATGGCGCGGATCATCGACTCGTTGAGGTCGATGTGCTTGATCTCGACGTTCGTGACCTTGATGCCCCAGGCGTCGGTCTGCGCGTCCAGGATCTGCTGCACGTCGACGTTCAGGCGCTCGCGCTCGGCCAGCATCTCGTCGAGCTCGTGCTTGCCCAGCACCACCCGCAGCGTGGTCTGCGCCAGCTGGCTGGTGGCGTTCAGGAAGTCCTCGACCTGGATGATCGCCTTCTGCGGGTCGACGACGCGGAAGAACACCACCGCGTTGACCTGCACCGACACGTTGTCGCGCGAGATCACATCCTGCGGCTTGACGTCCATCGTGACCACCCGCAGGTCCACGCGCACCATCTGCTGGATGCCCGGGATCACGATCACCAGGCCAGGGCCCTTGACCTTCCAGAAGCGGCCCAGCTGGAACACCACGCCGCGCTGGTATTCACGCAGCACGCGCAGCGACGAGAACAGCAGGATCAGCAGCAGCGGCAGCAGCACGCCGCCCAGTCCGAGGTTGAGGTCGAGGTTCATCGAGTCACTCCTTCCGTTGGCGCCGAGGGCGGCTCGGCTTGCACCTGCAGCGTCAGGCCCTGGCGCGCGACCACGCGCACGCGCTGGCCGGGCGCCAGCGGCAGGTCGCTGCGCACGCGCCAACGTTCGCCGTGCACACGCGCCCAGGACCCGCCGGCCGGGTCGTCCATCATCTCGCCGGCGGCGCCGATCAGTTCCTCCGCGCCGCTGACCACGGGCCGGCGGCGCGCCTTCAGCGCCATGCCGCCGCCCAGCAGCACGGCGGCGGCGCTGCTCAGCGCCAGCCCGGCGATCAGCCACAGCGGCACGCCGAAGCCGGGCACGTCGCGGTCGAACAGCAGCAGCGCACCGGCCACGAAGGCCACCCCGCCGCCGACGCCGAACAGGCCGAAGCTGGGCGTGAACAACTCGGCCGCCATCAGGCCCAGGCCGACCGCCAACAGCGCCAGGCCGGCGTAGTTGACCGGCAGCATCTGCAGCGCGAAGGCCGCCAGCAGCAGGCAGATCACGCCGGCGATGCCGGCGACGCCGAAGCCGGGCGAAGAGAATTCGAAGATCAGCCCGTAGATGCCGATCATCATGAGCACGAGCGCGATGCTGGGGTTGCCGATCACGGCCAGCAGGCGCTGACGCGCATCCGGCGGCAGCGATTCGATCGCCTGGCCGCGCGTGGCCAGCGTGACGGCCTCGCCCGGCGGCAGACCGTGCAGGTGCACGCGCCGGCCGTCGATCTGCGCCAGCAATAAAGGCAAGTCGTCGGCGACGACGTCGATCACGCCTTCGCGCAGCGCCTCGGCGGCGGTCAGGCTGACCGCTTCGCGCACCGCGCGCTCGGCCCAGACGGCGTTGCGCCCGCGCTGCTGGGCCAGGCCGCGGATGAAGGCGGCGGCGTCGTGCACGCGCTTGGCCGTCATGGCGTCGACGGGCGCGTCGCGCGCGGGCGCGCTGGCACCGCCCTGCGGCGGCGCGCCGGTCGGCTCGCGCGGCAAGCCGGGCATGCCGATCGCCACCGGCGTGGCCGCCCCCAGTGTCGTCGCCGGCGCCATGGCCGCCACGTGGGCGGCGTACAGGATGTAGGTGCCGGCGCTGGCCGCGCGCGCCCCTTCGGGGCTGACGTACACCGCCACCGGTACCTTCGAGGCCAGGATGGCCTGGATGATCTGGCGCATCGAGGTGTCCAGCCCGCCGGGCGTGTCCATCTCGATGACGACCAGCTCGGCGCCGCCGTCGGCCGCCTTCGTCAGACCGCGCAACACGTAGTCGGCCGTGGCCGGCCCGATGGCGTCGCGCACTTGCAGCAGCCACACCGGCGCGGCGAGCGCGGAAGTGGCGCCCGCCAGCAACCCGCACAGCAGCAGCCCGCGCAGCCAGTGCAGCCCAGCCCGGAGGCCGCCCGCACGCCACCCGCGTCGGCCCGCCGTCGGTCCGGGGCTGAGGAGCTTGGAGGCCTTGGACATCCCTTTGACTCACTGCACCCGCGGGGCCAGGGCCCCGCGGGTGAACCCTTCCAGGCCCGACACCCTGCGAGCGCGGACCCACGCCTCACGTTTACGCCCTGTATTGCGACATCGAATTGAGCCGGATCAAGGCGGCGGGACACCGGCCGGCGCCAGACCGCCGCGACCCACCGGCCCTCCCAGGCGCGGACGCGAAGACGGGCCCTGCGGGGTCGCCGTTGCACGCCGTTCTCGAGTCGCCCTACCATCGACGGTTCCCGGGTCCGCGCGGCGTGATCCGGCAGCCGAGGCGTCGCCGCGGCGACAAGGCATGACCGCTGAAGGATGGAATGCGACAGCTCACCGTGCACCTGCCCCTGCCCGAAGGCCACCTGGAGCGCATCGACCAGTCGCACGAACGCTGCGCCGCCAACGGGCTGTCGCGCATCGAGCGGCCCGACCACGCGCCACTGGGGCGGCCCGACCTGACCGTGGTGCGCGAGCGCAACCGGCGCCTCTACACGCACGCGGCACCGCTGATGGAAATGCTGTTCGAGCAGATCGTCGGCACCCAGAGCATGGTGGTGCTGTGCGACGCCACGGGCACCATCATCCATTCGATCGGGGACGACGAATTCCTGGCAAGGGCGTCCAAGGTGGCCCTGCGGCCCGGCGTCAACTGGTCCGAGCTGTCCAAGGGCACGAACGCGATCGGCACCGCGCTGGTCGAGGAACTGCCCACGCTGGTGCACGCCGACGAGCACTACATGCACGCCAACCAGTTCCTCACCTGCTCGGCCGCACCCATCCTGGACCCGCGCGGCAGCGTGCTGGGCGTGCTGGACGTCACCGGCGACCACCGCAGCTACCACCAGCACACCATGGCGCTGGTGAAGATGTCGGCGCGCATGATCGAGAACCATTGGCTTTCGGACGATCACCAGCAGTCGCTGCGGCTGCATTTCCACAGCCGGGTCGGCTACCTCGGCACGCTGATGGAAGGCATCCTGGCCGTCACACCCGACGGCCGCATCGTCGGCGCCAACCGCAGCGCGCTGGAGCAGCTGGGCCTGTCCGGCGCCGCGCTGCGCATGCGCAGCCTGCTGTCGCTGTTCGGCACCACGGTGGGCGCGCTGGTGGACCGCTTTCGCTCGCCGCTGGCCACCCCGCTGCAAGTCAGCAGCGACGCCGAGCGCAGCTTCCACTTGCTCGCGCGCTTCGACTGGCCAGTCTGGACGACCGTCACCGAGGCGGTGGCCGAGGCCGTGCCGACCGCGAAATCCCGGCCATCACGGAGCGCGGCCGACGCGCCGCACGTCGCCGGCCTGACGCAGCTGCAGACCGGCGACAAGCAGATGCAGGCGCTGCTGGACAAGTTGCGCCGGGTCGTCGACCGTGACATCCCGATCCTGATCCAGGGCGAGACGGGCACCGGCAAGGCCTTGCTGGCCCACGCGATTCACGCCGACTCCATGCGGGCCCAGCGGCCCTTCGTGGCCGTGAATTGCGCCGCCATCCCGGACACCCTGATCGAGGCCGAGCTGTTCGGCTACGAGGAAGGCACGTTCGCCGGCGCGCGGCGCAACGGCGCGGTGGGCAAGATCCAGCAGGCCCACGGTGGCACGCTGTTCCTGGACGAGGTCGGCGACATGCCGCTGGCGCTGCAGGCTCACCTGCTGCGCGTGCTGCAGGAACGTCAGGTCACGCCACTGGGGGCGGGCAAGGCGGTGCCGGCGGAGGTGGCCCTCATCTGCGCCACGCACCGCCGGCTGCGCGACAGGGTCGACGCCAAGACCTTCCGCGAGGACTTGTACTACCGGCTCAACGGCCTGGCGGTGCGCGTGCCGGCCTTGCGCGACCGCACGGACCTGGCCGCGCTGGTGCGCCGCATCCTGGACGGCGACACCGGCGGGCGCCATCTGCAACTGTCGCCCGAGGTGATGGCGCTGTTCCAGCACTACCCCTGGCCGGGCAACGTGCGCCAGCTCTTCAACGTGCTGCGCGCTGCCGTCGTGATGGCCGGCAGCGACCGCTACATCCTGCTGGAACACCTGCCCGACGACTTCACGGAAGACGCCGCCCGCCACGCGGCGAACGCCTCGGCACCGCTCGTCGACGCGCCGGCCACCGCCGTGCCGGCGATGCCGGCGTCGCCACCCCAATCGCTCGACGCGCTGGAACGCGATGCCATCAGGCAGGCCGTCGACGCCGCCGGCGGCAACATCTCCGAAGCCGCCAAGCGGTTGGGCATCAGCCGCAACACGATCTACCGAAAGCTGCGCTGGCGACAGAGCAGCCCGCCGCGTTGAGCCTGGCATCGGCACGGTGCTGGTACAACTGCGCCACCATGAAGCGGCCCGGGCCCGTCCGGCCCGGCGGCCCGGAACCCATGACCACGACCCGCCACGTGGCCGATCACTTGAACCGATGCGCCGGACGAGGCGCCTGACTGCATGCTCCGAATCGACTCTCTGACCAAACGCTACGGCAGCCGGGCTGCCTTGCAGGGCCTGAGCGTGACCCTGGATGCAGGCACCCTGGTGGTGCTGCTGGGGCCCAACGGGGCCGGCAAGTCCACCCTGTTCCAGGTGCTCACCGGCTTGTTTGTCGCCGACGAGGGCGAAGTGCAGGTGCAAGGCCTGTCGTTGCGAACCCAGGCGACCCAGGCCCTGCGGCACATCGGGGTCGTGTTCCAGCAGATGTCGCTCGACCTGGACCTGAGCGTGCGGCGCAACCTGCAATTCCATGCCGACCTGCACGGGCTGCCGGCCGCGGTCACGCGCGAGCGCATGGAGGCCGGCTGCGCCGCGCTGGGCATCGCCGCCGACCTGGGGCGCGCGGTGCGCGAACTGTCCGGCGGCAACCGGCGCAAGGTGGAGCTGGTGCGGGCGCTGCTGCACCGCCCGGCGCTGCTGCTGATGGACGAACCCACCGTCGGCCTGGATCCGAAGTCGCGCCGCGACCTGATGGCCGCCATCCGCGCCGACATCACCGCGCGCGGCACCACCGTGCTGTGGGCCACCCATCTGGTCGAGGAGGCCGAGGGCGCCGACCGCGTGCTGGTGCTGCACCGTGGCCGCTTGCTGGCTGACGGCCCCCCCGCGGCCGTGACCGCCGCCCTGGGCGGCGCGACACTGGAGGCGGCGTTCATCCATGCCACCCAGGCCGCGCCCGACAAGGCCACCGCATGAAGCACGCCCTGCAGGCCATGAAGGCCATCGTGCTGCGCGAGCTGTTCAAGTTCGGCCGCCAGTACGGCCGCCTGGCGTCGGCGGTGGTGCGTCCGCTGCTCTGGCTGGCGGTGTTTGCGGCCGGCTTTCGCAACGTGTTCGGCGTCGCCATCGTCGAGCCCTACGACACCTACATCTCGTATGACGTCTACATTGCGCCCGGCCTGATCGGCATGGTGCTGCTGTTCAACGGCATGCAGTCCAGCCTGGCGATGGTCTACGACCGCGAGATGGGCCTGATGCGCCTGCTGCTGACGGCGCCACTGCCGCGGCCGTGGATCCTGCTGTGCAAGCTGACGGCCACCGCCGTGCTGTCGCTGGCGCAGGCGGCCGCCTTCGTGGCCGTGGCTGCGGCGCTGGGCACGGTGCTGCCGGTGTGGGGGCCGCAGACGCCGCACGTGCTGCTGGCGGCCGTCGGCGCCGCGCTGATGCTGGGCGCCCTGGGCCTGCTGCTGTCGGTGCACATCAAGCAGCTGGAGAACTTCGCCGGCACCATGAATTTCGTCATCTTCCCGATGTACTTCATGTCCACCGCGCTCTACCCGCTGTGGAAGCTGCAGGAGTCCGGGGCCGAGTGGGTCTACCAGATCGCCCGCTTCAACCCGTTCACGCACGCAGTGGAGTGGATGCGCTTTGCGATGTACGGCAAGGATCCGGGCCTTTCGCCCTGGATCGTGCTGGGCACGCTGGCGTTGTGCTTCGCGCTGGCCAGCTGGGGCTACGACCCGCAGCGGGGCTTCGGCGCCCTGAGCAAGCGGCCGGGCGCACCAGCCTAGACGGCCTGGAGGGCCGCCCGCGGGCAGGCGAGCCGATCGCAGCTCACACCAGACCGTCGAAGAGCCACACTTCCACCGGGTCGCCGGCCGCCACCGGCCCCTGTGCGTGTGGCAACACCAGCAGCGCGTTGGCCTCCGTCATGCTGCGCAGGATGCCGGCGCCCTGGGCGCCGGTGGTGCGCACCTGCCAGCCGCCGTCGGCGGCCCGCGAGACGATGGCACGCTGGAACTCGGTGCGCCCGGGCCGCTTGCGGATGGCCAGCTCGCTGCGCACCAGCAGGCGCGGCGGCGGCTCGGCCTGCGCCCCGGCCAGTTGCAGCAGGCCGTCGCGGGCAAAGGCGTAGAAGGTCACCAGCGCGGCCACCGGGTTGCCCGGCAGCGCGAACAGCCAGGCGGTCTTGCCCGCCGCCCCGCGCAAGGGCCCGAAGGCGAAGGGCCGGCCCGGGCGCATGGCCACCTTCCAGAAGGCCACTTCGCCGCGTGCGGCCAGCAGGTCGCGCGTGTAGTCGGCGTCCCCCATGCTGACGCCGCCGCTGGTCAGCACCGCGTCGGCCTCGTCAATGGCGCGATCGACGGTTGCCTGCAACGCGGCCGGGTCGTCGGGCACCCCGCCCAGGTCCAGCACCTGCACGCCCAGGCGCTGCAGCGCGCCGATCAGGCTGAAGCGGTTGCTGTCGTAGATCTGCCCCGGCGCCAGCGGCTGGCCCGGCGGCACGACCTCGTTGCCGGTGGAAAAGACGGCCACCTTGAGCGGCCGGAACACGGTCAGCCAGTCGAGCCCGAGCGAGGCGGCCAGGCCCAGATCGGCCGGGCGCAGCACCCGGCCGGCGGGCAAAGCGACGCCGCCGTTCGCCAGGTCCTCGCCACGCTTGCGGCGGTTGTCGCCCCGCTTGAGCACGCCAGCCTTCAGCGTGACCCGCGCGCCGTCCACCGTGCACAGCTCGATCGGCACCACGGTGTCCAGGCCCGGCGGCATCACGGCGCCGGTCATGATGCGGATGCACTGTCCGCGCGGCAGCACGCCCACGAACGGCGCGCCGGCGAACACCGTGCCCTCGGCCGCATGCAGCGCCGTCGGCGCGTCGGCGGCCAGGTCGGCGCCATGCAGCGCGTAACCGTCCATCGCGGAGTTGTCGTGCGCCGGCACGTCGATCGGCGACACGACGTCGGCCGCCAGCACGCGGCCCAGGGCCTGTGTCAGTGGCACGCTGAGCGTGTCGGTGATGGGCTGCAGCGCGGCAGCGATGGCAGCCCGCGCGTCGTCCACCGGCAGCTCGTTGCCGGATGTCAGCGGGGAAGGTCCTAGTTCGGCCATGGGCGTGAGGCGGGCAATGATGCAACGCGCCATTGTGCGCGGCGCGCTGCCGGCCCCCGCCGACCGTGCCGGCGACATAGGCACGGCGCAGCATATCGCCAGCGCCCCCTGTCGCCGCCAGAATCGGCCGGCTGATGAACACCGTGTCCGACAGCCTGGCCCTGGCCTTGCAGTTGATCGCCCAGGCCGATGCGCGACTGCTGGCCATCGTCGGCCTGTCCCTGCGCGTCAGCGGCAGCGCCTGCCTGCTGGGCGCGCTGTTCGGGCTGTCGCTGGGTGCTTGGCTGGCCGTGGCGCGCTTTCCGGGCCAGCGGGTCGCGGTGTGGCTGCTGAACACCCTGCTGGCGCTGCCCGCGGTGGTGGTCGGGCTGACGGTGTACCTGCTGCTGTCGCGCGCCGGCCCGCTGGGTGCGTTCGGCATCCTCTTCACGCCGGCGGCGATGGTGCTGGCGCAGACCATCCTGGTGATACCGCTGATCGCTGCGCTGGCGCGCCGGCTGGTGCAGGAGGCGCTGGCCGACGGCGGCGACCAGCTGCGCAGCATGGGCGCCGGCCGGTTCACCAGCGCGCTGCTGCTGCTGGTGCACGAGCGCTTCGGCGTCCTGACGGTGTGGCTGACCGCGTTTGGCCGCGCCATCGCCGAGGTCGGCGCGGTGATGATCGTCGGCGGCAACATCGACGGCGTCACGCGCGTGATGACCACCGCCATCGCGCTGGAGACCAGCAAGGGCGACCTGCCGCTGGCGCTGGCGCTCGGCGCCGTGCTGCTGGGCGTGGTGGGGCTGCTGAACGCCCTGATCGCGCTCGCGCAGTGGCGGGGGGGCGTGCCGCGAGAGGCCATGGCCTGAGCATGCTGCGCGATGAGCCGCTGTTGCCGCTGATGCAGATGGGCGAGCCGCTGCTCAGCCTGCACGATGCCCAGGTGCGCTTCGGCTCGGTCACGGCCCTGGACAGCGTGACGCTGACGCTGCACCGCGGCGAGCGCGTGGCCGTGGTCGGCGCCAACGGGGCCGGCAAGACGACGCTGCTGCGGCTGCTGCACGGCCTCGTGCCGGGCCGTGGCCGCACCGAGCACCGGCCCGCCGGGCGCCCGCTGGTGGCGGCGATGCTGTTCCAGCGCCCGTTCCTGCTGCACCTGTCGGCGCGCTGGAACGTGTGGGTGTCGCTGTGGCTGCGCGGTGTGCCGCGCGCCGAGCGCGCTGCGCGATGCGCCTTGGCGCTGCAGCGCGTCGGGCTGGCAGCGCTGGGTGGGCGCTCGGCACGCAGCCTGTCGGGCGGGCAGCAACAGCGGCTGGCGCTGGCGCGGGCCTGGGCGCTGCAGCCCGACATCCTCTTTCTCGACGAGCCCACCGCCAGCCTGGACCCCAGCGCCAAGCGCGAAGTCGAGGCGCTGATCGAGGCCCTGGGCCAGGACGGCGTGACGCTGGTGATCTGCACCCACAACCTGGGCCAGGCCAAGCGCCTGGCCACGCGCGTGCTCTATCTGGAGGCCGGTCGCCTGCGCGTCGACTGGCCGACCGAGCGCTTCTTCGATCCACAATATCCGCCGCCGGCCGCGGCGGCTTTCCTCAAGGGAGAACTGCCTTGGCAATGAAGCCCCTGTTCCGCCACCTGGCCGCCACGCTGGCGCTGACCCTGGCCGCGGCCCTCGTCCCCACGGCCCAGGCGCAGGACAAGTTCATCACCATGGCGTCGACGACGTCGACCGAGCAGTCGGGCCTGTTCGGCCACCTGCTGCCGGTGTTCAAGCAGGCCACCGGCATCGACGTGCGGGTGGTCGCCGTGGGCACCGGCCAGGCGCTCGACATCGGCCGCCGCGGTGACGCCGACGTCGTCTTCGTGCACAACACGGCGGCGGAGGAAAAGTTCGTCGCCGAAGGCCACGCCGCCAGGCGCCAGAACGTCATGTACAACGACTTCGTGCTGGTGGGGCCGGCCGACGACCCGGCGGGCACCAAGGGTCGGGACATCGGCGCGGCGCTGAAGGCCCTGGCCGCCAGCCCGGTCGTCTTCGTGTCGCGCGGCGACAAGAGCGGCACCCACTCGGCCGAACTGCGACTGTGGAAGGCGGCCGGCCTGGACCCGGCGGCGGCCAAGGCGGCCGGCTACCGCGAATGCGGTTGCGGCATGGGCCCGGCGCTGAACATGGCGTCGTCGGTGGGCGGCTACGTGCTCACCGACCGCGGCACGTGGATTTCGTTCAAGAACCGCGGCAGGCTGGCGGTGCTGGTGGAAGGCGACAGGAATCTCTTCAATCAGTACGGCGTGATGGTCGTCGACCCGGCCAAGCACCCCGGCGTCAAAGCCGACCTGGCGCAGCAGTTCGCCGACTGGGTGCTCTCCAGGGACGGGCAGGCGACGATCGCGGCCTACAAGATCGACGGCCAGCAACTCTTCTTCCCGAACGCGGGAGAGTGAGGGCCGGGCCAGGACAAGGCCGCCGGTACCGTCAGCGGACGGCGGCGGGAATTGCGACGTCTCTGGCGTCCGATTCGACGCTTCACTGACCTGGCGCGGCGGCAGACTGGGGCGACATGGCCCCTTGTCGCTTCTCCATCGCAATCTGCACGCTGGCGCTGGCCTGGGTCGCCCCGGGCGCACGGGCGCAGGCCGGGGTGCTGCGCCCGGTGTTGCCCGTGACGGCATTCGTGCCGCGTCCGGTGTGCCCGCTGGAGGCGTTCGGCGCCGGAGACCCGAAGCGACTGGAACAGCGCCTGCGGGGTCGATGCCGCGTATCGACCCTGCTGCGCCACACGTCCGCCCTGGAGCTCGCCGGCCGACTGGGTGTATGGCGGCTGGAGCAGCAGCTGGGTCTGACGCAGGGCAACCTGGCCGCGCGCCTGCGGCTGCGGCTGCGCACGCTGGTCGGCGGGGCTTCGGATGCAGCGGCGCTGACCGCGCAGGCCGAATTGGCGGCCGGTCTGTGGTGGCAGCCGTCGCACGACTGGGCGCTGCAGTTGCGTCACGGACTGCGCCAGGAAGTCCACCGGTCCAGCCAACGGACCGAGCTCACCGGGGCCTGGCAGGTCGCGGCCGACCGTCTGCTGTACAGCCGCTGGGCGCACCGGCCCGAGGCGACGGAGGGCCGCATCGGGTTTCGCTGGTGGCTGGTGCCGCGGCGCGTGCTGTTCGATCTCGCCGTGCCTCCGACCGGGGTCGGCGACGGGCCCTTGCGATTGGAGCTGAATTGGCACGACTTCACGCTCTGACGGCCCCATCGATGCCTTGCGCCGCGGTGGCGCCAGCACCTGCGCGCGGCGAATGTACAAAGCGTTTCAGCGTCTGGAGCCCAGCTGCGCCATGCTGGCGCCCGCGATGCGCTGCAGCCGCCCCGGTATTCCTGATCCGGGCGGCGCGCCGTCGGAGGATGGGAGGCTTGCCTTGTCGTTTGTGCTGATTGCCGCAGGATCCGCCAGCCGGTCGCGTGTTCGCATGCTGAGGTTGCGCCACCTGGCGTTGGCGGGCGCCGTCCTGGCGCTGGCGTCGCTGGCAGGCGGTGGCGCGCTGGGCTTCTGGGCGGCCACGGCGGCGGCTCCCGAAGCGGCGCCGCCCGCGGCGACGCCGGCACGACCCAGCCCGTTCACGCTCGAGCAGATCGGCGCCCTGTCGGCGCGCTTGTTCAGCCTCGAAAGCCGGGCCTCCCAGCTCAGCAAGCGCATCGACCCGCCGGCGCCCGCGCGCGAAGAGCGCAAACCCCGGGCTTCAACGCCCGGCCGCGGCGGCCCGATGCAGCCGCCATCGCCGCCGCCCAGCGTGCAGACGCTGGGCGCCCTGGACGCATGGCTGTTGCGCGTGGACGAGCAGATCAACCTGGTGGCCGACGTCGCCGCGCTGCGCAACATCGACTTCATGCGCCTGCCCACCCGGCTGCCGATACCGGGCGGCGACCTGGTGTCGACCTTCGGCAACCGGGTCGACCCGTTCACCCAGCAGCGCGCGTTCCATGGCGGGCTCGATTTCTCCGCCGACCAGGGCACGCCGGTGCTGTCGGCCGCTGGCGGGGTCGTGATGGCGGCCGGCTTTCAGACCGCCTACGGCTGGATGGTGGAGATCGAGCACGGCAACGGCCTGCGCACGCGCTACGCCCATGCGTCCCGCCTGCTGGTCAAGCGCGGCGCCGTGGTCGCACCCGGCGAGCGCATCGCGCTGGTGGGCTCGACCGGCCGCTCGACCGGGCCACACCTGCACTTCGAAGTGCTGCGAGGAGGCGAACGGATCGATCCACGCGCCTACCTGGCCGGCCTGTAGGTGCCGGAGACCGAAGGATGCGGACAGGAAGCCAGCACGCACAGGGCATCGCGCGCGTCGACATCGAACTGACCTCGCGTGCGCCGCGTGCGCAGCGGCGCACGGCGCTGTGGCTGGCGCTGCTGCTGGCCGTTGCGGGCGCGGCCGTCACGCAGCCCGGCCGTGCCGTCCTGCACTGGGTGTGGCCGCCGGTCGCCGCGCTGCCGGCACCGGACCTCGGGGCCCTGGAACAGGCGCTGGAGCAGACCCGCATGCGGCTGCACCTCTCGGAGGCACGCAGCCGCGAACTCGAGCGCCAGATCGACAGCCTCAACCAGCGCCTGCGCGAGGGTCAGGAGCAGCTGACCTTCTTTCGCAATGCCCGCAACGGCAAACCCTAGGAGACCACCCGCATGTTTTCGCGCCGCCACAAATCGCCCGCCACCTCGCACATCAAGCTGACCAGCCTGATCGGCCAAGGCGTCGAACTCACCGGCGACATCGCCTTTGTCGACGGGCTGCGCATCGACGGCCGGGTTGTCGGCCAGGTCGTCGGCCGCCAGGTCGAGGGCGCCAGCACCGCGACCCTGGTGCTGTCGGCCACGGGCCACATCGCCGGCGCCGTGCGCTGCAGCCGGGCCGTGATCGACGGCACCATCGAAGGGGACCTGGACGTCGAGGATTTCGTCGAACTGCAGTCGAACGCCCACGTCAGCGGCACGATCCGTTACCGGCAGTTGCGCATGGACGTCGGGGCGACGGTGCACGGCCACATGGTCCGGATCGAGGAAACAGAACCGGCGGGCACCGTGCTCGAACTGGCCCCGGGACGGGCGCTGGCGACGGCCTGACCCCAGCCGGGGCATGGCCTCGGGGCGCGACCGTCGGCGCCCATCGATGCGGGCGCCTGAGTCGGCGCGGCGTGCGCTCGTCCGAGGCCGTGGGGCTCACCACGGAACCATTGGCCTTCAGCGCGGTCAACGCAGGTTAGGGGGTGGCTCGGCCGGCGTCTTGCCCGGCTTGGACGCCCCCGCTCTTCAATTCCGAGGGAATGCCCACATGAAGTACTGGATGATCGGCCCGCTGGTGGCGGGATTGCTGCTGTCGACGCTGGCGCTGGACGCCGACGCCCGCCGCTTCGGTGGCGGCAAGTCCCTGGGCATGCAGCGCGCGGCGCCCGCCAAGCCGGTGACGCCGCCGCCGACCGCCGCGAACGCGCAGGCCACGCCCAACGCGGCAGCCACCAACCCGGCCGCCGCACCCACGAATGCGGCCGCCGCAGCGACCCCCGGCAGGTCCTGGCTGGCCCCCGTGGCTGGGCTGGCCGCCGGCCTCGGGCTGGCGGCGCTGGCAAGTCACCTCGGCTTCGGCGAAGGGCTGGCCAACTTCATGATGCTGGCGCTGCTGGCGATCGCCGCGGTGGTGGTCGTGCGGCTGCTGGCGCGCCGGTTCGCCGGCCCGACCGTCGCGCCACGCCCGGCCTACGCCGGCATGGCGGACGACGCGCAGGGCCCGAGTGCGCCGATGGCGCGCCAGGCCCTGCCGTCGGTGGCGGTCGGATCGGCGTTGGCCACGCCGATCCCGGTTCCCGGGGACAG
>Ga0316195_10000808_pt1 | contig 13266 bp, 11 predicted proteins | sample Phised1_MG_FD_204937 | JGI IMG/M metagenome (GOLD analysis project Ga0316195, IMG submission 204937) | Coastal sediment microbial communities from Maine, United States - Phippsburg sediment 1 | ecosystem: Environmental > Aquatic > Marine > Coastal > Sediment | place: USA: Maine | collected... | reverse complement strand
CCGCCGGGCCTGCTGGGCATTGATCAGGTCGATAGACAGCTCCCGGGGGTGCTCTATTGCCTCGCGCACAGCGTTCTGGGTGATCTGGTAGAACTCGACCCTGTATACGGTTTTTCCCTCGAGTGCGCCCTGTTCCCGCAGATGCTCAAGCAGATGCCAGGAAATGGCCTCGCCCTCGCGATCCGGGTCAGTGGCAAGATATAGCGCCTCGGCCTGCTTCAGGGCCTTTTGTATCGCATTGACATGCTTCACATTTTTTTCAATCAGGGCGTACTTCATGGCGAAGCCCTGCTCAGGGTCCACCGCACCTTCTTTCGGCACCAGGTCTCGCACGTGGCCATAAGAGGCCATCACCTGGAAGTCCTTGCCCAGGTATTTCTTGATAGTTTTCGCCTTTGCAGGCGATTCCACTATGACGAGATTCTTGGCCATCAGTATTTCGGGTTTCCGTAGTTGTCCTGCCGCTGTTTCAATACTTCAGCGGCCATTGAATTGGCGACTCTGAATTAATGTAGCAAACCCGGATTTTCGTCGAAAACCAGGTCCTCCATGCGGGCATAGGCGGTTTCCTGCCCGGGCTGACTGAATAGCACCATCAGTACCACCCACTTGATCTGTTCAATATCCACATCGTCGTTGCCCAGTGCCATCAAGCGATCGATGAGCAGTTCACGTTGTTCCGGCGACAGGATGCCAATTTGTTCCAGGTACACGATGTAGCCCTGACTCTGACTGTCCAGCCGTGCCTGCTCCACCTCATTAAAGACACGAATCGCGCGAGCGTTCGGGGGTCTGAGGCGCGAGATACCCGGTCCATCACTCAGTCCATCCAGCCAATCCAGGGCACGATCAATCTCCCGGTTACCAAACCCGGCGCGCTCCAACTCTCCCCGCAACTCGATCCTGTCGGACTCATTTGCGGAGCCATCATCCATATATGTCTCGAACAGGTACATCAGTACATCGAGCACGTCTTGCTTCATTAATCAGCCTCTTTCTTGGGTGCGATGGTAGTGCCCGCCATGCCCCAGGGTGACTTCACCCTCCAATTCCAGGATCAGGAGCATGGAGGAAAGCTCCGCAGCCGTCAAACCAGTGCGTCTGCCCAGTTCATCCTGGGACACCGGATCGTGACCGAGTGCGTCCAGCAGACGGACGTATTCGGGATCTCTCTGCGCGGGGACTGCCGGGCCACTGTCCGCCTGGCCAGGGAGGCTGTCGGTGTTGACCGCCGCCAGTTGGCCCAGCTCCTCAAAAATGTCAGCACCCGACTCCACCAGCTTGGCGCCCTGCCTGATTAATTGATGGCAGCCCCTGGCCATGGGATTGTGTATAGACCCCGGAATGGCAAACACTTCACGCCCCTGTTCACTGGCCAGCCTGGCCGTGATGAGCGAGCCGCTGCGCCGGGTGGCTTCAACCACCAGGGTGCCCAGGCTCATACCGCTGATGATCCGGTTTCGACGGGGAAAATTCTCCCGCCGGGGCGGTGTCGTGGGCGGGAATTCGCTGATGATCGCCCCTTGCTCGGCAATGGCTTCGGCAATAGCCAGGCTGGAGCGGGGGTAAATAATGTCAGGACCGTTGCCAATAACCGCAATTGTTGCGCCTCCCTCCATTGCGCCCTGGTGGGCTGCGCAATCAATTCCCTGCGCCATCCCGCTGGTCACCACAATGCCCTGGCTGGCGATAAAACGCGAAAATTCACGCGCATTTGCGAGGCCTCCTTCGCTGGGATTCCGGCTACCTACCACAGCGATCTGTGGTGCCTGGAGCAAGCGAGGTTCCCCATGCACAAAGAGCGCCAGCGGCGCGTCCGGGAGTTGCGCCAGCAAACCCGGGTACCTGGGGTCGTCCAGCCCCAACAGGTGTCTGTCAGGCTGGTCCAGCCACTCCAGGTCAACTGCCAGGGCCTGTTCGTCCAGATCCAGGAATCCTCGAATGCTGGCCGAACTCCAGCCATATTGGGCCAGCAGCGGAGCATCCTGGCGCCGTGGAGGCTGATCTGCGTGCCACACTTCCATCAGCTGCCGGGCCTGCTGCAGACCCACCCCGGGGGTGTGGACAAGTTTTAACCAGAACAGTGTGGATTTCATGGGTACGAAACGACACTGCCCGCGGCTGGGCGCGGGCAGTGTGGTTGTTTCTTGAGCATCAGATCAGGGCTTTCGAATGGCATCCAGCTTTCTAATTTCGGATTCCGCATTGAGAACAAGTCCATAGCTCATGCGATCCAGGACCTTGAATACTCCTATCCTGCCCGCGTACGTATCGGGTAGCTGCACCTTCTCACCGCCGGTGAAGCCGCCCTTGACCGTGTCCCTGACGGTGGCTCCACGATTCCACGCCGACAGGATGTGGCCGGGCTCAATTCCATGACGGCTGCCACGATTGAAGGCCACCACCTGAAATTGTCCTGCCATCGTATTACCGCCGGCAACCGCAATAACCTGACCATCGACCTCGAAATCGGGGGCGTGGGGAGTAAAGTAAGCCGGAAAGCTGGTGGGCTCATAGAACAGCAGGTCGCCCGTCTTGGCTTCCTTGTGGCTTGCAAGCATGTGCACGGTGGATGGATCGCCGACCTGGTCAACCCGGCCCTGGCCCACATACCTGCCCTCATAGCCAAGTACGTCACCGTCATCCGGGTCCACCAGCTCTTCGCCGATATTCATTATGAAGACATTGGATCCCACCGAAGCGGTGTTACCCCGCACGTACAGGTCCATGCCGGCGGCGGAGACCAGGTGTTGATCTTCTGCCGTGAGAACGTAGGGAGCCGCTTCACGTTCTTCCTTGGAAATCATGTCCGGACGGGCCAGGAAACCGGCGATGGCTTCAAAGGGAAGCATCGTAATGGCGTCTTCCAGCGGGCTGCTGCGGACTTGCGGCGATAATTTCACCGTGTTCCCGCGCTGAAGTCTGAGCTGCGGTTTACCGTTTACCCACACCAGGGTCAGTAAGTCGCCCGGGTATATAAGGTGGGGATTTTCCACCTGCGGGTTCACGTACCAAATCTCAGGCCATAACCAGGGGTCTCTCAGGAATTTGCCTGAAATATCCCAAAGGGTATCGCCCTTGACCACCACGTATTGATCGGGATGGCCTTCGGCAAGCTCAATATTGCTGGACGAGTTGGCCTGTGCCAAGCGTATGGCATCGGCCTTCATCGCATTGGCTGGCGCGCACAAAGCAACCAATGTTGCCACTATTACGGCCTGCCCCAGCGTCGAAAATACACGCTTCGGAAGAGACATGATCTGGATCGCTCCTTCCGTCTGTCTGTACACTACTGCCTATAAGGCAGTCCGCGTTGTTATAATGATTCCGGTTTATGGATTCCGGCGCTTTTGTCACAGCTGACAGTGTCTACCGCCCTGTGTGAGGGTGATGTGACACGGTTCGCAGAATTCAGACAATACTCCCTGAATCGTCAAGAACTTTAGCAGCATTTCCTCGAAAATACACGAATTGACGACCGAACTAGACATGGCAAAGTTACAAATATTGGAATACCCGGATCCACGCCTCAGAACGGTGGCCGCGCAGGTGGATGAAGTCACCGATAAAACTCGCACCCTTATCGATGACATGCTTGAAACCATGTACGCCGCACCGGGCATTGGTCTGGCTGCCACCCAGGTTAATGTACACCAGCGTGTGTTGGTGGCCGACGTCAGTGATGACGGCTCCCAGCCCCTGGCCCTGATCAATCCCGAGATTATCGAGTCCGAGGGTGACGCCTGGTCCGACGAGGGCTGTTTGTCGGTTCCGGATATCTATGAAAAGGTGGCGCGAGCGGAATATATCAAGGTAAAAGCGCTGGATCGCAACGGCAAGTCTATGCTGATGGAGGCTGAGGGCTTGCTGGCTGTTTGCATCCAGCACGAAATGGATCACCTTGAAGGCAAGCTGTTTGTGGACTATCTGTCCGAGCTCAAGCGGCAGCGTATACGCAAGAAAATCGAGAAAGCCCGCAAGAACGCCACCGAGTCGCCGGTACCGATAACGGTTGCCGGTGACCATCCGGACAGGCTGTAGGTTTCCTTGACCACACTTAACCTCGTGTTTGCGGGCACACCCGAGTTTTCGGTTTCAGCCCTTGACGCCCTGTATGCTGCCGGACACCAGGTGTCGCTGGTGCTTACCCAGCCCGACCGCCCGGCGGGGCGTGGCCGCAAACTCAGTCCAAGCCCGGTCAAGCTGCGCGCCCTGGAGCTGGGCCTGGCCATTGCACAGCCCGAGTCCCTGCACACAGAGGAAATCACCCGGACCTTGCGGGACTTGCAGCCGGACTTGATGGTGGTGGTGGCTTACGGTTTGATCATTCCCCGCCAGGTGCTTGTGATCCCGCGTCTCGGCTGCATAAATATTCATGCCTCGCTGCTTCCTCGCTGGCGCGGCGCAGCACCCATCCAGCGCGCCATCCTGGCGGGCGATTCGAAGACGGGGGTATGCATCATGCAGATGGATGAGGGCCTGGACACCGGTCCGGTGTGGCTGCGAGAGAAAGTGGACATCACTGACGAGGACACTGGCGGCAGCCTGCATGACAAGCTGGCGGCGCGGGGAGCGGACGCCTTGCTGAGTGCCTTGCCGAATATCCTGGCCGGGCAACCGGGTCCCGTGCGGCAGCAAGCTGAGGGTGCCTGTTATGCGCGTAAGCTGGACAAGTCCGAGGCGAGAATAGACTGGAAGGATTCCGCGACTGCCATCTGGCTGAGGATAAGGGCCTTCAATCCCTGGCCGGTGGCGGAGACCCTTTATCACGGGGAGCGCCTGAGAATCTGGTCAGCAATCCCCGAGCCCGGGCCTGGCGAGGCTGCGCCCGGGCGTGTGCTCGCGTGCGACAAGAAAGGTGTGCTGGTCGATACCGGTGAGGGCTTGCTGCGTTTGCTGCAAGTACAGATGCCGGGCAAACGTCCCGTCACAGCCCGGGAATTTGCCAACGCTAACCCTCTCCACGATGTTTGCCTTGGGACATGAGTAATTCAGCGGGCCTCAGGGCCGAAGCAGCAAAATTGATTTCCGACGTGGTCCACCACGGCAAGTCCTTGTCCGACAATTTGTCGCAGGTCCAGGCAGCAATGGAGCGTGAGGCAGACCGCCGTTTGCTGGGTGCCCTGGTGTATGGTTCCCTGCGCTGGTACAGCCGCATGGATGGCTTGCTGTCCAGTTTCCTCGGGAGACCGGTGCCGCGTAAGCAACAGGTTCTGAATTCCCTGATGGTATGTGGCCTGTATGAACAACATTACCTGTCCACCCCGGACCATGCCGTGGTATCAGAAACCGTAACTGCCGCACGCATGCTCGGTCATCCACGCGCAGCCGGTATGGTCAACGCCATACTGCGCAGGAGCCAGAGGGAGGGTGCAAAAGTGCTGCTGGAGCTGGACCAGCAACCCGCCCTGCGGCATGCGCACCCGAGCTGGTTGCTGGAGCGGATACGGCAGGATTGGCCAGCTTGCTGGGAAGATATTCTGTCAGCCAATAACCTGCAGGCCCCTTTCTGGCTCAGAGTCAATCTGCAGCAAGGCAGTCGCGCGGATTACGCAGGTATCCTGGAGACCGAATGCGGCCGCTCGGCTACTCTGCCGGCGGCCTTTCCAGCCGCCCTGGTGCTGGATCAGGGCATGGACGTGGAACGCCTGCCGGGATTCGATAGCGGCAGGGTCTCGGTGCAGGACGGTGCCGCCCAACTGGCCGGGTCCTGTCTTGAGCCGCGGGCGGGCGAGCGGGTGCTGGATGCCTGCGCCGCTCCCGGCAACAAGACGGCTCACTTATTTGAGATGGCGGGCGGAACACTGGATTTACTTGCACTGGATCATTCGAGCGAGCGGCTGGAGCGCCTGCGCAAGAATTTGCTGCGCACTGGCTACCGAGCCCAGGTGCTCGAGGCCGACGCCAGCGCCCCGGACAGCTGGTGGGACGGCCGGCCTTTCGACAAGATCCTGCTGGACGCGCCCTGCAGCGCCACCGGCGTGATTCGAAGACACCCGGATATCAAGTGGTTGCGTCGCGGCGACGATATTCCCGTGCTCGCCGGCCTGCAGGCAAAAATGATCCGCGCTCTTTGGCCTCTGCTGGCCAGGGGCGGCAGGCTTGTCTATACAACCTGCTCTGTTTTGCGGGAAGAAAATGAGCGCGTCGTCTCGGACTTTCTCGCCTGCAACGACGATGTCGAGGAGCTGAACTTGCCCGTCCTGCAAGACGTGGCGTCACGCATGCAATATGGTTACCAGATATTACCGGGTGACTCTGCGGCGGACGGCTTCTATTATGTGGCCTTAATTAAGCGATAGACATCAAGTGATCCGAATGGGAATGCAGGAACTGGTAAATCGGCGAACAGGTGCGGGATGGTACCTGGTGCTGTTTTTGTTCCTGTTTACAAAGCCGGCTGTCGCAGTTACCGGAGATGGTCATTTTGAAGTCCGCTCGGTATACACAGAGTATCGCGAGGGCGTGTATTACCTGAACGGACGGGTGAGTTTTCGCCTGAGTGATCCCGCGAGGGAGGCGCTGCACAGCGGTGTGCCGTTGCGTCTGGAGCTGGAAATCCAGCTTGCCCAAAAGCGGCGCTGGTGGTTGGACAGCGAAGTTGCTTCCCTGCACCAGGTGGCGGAACTCCAGTTTCACGCGCTGACGCAGCGTTATCTTGTACGCAATTTCAACAGTGGTGAGCAATTCAGTTTCTTTACCCTGGCCGAGGCGCTCGATGAAATCGGGCACATCAACCAGCTGCCCCTGATCGACGAATCCCTCCTCGAGCCGGACCTCCCCTATGAGGTCTCTCTGCGTTCAGTGCTGGAACTTCGAGATCTTCCCGGAGCCATTCGCTGGATGACCTTCTGGTGGGGGGATTTGCGTACCGAGAGTGATTGGTACCGATGGCCACTCAAACCCTGAGGCGATTTGCATTTCGATCGTTATTGATCGCCGGGGCTGTTCTTTGGGGCAGCTCGCTCTATTTGCTCGCCGAGACAACCCAGAACTGGGCCCAGTTTTCGCGTACCCACGAGGCCATGCTGCTGATCAATGGCGTCGGCGCCTTGGTCTTGCTGGTGCTAATTGGTGGCAACCTTATAAGCCTGGCACGGGATTATCGCCAGCTGGTTCCCGGCTCCCGTCTCAGGACCCGCATGGTGACCATGTTCTCGGTGTTGGCAGTACTGCCGGTCCTGGTGGTGTTTTATTTTTCCGTGCAATTTTTGAACCGTGGCATCGAGAGTTGGTTCAACGTTGAAATAGACCAGGGTCTTAGCCAGGCCCTGGAACTCAGCCGCACCGCGCTGGAATTGCGCAAGCGCGAGTATATGGAGCGCACGCGCAGCATGGCAGGAATCCTGGGGCGCTGGCCCGATTCCCAGTTGGTCCAGGAAATGAGTCTCCTGCGACGTGAAAACGGTGCCCAGGAGGTCACCATAGCCAGTGCCAACAGTCGCATCATCGCAACCAGCTCCGAGCGTGCCGGCGGCTTTGCACCGGTACGCCAGGTAGCAGAGATATTGCTGCAGACCCGGCAGGGTCTGGACTATGTCCGGCTGGAGCCCATGACCGAGGGTGGCTATGTGATCGTTACTGCCTCCCCGTTGATGGAGCTCGGACCGGGTACCGAGACGCGGGTGCTGATTGTCGAGTACCCGGTGCCCGAGCGATTAAGTCGCCTGGCTGACGGAGTGCTGCTTGCCTATGACAAGTACGGGGAGCTGAAATATCTGCGTCAGCCCTTGAAGACCAGTTTTACGCTAACCCTTTCCCTGGTTCTGTTTCTCGCCCTGCTCCTGGCCATCAATGGTGCCTTCTTTGCGTCACGGGTTTTGCTCAAGCCCATTCCGAACCTGTTGGCGGGAACACGGGCTGTAGCAAAGGGCGATTTCGATGTGCGCTTGCCGCAGCAGTCAAGGGATGAACTTGGTTTTCTGGTGGACTCCTTTAATGATATGACGCGCAAGCTTGCGCGGGCCCGGGAGGAAACTCTGCATCATGAGCATCAGGTGGAGGCTGAGCGCTCACGTCTCGCCATTATTCTTGCCCGTTTGTCCACGGGCGTAATTTCCATGGACCGGTCTATGGTCGTGCACACGGCAAATCAGGCCGCAGGCGCAATCCTGGGCGTGGAACTTGAGAACTCTGTAGGCCAGGCCCTGCCGGAACTGGGCGGCGAGCACCCGCTGCTCAAACAGTTCGTGGAGGCCGTGGAGCCGCAATTGCGCAAGGGCCGGACGGAATGGCGAGAGCAAATCGCCCTGCGTGGAGAGTTCGGAAGCCGGGTAATAATTTTTGCCTGCAGCGCCCTGCCGGGTGAGCCGGGTGACGATGGCGACGTGGTTGCGGTGTTCGATGACATTACCGCATTGCTGCAAGGTCAACGCGACGCGGCCTGGGGAGAAGTAGCCCGTCGGCTCGCGCATGAAATCAAGAATCCACTGACGCCCATCCAGTTATCAGCGGAGAGAATACGCAGGAAATACCTGGAGAGTATGGGCGAGGAAGAGGGCCAGGTGCTGGATAGGGCCACCCATATCATCGTTCAGCAGGTGGAGGCCATGAAGGAAATGGTCGATGCCTTCCGCGACTACGCGCGGGCTCCGGACCTGGATATGACTGTGCTGGATGTGAACGAGATCGTGATGGAAGTGGGTGATCTGTACCGCGCTCGGGACTTTGGTATTACCCTGTATATGAACCTGGATCGGGAGATCCCGCCAGTGGAGGCGGATCGCGGACGCTTGCGCCAGATATTGCACAATCTGATTCGCAATTCGGTGGAGGCGTTGGCAGGAAGCGACCAGGGCGAAATTCATCTCATCACGCGCTTGCGCAAGGCAGAGGATTACCAGGCGGTCGAGTTAACGGTGGAAGACAACGGTCCCGGCTTCGACATGGAAAATGTAGACCACCTGTTTGACCCCTATGTGACCTCCAAGCCAAAGGGGACAGGTCTTGGCCTGGCTATCGTAAAGAAGCTGATTGAAGAACATGGAGGCAGCATTGATGCCCGCAATCGGGAGGCTGGTGGAGCGCGGATCGAAATTGTATTGCCTTTGAACGAGGCGTCGCGCAATGCCATGATGCCACGACTGCTTCGTCGCTAGAATTTCAGTCGAACAAAGGATTCTCTTGTCTATACATGAACCCTTATCTTACGTCCGAGGAAACCATCTTCTGTGTTGCCAGTCTGCGCGGGTTCCACTTGCCTGCGACCCACATCCAGAATTTGGCCCATACTTGATATTCGGTTCGCCGAGAATAAATCAGAGGCACTCGAATTGAGCACTCCACACATAATGGTTGTAGATGACGAGGCTGATATTCGAAGCCTCTTGCAGGAGATTCTTTCGGATGAGGGCTACGAGGTCAGGGTGGCAGCGGACGCAGCCCAGGCGCGCGAGCAATACGCCGCACGGGTGCCGGACCTGGTATTGCTGGATATCTGGATGCCTGGCACCGATGGCATAACCTTGTTGAAGGAATGGGCAGCTGAAGGCCTCAAGAGTGTGGTGGTCATGATGTCTGGCCACGGTACCGTAGATGCCGCGATAGAGTCCGTCCGTCTGGGTGCGTTCGACTTCATCGAGAAACCCTTGTCTCTGTCGAAACTGCTGCGTTCCGTGCAGCGGGCACTGGACTCAGGCAAGCCAAACCGCCAGTCGGCCGCTTTGTATCAGGCCACGTCGGTTATGGCTCCGATCGGTAAAAGTGAAACGATGCAAGCGCTGCGCGACCAGGTTCAGCGTGCCGCGCCTCATGACACACCAGTGCTATTTCTGGGTGAGGACGGCGCGGGTCGCGAGTTCTTTGGACGCTACTTGCACAGTAAAAGCAGCCGTGCCAGCGGTCCCTTCGTGAGCATGGCCGCAGGTTCGCTGACCGAGGACAACGCCGACAGCCTTTTGCTCGGCAGCAGCCGCGACAATACGATAGACGCCGGGTACCTGGAGCGGGCCGAGGGCGGTACCTTGTATATCAATGATCTGGAAGACTTGTGCCCACGCGCCCAGTCCGTCTTGATCGGGGTGCTGGACCAGGGCGGATTCATACGCCAGAACTCAACCCAGACAATTCCCTTGAATGTCAGGTTGGTGAGCTCTGCCAGACAGTCGGTGGAGTCACAAAATTCGCCTGTACGCCGGGATCTGTTATCCCATTTGAACGTATTGAGCATACGTATCCCTTCGCTGCGGGAATATTCCGAAGATGTGCCCGAGTTGCTGCAGCATTATGTCGACAAATTGGTGGAAAAGGAGGGTCTGCCCTACCGCCGTTTTGATGTGGCGGCCCAGAACCGGTTGCGCAACTATCCCTGGCCGGGGAACGTGCGGGAGTTAAAAAATCTGGTGGAGCGGCTGCTTATTGCGGGCGGTAACGAACAGATTAGCCTGGAGGAAATAGAGAGCGAGTTACAGGTGGCTGCGACTGCAAATGAGCCCCTGGTGAAGCAGGATCTCCTGGCCCTGCCCTTGCGTGAAGCGAGGGAGCATTTCGAGCGTGCCTACCTGCAGCAGCAACTTATTCTGGTGGGCGGGAAGGTGGGTCAATTGGCGAAGCGGGTGGGTATGGAGAGGACTCACCTGTATCGCAAGCTGCGGGCGCTGGGAGTGGATTTTCGTCAGGGTGGGGCTGACGATTAACCGCCTGGCGAAAACCGCCATCGGGATCAAATACCAGGTTTCCACCATCAAGATCTGTCAGGGTAAGCTCGCGCATGAGTGTTGCCGCGCGCTGCTGCGCATCCAGCCGTGGTCCTTCGGGCCGTTGCTGTCTGAAGGAAACAATCTTTCCCTCGAGCAGTCGACCGTCCTCATCAAGTGTCGCCAGCAATAGTGGAGCAACGCCCTTGTCGTCGCTGATGCTGATTCCGTAATAGGTGGAAAAGTTGCCCAGGCTATAGGCAACCAGATGGCCACGGTACAACTCCATGGCCCTTGGCACGTGTGGACCGTGGCCGATCACTATGGCGGCCCCGGCGTCTATCATTCGGTGTGCGAATGCGACTACATCGCCCCGGGATTCACCGAAATAGAATTCTTCGCCAGGGACCAGGTGCATCGCGTCTGCGCCTTCACCACCCCCATGGAAGGAAACCATCACCAGGTCGTTCCTGGCCGCCAGGGTGCTGACCAGGCAGGCTGCCGCGTCCGGATCCAGTAGTGAATGCGATCCTGGATTGGGCGCAAAAGCGGCCATAGCGAGCCGGTAGGGCCCATGCTGCCATTCGGCAACGTCGCCGGTTCGACCGCTGTGGGCAATACCGACCTCATCCAGCGCCTGCATACTGGAGTCGCGACCCTCCTCGCCGAAATCACGTGCGTGATTGTTGGCCAGGCTAAGTACGTCGAATCCCGCGTCACGGAAATGCGCGGCGTAGCGCGCCGGACTGCGAAACAAGTAACACAGGCTGGGATCCTTACATACCTTGACCGGCTCACCACCGTCCATCAGTACTCCCTCAAGATTGCCAAATGCCACATCGGCCGCTTTCAGGTAGACGGTTGCCTGGGCAAGTTGCCCTGCTCCGTCATCCTGGGCGAGGCGATTGCCTGGGAAATCTGTGCCCAGCATCAGGTCGCCTACCGCGGCGATGGTCAAGGGTGGCTTCGGGGGAGCGCTGATTTCGATTTGCGGTTCGGGCTGGGTAGCAGTTGGCGGTGCCTGCTCGGGGCTGGTCGAGACACTGGGCTTTACAGCTTGCTCGGTAACCGGCGCAGGCCCGGCGCAGGCCGCTATTATGCAGCAGGCCCCCAGGGCCAGCAGTCTTCCGATCGACTTATTCACTGAGACGAATCACGAAGACGTCAATGCTGGCGTCCCTCATGCGTGCCCGCAACTTGTTGACCTGGTCGAGGTTCTTGATTGGACCCACCCTCACCCGGTGCCAGGTCTTATCATCGATGGTCACCCGCTGAATACTGGCCTCCGCACCCAACAGGGCCAGCCTGGCCTTCATCCGGTCTGCATCCGCAAAATTGTTGAATGAACCTGCCTGCAGCACATAGGAGCCAGGTTTTTCAACCGGCTTGTCCTTGGGTGTTGGCGCTCCGGATTCTATTTCCGGAATCACGACCTCGAAGCGCGGGAGCATGTCATAGAAATCGAAACGCCGGCTTGGCGCATCCTCTTCCTCCGGCTCGGTCTTGCTGCTCAAGGCGGGGGTTGGTTTGTCTGCAATCGCGCCATGCGTGTCCGCCTGGCGGTCGTGCATATACACCCAGAGCGCCACGGCCAGGCCCACGCCCAGACCGTAAAGCATCCAGACCCAACCCGGAACAGGTCTGCCTCTTGGCTTGCGTTTGCGCGTGGCTTTGTAATCTCTGGCCATGGCCTACATATTATCCGGGGCGGACACGCCCAGCAGCCCGAGTCCGTTGGCAATCACCTGTCGCGCGCTGTTGACCAGGCTTAATCGGGCATCGCGCAGAGGCTGATCGGTAACGATAAACTGGTGTGCGTTGTAATAGGTGTGAAAGTCATTGGCCAGCTCACGCAGGTAGTGCACCAGCATGTGCGGTGCGCGATTTACAGCCGCCAGCTCAACGGTTTCCGGGTAACGTGTGACGGTTTTCATCAGCGCGGCTTCGTGCTCGTTGTCGAGCCTGTGCAGGGCTGACAGACCGGCCTCAGGATCCCAGCGATAGCCCTTTTCCTGCAACTGCCTGGCAACGCTGGCGACCCGGGCATGGGCATACTGAATGTAGTAAACCGGATTGTCCGCTGACTGCGTTTTGGCCAACTCCAGGTCAAAGTCCAGGTGCTGGTCATTAGAGCGCATCACGTAGATAAGTCGGGCAGCATCGTTGCCCACCTCGTCACGCAGCTGGCGCAGGGTGACGAACTGACCAGAGCGGGTAGACATCTGCTCTTTCTTGCCGGCACGAAACAGGCTGACGAACTGCACGAGCTTCACTTCCAGGGAAGCGGGTGGTTCGCCCATGGCCTCCAGGCCGGCCCGCACCCTCGCTACATAACCGTGATGGTCCGCGCCCAACACATCCAGCAGCAAGTCGAAGCCGCGCTCGCGCTTGTCCAGGTGATAAGCGATATCTGAAGCGAAATACGTTGTCTGGCCGTTTTCACGGATCACCACGCGGTCTTTCTCGTCGCCCAGGTCACTGGCCCGGAACCAGGTTGCCCCACCCTTCACGTAGGTGTGATTGTTAGCCTGCAATTTCTGTAGCGCACGATCTATGGCGCCGTTCTCTGCCAGGCTATGTTCGGAATACCAGCGGTCGTACACTACGCCGAATTCCGAGAGGTCATCACGAA